>Ga0129310_1000005_pt1 | contig 367318 bp, 373 predicted proteins | sample Go1ome_2_FD_94433 | JGI IMG/M metagenome (GOLD analysis project Ga0129310, IMG submission 94433) | Western lowland gorrila individual fecal microbial communities from Wisconsin, USA - Go1022A metagenome | ecosystem: Host-associated > Mammals > Digestive system > Large intestine > Fecal...
ATGCTTGAGTTTGCCATTGCTATGTACGAAAAAAATAATTCTGACTAATAGCGGTCATTCAACACCAACCATACGGAACACCGCTAATCACCCCAAAATTCGGCTACTGTACAAAACCGCTAATTTTACTGTATAATATAAGCGATACGAAATACACGAACCATGATTATCTTGCAGCAATAAAAGAGAAAACCTCTCCAAGCGAAGCTTGATTATTTTTTCTTTTACTGCTCAATAAAAAAGCCGAAAACCCTTGAAAACAAAGGCTTTCGGCGTTATTATCTGGCGCGCCAAAAGGGATTCGAACCCCCGGCCTTCCCCTTAGGAGGGGGACGCTCTATCCAACTGAGCTATTGGCGCGTATATCAAATGAAATTGTAAATAGTGAGGATTGAACAACCGCTTAGGAGGCGGACCCTCTATCCCGGTGAGGTACGGGGGCGTATACAGAAAATATTCAATTTTACAGAGCTCCGGGATTCGAACGATTCGATTTTTAGGAGGGGTTTGTTATATCCATTTAACTACGGAGGCAGATTTTTCATCGCTGCGTTTTCTGTTTTGCTTTTCTCAAAATAACAAAAAACAGTCCGGCACGGAAAGAAGAATCTTAGTTATTATAATCTTTCTTTTATGCAAAAGCAAGATTTTCCGAACGGATCTCTGCCCGTGCCGGACCGACTCAAAATCACATTGCCTGTGATCAAATGGGCCGGCTGTACAATTGCGCAAGCTGAATCAGCACTTCCACAGCCCTATCCATCCTCTCTGCGGTAATAAACTCGCTTTCCCCGTGGAAATTAAAACCTCCCGTGCCCAAATTCGGGCAGGGCAGTCCCTTAAAGCTGAGAGCCGCACCATCCGTTCCGCCTCTTACCGGCAGAATTTTAGGCTCCAGGCCTGCCAGACGCACCGCTTCACAGGCATGCTCCATCAGGTGCCAGTGATTTTGGATAATCTCCAACATATTAAAATATGTGTTGGAGATTTCCAGACCCACATACTCGCCGCCATACTTCTGGTTCAAAAACTCCGCCGCGTTTTTCATCAGGGTTTTGCGTTTTTCAAAGTTTTCCCGGTCATGATCCCGAATGATATACCCCAGTTTGGCCGAGCTCACCGTGCCCACCATGCTGCAGAGATGGAAAAATCCCTCCCGACCCTCGGTGTGCTCCGGACGCTGATCGGCCGGCAGCATGCCATGGAATTCCATGGCCAGATTCTGTGCGTTGATCATTAAGTTTTTGGCTGTACCGGGGTGCACCGATATCCCCCTGAAACTGACTGTCGCCGCTGCTGCATTGAAGTTTTCGCACTCCACCTCGCCCACGTCTCCGCCATCCACTGTGTAGGCAAAATCCGCGCCAAACCGCTCCAAATCAAAAAGCAGAGCACCTTCGCCAATTTCTTCATCCGGTGTAAAAGCCACACACAGGCGGGGGTGGGGCAGGCTTTTTTCCTGTATAGTCTGTATAGCCGTTAAGATCTCAGCGATTCCCGCCTTATCATCTGCCCCCAGCAAGGTGGTACCATCTGTGGTGATCAGCATCTCCCCCTTGCACTTCTGAAGATCCCTATACACGCACGGATCCAGCACCTGCCCGCTGCCAGGCAGCAGCACCGGCCCTCCATCATAGTCGGGATGAATCTGGGGCTTTACATTTCCCCCCGATGCATCATCGGCAGTATCCATATGGGCGATGAGGCCCAGAGCCGGCAGCTGCTCACAGCCAGCGCTGGCATCCAATTTTCCGTACACATATCCATATGCATCCAGATAAACGTCCTGCAGACCTACCTGCCGCATCTCTGTTTCCAGAATGCACGCCAGATCCAGCTGGCGAGAGGTGGAAGGATGCAGGCCGGAATCCGGATCGGATGTGGTATATACCGCCGCATAACGCAGGAAGCGCTCATAAGCTCTCATAAAAGCCATCTCCTTTTTCTTGCCAAAACGCCCGTACAGCACCTGTCGGAACATATTAAAAACATTGTAGCACAAAATAGCCCTATGGGAATCTGTTGCCTGTATTTTTATTTTTTCATTTTTCTTTTTCATTTGCCCTTTTGGGACAATATTGTTATTATTCCGCTCTTATGGTATAATTTTAGTGCTTATAATTTGGAATTCTATGCCCCTCCGGGCTATTTTTGAGGAGGCTTATAATGGCAGACAGCGTTTACAAAGGAAAAACATTGCTGATTACAGGCGGTACCGGAAGCTTCGGCAATACCGTCCTCAAACATTTTCTTTCCACCGACATCGGTGAGATTCGCATCTTCAGCCGGGACGAAAAGAAACAGGACGATATGCGCCATGAACTGCAGGCCCGGGTCCCCGAATATGCCGACAAGGTAAAATTCTATATCGGTGACGTGCGAAATATTCAGTCCCTGAGGGACGCCATGCCCGGTGTGGATTATATTTTCCACGCTGCGGCGCTTAAGCAGGTGCCCAGCTGTGAGTTTTTCCCCATGGAAGCGGTGCGTACCAACATTGAAGGTACCGACAACATGCTCCACGCCGCCATTGAGGCAGGTGTGCAGAAAGTCGTCTGCCTGTCCACCGATAAGGCAGCTTACCCCATCAACGCCATGGGTATCTCCAAGGCCATGATGGAAAAGGTCATCTATGCCAACGCCCGGGTGGCCGCCGGCAAGACCACCATCTGCTGCACCCGCTACGGCAACGTGATGTGCAGCCGCGGCAGTGTAATTCCCCTGTTTGTGGATCAGATCAAGGCCGGCAACCCCATCACCATTACCGACCCCGCCATGACCCGCTTTTTGATGAACCTGGACGAAGCGGTGGACCTGGTGAACTTTGCCTTTGAGCATGCTCGCCCCGGGGATCTGTTTGTACAGAAGAGCCCCGCCTCCACTATTGGTGATCTGGCCAAAGCGGTGCAGCAGCTGTTTGGCGATACCGGCACCCGGATCATCGGCACCCGCCACGGCGAGAAGCTCTACGAGACCCTGATGACCAAGGAAGAGCGCCTGCGCAGCGAGGATATGGGCGGGTACTATCGCGTGTCCGCCGACAGCCGGGACCTGAACTATGACAAGTTCTTTGTTCAGGGGCAGGTACACACCCAGGCCAATGAGGATTACACCAGCCACAACACCACCCGCCTGGATGTGGAGGGCACAGTCAAAAAGATCATGACCACCGAATACATTCAGGATCAGTTGGCCGAATTGGAAAACAGCAGGAAAAACGGATGACCGTACAGGCACAGAAGCGTTTTGTCCCCAGAGATCCATTTTGGGATCTGATCCGGGGCTTTGCGATTTTTCTGGTGGTATGGGGGCATTCGCTCCAGTTTCTGAATTCCCAAACTGTGGACTATGAGGCCCTGCCCGCTTTCGCCTGGATCTACAGTTTTCACATGCCGCTATTCGCTCTGATCAGCGGGTATCTGTTCTGGGGAACTTTCTGCCGCCTTGGCCCGGGGCATATTTTGGTGCGTCGGGTCAAGCAGTGCCTTGTGCCTGCCTGGATCTGGGAAGGCTGCCTGTACCTAGCGCTGAACTTTTCGGATCTGCTGCACGGCAGATATACTCTGCCGCAGTATCTTTTTTCCGTGCTTCAGCGTCTGCCCTATGGGCTGTGGTTTCTGCAAAGCATTTTTTATTGCTCTGCCGCGATCCTGTTCATCGAAAAATGTCTTAAAGGGAATTGGGCCGCGTATCTTTTGTTCTGTGTAGGTATCTGTTGGCTGCCGCACACCTTCAATCTGGATCTCTGCCTTTCCATGCTGCCCTATTTTTCTGCCGGTTTTCTGGCCCATAAAGGCAGCATTCCCCTGTTGAAAAAGATTGTGGCCGCTGGCCGTTGGCCTTTTGCCCCAGCCCTGTGTTTTCTGATTTGGGCCGGGCTGCAGTTTGGGGGCAAGCGTCTTTTCCTTTTTCCCGGGGCAGAAACTCTGATTTCCTGGCTTTCCGGCTTCAGCGGCAGCTTTATGGTTTTGCTGGCCGTTCGCTGGGCTTCCCGCTATCTGCCGGCTTTTCTTCGGAATATCCTGCTTCATCTGGGCACCCATTCTATGGAATACTATATTTTGTCTGGCTATTCCTTTGATGTGATCTGGCGGGTTTTGTACCACTTTGTAAACTATACCCCCTCTTCCCTGCTGGTATATCAGTGGGTGCTCACCCCTTTGGCCGCTGTTTTACTTCTATGTATCTGCTCTGTCTTTTGCAGAGTTTTGGCGCACCTGCCCCGCTTGTATAGTCTCTTATTCGGCAGCCGCGCCCCATCTTCCGTCCATTGACTTTTGGGAGGTTTTGTTTTGCATCTGAACGAACCGATTCTCATCACCGGATACGCCGGCTTTGTGGGCAAAAACCTGGTTGCCGAACTGAAAAACCAGGGATATGAAAACCTGCTTCTGTTCGAACGCGGCGACACCCCTGAAACGCTGGCCCACTACGCGGCGCAGGCTTCCTTTGTCATTCATCTGGCCGGGATCAACCGTCCCAAAGACCCCAGTGAATTTTACAGCGGAAATGCCGGTCTCACGGATGTTCTGCTGGCCGAGTTGGAAAAGGCCGCTAATAAGGCTCCTGTTTTGGTCACCTCCAGCGTGCAGGCTGTCCTGGATAACGATTACGGCAAGAGCAAAAAACAGGCAGAGGACGCCATTTTTGCCCACGGTGACAAAATGGGCAGCCCGGTATACGTCTTCCGCATGGAAGGCGTATTCGGCAAATGGTGCCGCCCCAATTACAACAGCGTGGTGGCCACCTTCTGCCACAATATTGCCCGGGATCTCCCCATTCAGGTGCGAGATCCCGCTTTTGAGCTGCCCCTGGTGTATATCGACGATGTGGTCCGATGCATTTTGGATGCTCTGGATGGTAAGGTGCAAAAGGATGAGGAAGGGATCTGCCGCATCCGTCCCGTTCACTCGGTGACCCTGGGCCGCCTGGCAGAATTGCTCTATTCCTTTAAAGAGAGCCGCCAGTCTTTGGCGGTGCCTGCCCTCTCCCCCGACAGCTTTGAAAAGAAGCTGTACAGCACCTATCTCAGCTATCTGCCCACCGATGCCTTCAAATATCCCTTGACCATGCATACGGACGAAAGGGGAAGTTTTACGGAATTTCTCCGCAGCTCTGAGCGGGGTCAGGTGAGTGTAAACATCTCCAAGCCCGGCATCGTCAAGGGCAATCACTGGCACCATACCAAAAACGAGAAGTTCCTGGTGGTAAAGGGCCAGGGTCTGATCCGGCTACGGCGTATCGATTCCCAGGAAGTGCTGGAATACCCTGTCAGCGGCGACAAGCTGGAGGTAGTGGATATCCCGGTAGGCTACACCCACAGCATTGAAAATGTGGGCAGCGAGGATATGATCACCGTGATGTGGGCCAATGAGGCCTTTGACCCTGACCACCCCGATACCTATTTTCTGAAAGTGTGAGAGTATGAGCAAACTGAAGCTGATGACTATCATCGGCACCCGGCCGGAAATCATCCGGCTGTCTGCCGTTATTAAAAAATGTGACCGGTATTTTGACCAGATCCTGGTGCATACCGGCCAGAACTATGACTATACCCTGAATCAGATTTTCTTTGAGGATCTGGGCTTGCGGCAGCCGGATTTCTATCTGGACGCAGTGGGTGCCGACCTGGGCGAGACCATCGGCAACATCATTGCCAAAAGCTACAGGCTGATGGTGGAGCAAAAACCCGACGCCCTGCTGATTCTGGGTGACACCAACAGCTGCCTTTCGGCCATCAGCGCCAAGCGGCTGCATATTCCCATCTTTCATATGGAGGCCGGCAACCGCTGTTTTGACGAGTGCCTGCCGGAGGAAACCAACCGCCGCATTGTGGACCACATTGCGGACGTGAACCTCTGCTATTCCGAGCATGCCCGCCGGTACCTGAACGCGGAGGGCACCGCCAAGGAGCGCACCTATGTGACCGGCAGCCCCATGGCCGAGGTGCTCCGGGCCAACCTGGATAAAATCGAGGCCAGCGATGTGCTGAGCCGTCTGGGCCTGGAAGCCCACCGGTACATGCTGCTCAGTGCTCACCGGGAAGAAAACATTGATACCGAGAAAAATTTCATCGACCTGTTCAGCTCCATCAATGAGCTGGCCCGGCTGTACGATATGCCCATCCTGTACTCCTGCCATCCCCGCAGCAAAAAGCGGCTGGACGCCATGCAGTTTGAACTGGATCCCCGGGTTAAGCTCCATGAGCCCCTGGGCTTCCATGACTACAACCATCTCCAGATGAACGCCTTCTGCGTGGTGAGTGATTCCGGCACCCTGCCGGAGGAATCCAGCTTCTTCACCAGCGTGGGGCATCCCTTCCCCGCGGTATGCATCCGCACCTCCACCGAACGGCCGGAAGCGCTGGACAAAGGCTGCTTTATCCTGGCCGGCATCACCGGCGACGGAGTGGTGCAGGCAGTACAGACGGCAGTGGCCATGAACGAGGCGGGCGATATCGGCATCCCCGTCCCCTACTACACCGAGGATGTTTCCACCAAGGTGGTCAAGATCATCCAGAGCTATGTGGGTGTGGTCAACAAGATGGTCTGGCGCAAGTATTGACGGGACATGCAGCACGCCATGGAAAAGAAAAGAATACTGGTGGTCACCCAGCACTTCTGGCCTGAGACCTTCCGGATCAACGATGTGGTGGAAGGTTTTCTGGCCGATGGGCTGGAGGTGGATGTGCTTTGCGGCCTGCCCAACTACCCCAAAGGGGAGTGGTTTGAAGGCTACCACTATACCGGCCCCCGCCGCCAGAACTGGAAGGGCGCCCATATCTACCGGGCAGGTGAGATTCCCCGCAAGGGAAACACCGGCCTGCGGATCTTTCTGAACTATGTAAGCTGGCCCTTCTTTGCCCTGTTCAACCTGCACCGGCTGCCCGGCGGCTACGACGCCATCCTGTGCTACAATACCAGCCCGGTACTGATGGATCTGCCTGCCATTGTATATGCCAAGCTGCATCATATTCCCCACACCAATTATGTGCTGGATCTCTGGCCGGAAAACCTGTACTCGGTTTTGCCGGTAAAGAACCGGTTCCTGCGGGCTGTGGCCTTAAAGGTCAGTGACTGGCACTATCGCCGGGCGGACAAGCTGATTGCCATGAGCGACGGGCTGAAAGACAAACTCCTTCGCCGCACCGGCAAGCCGGCAGAACGGATTGCTGTGATTCCCCAATACTGCGAGGATTTTTACGCCCATCCCCTGCCCGACCCGGAACTGGAAGCCCGATTTGCCGGGCGGTTCAATCTGGTATTTGCGGGCAATTTCTCCCCTGCCCAAAGCCTGGATACCCTGATTCGGGCAGCGGCCGCCGCCCATTCCCTGCCGGGGGGCGAATCCCTCCACCTGCTTTTGGTGGGGGACGGTATGAGCCGGCAGGAGCTGGAAGCACTGACCGATCAGCTGGACGCCCGCTCCTTTATTACCTTCTGGGGCAGTGTGCCCCCCACCGAGATTCCTCGGTTTTCCCATCTGGCCGGGGCGTTGGCGGTAAGCCTTTCCGACAGCCCGGATCTGGGCCTTACGGTACCGGCCAAGGTTGCCAGCTGCCTGGCAGCCGGCAAACCGGTGCTGGGCAGCCTGAACGGCGAAGGCGCCCGTGCCCTGACCGAAGCCGGCAGCGGGCCGGTCTGCCCGGCTTGCGACACAGAAAGCCTTGCCCAGGCCATTCTGCAGCTTTGCCGCTCGGATGCCGCCCAGAGGGAGGCCTGGGGCCGCAATGCCCGTGCCTATTATGAGAGCCATTACCGGCGCAGCGAACTGCTGCGCCGTTTGGAGGCTTTCATCCTGGAATAAAGAGGTGCATTTTTTGAAAGTATTGGTACTCATTCCCTGCTACAACGAGGAAGCCAGTATCCAGCGGGTGGTGGAACGTCTGCGTTCCACCTGCCCGCAGGTGGATTATCTGGTGATTAATGACTGCTCCACCGATAACAGCGAGGATATTTTGCGCCAAAACGGCTATAACTATCTGAACCTGCCCATCAATCTGGGCATCGGCGGCGGCGTACAGAGCGGGTACCGTTATGCCCGGGACAACGGGTATGATATCGCCGTTCAGATGGACGGCGACGGACAGCATGACCCTGCCTATCTTTCTGCCGTGCTGGAACCGGTGGAAAAGGGCGAACTGGATATGTGCATCGGCAGCCGATTCATCACCCGGGAAGGTTTCCAGACCAGCTTTATGCGCAGGGTGGGCATCAGCTTTCTCAGCGGCCTGCTGAAACTGCTGTGCGGCAAGCGGGTGCTGGATGTGACCAGCGGATTCCGTGCCTGTGGGCGGGAGATGTTCTGCTATTTTGCCGATCACTATGCCAGCGACTACCCGGAACCGGAGGCCATCCTGGCCGCCACCCTGCGGGGTTTTCGGGTGGGCGAGGCACCGGTGGTGATGGAGGAACGCCAGGGCGGCGTTTCCAGCATCAACCCGATGCGCAGCGTTTACTATATGATCAAGGTTTCCCTCTCGCTGATTATCGACCGGCTGTCTTACAGCCCGAAACGGAGGTAAGCGCATGCCCCTTTCCCTGCAGCTTTGTTTTGTGCTGGGCAGCCTGGCCATGCTGCTCATTGTGTTTGCTCTTTTGAAAAAGAATCTTCTCACCGTGAAATACAGCCTTCTCTGGCTGGCTTTTTCTGCTGTGATGCTGGTATTTGCAGCCTGCCCTTATGTGGTGTATGTGCTACGGGACCTGTTGAATCTGGTAATGCCGGTAAATCTGGTATATCTGCTTCTGTTCTGCTTTGTTCTGCTGGTACTGCTGAGCATCAGCATTGCGATAAGCCAGCTGGCAGAAAAAAACAAGCGGCTTGCCCAGGCCAACGCCCTGCTGGAAGAGCGGGTACGCCGGCTGGAACAAAAGCTGGAAGAGAAAAACGGCTGACATGTTTGCGGCGTGTCGGCTCTGTTTGCTTGGGAAGTGAGGAGAAGATTCCATGGATTTCAACACCCTGATTTTTCTGGGGTTCTTTGCGGGCACAGCGGTGGTCTACTATGCCCTGCCCAAAGTGCTCAAGCCGTTATTCCTTTTGTCGGCCAGCTATTGCTTTTATCTGTATAAACCGGAAAATGCCCGCCTGGTAACGCTGCTCATCAGCGCTACCGTAATCACCTGGTGCAGCGGTCTGGCCATTGCCGCCAGCCGTAAACTCTGGGTGCGGCGGCTGTTTTTATGTATTGCGGCACTCACCTGCGGCGGCATACTGTTTTTCTATAAGTATTTCAATTTCTTCAATTCCGTTTTGTGGGGCGAGCGGGCCACTCTGCTGGATCTGAGTGCGCCTTTGGGGCTTTCTTATTTCACATTCCAGAGCCTCAGCTATACCCTGGATATCTATCAGAAAAAGCTTCGCCCTGAAAAGAATTTTCTCTATTACGCCCTGTTTGTCAGCTTTTTCCCATGCATCTTTACCGGTCCCATCGAGCGGGCCGGCCATCTTCTGCCCCAGTTCCATCGCCCTCGCCGTTTTTCCTATCAAGGGGTTTCCGGCGGGGCCTTTCGTATGCTGTGGGGCTATGTGAAAAAGATGGTGATCGCCGATAACCTGGATGTATTTATCTCTGCGGTATACGGCTCGGCCAATCAGATGGACGGCCCCATGCTGGCAGCCGCCAGCCTTCTGTTCAGCCTGCGGCTGTATATGGATTTTTCCGGTGCCTGCGATATTGCCATCGGCAGCGCAAGGGTACTGGGCTACGACCTGTTGGAAAACTTCAATGCCCCCTTTGCTGCCACTACTTTTGCGGATCTGTGGCGGCGCTGGCATATGAGCCTGACCGGCTGGTTCCGGGATTATATCTATTTTCCCTTGGGCGGCAGCCGGTGTGCCCCTACCCGCCATTACGCCAATCTGCTGCTGGTATTTGTGGTGAGCGGCCTTTGGCACGGCGCGGCCTGGGGTTATCTGCTCTGGGGCCTTTCCTGCGGCCTGGTTCAGCTGATCGGGCGATTTACCCTGCCGGCCCGGCAGCGTATAGCCCGCCACAATCTTTTGTACCGCAGCAGCCTGTTCCAGCTGTGGTGGCAGCGCAGCATCGTGTATATTCTGTTCAGTCTCTGCTTTATCTTTTTTGCCTGTGCCCTTTACGGTGCGGATACCGCCGTGGTGTATGGCGGCCTGCTTACCGGTTGGGCAGACTTTTTCCGGGAACCTTCCCTCTTTGCGGGGACGGCCGCCGGGCTGGGCCTGGGCGGGGTAACCGGTTTGATCCTGCTGCTGCTCACTCCCATCATTCTGACGGTGGAGGGGCAGGGCCGGGTCTCTGACTGGATCCGCCGCCAGAACTGGGCACTGCGCTGGACCCTGTATTATGGGCTGGCTGCCGCCCTGCTCTTCTTCGGCGCCTTCGGCCAATCCGCCTTCATCTACCAGCAGTACTGAGGAGGTTTGCAGCTTGAAACGAAAAAAGGATTCTTTCGGCCTCCGATTGGCCCGCCGGCTATTTTTAGGTACCAAAATCCTCTTCAAACTGGCTCTGCTGCTGCCCATTCCCATCTTTATGGTGGCATTCAGCTACAAAGTGGACCGCAGCGGCCTTTTCCAGGGTGATCTGGCCCCCCGCCAGGTGGTGGATCTGCTGCTGGAAGGCAAGGACGTGACCAACTTTGAACAGATGGATGAACGGCAGATCGTCCGTCTGTATACCCAGAATCTGGACCCGGACAATGTGCCCATCGCCATGGGGGTAGGCTCCAGCCGGGTGCTGCAGGTAACTCGAGAGGTGGCAGACACCGACAGCTTTTTTAATCTGGGCGTCACCGGTGCCGACGTGCGGGATGTGATGACCAGCTACTACCTCTGCGTCAAGGAAGGGAAAATCCCCCAGGTGCTGATCTGGAGCGTGGACCCCTGGGTGCTGTACGGCAGCGAGGCAGCGCTGGATTCCCGGGCCGACAGTGAACTGTACAATGAGTTTCTTCAGCAGGTGCTGGGCATCGACACCGGTTATGAGGAACCGGATCAGGTGGAACTGTGGAAAGCCCTGGCCGACCCGGCTTACTTCCAGGGAAATATGGAATACTATTTCCGCAACCGCCAGGGCGCCCTTACCGATGACAGCGGTCAGTTGATTCCCTTCACCGAGGTGCAGGGTGACCCTTATCAGCAGAGTGCCACCATTAAGCGGTCAGACGGCAGCGTGCTGTATGATGTGGCCTTCCGCTCCCACACCTCTGATCAGATCCTGAGCGACGCCATCGCCCAATCCGAAACCTTCAACAGCCTGCATATGGAAGGTTTCACCGAACTGGGTGAGACCGAGTGCCGGGCCTTTGATGCCTTTATTCGATATGCGGAGACCCAAGGTACCCGAGTGATCCTTCTTCTCACTCCCTTCCACCCTTTCCTGTATGATACCCTGCTTTCCCGCGCGGAGAATTACAGCGGCTTTTTCCAGGTGGAAAACTGGATCCGTCAGTATGCCGAGGATACCGGTACGCCTCTGTACGGCAGCTATGATCCCTTGATTCTGGACGGCATCAAGGAAAGCGATTTTTACGATGGCGTGCACTGTACCAGCGAAGCGCTGGAAAAATTCTTCCCCGGCATCTGGCAGGCGCTGGAAGAAGCCTACAAGGGCATTACCCCCCATGTGCTCTCCCTGAAAAACCGCACCACAGCCGCCGAGCGTATCTCCTGGTAAAGCAGGAAGGAAGGATAAGAACGTGAGCGCCGGAATCCTTGAACTGGACCTGCATGGCAGCAGCCAATATCAGGCACGCATCCGGATCAACGCGGCCCTCCGCCGGGCCGGCCGGGATGTGTACCGCATCCGCCTGGTACACGGCTACCGGGGCGGCACTGCCCTGCGGGATATGATCCGCCGGGAATATAAAAGCCACCCCAAAATTCTCCGCCTGGAATTGGGCCTCAACCCGGGTGAAACCGATCTGGTCCTTCGGGAATGGTTATGATAAAAGCCCCCGCCTTGTTGTACAAGGCGGGGGCTTTTTATTTTTGCTGCTTATTTACCAGCGTTCCAGAATCTCTGCCTGCTGTTCCAGGCCGGCCTGGCGCATTGCCTGGGAGGTGATAAGCAGGGGCGCGCCTGGTTTGCCCTCCGAATCCAGGAACATGATGTTCAGGAAGATCTCATCCTCCATGGGCTGGATATAGCCGGCCGCCTCTATCAGCCGGGAGGCTTCTTCCTGGCTCAGATACTGGACATACTCCTGACCATCTTCAGAAGCCAGGTAGCTTTCCCGATCCGCGGCGCTCGTCCATACGCTCTGGTAGAAGTTGCTTTCGGCATCATAATTGATTCCTGTATAAGACCATCCCGGGATCACCACAGCGCCGCTGATCTCCTGGGGTGCAGGGGTCAGCAGATCACCCGCTCCCAGCTTTTCCAGGGCCGCCAGGGTATTCACATACTCTTCGGTCACATCAATGGTGTAATCGCCGTAAAAATCCCTGGTGAGGGGTTCTTTGCTGTAGCGCTCCCGCTGGACCGAGAGCAGCTGCACCTGGGCCACGACCTTTTTATCGGCCGAGATATACTCCGTATATGTTTCCCGGCTCACATCGTTGCTCAGGGCAATCAGCAGCCGTTCCACCTGTTCCGGGTCGGTTACTTCCAGCTCCTTCATGCCCATCCAGCCGCTGATTTCCAGAGCCATATAGTCCTGGGCCGAGGTATTCTGCAGCGGGTTGCACTCCTCGTTCATCTCGGCGCTGTCGTTCAGCTGACCCAACACCTCCATCACCGGATCACTAAGCCGGATGGAATAGGCCCTCTTTACGATTTTTCCGCTCTGGAGCTGATAAGAAATGGTAATATACTGAGACCGCAGATTCTCCTCTTCCCAGGCCCGGCTGCGGTGCTCCTGCACGGCGGTGCTCTGCAGCTGCTGCACCAGCTGGATGCTCTCCGGATCATCCAGCGTTACATTCCAGACCGAGGAGTAATAGTAGTTGTCTTCCGCCCCGTCTTTCAGGGTGGCATACGACGCTCTTTCCTCCTCTGCCAGGGTATCTTCCACCGTATATTGGCTGGATACAGGACAGTAGGCTACATTATTGAATCGGCCCCGGTAATTGAGGGTCACGCTTTCCACCTGATCCAGGGGCGGCAGATAGGTTTCAAAGCCCAGCCCTCCGCTGGACATGACCCCCACATATCCGGCCACCAGAACCGTGAGAACAGCGCCCATGGGGGCCGCTTTCCACAAACCTTTGGTGCCCCGGTTCAGGACGGCCTCCATCACGAAGAAGATCAGGAGCGCAAAGATCACAGTGCCCATCACCACATGGAAGGCAGAATCTGCCCGGCCCGAAACGGTATAGCTGAACAGGATGCCCAGGAAAGGGGTAACCATCACCAGGACCAGAATGCGCACCACCAGGGTGAGCAGACCGCTGCGGGAAGAGCTTTCCGCCTTTTCGCTGGGGCGCAGTCGGTACAGCTTGGTGGCTGCCCAGAACAGGAAGACATCCCCTGCCAGCCAGATCAGGCTGGCCCACCGGTCCGGCCCCATCTGACGGGTGCCGAATATGGCCATCCCCAGATCCGGCATGGTCAGGGTGATGGGGCTGAGGCTGAAAAGCAGGGCCCAATCCACATTTTCCACATAGCCGTACAAAAAGATGCCGCTGAGCACGATGTGTACGATGCTTACAAACAGGGGGGCAAACAGGATCACCCCGCTGAAAATCAGGGTATCAAAGGTGCTGCCCGTCTGGGTCGCCACCAGAAAGGCCACGCTGAGCATGCCGGCCAGGGCCACCAGCCAGGCAAACAGCCCATAAAAGGCGCCTCCCCAGCTGAAATAATCGCTGGGAGCTGTCGCGGGGGACATGGCCGAAATCAGTGAGGAGCGATAGGCCGCCATCACAATGGTGATCAGATAGTTGAGCACCGTGGGCAGGGCCACCGTGAGGAAGGAGGCCAGATAGTTGGCCCCCATCAGCTGCGGCCGGGTAATGGGCAGGCTGTGGTACAGGTCCACCGCCCGGCGGTTGTGCATGTAGGCAGTCTGGCTCAGGCCCACCACCGCGGCGGCGGCTATTCAAAAGGCGGTCATTGCCAGAAGAGAGAAACCGGTATACAGCCCGCCGGAACCAAACAGGGTGCAGCCCACCAGCTCGGGGTCATGGCCGTAATCCCGGGTCTGCAGGGCGGTGACAAAGAACGGGAAAGGCAGGCAGAAGAATCCCACCGCAAACATCAGCAGCATCATAGCCCGGTTCTTTTTCATGTAAACCCGAAACAGATGCTGGAACCGCGCATTATTGCAGGATGTTGTTGTAGTCATAGCCCACAGCCTCCATTTCTCCAATAAAGATTTCTTCCAGGGTCAAAGGCAGCGCTTCGGCAAATTCCGGCTGGAAGTTCTGAACGATTTCCAGCGCTTTTTCCCCGTCGCCCCGCACCAACAAGCTGACCATACTGCCCTTCTGGTGTACCTGCAGAAGATCCAGTCCGCTGGCCTGCCAATCCACCGGGTGGGTGAACACCGCCTGGATCTTGCACAGCCCCAGCTTGAGGCTGTCGATTTCTTTTTCAAACAGGACGCTGCCTTTATGCAGCAGCCCGATATGGTCACACAGGTCTTCCAGCTCCCGCAGATTGTGGCTGGTGATCACCACCGTCATCTGCCGGTCGGCAATCTGCTGGGCCATCAGCTTTTTGACCAAGAGACGGATCACCGGGTCCAGCCCATCAAAGGCCTCATCCAGCAAAAGATACCGGGGGCAGCAGCTGAAAGCCGCCATCAGCGCCGCCTGGCGGCGCATGCCCTTGGAAAAGGTATTCAGCCGCTTGCTGGTATCCAGGGGGAAGATCGCTTTAAGCTGGGCACAGAGCTCTTCCGAAAATCCGGAATACATCCCCTTATAAAAGTTCAGCAATTCATCCACCGTGCATTTGGGCGGGAAATACAGGTCATCAGACAGGTAAAATACCTGGTCCTTCTTGGCCACATTTTCCCAGGCGGGCTCTCCGTCCACCAGGACCTGGCCGCCGTCAGCCCGGTACACCCCCGCAATCAGCCGGAGCAGGGTGGATTTGCCGCTTCCGTTGGGGCCCACGATCCCGTAGATGCAGCCGGAACGGATGTCCAGCGAAAGGCCGTCCAATGCCGTAAAATTCCCGAATTTTTTGGTAAGCTGTTGGATGGTGATCATGGCTTTCCTCCTCCTTCATACTCCTGCTCCACCCACTGGGCCGCCTGCTCCTTCCGGATGCCTGCCAGCCGGGCCTGCCGCAGGGCTTCCCGCAGCTTTGTTTCCGCTCTGCCTTTCAGGATATCCCGGGCGCCCCCCTCACCGGCCACAAAGCTTCCCTTGCCGGATACCGAGCAGGTGATGCCCGCTGTTTCCAGTTCCTGATAAGCTTTCTGAATGGTATTGGGGTTGATGCCCAGTTCCCCCGCCAGGCTGCGGACGCTGGGCAGCTGGGTGCCGGGCGGGTATACCCCCAGCATCACCAGTTCCGCAATGCGATTCTTGATCTGGAGATAAATGGGGTCCTTGCTTTGATAATCCAGGGTAATCAACGATCTTGCCCCCTTGCGCTTGGTTTTAAAGGAGTGTACGAATCGTACTGTTCGTTTGAACTGTATTATTTCAATTAGTACGCTTGTACTATACCATCCCACTCCTCTTTCTGTCAACTGTTTTTGTATTTTTTCTGCCCGGCCTCTTGACAGCCTGCCGCCCGAATGATAACATTATGATATCAAATAGATATCATACATTCAAAAAAGGAGGATACATATGTCTGCCGAAAAAATCGCCGCCCCGGCTCAGTATGAGGAAAAGGAGCTCCGTGCCATAAACGGCCTGTCCGTGCTGTTTCTGGATCTCGTCCTCTGCATTGCCAGCATTTTTCTGATCATTCTGGGGGCCCCGCTCTCCGACAGCGGCTCCATTTTCCTGGTTTATCTGGGTGTACTGCTCATCGTGGCTGGGGCACTGTATCTGTGCATCGGCAGCTGGTTCATCCTGCTGGGCATCAAGATCCTCAAGCCCAACGAGGCCCTGGTTCTCACCCTGTTCGGCCAGTACATCGGCACCCTGCGCCGGGAGGGCATCTATTTTGTCAATCCCCTGTGCCAGGCCGTGAACCCCGCCGCCGAAACCGTGAATCTCTCCCTGGGTCAGGCCGAGACTGAGGCAGCCGCCAAGGGCCGCACCGTGGTGCGCAGCACCCGGATGAGCAAGAAGATCAGCCTGAAAACCATGACCCTCAACAATGAAAAGCAGAAGATCAACGACCTGCTGGGCAACCCCATCATCATCGGCATTGCGGTGATCTGGCGGGTGGAAAACACCGCCAAGGCAGTGTTCGGGGTGGACAATTACCTGGAATTCCTCTCCATTCAGTGCGATTCCGCCCTGCGGAATATTGTGCGGCTCTACCCCTACGATCTGGCCGAAGAGGGTGAAGAAAAGACCCTGCGTGGCTCGGCCCAGGAGATCAGTGAAAGCCTGCGCCAGGAGATCCAGAACCGGGTGACGGAAGCCGGCCTGGAAGTGCTGGAAGCCCGAATCACCCACCTTGCCTACGCCCCCGAAATTGCCGCCGCCATGCTGCAGCGCCAGCAGGCTTCGGCCATCATCGACGCCCGCAAGATGATCGTAGAGGGCGCCGTGGGCATGGTAAGCATGGCCCTGGAAAAACTCTCGGCCGACCAGGTGGTAGAACTGGACGAAGAGCGCCGGGCCCAGATGGTGTCCAACCTGATGGTGGTGCTCTGCAGCAACAAGGACGCGCAGCCGGTGGTGAACTCCGGCTCCATCTACGGATAAAAGGAAGGGGCAGCAGATGGCTTCTGAAAAGGACAAGGCAAAAAAGCAGGTGCCGCTGCGTCTCTCCCCTTCTCTGTATGAGGCCATTGCCCGCTGGGCGGAGGAGGATTTCCGCAGCGTAAACGGCCAGATTGAATACCTGCTCACCGAAGCGGTGCGCCGGCGCAAAAAAGCGCCTAAAAGCGCCGATCTTGAGCCGGAAGAATCTTTTCCGGAAGAGGATTCTTAAAGCATATTTTCTTTCTGCTGCCGCCGCCCCGGAAATTTTTTGCCCTCACCGCCCTTGACAAGGCGGAGAGTATCCGATACAATAGACTCATTCAAAAACCAAATGCGTTGACAGGGAAAAAGCAAAAGACGCACGCGCGCACAGAGAACTGCCGGTTGGTGCAAGGCAGAGCCGTGGCTTTTGTATACTGGCCCTCGAGCTGCATAGCCCAAATCTTTGGAAAGTAGGCAATGCCGGGTTCCCCGCCGTTATCATGGGGCGTGATTCGCAGCAATGCCGATCATAATGAGCGGCCACAGTTTGTGGCAATGAGAGTGGTACCGCGGGCGCCTGATTTTGATTCCGGCCCTCGTCTCTCTGGGGTTTCCCCGGGAAGACGAGGGCTTTTTTGCGTTCCTCGCCGGGAAGTTCCCTCTGCCCTTTTTACCGGCCGCTCCGGCGGCCCCGCAATCAAAAACAGGAGGCTTTTACCATGATGGACGCAACCAAGTACCAGATCAACTACTACAATCCCCCCAAGCATGAGTACCGCTGGGTACATAAAGATCATATCGAGCAGCCCCCCCAGTGGTGCAGCGTAGACCTGCGGGACGGCAACCAGGCTCTCATCATCCCCATGAGCCTTTCAGAAAAGCTGGATTTCTACAAGATGCTCCTGAAGGTAGGCTTCAAGGAGATTGAGGTGGGCTTCCCCGCCGCCAGCGAGACCGAGTATGAATTTCTCCGCACCATCATTGAACAGGATATGATCCCCCAGGATGTGACCGTTCAGGTGCTGACCCAGTGCCGGGAACACATCATCCGCAAGACCTTTGAGGCGGTGAAGGGCGCCCCCAGCGCGGTGATCCACTTCTACAACTCCACCAGCGTGGCCCAGCGGGAGCAGGTGTTCAAAAAGAGCAAGGAAGAAATCAAGGAGATCGCCGTGGAAGGCGCCAAGCTGGTGAAAAAGCTGGCCGAGGAATATGAGGGCAATTTCCGTTTTGAATACAGCCCCGAAAGCTTCACCGGCACCGAACCGGAGTACGCCGTGGAGGTATGCAACGCGGTTCTGGATGTGATCCAGCCCACCCCGGATAAACCCATGATCATCAACCTGCCGGTCACCGTTTCCATGAGCATGAGCCATGTATACGCCAACCAGATCGAGTGGTGCAGCGACAACCTGAAATACCGGGACAGCGTGATTCTCTCCATCCATCCCCACAATGACCGGGGCTGCGGCGTGGCCGATACCGAGTTGGCCCTGCTGGCCGGCGCCCAGCGGGTGGAGGGCACTCTCTTCGGCAACGGCGAGCGCACCGGCAACGTGGATATCATCACCCTGGCCATGAACATGTATTCCCACGGGGTAGACCCCAAGCTGGACTTCCACAACATGCCCGAGCTGGTGGAAACCTACGAGCGCAACACCCGGATGCATGTATACGAGCGCAGCCCCTATTCCGGTTCTCTGGTGTTTGCCGCCTTCTCCGGCAGCCATCAGGACGCCATCGCCAAGGGCATGAACTGGCGCAAGGAACATGGCCTCCACCAGTGGAATGTTCCCTATATTCCGGTGGATCCCCAGGATATCGGCCGCACCTACGATGCTGACGTGATCCGGATCAACAGCCAGAGCGGCAAGGGCGGCATCGGCTATCTGCTGGAGCAGAGCTACGGCTTCAATCTGCCCGCCAAGATGCGGGAACATTTCGGCTATGCGGTTAAGGGCGTATCCGACCATGCCCATAAGGAGCTGAGCCCGGAGGAAGTTTACCAGGTATTCCAGGATCAGTACCTGAACAAGACCAGCCCCCTCAACATTCTGGACGCCCACTATGTACAGAAAAAGGGTATCTTTGCGGTGCTTACCCTGGATATCAAGGGCGAGACCCAGGAGATCAGCAGCATGGGCAACGGCCGTCTGGACGCGGTGAGCAACGCCATCAAGAGCGCTACCGGGCTGGAGTTCTCCATTGAGCATTACTCCGAGCACAGCCTGGATCAGGGTTCCACCAGCCGCGCGGTCTCCTATGTGGGGCTGCAGTGGAGCGACGGTTCCATGACCTGGGGCGCCGGCACCGACACCGATATCATGACCGCCGGCATGAAGGCCTTGCTCAGCGCCGTGAACAACCGCTGAGGATACCAAATATAAAGGAGAGATTTCCATGGGAATGACCATGACGCAGAAGATCCTGGCCGCCCACGCCGGGCTGGATTCCGTCAAGGCGGGCCAGCTCATCAGCGCCCGGCTGGACCAGGTGCTGGGCAACGACATCACCGGCGCAGTGGCGGTGGATGTATTCCGGGCTCAGGGCTTTGACCATGTATTCGATAAGAGCCGGGTAAACCTGGTGCTGGACCACTTTACCCCCAACAAGGACATCAAAGCGGCCCAGCAGAGTAAGAAATGCCGGGATTTTGCCCGGGAATTTGGCATTGAAAACTTCTTTGATGTGGGAGATATGGGCATTGAACATGCCCTTCTGCCCGAAAAAGGCATCGTTACCGCCGGTGACTGTGTAATCGGTGCCGACAGCCACACCTGTACCTACGGTGCCCTGGGCGCTTTCAGCACCGGGGTGGGCAGCACCGATATGGCCGCCGGCATGGCAGTGGGCTATACCTGGTTCAAGGTGCCCGCTGCCATCCGGGTGGAACTGAAAGGCAAGCTTCGGCCCCGGGTCTCGGGCAAGGACGTGATCCTTTACCTGATCGGCCAGATCGGTGTGGACGGCGCCCTCTACAAGAGCCTGGAATTCCAGGGCGAAGGGGTGGCCGCCCTTTCCATGGACGACCGGCTCTGCATCTGCAATATGGCCATTGAGGCGGGGGCCAAAAACGGCATCTTCCCGGTGGATGAGACCACCATCGCCTACCTGACCGGCCGCAGCCGCCGGCCCTGGACGGTATACGCCGCCGACCCGGACGCGGAATATGAGCAGACCATTACCATTGATCTCTCCGCCCTGGAGCCCCAGGTGGCCTGGCCCCATCTGCCCGAAAATACCCATCCTGCCCGGGAGGGCAAGGAGATCCCCATCGATCAGGTGGTGATTGGCAGCTGTACCAACGGCCGCCTGGAAGATATGCAGACCGCCTATGAGATTCTGAAAGGCCGGCATGTGGCCAAGGGGGTACGCACCATCATCATCCCTGCCACCCAGGCCATTTACAAGGAATGCATCCGCCGGGGCTGGCTGGAAGCCTTTGTGGATGCCGGCTGTGTGGTCAGCACCCCAACCTGCGGCCCCTGCTGCGGCGGGTACATGGGCATCCTGGCCGAGGGCGAGCGGTGCGTTTCCACCACCAACCGGAATTTTGTGGGCCGCATGGGCCATGTGAAGAGTGAGATCTATCTGGCCAGCCCCGCCACGGCGGCAGCCAGCGCCTTCACCGGCTTTATCACCGACCCCACGGAGGCAGAGTAAGCGATGAATGCAAAAGGTTTTGTACACAAATATCCTGACAATGTGGATACCGACGTGATCATCCCCGCCCGGTATCTGAACACTTCAGATCCCAAAGAGCTGGCGGCCCACTGCATGGAGGATATCGACACCGAGTTCGTCAAAAAGGTGCGGCCTGGGGATATCATGGTGGCCGGCTTCAACTTCGGGTGCGGCTCTTCCCGGGAACACGCCCCCCTGGTCATCAAGACCTGCGGCGTTTCCTGCGTCATTGCCAAGACCTTCGCCCGCATCTTCTACCGCAACGCCATCAACATCGGGCTGCCCATCCTGGAATGCCCGGCGGCGGCCGAGGCGATCCAGGACGGGGATGAGGTCTCGGTGGATTTTGACACCGGCCTCATCACAAACCACACCCGGAACGAAAGCTATCAGGCCGAGGCCTTCCCTCCCTTTATCCAGGAGATCATCTCGGCAGGCGGGCTGATGAACAGCATCAAACAGCAGAACAAGCAGTAAGGAGCAAGCAGCATGGAGAAGAACATTGCGGTCATCCCGGGCGACTGTTCCAGCCCGGAAATCGTGACCCAGGCCCTGCGGGTACTGGATAAGATTGCCCAGAAACACGGCCACACCTTCACCTATACCGAGGTGGATATGGGCGGCGCCGCCATCGACAAATACGGCGACCCGCTGCCCCAGTCGGAACTGGATAAGTGCCTGGCCAGCGACAGCGTCTTGCTGGGGGCCATCGGCGGCCCCAAGTGGGAGGGCATGCCCGGCGACAAGCGCCCCGAAAAAGGCCTTTTACGGCTGCGCAGCGGCATGGGCCTGTATGCCAACAACCGCCCGGCCAAGATCTGGCCCCAGCTGGCGGATGCCAGCCCCCTGAAGCCCGAGATCGTAGCCAAGGGTATTGACTTCATCGTGGTGCGGGAGCTGATCGGCGGCGTTTATTTTGGCGAGCATCGCACCGATACGGTCAATGGCGAGCAGGTTGCCACCGACACCATGCCCTATTCCGAGCATGAGATTGAGCGGATTGGCCGGATCGGCTTTGAGACCGCCATGAAACGGCGCAAAAAGCTCTGCTGCGTGGATAAGGCCAATGTGCTGGATACCAGCCGGCTGTGGCGGGCGGTGATGCACCGGCTGCAGAAGGAATACCCCGAGGTGGAATACAGCGAGATGTTTGTAGACAACTGCGCCATGCAGATCTGCAAGAACCCCAGCCAGTTCGACGTAATCGTCACCGAAAATATGTTCGGCGATATCCTCTCGGACGAAGCCAGCGAGATTACCGGCAGCATCGGCATGGTGCCCTCCTCCTCCCTGGGGGCCACCACCTGCGGCCTGTACGAGCCCATTCACGGTTCCGCCCCCGACATCATGGGTCAGAACAAGATCAACCCCATCGCCTGTATCCTCTCGGCTGCCATGATGCTGCGCTACAGCTTTGATATGGCCGCTGAGGCTGACGAGATCGAGGCGGCCGTCAACGCCGTACTGGATGACGGGATCCGCACCGCCGATATGATGAGCGAGGGCTGCACCCTGGTGGGCACCCGGGAGATGGGCGACGCCATCCTGGCAAAGCTTTGATTTTCTCCCCCTGTGTAAATAAAAAAGCAGACGCGAGCTTTCGCGTCTGCTTTTCTTTTTAACCTTCAATGACCAGGTGGGCATACCCTTGAGCCGGGTCAAAGCCCTGCTGGCGGAAGAAATCCTCAATATACTCATCCGGCGAATAGAGGATGATGTAGTCATAGGAACTATACAACTCGTTCCAGGTGTATTCCTGGTCCTCATATTCCCAGAAATCCAGCGTATCGGTATTCAGCACATACCGGGCAATGTAGCGCAGGGTCCAGGTATCCACCCCGCCGCCCCGGGTGTAGAAGAGATAGCGGGAACCTTCGGTGAGCCCATACTGCTCTTTCATCTCCAGCACCGGGCCCTGGGTATCGGTGCGGTGATAAGGTGCCCGGCTGTACAGGGTGGGCAGATTTTCCCTCCCCGGCAGGAACATCCAGGCAAAGGACAGCGCCGCTGCCAAACCCCAGACCCAGGTATTTTTCCGCTCCTTTTGACTTACAAAGCCCAGGACCAGCACCAATGCCGCTCCGGCCAGCCAGATCAGGGTGGTGGTGTGATAACGCTGAATGCTGGCCAACGCCAGCATCTCCGAGGTGTTCATGGAGAGGGTATAGGTGCACCACAGGCATACCAAATACAGCCCCTCTGCCCCCAGGCAGCCCGCCCCCAGCAGCAGGGCCTTCCGCGCCCCGCCCTGCCCGCTCAGCAGGATATAAACCAGGCATGCCGCCAGCAATATGGCCAGGCCGATTGCGATCCGGATGTCCGGCTGGGAAAGGTCGGTGAGATGAGCCAGAAACAGGCGGTTGAACTGCCCGATCTCCTCGGCGGTCTTTTCCCCAAAAATGGCGGAATATTCCGTGAGAGATACCGCGTGCTTGCTGGTTTCGCCCTCAGGGAAAACCAGTGCCACATGGCGCAGCCAGAGCCAGTAGCCGCCCAGGGTGACTGCCAGGCTCAGCGCCGCCCCTTTCAGGACGGTCTTGCCCCCTGCCCGGGCCCGCAGCGCAAAATACAGCAGCACCGCCAGGTCCAGCGCAATAAAAAACAATCCGCTGTTCTTGATCTGGGCCAGGAATGCCAGGGGTACCAGCCCGTACCCCAGCGCCCGGCGCAGATCCGTAGGGCCATAAAAAGCAATGACAGAAAGCCCTGCCAGGCCCTGCACGGCCAGGATGGTATCCACCCGAAGGTCATTCAAAGGTACGTCGGCAGTAAGGGCGAATATCGCAAAGGCCAAGAAGGCAATGGCTCCGGGCCAGCTGCGCCGGGGCAGGAACACCGTCAGACTGAACAGCCCCGCCAGGATCAGAAGCCCCTGGCCCAGCATCATCAGCCCATCCGATACGCCCACAAAATTGCAGAAGTACTTGATAAAACAGGCCGTTCCCACCGGATAACCGGTAAATTCCACCGCCAGGTCGGCTGTATTGGGCAGGTGGTTTTCGGTGATGATCCGTTTGACCACAATGGCCCAATGGGCCATATTGTCGTGTCCCCAAATCAGCCCGCCTCGGCTCAGCCAGGGCAGCCACAGGCAGGCCAAACCAAATACCAGCACCCGAATGCTGAGCCAGGGACGCAGAACTTCCCTTTCCCGCAGCAAAAGCCAGGCTGCCAGCCCCAGGCCGCCCAGATACAGTGCCCATTCCACCAGGGTAAAGACATTCAGCAGCCCCGCCGCCACCACGGCAACCCCAATGCCGGAAAAGGCCACGATGGGGGCCAGTTCCGGCCGCAGGCCGCCCTTGCGGGTGAGCAGCAGGCACCAGCCGGCTATGGAAAATGCCCACAAAATCAGTTTACATACAAGCAGCAGGGTGGTCATGATTTTCTTCCTATCCCCTTTCCAGCCTCTGCGGGCCAGCGCAAGGCTGCCGCGCCGAACAGCAGTGCCGGCAGAAACAGCAGCGAAAAGTTGATGGCGGAAAGGCAGCGTTCCATTGCCGCATAGCAGGCATAGGTCATGACACAGACGGCCAGCTCCGGCCTGCCGGAGCGCATCAGTTTCCAGGTGAGCAGAGCAAAACCCGCGCACAGCAGCAGCACCATCAGGGGTCCGCACAGGTACGCGTAGTAAATATAGGAATCATCCACCCGGTAAAAGCGGTCGCTTACAAAGACCTGGCCAAAGAGGCGGATTCCCCCATAGGGGATTTCCTCATACTGGGTGATGTAAGACAGCGAGATTCGCCCGGTAAGCAGGGAATCCAATTTTGCCATCCAGGCCACATTCTGATCGTAATGGTAGTGGAACCACCACATAACAGCCGCAATGGCCGGCGCAGGCAGGCAGCAAAGCAGCTGTATCGGCGTTTTCCGAAACAGGCCCGGCAGGAATTTCACTGCCAGCAAGCCAACCATAGCCAGCAGTACAAACATCATGGAGCTGCGGCTGTTGGGTACTTCCTCGATAAACCAAAGCACCGCCAAGGCCAGGACGATATCCCACCAGCGCAGATTTTTAAAGCGGGTAACCAGCCAAAGCACCCCAACCTGGGCCACCAGGATTCCCAGCGCATTCATGCTGCCCTGCCCCAGATCCATCCGGGTGCGGCCATTCTCCCACACTTCCACCTGATTGCCAATAAGCCCGGCCCAAACCAGCAGCGCTTTGGTGACTACATTGCCTAAAATAAAGCCCATCACCCACCGCAGACAGCGCTTCAGGTCCACATCCTTGAGCAGCACCATCAGCAAGGCCGCCTGCCCCAGGGGGCGATATCCGGTGATCATCTGCAGCAGGGAAAAATAGCCCATCACCAGCCCCATGACCAGCAGCTGCCAGCCGGAATAGCGGGTAAACAGGGTTGTTTTCAGCACAAAAGCTGCCGTCATCAGTGCCAGCTGAAAAGAGCCCCAAAACGCCCAATCCTCGCTATAGCCGCCTATGGCACAGAGCGCAGTGGTCATCACGCTATAAAAATAAACAGCAAACAATACCAGCACAGCAGCGGGCTCTGCCATGGCCTGCCGGCAGTTTTCCCCTTTACGGGCAAAGAGCCAGCGCTCACTTTCCCACCAGGTGCGCAGCAAGGCCGGGAAGGGCTTTTGCTCCTCCCGGGCAAGCTGCCAAAATCCCAGCACTCCTCCCAAAAACAGAGCGCCCAGCTCCCATTTGAACAATGTACTCATGCAGTATCCTCTTTTGACGATCTTGTTTTAGGGACGTTCCACCACCTGGCCGGCCTCGATTTTTTGGCCGGCTGGCACCTGTGCCGCAGCCTTTACCACCGCATTCAGGCAGATATGCGCTCCCGGGCCAACCTGAGCTTCATGGTCCACCACTGCGCCGCAGTTGATCAGTGCGCCCCGCCCGATCTCTGCGCAGGTATTTACCACCGCCCCGGGCAGGATCAGGCAGCCGTCTCCCAATTTGGCGCTGGGGCTCAGGTAAGCAGGCCGAAAAGCAAACGGAGGCACCCGGCATCCTGCCTGCAGCAATTTTTCAATCAGCTCCATCCGAAGGGCATTGTTGCCGATGGCTACCAGCGCCTGCTGATATCCCCGAACAAAGCGGGGATATTCTTCCAGCCGGCCCACCACCCGGGGATCGGTGCTGTTGTCGTCCAAAAAAGAGACCCGGTCAAACTCTTTGCTTTCCACTGCCATTTCCGCAATGGTCTTGCCAAAGCCGCCTGCCCCCAAAATTAAAAGGTTGTCCATATCCAAACTCCTGTTTTCCATCAGCAAATGATCGTGTGGCTGTATACGGTTTCCAGTATGCGGCGGCAAAGGGAATACCCTTTCCAGAAAGCATCCGTCAGGCGCATTCCCAGCGGGCTGCACTCCAGGGTTTTCCAGCCGCAAGCCCGCTGCAGCTCCTGAAAATCCACCCTTGCCTCCCGGTTCATCCTCTCGCTTCCGCTGCGGACCAAGGCATCCAGCCTGCGGGCGTTCCGCACAGTCTGGTATTTATTTCTCTTGAAAAAGATCCATCTCCACAAAATACACTTGGTTTCAGATATTTTCCGTCCCAGATAATATTCCTGGACAATATCCGGCAGATAATCCTTCACCCGGGCCGAGCCGTTGTTGTCTCCTGTCCGGTAATTGTAAATATTCTGGGGCAGAATATAGCAGCGGTAGTTTGCAAACAGCCGCACTGCCAGGCAATAGTCATCATTATAAAGGATATCCCTGCCGCCGGGGAAATGATCCACGCCAAAACCGCCGGCGCCCACAAAGGCCTCCCGCCGGATAAAGCTGCCGGTAATGCGCCCTGCCGCAAACCCGAAATTCTGGCGCCAGAATTTTTGCGCCCGTATCTGCACTTTTCTTTCCGCAACAGGCCGGGTCAGCTCTTTCTGCATCTGCGGCGTGCACTGGGCCCCATCAAACTGATGGGCCAGGTTGAAAAGCGCATCCATCTGAGGATATTTTTTCACCACAGCGCACATCTTGGCCAGAAAATTCTGAGGCAGAGAATCATCATCGTGCAGGGTACAGACCCAGGGAGAACGGGACAGATAATAACACATATTCCAGTTATCCATCAATCCCAAATTCTCCGGATTTCGGTAATAAAGAATCCGGTCATCCGCATATTCCCGTATCATGGCCTCTGTCTCGGAGCTTTCCCCTTCCTGCAGAGGGCTGTCGTCCACAATCAGGATCTGATACTCTTCAAACCCCACCTGGCCCAAAGCGCTTTCCAGTGCCTGCTTCAACAGGGCCTGACGCCGATAGGCCGGGATCGCGATAGTCACAAACGGCGGCGTTTCCCAATGCCGGCCCCAGATCAGCTGGGCAGGCCGGCCCGCTATCCGGCTGATATTGTCTTCCGGCTTCAGGTATTCCCGTTGCTGTATATAGCGCAGCATTCTCTCTTCCATAGCTTATCCTTCCCGCCTGTTCTGGAATCGCTGTTTCCATGCTCTTTTGTATTTTCCGCCCCAAATCTTAAAATTGGGCCAAAGGTGGGTCGCCCACCCATACACTGCCGGGATGATCCGGAATTGGTTTTTATATTCTTCCAGCTGCATGGCCGTATGGTTTTTGCGATACCTTTCGCTGGCTGCCAAAAAGCGGAGCGGGGTACTTACGCTGAATTTTTCCATAGAGATGGTATCATAGCTTTCCGCCGCCCAGTCCAGCATCGCGAGGGTAGGCCGTTCCCCCAGGATATTTTTGCCGCTGCGCAGCGTTGCCAGCCGCCGCAGTTCATAGCGCCCGGGCGCCTTTGTCACCGCATAGGTCCCAAATGTTTCAAACTCACTGAAACCGGATTTCTGCAGGCTTTCTTTTGGTATGGCCCAAAGGATTTTTTCCCAGAAGTTCTCGCCGGGCAGACGGTCGTTTGCCTCCATCTCTTCCAGCATCTGCTTTACCAGCGCCGTATCAAAGATCATGTTTTCTGCTATGAAACTTTCCTTTACCGCCTTTTTCAACCCCAAAAGGTTTTCCATCGTCTCAAAATAAGGGGGGTTGTATTCTTCCTTCAGGGTAAACAGCAGCTGCCCCTTCTCATTTTCAAAAGAAATGGGCCGCACCGGAATGGTATCCGCATCCCATGTGATATAGGCGGTGTCCTCACACAGCCGGGCATAGCCCAACTTTAAAAACTGCTGAAACAGCCAGCCGCTGCGGTGGGTGCTGCACACCCTTTCCTGCATAATATCCTTTACCGCCTGCAGGGTAAGCCCCGGCAGCAGATCGTCTTCGCACACAAAAGAGAGCCGGGGATCTTTTGGCAGGAGCGGTTCCAGCTGGCGGCTGCTCACCACCACCACCCGTTTTGCCGGCAGATTCCGGAATACATACGGCAGATTGATCTGAGCCGCCGGCCAATCCCTCATCAGGATCGGCATTACCACATCGCAGAGCATCTTTTTTCCCCTTTCCCCTCTTATTTTTTTCTGCGCCGCCACAAATAGCGCTCACCCTTCGCATAATACCGGAACCACCACATATCTGCCAGTTTTGCCATCTGGCGCTCTTTGTCCTCGTTGTTTTTCTGCCAGAAATCCGGGCTGCGGCGGCGGCTTTTCTCGGGCCCCTGGGCTACGATATACCGGATAAACTCGGCCAGCGGATCCTCATTCAGTTCCCGCTCCACCTGTTCCGGGTGCAAGAACGCAGGCTGACGCAACATATACTGCCAGCGCTGGGGGTCTTCCTCCACTGCCCGCACCTTTTCCACAACCTGCTGGGGCGTTTTGCATTCATTGCAATTGATAAAAGCTTCCGGATTATAAATTCTCTCCACAGCAGGGTCTCCCCAATAAATGGGCACCGTGGCCGCCGCAAAGGCGTCCACGATTTTTTCGGTACAGTAGCCCGCCGTGCTTGCATTTTCAAAGGCAAGGTTAAAGCGGCACTGGCGCAGAAAAGCCAGTTTATCCTCTACCGGTTTGCCATCCGGCTGATTGTTTCTGCTGCGCCCACCGGATTCCACCCGTTTATAGGCACTCAAGGCCTCAAAGGTTTGCTCCCGCCGGAGATTCGCCCCGTAGTTGGATACCACAAAGCTGCAGAATTTCTTTTTGGATTCCAGTTCTTCCTGGCTGACTTCATGCTTTTTCAACGCCAGACGGGTGCGCTCCCGTGCCCAGCCCGGGAAATTGTACCAGGGCAGCCGAAGGAAACGATCCTCGTATGTGAGCCAATCATTTCCGATGGCATAGTCGTACAAATTAAAATTCGGCCGAAGATTTTCGGCAATGTACAAAATCCGGGTACAATCGTAGCGCAGAGCCTGCTTGCCAAAACAGCTGCAAAAAAGGAAATCCGGCTCATCGCTGAGCACCACCTCCCCTAAGGGTTCCAGCGCTTTGCGCACCTCGCCCTCAAAATCTCTGTCCCGGTATTCTTCCCGATAAAAATCCACCAATTTTATTTTGATCTGCATGGTATCCTTTCCGTTCTTCCCCCAGCAGGCGGGGGCGCTTTCTTGTTTTATAGCCTGAAATATTTCTTTTTCTCGGGGGATATGCTATGATTAATTATGTGTCTCCCCTCTTGGGAGCAAAACCGTTATGCGGAATGATCAAACCAAGGATTGTTATTTATGCTGATGTTGATTAATATTCCGGTCTTATGGCAATATCTGGCCTTGCTGGCCCTGGTACTGCTTGCGCTGCTGCTGGATATGTTCCGCTGTGCCCTGGCACATCGCTCCATCCATTCTTTCTGGACGGATGAACATCCCCTGCTGTTTTTTAAGGATTCCGAGCGGCACCGCAAAATCGGGCTCTTTTTCCTGTACAGCGCGGTAATCTTTTATATCATCAAAACCATGATGCGGGCCTGCACCCTCCGCTACGCCGACTGGACAGGCACATTGGAACAGCTTGACACCTTTGTGGAAAGCTTTTATGATGTCGCGCTGATCCTCACTCTGATTCGCTTTTTTCTGTTCACACGTTTTTCCTGGAAACAGCTTTTTGGGGCATCCTTGTTTCTGATGCCCTTTTTCCTCTCCCATATTATAACACAGGACCCCTCTTATTTTCTGGAATTTCTGCTGATCCTGAGTGTAAAAGGGGAAGATCTTCGCCGAATGCTCAAGATTTTTCTGCCCACCCTTTTGGCGGGCACACTGTGTATCTTTGCCCTGTATTTCAGCGGGCTTCTCCCGGTGGACAGCACTGCCGGCGCCTTGGTGGCGGAATCCCGCCATCGCTTTGCGCTGGGCTTTATCCATCCCAATATTCTTTCGCTATACATTGCGGCCCTGAACTGGGGATGGCTCCTGCTCCGCTGGCACAAGATCCGCTGGTGGGATTGGGCAGCGATCGCCGCGCTGAACTATGGCGTTTATTTGCTGACGGATTCCCGCTCCATGTTTCTCTGTGTGGCAGCCTCGGAGCTGGCTGCCCTGGTACTGCACCTGGCGCCCCGCTTTTTCCGCTTTTCTTTTTGGGCCTGGCTGGCGGCTCTCGTCCCCCCCGTTCTGGCGGCACTTTCTCTTTTGCCCTGCTTTTTTTATGATCCCAATTCGCCGGTATGGGCCAAGATCAATTCTCTATTCAGCACTCGTCCCTCCATCTTTTTCCGGGTCTGGCAGCAAAGCGGCTGGAGTCTGTTCGGTATGGATTCGGACAGCGGCGACAGTCTCTTCAATTTTATGCAGATCGAGAGAGGCGTTCTGTGCTGGATCCTGTTCATTCTGATGTTTTCGGCCCTTCTTTTCATGCTTTGCCGGCACCACTGCTGGGCAGAATTCACCGTGACCCTGGGGCTGCTGGGCATCTGCATTACGGAAAAAACACCCTCGGCGCTCACCGTAAACTTTGCATTCTGGATGCTTGCCAATCTGATTATCCTGTCTCCCTGGCCCAGCTGGAACCGCTTTTCCATTGCCCGGGGCAAGGACTGACCACGCTTTTTATAAAGCACATGCTTTTGGCATGTGCTTTATTTTTGCGCTCTTTGGGCAAGAATCCGTTCTGCCCTTTTCAGCAAATCCCGAAAAGCCTTGGTTCTGCCAAACAAAATCAGCAAAATCCCATTGGGGACCAACGCGCAGACACCGCATTGCAGGATAAACCAGCCCCAGGAAACTTCTCCGGGCAGAGAGCACAGCCAGTAGACAAAGCCCCCCATCCCCATGGTAAGGAGCATTCTCCATGCCATGGTGAACAAATATTTCCCGGACGGCAGGCCAAAACCATCCCGAAATGTGTAATATCCCACCGGAAAAAAAGTGGTAAAAATTTCTGAAAGGATGGTAGCCAGATAGACCCCCGGCAGCCCCATGGTGCTGGCCAACCACAGGGTGAGCAGAATGTTCAGCACTCCGCCGAACAACGCCAGATAACACCCCTGCCGCAGAACCCCCATGGTGGTTTTGAAACTGCTCAGAATGTTATTGGCAGTGCCCATATAAAAATGCAGGGACAAAAACAGCACGATGCTGCGGGAAAGTGCCTTATCCATGCCAAAGAACAGCTGTACACAAGGGGTAAGCAGGCAGAACAGACAGACAAAGGAAACGCTGGAGACCCAGAAATTGGCAAGGTCCAGTTCCCGGAATACCTCCATTCGCCTTTCCATGCTTTCCCTTGCATTCAGGTTGCCGATACTGGCCGTGAGAGAAGCGGTAACCATGGCGATCACCATCACCACATAGTTGATGATCATGGTGTAGTTATCCGCATATCCCACCAGGGTTGTTGTCAGCACCGCCGAGATAATGAGGTTATCCGTAGCGCTGAACAGCTTAAAGGATACATTGGTTAAAAACAGAGCCCGCACATCCCGGAACATTTTTTTCAGAACCGGCGGCGGCACCGGTTTTGCCCCTGGCTCTTTCAGGAACGGATAGAGCTGATCCGCCTTTCGGGCGATCATGATATTTTTCAGGATACCCAGCGCCAGCTCTGTAATCAGCGCCAGGATAAACCTTTGGGTAAGCACCACCACCAGGCACTTGGCAATGCTGGCCAGCGCGGAATACAGAGTGGTCAGGTTGTTGACATGGTATCCTTTCTGATCCGCTGTCAAGATGCTGGATTTATAGGCAAAAAACCAGTAAGAAGCCACGGAATTGGCCAGGAACAGCAGATATACCAGATACAGGTTTACATCCGGCGTCTCGCTGTTGTCAAAATTCACCATGTAGGGCAGTGCTGGCACCAGACAAAGCCCCATGACCAAAATCGCCGCGCCGATATACCGATAGCACCTCTTATAAAAGTGCATATAGGTGCGGATTTCCTCTTCATCCTTGCCGGCCAGAGGTTTATACAGATACACCGTGATGGCGCTGCCCAGCCCCAGCTCGGCCAGCGACAAAAGAGACAATACATTGGAAAACAGGGCGTTAAGGCCTACATAGGCCATGCCCAGATATACGATGAAAATTTTTCGGGAAATAAAGCCGATTGCCATGTTCACCAGCTTTTGTCCCACGCCGGTGACCATGATAAGGATTGAATTTTTGGTTCTTGAATTTTCCAAAGCAGCTTCCTTATTGTTTTATTTTTACAGTCTTTGTGATGATATCCACAAAATTCTGATAGTAAACTTCCGGGCTGAACGCGGCCGCCTGCTGAGGGCCGGCCTTCGACATTTCCGCCAGCTTTTCCGGGTCATCCATCAGCTTGGCGATTCCTCCGGCGAGATTTTCAACCAGCTGCTCATCCCACTCAATGAAATATCCGCACTGATCCGAGAGATATTCCGGCACACCCGCTACCCGGGTGGCAATCACCGGCAGTCCGCTGGCCATGGCCTCAATGTTGACGATGCCCGCCGCTTCTTCCCACTGGGCAGGGCAGGCCATCAGGTCTGCCGCGGAATAATACCGCCACAGCTCCTGGTTTGGCACAAAGCCGGTGAACACCACCGGCACCCGGCTTGCCTGGGCCAGTTGCTGAATTTCCTGATGATAACCGGTCCGCTCCGACAGGGCAAAATTGGTCCCGCCGATCACCAGCAATCCTACTTTCCGACCCGGCTCCAGCAGATTCACAGCCCGGATCAATTCCCGCACTCCTTTTTCCGGCACCAGACGGCCGGCAAAGAGTATCACAAAACAGTCCTGCCCAAATCCATACTTTTGCCGCAGCTCTTTTCTTTCTTCTTCCGTCAGGCGGCGGGAGAAATTCCCCAGATCGGCACAGTTGGGCAGCACCTGCAGGCTTTCCAGGGGCCGGCTCATCTGGCGGCACCACTTTTCTCCCACATAGCGGCTCACCGCCACCAGTGTTCCAAAAGCACTGTCCCGGGCCGGGGTCGGGTTTCCTGCCCAATGCAGATGATACAAGATCTTCCGTGCCGGGATCCCCGAGCCAATAAACATCTCCAGCTCGCTCTCCGCTACAAAGCAGTCATATTCCGCCCCATGCTTTTTCAGCCAGCGGGAAGCAATCTGGCGCTGGTAGGGAAAGCAGATCTCTTTTCCGGAGAGCTTTTTTATCAGGACCCGTACCCGCCACCAGAACTTATTCCACAAGGGATATCGGCCAAACCAGACAAATCGGGTCTGCCTGTACTCTGCGGCCTGGCGCTGAGCCCGTTCCTCCTTCACCGAAAGCACCGTCAGATCCAGCAAAGGGGTCTTTTCGTTTTCTTCCACCAGCCGCTGCACCAGGGTTTCCACCGCGCCGCCCATGGTGGCCGGCACCGGCAGTTTTCCCACCAGGACGATGCAGACACGGGGGCGGCCTGTATGGTCGGCTGCTTTCTTTTTTTCTCCAAAATATCGGTTAAACAGTTCCATTCCCTTGGCGAGGCCCCCACCCAACAGATTGCAAAGCCTGTATTTGCGCGGCAGATAGCGGATAGCCTGCCTGAGCAAAGGTTCCGAGCGGATCTGTTTTTCCGCTTGTACGGCTTCCTGCTGCCCGTTCTGCGCTGCGTACTGCATCGCCATAAACAGGCTCAAGGCCGCCGCTCTTTTTAAAAACTGTTCCCGCACTGCCCCATATGTCTGGCTTTCCTGCATGAGTGCGCGACTCACCGCCAGGGAATCCTCCTGCCGTCTATGCAGGTTGCTGCTGCTGGTAATGGCCCCCGGCCGACCCAGGCGATATCCATAAATTGGCCGTTCCACCACAGAAATACTGTCCGCAAGACATAACAATCGGGGCGTCCATTCCATATCCTCATGAAGGATCCCCACATGAAACAGCAGGTTCTTTTTTTGCAGCAGTGACCGCTTGAATACCAGTGTTTGTGCCATAGCGCACATCTCATTTTTTGCAATGAGATTTTTCAAAAAAATATCCGTGCCCTGGCTCAATGCCGCTTTTTTATATCCTGTACTCCCTGTCCGCTCGCCTTCCTGGTACCGATTGACATTGATCAGATAAATATCTTTTTCCTGCTTCAATTCTTCTAAAAGCAGTTCCAGCGCATCTTTTTCCAGCCAATCATCGCTGTCAACAAACATTACATATTCGCCGCCGGCGTACCGCAAACCGCTGTTTCTCGCCCCCGAAAGGCCCTGATTGGCTTGGTGGTACACCTGCACCGCAGCACTTTTTTCCTGATATTCCTCGCACAGCTGCCCGGAACCGTCGGTGCTGCCGTCATCCACCAGCAATATCTCTACCGGCCGGCCCTCGGCCTGCCCAAGAAGACTTTCCATACAGGCAGGCAGGTACTCTTTTACATTGTATACCGGCACCACGATGCTCAGCCGAAGCGCTTTCTGCTCGGTATTTCTTGCTTGCGTCATCTGCCATCCCCCTTTCGGGCTTAGCTCTCGCTGTTTTTTACCAGCGGACCATACTGCTTCAGCATCTCAGCGGCGATCCCATCCCAAAGGAACTCTGCCTGGATCCGCTGGTGGGCCGCTTCGCCCATTTGGATCTGCCGCTGGGGATCTCCCGCCAGTTCCAGGATTTTGCCGGCATACGCTGCCGGGTCAAACTCAGGCAGGATAAAGCCGTCCACCCCGTCCCGGATCAGTACCGAGGAGCCGCCGTTCCAGCTGGAAAGGGCAGGCAGGCCGAAATACATGGCCTCCAGCAGCACCATGCCAAAGATCTCGTACCGGGTGGGCAATAAAAAGAAATTGGCCCGGTTGTACAGCTGGTACACCTGGCTTTGCGGCACTTTTTCATGGTATTCCACCGCATCCCAGACGCCCAGTTCCCGGGCCCTGGCAGAGCAGCTTTCCACATATTCCTTTTCCCCTCTGCCCACCAGGATCAGCCGGGCCTCCGGTCGGCTCTGCCGCACCCTGGCCAGCGTTTCAAAAAGCAGCGGGATGCTCCGGCGCTCTTCCAGAACGCCGATATACAGCAGGGTCAGCTCCTTCTGCCGGGCAGCCTCCTGCCGGGCTTCGGGGGTATAGGGGGCGGCCAGGGCGGCAGGGTCCAGGCCCACCCCCACGGCACTCACCTTCTGAAACCCCTTGCCCCGCAAAAACTCCTCGGCCAGGCGGCTCTTTGCAAAGGCTGTGACCCGTGCGTTTTTCTTGGGCGAATTGAAGAGCAGGTCAAATACCCGGCACTTCAGATTGTAGCCCCGGGTAAATTCGCTGGCATAGGGGCCATGGTATACCGTTACCGGGCAGCCCTTCCAGAATCGATAGAGACGCCAGCTTTCCAGCTGGTCGTATTCGGTCACCTGAATAAGGTCGTACCGGCTCAGCAATTCCCGGTGGCCCCAAAAGATGCCGTTCTTAAAAAAATTATGCCCCGGCAGCCAGTGCAGGGTCACCGTCCGGTCAGAGCCGGGGACCTCCAGCTCCTCCTGCCGGGCCGGGCCGCTGCCGCCGTAATAGGCTACGTCGCATAGATGGCCCGCCCGCACAAAGGCCCGGGCCAGCCCCACCTCCTGGGAATTATAGCTTTTGGGGTCCAGGATGCTGGGGAAGGTGCGAAAGATCAGAATTTTCACGTCTTGTCCTCTTTTTCAGGGCTTCAGCTTATGCTTGAGCCGCAGGTATCGTTCCCGGCCCAGAATCCTGGCTGCCAGCCCGATGCACCGGAAGCGCAATTTGCGATACCAAGGGCTCCAGGTGGCGGTGTAGTGATGTACCGAGTAGGTGTTTTCGGTCCGCCGGAACATCTGGGTCTCATGTTCAAAGGGACTGAAATATTCCCCCGGATAGAGGGTGAAATTCCCCACCTGCTGCAGGCGGTTGCCCCCGGTAAAACCGTGGCGCTTCAGCATCCGGGTGGCAGTGGTCACGATGGTGGTGGTGTCCGGCTTGCCGTCCACCAAAAATTCCCGACTCTCATACTCCCGCAGCACTTCCCCGATGAGAGGATCTTTGGGCAGCGCGCTCATGATCGAGCCCGGATTTATGGTGTTTTCCAGTTCAAAGCCCATTACCGCAGGGGTCTTTTCCAAAAGGGGCTCATAACTCTTGTAAATTTCCACATCGGTGCAGAGACAGACGCCCCCCTCATGGTACAGGATCCAGAACCGGGCATAATCGGACACAAAAGCGTATTTTTTTGCCGCATAGGCCTGGGCCGAATAGGGGCAGGCGTTCACGTCAAAATTGTCCTCGTTCCATTCCCGGATCTCCCACCCGGGCATCTTCTCCCGCCAGCTTTGGATGCATCGCTGGATGAGAGGGGATTTTTCTCCCCGGCCAAACCAGCAATAATGGATCACCTTGGGCAGGCCTGCGCTGTTTTTTTCCATAGTTACTCCTGCTTGTTGCCCCGATACAGGGCCAGCGTTTCCTCTACCACCCGGTCCCAGGAATATTCCCTTTGGATATACTCCTGCTGCTCCCGGCCCGCCGGGGGCGGCTGGGTCAGAGCCTGGGCCAGGGCCCGGCGAAGGTCTTCCGGGTCTCCCTTGCGGAACCGGGCTCCGTAACTTCCCAGCACCTGGGTGTTCTCTTCAATATCACTCACCAGGCAGGGCGCGCCGTAGCTCATGGCTTCCAACAGGCTGATGGGCATCCCCTCTATATCGCTGGGCAGCACATACAGCCCGCAGTTGGAAAAAAGCTCCTGCTTTTTTTCGCCCTGTACAAAACCGGTGAGCACCACCCGCTCATCCCGGGCTGCCCGGGCCAGCACCTGCTCACAGTAGCCGCCAGAATGGCTGTCGCCGCCGGCAATCACCAGTTTGCAGTCGGTATCCAGCTTTTCAAAGGCATCCAGCAGATAATGCAGGCCCTTCTCCGGCACGATCCGTGCCAGGAAGAGGATATACCGGCCCTTCTCCAGCCCGTATTCCTCCCGGATGAGCCGGGGCGGCAGAGGCTGGGGCAGGTTCACCCCGTTGGGGATCAGGGTGGTCTTGCGGCCGTAGGTTTCCCAGAAATATTCCTGAACGCCCCGGCTCAGCACAATGACCTCATCCGCATAGCGGGCGATCACACGCTCCCCCAGTTGGAGATAGCGGGTGCCGAGCCCGCCCCATTTGGCCCTCTGCCAATCCAGCCCGTGGACGGTGGCCACCGTCCGCTTGCCCAGCAGGTGGGGCAGCAGCAGCATGACGCTGGGCCCCAGGGCATGGAAATGCCACAGATCATATCCCCCGAACAGAGAGCGAACCGCCGCCAGAAAAGAATAAATCAGGGCATCCAGGCTTTTTTTGTTGAGGGTAGGCACCGTGATGATCCGGCAGCCCTTATATTCCCGCAGCCGCGGGCCCTGGCCTCCGGCCCGGTTGTAAAGGGTCACCTGGTGGCCTTGGGCCGCCATCCGGACAGCCAGTTCTTCCACCACCACTTCCACGCCGCCTTCGCCGCCGGGCACCCGTTTGTGTCCGATCATGGCGATTTTCAGCGGCCCGGTCTTTTTGCGCTCCATACCCTGCTCCCTGTTACTCTTTCTTTTCCTCCGGCAGGGGGATGAAGGAATTTTCCTTCAGGCTGTACTTGCCCCCCTTAAGGAATTTGTGTTTGAACACCCACCAGCCGGGCACCCAGATATACTTGTGCATGGCGGGAGAAACGCTGCCGATCATCCAGCAGTTGCGGGGGCAGTTCCGGGTCTGGGCCCGCACCGCCTTGGCCTGCTCGCTGTTCCAGAGGGTATCCCAGTCGGGGGCTTCCTTCAGATTGCCCATCACAGCCTTTTGGGCCATGCCGTTGCAGGGGATCACATCACAGAACGGATCGATAAAGAAGGCATCCCGGGACATATCACAGGGCAGCAGCCGGGGATTGCCGTAGATATAGTTGATAAGGCCATGGTTGAAATAGGCCCGGAACCACTTTTTGGGGCTGCTGCTGCGGAGCAGCTCATTGATCAGGGCCTCAAAATTTTCGGCCACATGGTATTTGTCATCGATCTTGTTGTCCGTCTTACGGAAATAGAAGCTGTTGTGGAGGGTGGCGGTGGCAAACTCCATCCCCATCTCATCGCTGAGTTTGTACAGGGGCACCAGGTCCTCACAGTTCATATCCTGCACGGTCATGCCGAAGCCCACATCTGGGTGACCCATCTCCACCAGGGTTTTCAGGGTCTGATAACCCCGGTTCCAGCCGTCCGGCAGGCCCCGGATGGCGTTGTTGGTATCTTCCAGTCCCTCAATGCTGATGCGGATGCCCAGCTTGGGGAATTTTTTGCACAGCTCAATGATCCGGTCGGTGAAATAGCCGTTGGTGGAGATCACGATCCGGTCGCTCTTTTTATACAGCTCCTCCACGATCTCGGGCAGATCCTTGCGGATAAAGGGCTCGCCGCCGGTGATATTGGTAAAAGCCATCTCCGGCAGCTTTTTGATCACGTCCATCTGGATCTCATCCTCCGGCCGGGAGGGGTCCTTCCAGCAGTCGCACATATTGCATTTTGCGTTGCACCGGTAGGTGACGATCACCGTGCCGTATAATGTCCGTTTTCCCATAGCAGAAATCCTCTTTTCAGCTCAATCTTTTATTTCAGTTCCCTATACCATTCCAGCAGGGTATCGCAGTATTTTTCCGCCTCGAAGTGCTCCCGGGCAAAATCCGCCGCGCTCTGGCAGAGGGCCCGGTACTCGCCCTCCGGCAGGGCTGTCAGTTTTTCGATGGCGCCTGCCATCTCCCCCGCATCCCCTGCCCGGAAGGTAAAGCCGGTCTGCCCATCCCGCACCAGCTCGGGAATTCCGCCGATCCGGCTGCCCAGCACCGGCTTGCCGGCGGCCAGGGCTTCCATCACTGAATAGGGGCCGTTCTCATACCACTCACTGGGCAGCACCACCGCCCGGCAGTCGGCCACCAGTTTGCGCAGGGGCTCACCCTGGAGAAAGCCCAGGAATTTCACCCGGTCTTCCAGCCCCAGCTGGGCACTGAGCGTTTCCAGCTCCTGCCGCTGCGGGCCCTCCCCCGCCACCTTCAGCCGGGTACCGGGACATTCCTTCAGGGCCTTCAAAAGAGTGGCCAGGCCTTTTTCCCGGCTCAGGCGGCCCAGATAGAGCAGGTCATCGCTTTGAGCCGGCAGCGCCTTGTATTCCGTGCCCAGGGGCAGGAAATTGGTCAGATGACGGATCGGCCGTTTGGTAAAGGCCGCCTTTTCCAGCATCTGCCGATAAAACTCCGAGGGTGTGATATACAGCCCGATTTTATTATAGCTGCCCATCCATCGGTACAGCCGGGCCTCGGCAGCCCCCAGCAGACTTTTGGCCTTGCTGCCCTTGATGCAGCTTTTTCGCACACAAGGGCCGAAATGCCCGCCCAGGCAATCCTCACAGATCCCCTTAGGGGAAAGGCAGGTATAGTTGGGGCAAACACAGATCAGGTCATGCTGGGTGAAGACCACCGGCACCCCTGCTGCCTGGCAGGCATCCACAACAGAGAGGGTGATTTGCCGGTGCACCAGGTTCAGATGCACGATATCCGGTTTTTCCTGTTCCAGCAGGGCGGCAAACTTCTTTTTTGCCTCAAAGGAATAGAGCAATTTGACCGCGCTTTTCAGCTGGGCAGCGGCTCCCTGGGGGCCGTTATACTCCACATTGGAGACAAAATAGGCCTCCTGCTCGCAGGGCTCATTGCGGGGGCTCTCCATGGCAAAAAAGATCACCTGATGCCCCGCCTGCCGCAGCGCGTCGGCCAGCGCAAAGTAATAGGTCTCAGATCCGCCCTTATGGTAGTGGAACTTGTTGACCAAAAGTATTTTCATGGCGGTTTTCTCCCTTTGGGCTATACAAAGCCCGGGTCTTTTTGGCGATTTTGGCCCATACATATACATTGTATAGTATACACCAAATCCCCCTGTGAAGCAATGTGCTGGCCAAGGCCTGCGGGGCAGAAAAAGCGCCGCCGCTCTGCCTTTCGGCAAAGCGGCGGCGCAAAATTTTTCACAGATTTCTCAATAGGCGCCCTCGCCCCGCAGTACCACGCCCACGGTGCGGAAGATGATGCGCATATCCGTCAAAAAGCCCTGCTCCTCAATGTACTGCAGGTCCAGCCGCATCCATTCCTCAAAGCTCAGATTGCTGCGGCCGCTGATCTGCCAGTAGCAGGTAAGGCCGGGGCGCACCGCCAGCCGGCCCCAATCCCAGTCGCTGTACTGGGCCACCTCGGCGGGCAGAGGGGGGCGTGGCCCCACAATGCTCATATCGCCCCGCAGAATATTGAAAAGCTGGGGCAGCTCGTCAATGCTGGTGCGGCGCAGCCATTTGCCCACCGGCGTGATGCGGGGGTCGTGGGTCATCTTGAATACCGGCCCGTCCACCTCGTTCTGGGCCCGCAGTTCTTCCAGCCGCTGCTCCGCATCCTGGTACATGCTGCGGAATTTATACATATAAAATTCCCGGCCGTTTTTGCCCACCCGCTTCTGCTTGAAAATGACCGGCCCGGGGGAACTGGCCCGCACCGCGATGGCAGCCCCCAGAAGCAGCGGGCTGGCCAGGACGAGGCCCACACCGGAACCCACAATATCCATGGCACGCTTGACAAAATCCCACAACGGGCCTTTGTCCGGGGCCTGCCGCACATTCAGCAGCCGGATGGAGGCCAGGTTCTCCACCGTGGGTTTGGAGGGGATATAGTCATTGTACCCGGGGATCACCGAGATCTTGGCGCTGTAGCGGCCGCACACCGCCACCAGTCCGCCGATCTGCTCGCTGCTGGCGCCGGGCAAGGACACCACCACTTCTTCGATTTTTTCGCTCTGCAGGATCTGGCGGAACTGCTCTACCTTGCCCCGGTAGTTCCCCATCTCCTCATCCGGCTCGTCTGCCAGATAGCCCCGGTAATTGTAGCCCAGATAAGGCCGGGCAGCCAGCTCCTTCACATAGCGGCGGGCCAGCTTGCCGCTGCCCACCACCAGTACGGCCCGGGTATTCCGGCCCCGGCTGCGTACCTGGCGCAGCATCCAGCGCAGTACGGCCCGCTTGCACAGCAGCCCCACCATGGAAAACAGAAACAGGAATACCATCTGGGAGCGGGCAAAATCCCCCCATTTGAGCAGGTACAAGGCCGTGCCCAGAAACAGCACGCCCAGGCCGTTGGCCCAGAAGAGGGATAGGGTTTCCCGGTAAAAACTCCGGAACCGGTAGCTGCCGTAAAATCGGAATACGGCAAACACCACCAGCATCACTGTGCTATATACCAAGGAAAGATAGATATATTCCGGCTCGTTCAGAATGCTCAGGTCATATCTGCCCAGCAGAATGCCCTGCCGCAGATACACTGAAAACAGGTAGCTGAATTCCAGGATCAGCCAGTCCAGCAGGCCGTTTACCACATTAAAGATTCTCTGATGGTTCCGGCTTTTCATGGCCAGTCTCTCCGTTTCTCTTAACGGGGCCGGCGGCAGGCCGCCCCGGTTTTTACAGGTCTATGCCATTTTTATTATATAGACAATCCTTTTCTTTTTCAAGGCAGCAATGCCCTGCCCTGTTCCGGGGCACAAAAAAGGCGGCAGCCCCGCTGGGGCCCCGCCTCTTTGTCCATAGAATTCAGCCGTTCCGGTCGGCGTTGGGGGTGACCCCCTCCTGAGAAAGGTCCACCACGAAGCAGCGCACACCCTCCTGGCCCTTTACGCTTTCCGCCTTGGCCCAGGCGTCACCCTCGTTTTCGTACCACTGCAGGATGAAATAGCGCTCTGCCGGTTCGCCGTAATAGAGCCAGGCGCCGTCCGAGCGCACCCGGTCTTCCAGGTGTTCCAGATTCACCAGCTCCTGAAGGACGGTGCCCTCCTCCACATAGATGCTCTCCGGGTCCACCTTCAGCTCATTCAGGGCATAAAAGGTGGAATCCAGATACTGCTGGCGCTCCATTCCCTCGTTATCCAGGCTCCAGGCCGTGAGGATAGCGCTGTTGATCAGGGCATGTACCCGGATCATGGATATTTCTGTCATGTCATTCACCTCAAAAAAGCCCCCCGCCCGGGCAGGGCCCATGGCGGGGGGCAGATAACAAGATCCCGGCGAAGAATTACTTCTTGGCCTTCTCAGCCTTGATGGCCTCGATCAGCATCGGGGTGACCTTGAACAGGTCGCCGCAGATGCCGTAATCGGCAACCTCAAAGATGGGAGCGGTATCGTTCTTGTTGACGGCGATGATGCACTCGGAATCCTGCATGCCAGCCTTGTGCTGAATAGCGCCGGAAATACCCAGAGCCACATACACCTTGGGATGCACGGTCTTGCCGGTCTGGCCCACCTGATGATCGGGGGTCATCCAGCCAGAGTCCACAACGGCACGGGAGGAACCCACAACGCCGCCCAGGACCTCGGCCAGCTCTTCGGCCAGCTTGATGCCGCCTTCCACGTCCTTGGAAATGCCGCGGCCCACAGACACGATGTAGTCGGCACCGATCAGGTCAACCAGCTTCTTGGCAGCCTTCTTCACTTCCAGAACCTCGGTCTGCAGATCAGCAGCGGTCAGCTCGAAGTTGGGCTTGATGATCTCGCAGGCGTCAGCCTTGGCCTGGTCGAACTCGGCCTTCTTCATAACGCCGGGGCGAACGGTGGCCATGGTGGGACGGAAACGGGGGCAGATGATGGAAGCCATCAGGTGACCGCCGAAAGCGGGACGGGTCATCTTCAGGTCGCGGGACACGTCGTGGGGCTTGCCCAGAACGAGAGCGGTGCCGGTGCCTTCGATGCGCTTCTCATCCAGAGTGGAGCTCTCACGCAGGAAGTCCTTGTACACGCCCATATCCACATCCAGGTGGGTGCAGTCAGCGCACAGACCGGTGTGCAGGCGGGCAGCGCAGCGGGGGCCCAGATCGCGGCCGATGTTGGTGGCGCCGATCAGAAAAGCCTCGGGCTTCAGCTCCTCGATCACCTGGCAGATGACCTTGGTGTAAGCGTCGGTTGTGTACTCCTTCAGCAGGGGGCTCTCGCAAACGATCACGCCGTCGGCGCCGTAGCCGCCCAGCTCTTTGGCAATGCCCTCAACGGCATCGCCCAGCAGCAGGCCGTACAGCTTCACGCCCAGCTCGTCGGCCAGCTTGCGGCCTTCGCTGATCAGCTCGAAGTCGGTGGACATCAGTTTGCCCTGACGCTGCTCACAGAATACCCATACATCCTTGAAAGCAGCCAGATCGGTGTTGTTAAAAGTCGACATATTGGTTTATCCCCTTTCTCAGATGATGTGTTTCTTGGCCAGAATGCCAGCCAGCTTTTCGCAGGTAGCCTTGTCGCTGCCCTCCAGCATCATGCCGGCGCCCTTCTGAGGAGGAGTGAAGGAGGTCAGGATGTTGGTGGGAGAACCGTTCAGGCCGATGGTGTCCAGCTCGATGAGGGGATCATCCTTCAGATCGTCGTAGCCCAGAACCTGGAAAGGCTTGGAGTAAGCATCGAAGATGCCGCCGACGGACATGTAACGGGGCTCGTTCAGCTCCTTGATGCAGGTCAGCAGGCAGGGAGTCTGGGTTTTGATCATCATGTAGCCGTCTTCCAGCATACGCTTGCAGATGACGGTGTCGCCGTCCTTCTGGATCTCGGCCACGTAGGTGATCTGGGGCAGGCCCAGCTTCTCACCGATCTGGGGGCCGACCTGGGCGGTGTCGCCGTCGATGGCCTGACGGCCGCAGAAGACGATGTCACCCTTCTCGATGCCGATCTTGTTGATGCCGGCAGCGATGATCTGAGAGGTGGCGAAGGTATCGGAACCACCGAACTCACGGCCGCTGATCAGAACGGCACGGTCGGCACCGCGGGCCAGCAGCTCACGCAGCATGCCTTCGGCCGGCGGGGGGCCCATGGTGACCACGACTACTTCGCAGCCGGTCTGATCCTTCAGGGCCAGAGCAGCCTCAACGGCGTTCAGGTCGTCGGGGTTGGTGATGGTGGCCATGGAAGCACGGTCCAGAGTGCCGTTCTCGTTGACGGAAACCTTACCGGAAGTATCCGGTACCTGTTTTACACAAACAATCGCTTTCATTGACTTGTCCCTCCTATAATCAGTTCACGCCCAGAGCGCCGGCGATAACCATGCGCTGCACCTCGGAAGTGCCCTCGTAGATCTCGGTGATCTTGGCGTCACGCATCATGCGCTCAACCGGGTAATCACGGGTGTAGCCGTAACCGCCGAACAGCTGAACGGCGCGGCGGGTAACGTCGCTGGCAGCCTCAGCGGCAAAGAGCTTGGCCATGGCGGATTCCATGGAGTAGCGGCCCTTGATCTTGCCGTCGTTCACAGCCTGCTTCTTCATGGCAGCGGCGTAGACCAGGTGCTGAGCAGCCTGCATACGGGTGTGCATATCAGCCAGCTGGAACTGGGTGTTCTGGAACTGGGACAGACGCTTATGGAACTGGACGCGCTCCTTGGTGTACTTGATGGCCTCGTCCACAGCGCCCTCGCCGATGCCCAGAGCCTGAGAAGCGATGCCGATACGGCCGCCGTCCAGGGTAGCCATGGCGATCTTGAAGCCCTGGCCGATCTTGCCCAGCAGGTTCTCCTTGGGAACGATGCAGTCCTCAAAGATCAGGTCGCAGGTGGAAGAACCGCGGATACCCATCTTCTTCTCATGCTTGCCCTGAGAGAAGCCGGGGAAATCCTTCTCAACAATGAAAGCGGAGATGCCATGGTTGCCGAGCTTCTTGTCGGTCATGGCGAAAACCACGAAGGTGTCGGCCACGTTGCCGTTGGTGATAAAGCACTTGGAGCCGTTCAGCACCCAGTGGTCGCCATCCAGCACAGCGGTGGTCTGCTGGCCGGAAGCGTCGGTGCCGGCGCCAGGCTCGGTCAGGCCGAAAGCGCCGATGTGCTCGCCGCGGGCCAGGGGAGGCAGGTACTTCATCTTCTGCTCCTCGGTGCCGAAGTGCAGGATGGGGTCGCAGCACAGAGAGGTGTGAGCGGAGATGATAACACCGGTGGTGCCGCAAACCTTGCTCATTTCCTCCACGCACATGGCATAGGTCAGGATATCAGCGCCCTGGCCGCCGTACTGCTTGGGAATGGGGATGCCGAAGAAGCCCAGCTTGGCCGCCTTCTTGACGTTGACCCAAGGGAACTCTTCGGTTTCATCGATTTCAGCTGCCAACGGTTTCACTTCGTTCTGAGCGAACTCGCGGAACAGTTTGCGCGCCATTTCATGCTCTTTGCTCAGCGTAAAATCCATGTTAAGTCCTCCAATTTTACTAATTTTATGAGCTGTTTAAGCCAAAAAGGAAAAGCTCTGGGTCTCTTCCTTTCGGGGTCGGGGAAGGGATTTTTTGTTTTGGACCTTGCAGGGCCGGGCTGCCGCCTGGCCCCCGTTCTCAGCAGTTGGTGAAATTCTTTTCCTTACGCTTTTCCAGAAAAGCCCCCATGCCTTCCTTCTGGTCATGGGTCTCGAAGCATTTGCCGAACAGCTTTTCCTCGATCACGACAGCCTGGTCCATCCCGGTTTCCAGGCCCTCGTTGATGGCCTGCTTGCAGTGCCGAACCGCGATGGGCGCATTCTTGGCAATGCCGGCGGCGATCTTCAGGGCAGCCGGCATCAGCTCTTCGGCGGGGTAAACCGCGTTCACAAGGCCGATGCGCAGGGCCTCCTCCGCCTTGATATTGCGGGCAGTATAGATCAGCTGCTTTGCCATGCCGGGGCCCACCAGGCGGGCCAGACGCTGGGTACCGCCAAAGCCGGGGGTAATGCCCAGGCCCACTTCGGGCTGGCCGAACATGGCATTCTCCGAGCAGACGCGGAAATCACAGCACATGCTCAGCTCACAGCCGCCGCCCAGGGCAAAGCCGTTGACCGCCGCGATCACCGGCAGTGGGAAGGTTTCAATCATACGGAAAATATCATTTCCCAGTTTGCCGAAAGCCTCGGCCTCGGCCTGGGTCATGGTGCTCATGGCCGCGATGTCCGCCCCTGCCACAAAAGACTTGGAGCCCGCGCCCGTCACAATCACACAGCGCACGGCCTGCTGATCCACGGCTTCAAAAGCAGCCTTCAGATCCCCCAGCACGTCCGCATTCAGGGCGTTCAAAGCTTCCGGACGGTTAATCGTAATAATTTCCACGGCACCCTGCCGTTCAGCAACAACAAAACTCATGGATCAACACTCTCCCTTTTTTCTGGGAAAAGGGCGGGGCCTAAAAAGGCCCTGCCCTTTACAATGCAGAACTGTTCTCTTAGCCCTCGCGCTTGACGATGGTGGAGCAACCCATACCGCCGCCGATGCACAGAGTGGCCAGGCCAGTCTTGGCGTCCCGCTTGGCCATCTCATGGAGCAGAGTGACCAGGATGCGGCAGCCGGAAGCACCGATGGGATGACCCAGCGCCACAGCGCCGCCGTTCACGTTCAGCTTGGAGGAATCGAACTCCAGGTCGTGAGCCACGGCCAGGCTCTGAGCAGCGAAAGCCTCGTTGGCTTCCACCAAGTCGATGTCCTTGATGGTCAGGCCGGTCTTGGCGAAGACCTTCTTGGTGGAGGCCACAGGGCCAACGCCCATGATGGAGGGATCCACGCCGCCCAGCGCGCCGGCTACCCAGGTAGCCATGGGCTTAACACCCAGCTCCTTGGCCTTCTCTTCGCTCATCACCACGATAGCGGCGGCGCCGTCGTTGATACCGGAGGAGTTGCCGGCGGTCACGATGCCGTCCTTCTTAAAGGCGGGCTTCAGCTTGGCCAGGCCCTCGGCAGTGGTGCCGGGGCGGGGGCCTTCGTCCTTATCAAACATGACGGTCTCTTTCTTGACCTTCACGGGAACAGGCACGATCTCATCTTTGAAACGGCCGGACTCGATGGCGGCGCAGGCCTTCTGCTGGCTGCCGGCGGCGAACTCATCCAGCTGCTCGCGGGTCAGGCCCCACTGCTCGGCCACATTCTCGGCGGTAATGCCCATGTGGTAGTTGTTGAACACGTCCCACAGGCCGTCGTTCACCATCACGTCCACCAGGTCGCTCTTGCCCATGGGATAGCCCATCCGGTAGCCGAAGCGAGCCTTGGGCAGGGCGAAGGGAGCCATGGACATGTTCTCGGCGCCGCCGGCCACCACGATATCGGCATCGCCGGCCTCGATCATCTGAGCAGCCATGTTGACGCAGTTCAGACCGGAGCCGCAGACCACGTTGACGGTGACAGCGGGGGTGGTGACGGGCAGGCCGGCCTTCAGGCTGGCCTGACGAGCCACGTTCTGGCCCAGAGCGGCCTGCAGCACGCAGCCCATATACACATGATCCACCTGCTCAGGCTTCACACCTGCGCGGTTGAGAGCTTCCTTGATGACGATGGCGCCCAGTTCCGCGGTGGGAACATTGCTGAGGGCACCGCCCATTTTGCCGATAGCGGTACGGCAAGCGCCGGCGAGAACGACTTTTTTCATAACTCGTGCCTCCATAACTTTGTTGTGTTTGTGTTTGCCTTTTTCTTTCCTTGGTTCCTCTAAAAGAGTATATTATGACAACGCCTTGCGGCATTGACATAAATTTCAGAACCTCCTGCGACCAAGCGGGGACCCCTCCCTGCCTGACGCCTTAAAACAGCTGCCGGCTGTTGATATTTTCTTGTTTGCGTTTGCCTTATCGGGCTTGCCCACCCAGTTTGGGGCAGGTATGCCGCCCTTCGGCATATTTTTCCCTCAGGCGGGCCGCCACGTTCGGCGTAACGAACTTGGACACATCCGACCCGTAGTAGGCCACTTCCTTCACAATGGTGGAGCTCAAGTAAGCGTACTGAAGGCTGGTAGTAAAGAACATGGTGTCGATGGCAGGTTCCACAATGTGATTGGTCTGGGCGATCTGCATCTCCACTTCAAAATCCGTGACGGCCCGAAGCCCCCGGATCATTACGGTGGCACCCACGCTGCGGGCAAAATCCACCGTCATGCCATCGAAGGTGGCTACCGATACATTGGGATACTGCTTGGTGCACTCCCTCAGCATCTCCACCCGCTCTTCAATAGTAAAAAGCGGCGTTTTGGCGTTGTTCACCAGCACGCCGATGATCAGCTCATCCAGCACCCGGGCTGCCCTTTCGATGATATCCAGATGACCCAGCGTAACAGGATCAAAGCTGCCCGGATAAATGGCACGTGACATCTGCGTTTCCCCTTTTGTTCCAGAGCATTCGGCCCTGCCCCGCCGGGGAAAGACCGTTTTAGGTACTTTTTATCGCCCTGTGGTGATAAAAAGTGACAAACTGTGAAACGGAGACCGTCTCGAACAAATTCATTATAGCACACGCCCCCATTCTCGTCAAATATTTATCAATTAAAGATTGCACAGAAAATCCGCAAAAAATTGATGCGAAATGTCAATTTACATTCCGCCCTTTTTCTGCTTGAATCCCGCCTGCCTCAGCCGCTTCTCCCCCTGGCAGGCAGCAAAGTTCACAGGCATGTTTTTCTTGCTTTTTATCGTCCCTTTCGCTTGACCTGGTATAGGGCAGATGCTAAAATGTGGAGTAGATAAATTTTTGGCAAAATCCGGGTTTTCCCTTTGAAAACACAGCCACTACTATGAAAGCTTGAAAAGAAGAGAGGTTTTGCATCATGGATCTTCAGAAAATGTATGCGGACAAGTTGGTCAGTGCCGATCAGGCAGCTGCCGTGATCAAGAGCGGCGACTGGGTGGATTTCGGTTGGACCACCGGTACCCCCGTGGCGGTGGACGCCGCACTGGCAAAGCGTATGGGCGAGCTGGAGGATGTGAAATTCCACGGCGGCATTCTGATGTGGGTGCCGGAGATCTTCAAGATTGAGGATCCCGCCGCTCATTTCTGCTGGAACAGCTGGCATATGGGCGGCATCGAGCGCAAGGCCGCCAGCCAGGGCTTCTGCTTCTACGCCCCCATCCGCTATTCCGAACTGCCCCGTTATTACCGGGACAGCGCCGAGCCTCTGGATGTGGCCGTGATGCAGGTGGCCCCCATGGACGAGCACGGTTACTTCAACTTCGGCCCCAACGCCAGCCATATGAGCGCTGTCTGTGAAAAGGCCAAGAAGGTGATCGTGGAGGTCAACACCAATATGCCCCGCTGCCTGGGCGGTTTTGAGTGCGGTGTGCACATCTCCCAGGTGGATATGATCGTGGAGGGCAGCAATCCCCCCATCGGCCAGATGGGCGCTGGCGGCCCCGCCACCGATGTGGATATTGCCGTGGCCAACCTGATCGTGCCCGAAATCCCCGACGGCGCCTGCCTGCAGCTGGGCATCGGCGGCATGCCCAACGCCGTGGGCAGCCTGATCGCCCAGAGCGATCTGAAGGACCTGGGCGTGCACACCGAAATGTATGTGGACGCCTTTGTGGACATCGCCAAGGCCGGCAAGATCAACGGCAGCCGCAAGAGCATCGACAAGGGCCGCCAGACCTACGCCTTCGGCGCCGGCACCCAGAAGCTGTACGACTACCTGAACAACAACCCTGCGTGCATGAGCGCCCCGGTGAATTACACCAACGACATCCGCAGCATCAGCGCCCTGGATAACTTCATCTCCATCAACAATGCGGTGGATGTGGACCTGTTCGGCCAAGTGAACGCCGAGAGCGCCGGCACCAAGAACATCAGCGGCGCCGGCGGCCAGCTGGACTTCGTGCTGGGTGCTTATCTCTCCCGCGGCGGCAAGAGCTTCATCTGCCTGTCCTCCACCTTTATGAATAAGAAGACCGGCAAGATGGAAAGCCGCATCCGCCCCACCCTGGCTGACGGCAGCATCGTCACCGATACCCGTGCCAACGTGCACTACCTGGTGACCGAATACGGCAAGGTCAACCTGAAAGGCCTGTCCACCTGGCAGAAGGCGGAGGCCATCATCAGCGTGGCTCACCCCGATTTCCGGGATGAACTGATCGAGTCTGCCGCCAAGATGAACATCTGGCGCCGCAGCAACAAGCGCTGATCCATATTCTTCCGAGTGTTCCGGCCGGCAGAACTTCTGCCGGCCGGATTTTTCTTTTGAAAATTTATCGAAAAAATTCTCCTCGTTCGGGCTTGCAAAGTCTTTAAAATGTGTTATAATAGTATACGCTTTGAGCTTTCAATTTTATATTGCTCCTTAGCTCAGTCGGTAGAGCGCGTGACTGTTAATCACGATGTCGTCAGTTCGAGCCTGACAGGAGCAGCCATTTCCGCGCGGTCGGCATTCAGATGCCGGCCGTGCTTTTTTGTTTTCCCTTTCCTGCCGCTCTATTGCGGACAACCGGCCGGTATGCTATAGTTAAGTCATTCTTAAAGGCCCTTTTTGGGGCCTCGGGAAAGGAAAAACCGGGTGATGCCGGCCGGAGATTTTTACGGGCCGGCCCCCGACTGGAACTGCTTATGAACGATACTGAAAACGACGTCCTGCTCCTTTTGAAAAAGGGCAAAAAGGGCGTTATGCGGGCTATTTACAGCCACTCCCTTTTTGTTATCCTGTGCCTGCTGGTACAGGTAGGACTGCTGGTGGTCACCTTCCGCTTCTTAAAGGATTATCTCGCTTTTGCTTTTGGCGGATATCTGCTGTTCTCCATCATTGTGCTGCTGCTGGTGGTCAACCGCCCCGGCGGTACTCCCGAGATCCAGCTTTCCTGGGCGGTGCTGATCCTGGTGCTGCCCGCCCTGGGGGCCATGTTTTATCTGTATGTGGAGCTGCAGCCCGGCTACCGCTTTTTAAACTGGAGCCTGCAGCACCAGATCCAGCAGACCCGCCACCTGGCCGCCCAGGACCCGGCACCCCTGCAGGAACTGGAGCAGCAGGATGACGGCGCTGGCAACCTGGTCCGGTACATGAACCGGTTCGGGCCCTTCCCCCTGCAAAGCGGCACCCGGGTACGCTATTTTCCCCTGGGCGAACAGATGTTCGAAGAGATGCTGAACCAGCTGAGCCGGGCAGAGCACTTTATTTTCCTGGAATATTTCACCATTTCGGAAGGGTACATGTGGGGGCGCATCCTGAAGATCCTGGAAGAAAAGGTGAAGGCCGGGGTGGAAGTTCGGGTGCTGTATGACGGTACCTGCACCATGGCCACCCTGCCCTACCGCTATCCCCGCCAGCTGGAAGCCCTGGGCATTCAGTGCCAGGTCTTTGCGCCCATCCGGCCAATTCTTTCCACCCATTACAACAACCGGGATCACCGCAAGATCATGGTGATTGACGGCAAGGCCGGCTTTACCGGCGGCATCAACATTGAGGACTGCTACATCAACCGCCAGGTCCGCTATGGCCATTGGAAGGATGTGGGCATCCTGATGGAGGGGCCCGCCGTGGATAATCTCACCCTGATGTTCCTGCAGATGTGGAACCGCTTTGCCAAAGAGGCGGACTACCAGAGTTACCTGAACCGGACCGGCCCCCTGGCCGGAGCTTCCGGCTTTGTGCTCCCCTTCGGGGACAGTCCCCTGGACAACGAACGGGTGGCAGAAACCGTTTACCGGGATATGCTGAACCGTGCCCGGCACTCGGTGCACATCATGACCCCCTATCTGATCCTGGATTCCACCCTGCGCTGCGCCCTGACCAGCGCAGCCAAGCGAGGGGTGGAGGTGACCATGATCCTGCCCCATATCCCGGATAAACCCTATGCTTTTGCCCTGGCCAAGACCCACTACCCGGAGCTGATCGCCTCCGGGGTAAAGATTTACGAATACACTCCGGGATTTGTGCACGCCAAGGTTCTGGTGGCCGACGGAAAAGAAGCCGTGGTGGGCACGGTAAACTTTGACTACCGCAGCCTGTATCTGCACTTCGAATGCGCCGCCTGCCTGTTCGGCTGTGACGCCATCCGGGATATCGAGCAGGATTTTTCGGATACGCTGGCCAAAAGCCAGAAAATCACCCCCGCTCAGGCCGCGCATCCTGCCCCTTCTCTCTTCCTGATGGGCCAGCTGCTGAAGCTGTTCGGCCCGTTGATGTAAGGGAGGGCTGCCTGTATGGAAAAACGCGACAAGCTGCTTTTGGGCGGTCTGGCCGGGCTGCTCCTCCTCTATCTGGCCATCCAGCATCTGAACGTCATCCTGCGGGTTCTGGGCTTTATCGGCGAGCTGATCTTTCCCCTTTTTGTGGGCTGCATCATTGCCTATATTCTCAGCCTGCCCATGGGGTTCATTGAAAAACATCTTCCCATCCAGCGCCGCAGTCTGCGCCGCGTTTCGGCACTTTTGCTGGCGGTCCTGTTCATTCTGGGCGTTTTTGCCCTGATCGGCATCATTGTGGTGCCTCAGGTGCGGGAAAGCCTCACCCAGATCGCCGCCCAGATTCCCATTGCGCTGGAAAACGCCCTGGCATTCTGGGAGGCCAATCAGGAAGGGCTTTCCGCCTTTCTGCCTCAGTTCGACCCCACCCAGCTGGATTGGAAGCAGCTGGCCTCCTCCCTCTCCTCTTTCCTTCCGGATTCCATCGGCTCTTTGTGGGAAGCCGGTACCGGTTTTGTGGGCGGTCTGGTCGGCGGCGTGGTGGATGTGCTCTTTGCGCTGGTATTCGCCGCCCACCTGCTGCTGCGCAAGGAGGAGCTCAAGCGCCAGCTGCTGCGGGTCATGCGGGCCTATCTGAAGCCCCCGGTCATCAACGGTATCCTTCATGTGACCAGCCTGGCGCACCAGGTCTGCTCCAGCTTTCTCACCGGGCAGTGCATCGAGGCCTGCATTCTGGGCAGCCTTTTTGTGGTGGTCATGACCCTGCTGCGCCTGCCCTACGCCATGCTGATCGGCGTGGTGATCGCAGTAACCGCCCTGGTCCCCATCGTGGGCGCTTTTGTGGGCTGCACCCTGGGGGTATTGCTGATCCTGATCACCTCTCCCCTGAAAGCCCTGGAGTTTCTGATCCTCTTTCTCATCATCCAGCAGCTGGAAAACCAGCTGATCTACCCCAAAGTAGTGGGCACCGCCGTGGGCCTGCCCGCCATCTGGATCTTTGCCGCCGTGGTGGTGGGCGGCAAGCTGATGGGCGTTCTGGGCATGTTCCTGATGATCCCCCTCACCGCTCTTCTCTACCTGCTTTTGCGGGAAGATGTGCAGCAGCGCATCCGTTCACTGGACGCCTCTGCCACTACGGAACAGCCCCCTGCCCCGGAATCTCCCGATCCCCCCGATTCTCCTTAATCGCATATTCTCCCCCGATGGGCCGGCAGTTTTTCTGCCGGCCCGTTTTTCTTCCAACCCCTTGACAAATCGGTCTACTGATTGTAGACTCAAAGCAGGTCTACTGGATGTAGAATCAAGAAAGGAGGGATTGTGCATGGCCGACGCAAAACTGGGCGCAGCAGAGGGCCGCTTTGCCGACCTGATCTGGCAGAATGAACCGCTTTCCTCCAGCCTGCTGGCCAAACTGGCCGAAGAAGAGCTGGGCTGGAAAAAATCCACCTCTTACACCGTTCTGAAGCGACTGTGCGACCGGGGCATTTTTACCAATCAGCAGGGCACCGTTCGCTCGCTGCTTTCCCGGGAAGATTTCTATGCCGCACGGGGCGAACAGTTTTTACAGGAGGGCTTTCAGGGCTCGCTGCCTGCTTTTCTGGCGGCTTTCAGCAAGAGAAATAAGCTGTCAGACCAGGATATTCAGGAGTTGCAGGAACTGATCCAGCAGATGAGGAGGGAGCCAAAATGAGTCTGACCGATCTTTTTTCCCGTCTTCTCTCCATGAGCCTCACCGGCGGAGCGGCCGTCCTGATCGTATGCCTGGCTCGCCTCTGTCTCAAACGGGCCCCCCGATGGATCTCTTACCTGCTCTGGTTTGCGGTACTATTCCGGCTGCTCTGCCCGGTATCTTTCACCGCTTCTTTTTCCCTGATTCCCGCCTCTCTCAGCAGCGGCTCCCTGGTGGAAAGCTGGCAGGACGATTACCTGGGCAACACGGTCATCCTGCATGAGGGCGCTTCCGCTGCTTATGACCAGGGGGTAGCTGCCGGCCGCCAGCCGGTCTATGGCGGCGAGGGCGGCCATTATGTGGTCACCCAGGAGGACCTTGTCAGCGAATCTTCCACGGTATCGGACACCCTGCTGCCTTTGCTGAGCCGCCTCTGGTTGGCGGGCTTTGCGGGGCTGGCCGGCTGCGGACTTGTCTCCTATATCCGGCTGAGGAAAAAGCTGGCCGGCTGCCCTGTGTTGGAGGGTCAGGTATTTCTCTGCAGCCATATTCCCACCCCCTTCGTTATGGGCATCTTCCGCCCCCGGATCTATCTGCCCGCTTACCTTTCGGAGGAAGAACGGCAGTACATCCTGCTGCATGAACGACATCATATCCGCCGGGGCGACCCGCTTACCCGAATTCTCTTTTACCTGGCCCTCTGCCTGCACTGGTTCAATCCTCTGGTCTGGCTGGCCTTTGTCCTCTCCGGCCGGGATATGGAGGTCAGCTGTGACGAAGCGGTCATCCGAAAACTGGGGCCCGGCATCCGGGCAGACTATGCGGGCTCCCTGCTCCGGTTTGCCGCAGGCGGACGTATCCCCGGCCCCTTCTCCCCCGCCTTTGGGGAGAACGCGGCCAAGGAGCGGATCCGCAATCTGGCCCGCTGGTCCCGTCCCACCGCCGGCTTGCTGGCGGCAGGGGGACTTCTGGCTCTGGCGGTTTGCCTGGGCCTTATCCTGAACGGGGGACGCTCGCAGATTCCGGACTGGCTTCAGGAGCTCTCCCCCCAGCAGATTGAAAGCATCGAGCTGACGGTGACGCCCCAATCTCCCAACCAGCAGTACCGGGTATTCAGCCCTGAGGAGTTTTCCGCCGTATCCGATCTTCTTTGCCAGGCCCGCGGCCCCCGGGTGCGGCAGCCGGAGGAACTCAGCGGTCAGACCATCTCTTTCCGCCTCCTCCTCTCTGACGGAACGGAACATACCGTCTCCAATCTCTCCAACCAATATCTCCTGGTGGACGGCGAAACCTTCCGGGCCGATTCTGACTGGCTGGCAGGCTGGGAGGCAGAATATGGCGCCGGCAACGCCCCTCTGCCCTCTGTCGGCAACGAGAGCACTTCTCCCGATTCGAAACCGCCCCAGTTGGACCAAGCCAGCGCCGCCGATTTTATCAGCCAGACTCTCCGCACCCTGACCCTTCATTCGGATGGGACAGTCTCCTTCCGTCTTCCTGAACAGATCCCCCAGTCGGCGGACGGAAATACCCGCCTTACCATCACGCTTTCCGCCGGCTTTACGCCGGAAGCCGATACCTATTCCAGCCAGGAGTTGCTGGATTGGGAGATGAACTGGGAGGGCGGCGAAACCTACACAGGTCAGTTGGATACCCAGAAAGGGGAATTGTACAGCGTTTTTCTTAGGGTAGCCTTTATGACTCAGGCGGGCCCGGATTCCTATCAGGAATATGCCGCTGATTATCAGGAACTCCTTGCCCCCTTCTCCTATGAGGAACCCGCCGGATATACCGCACCCTCTATGGAGATTCTGGGTGCCGGCCCCGGGGCAAATCTTCGGTATACGGATCGGGACGGCCAAGCCTATTCTCTTTCTTTCACCCTGCCGCAGGGTCTGCGCCTGTATCGGGATGAAGAAGAAAGTTCTCTTTTCCTGTATCTTCTGGACCAGGAGGGATATCCGGTGGGGCAGCTGGCGCTCTACCCCTTTGGCGCCACAGACCAGGAAACCTTGAGCCAGGTTGATACCTCCAAAAATGAGCTGCCCATGGAAATTTTCGCCACAACGGCACTCTCCAACCATGCCGGGTATGAAAACTATCGGGTCCAGCGGCACACGGATACAGGTGCCAGCGCCCTGGCCCAATACCGCTTTCAGGATTTAAGCAATGCTGCGGGAAACGCCGTCAGCCTTCCCTGGAAGGAAAAGGACTGCGTCCTCGCCTATGACTGGGCCGTAACGCCTTTTTACGCAGAGATTCAGCTGGAGCCCGGCACCCTAACCGATGCCCAGCTGCAGGAACTGGCTGTTTCCTTTGTGCTGGCCACCGACAACTGATTTTATCCCGACAAAAGCCCCCGGATGATTCGTCCGAGGGCTTTTGCTTTATTCCACAATGCAAAGGATAATGAAACTCTGGGAATTCACGCTGTTGGTAAATTTCACGGCGCTTACCCCCGCTAAGACCGGGTCGATGTATGCGGTCATGGTACCGCCGTAAGTCTCCCCCCATTCACAGGAAGTGCTGGCCCCCAAAACCTCCATATAGTATGTGGCTGCGTAGGTACCGGTAATGGTCACCGAAACCCTCGCATCGTCCTTACCCATCACCAAAAGCCCATCGCTGGCATGAAAGTTTTTCGAGGAGTATCCTACCGCATATTCTTCGGCGTAACCCACCAGCGCATCAAAATATTCCGCGCGGGGTTTGTAGGCCAGCAGGGAGTCCCGCAAATTCTGGTTTTGATGTTCCAGAGTATACACTTTTTCCTGGTCTCCCTCATTCTGCGCGGAAAGGGAATCAGCCTGCTCTGACAGGGAAGAAACCTGCGCCTGCAGGGAAACGCATTTTTTCTGAATGGAAACGGCATAGGCCAGGCTGCCAGCGGCAAGGATCAGCAACAAGCCGCAACCAACCGCCAACGCAGCGGAGGTCTTTTTCCCTCCCTTTATCGCCAAAACCAGCTTTCTCGCCGCCTGGGAAAGCCGCTGCATCTTGGCCGGCCGTTCTGCCCGGTATGATGCCTGGGACATAGGGGGAAACGCTTTTTCCGTCAGCTCTGTCCTGGGCTCCTCAGGCAGCTTTTCTTCCTGCGGTGCGCTGGTTTCCTCATTCCCGCCTGGAGCCGCCGCACTCTTCGAGCCACAGGCCTCCGAAGCCCCTTCCGCCACGGTGTGCTCCCCTCTCGCCTGTGTCGGGTTCTCCTCTGTTTTCGAGATCTTTTTGCCGCAGAAGGGACAAAACACACTGTCCTCCGGGACAGGATTGCGGCAGACCGAGCAGTACGTCCTGTTCATTTTTCCTCCTTGCTGGTTTCCAGTTCCACCGAAGCGCCGCAGTAGCTGCAGTACCGGCTGTTCTCAATCAGCTGCGCACCGCATTTCCGGCAATATTTTGCGGCAAGCGAGGGAACTTTTGCCTTGCGGTGGGCACGGTTTTTCTCCAAATAAAAAATGGACATGAATAACACGAACGCAATCAGAAACGATGCCATGGGATGCAGTGTGCCGGTAAGCAGGTAGATGCACTCCGCCCACAAAAACGGCGTGAGCATGGCCGCAATCAGTAAAAGAGAGGCCCGGCGTTTCTCTCCGTCGGCTTTCTCTTTTTTCCTCTGTTTTCTGATGAGGATCAGCTCTGCAGCAAGGAAGACCCATATGAGCAGAAAGACCCAGCAGTTGGCCTGCACTTCCTGAACATAATCCTCATAGGCGCTGTCTCCCCATGTGGGCCGATCCACATCGCCCTCATTGACCAAATGGCGGACGAACCATTCCCCGTTGACCGCTTCCATAGAGGGATCATAGGGATTAAAAGGCCTGCGTGACCCGAAAAGCTCTTCAATCTTGTATCCTATAATATGGGGCAGGCCGGTGGGGGCTACCATTGCGTCCCGCATGTTCATGGCAACGCCCCAGGGAATAAAAAGGCTCAGTAAAAGCTGTGCGAGCAAAACTGCCGCAAGTAGCCTGACAGCGCCTTTTGAAGCTTTTTTTGTGTTACTCATTCTTTTCCTCCTCCCCACAACCTGGAGAAAACTCCTCTTTGTGTTACCTCCATTATAACAAAAAAACGTATGCCCGATTTCACAAATAAATATCTTTTATCTATGAATTTTTCACATTTTCAGAGAAAGCCGCGCAGCCTTCGGCATGCCTGCCATTTACGGTCAACTGCCAAAATCATAAGACCGCCTTCCGCACGCAAAGCAGTCCGGCTTTTCGATTCGGGATCACAACAGCTTCCTGTTCCGGCACCGAGCGTAAAACCGCGCCTCACAGCCGCCGCCCTTTTGGCTCAACGCCGAAAAAAGAGGCCCCCCGAAGAACCTTTTGATTCTTCGAGGGGCAAAGGGGGATTTAAAAATCAGGGCTGGCCCAGCTGTTTCAGCATGCAGGCCAATACCTCGATTCCGGTATATACGTCCTCCCATTCTGTCCATTCCGCAGGGTTGTGGCTGATACCTCTGCGGCTGGGAACAAAAATCATCCCGATGGGAAGCTTCATGGCAAACGCATTCCCATCGTGGGTGGCTCCGCTGCTCATAATCCTATGGGGTATTTCCATCTGACTGCATATTTTTTCCAGCTCTTCTACCAGACTGGCTTCACAGCGAACCGGCTTCTTCTTTACCATCGGTTCAAACTTGATCTCCACCGATTCCAGTGTATTGGCATATTTCTGCATATCCGCCGTAAACCGTTCCATCTGTGTTTCTTCCAGGTTGCGGCATTCCAGAATAAATTCCGCACGGCCCGGAATAACCGCCACTGCGCCCGGCTCTGCATCCACCTTTCCTACCGTAGCAACCATACCGCCGCCCATTTCCCGGGCCAGCTGATCCGCCCGAACAAGCAGCTTGGCTGCTGCCACCAGCGCATCTCTGCGGTACTCCATCATAGTAGTGCCGGCGTGATTGCTCTCCCCCCGGATATTTACCCGGTAGCGCTGCAGCCCCACAATGCCGTTTACGATCCCGATTTTTTCCTTTTGTTCATACAGCGTTTTTCCCTGTTCGATATGCATTTCCAGATAGCACCGGATATTGTCAACCGGCATTTTTGCCTGCTCCAGATCCTGCTTTGTGTAACCGAATTTTTCACACAGGGAAAGATATTCCGGGTCCTCCAGATTCAGCATTCCCATCATGGCCCGGCTGCCAAACGTCCCCCCCAGGGCATTGCCCTCCTCGCCATTGGTTCCCACCACATGAATGGGGTTTTTTAGCCGGACGCCTTCTTCCCGCAGCAGGCGCACCGCCTCTACCGAAGCGACAAAGCCCATCAAGCCATCAAAGATGCCCCCCTGGGCCACCGTATCCAGATGGGAGCCGGTCAGGATTTCCGGTCCGCAGGCATCCGCTGGCCTATAGATGCCATGCACATTTCCTGCTGGATCCATAAAGGTCTCAAAACCGGCCTCTTCCAGATATCGAAGGGCTTCCTGCTGTTCCTGCTTCATAAAATCGCTGCCGAAAACCCGACTGATTCCGCCCAACGGGCTTCTGCCGATTTCTGCCAGGCGCATCATGTCTGCCTGGATTCTTTGCTTATCCATTGTATTTTCTCACTGCCTTCCTGTCCCAGGCTTTCTTTTCGCAGCCGGTGTACAGTACCTCTTGATATTTCTTGGGCAGAACGATCTTGTAAAGCAGTTTTTCCAGCCGGGGAAGGTCTTTGCGCATCTGAGGATCCAGATTATATTTGTACTTGCCGTTTACCGGTTTATCATTCAGGATGTTGTAGAATTTCAGCAAGCGGCAGTCATATGTACCGTCTTCTTTTTCCTCCGCCATGATATATACCGGCATCATCTTGAACTCTGTAATCAGGGTTCGTTCCTGCCCTTCCAGCATTCCCTTTACCACCTCAAAGCGCACCACAAAGGTGAGCTTGCTATCCTTGGACAAAGGGTGGTAGGTCACAAAATCACCCAGGCTATATATCACCAATCCCTGCCGGGTACGGCCTTCCCGATCCTGATAGGTATATTTTTCCATGGGTTCCGCCACATGGGGGTGCCCACCCAGGATCACATCTACCCCTGCCTCAATCAGCTGGTGGGCGATATCCACCGTTTTTTTATGGGGGTACATCTCAAATTCCCACCCCCAGTGGATGGTGGCGATGATGATATCCGCGCCTTTTTCTTTGGCCTTTTGGATATGCCGCATGCACATACTCAGGTCGGTTTCCTTATCGTTGAAGCGCACCTCATTTACAAAGTGTTTCTGGTTTTCTTCCAGCTGGTATCCGTTCAGGTCAAAAGTCCAGTTGAGCATTGCGGTTTTAATGCCGTTTTTTTCAATGATCAGCACATCTTCCTGCTCTTCCTTGGTCAATTGGGAACCGGTATGGTACACCCCATAGGCATCCAGCACTTCCAACGTTTTGCGAACGCCCTCTTCCTTGTAATCCCAGGTATGGTTGTTCGCCGTCGCAAAGAAATTAATTCCCCGCCCGCCATCCAGAAATCTTTCAAACATTTCCCGGCTGGTATTCATTCTGGCCGGGACAAATTTACTTTGATTGCGTCCAATGGGGGCATTGTCATTGACCGTACTTTCCAAATTGGCGCAGGAAATATCCGCATCGAACAAAAACTCTTTCAGCTCATCGAACAGATGCTCTGTATACTCATAGCACATACTGTCCACAGCCATCAGATCGCCAGCACTGGCCAGGCTGTAGCGGCTCTTTTCCCGGAACCCTTCCGGCAAAGGGAACGACAGATCCTGGTTGGCAAAAAATTCTTCCAGCCCATATCCCCGTTCCGCCTTTTCCATCTGATGGATCCAGCATTTATATGCCCACAGCAAACTGTCTATCTCACTGGCTCCATTGCCAAAAACCCGATAAGGCCCTTCTTCCGCATGGGGATAATGAAAATAGTCATATTTCAAAATCCCATAAAGCTGTGCCTTGAGCTTTGTTTTACCAAACACCTTGTATTTCATAAATATCCCTTCCCTATTTTCTTTTGGCGCTTTAATCGTCCTCGCCTTTGGCCTGATAATTCTGTGCCATTTTTTCCGTATCACTCAGCTTTCCGGCCGCCAAACGTTTTTTGTCCCGATAATCACGAATGAAGGGCCAGGCCAGGCTGAAGAAGGCAATCAACAGCAGAATCAAACTTACCGGACGGGTCAAAAAGACCAGGAATCCCTGATCTGTATAGGTGAGGCCTTTGCGCATATTGGTTTCCAGCATGGTGCCCAGGATATAAGCCAGAATAAAGGGGGAAGCAGGCAGGTTACCCACAGCCATGATGATCCCCACCACACCCATTATCAGCATCAGCCAGCAGTTGAACATGGTTTTGGTATCGGAATAAGCACCCACTGTGCAGATCATAAAAATTGCCGTATACAGATAATTGGCTGGCGTTTTGAGGATATAAGGGAAAGAGCGCATCCCAAAGAACTGCAGCAGCAGCACCAACACAGCACCCACCAGCAAGACGCCAAAGAAGCAGTACACCAGTTCAGGATGGTTGGTAAGCAGCAGAGGGCCGGCATTGATACCATGAATCATAAGCCCGCCAATCAGCATAGCAGTAGCCGTATCTCCCGGTATGCCCAGAGCTACCATAGGGATAATTGCGCCGCCTATGGCTGCGTTATTGGAAGTCTCCGACGCAATAATGCCCTCATCACAGCCTGTACCAAACTTTTCAGGGGTCTTGGAAGAACTCTTCGCCTGGGCATAGGCCACAAGGTTTGCAAGGCCGCCACCCAGACCCGGCAAAAAGCCGATCCACAGCCCAATAAAAAAGCTCTTCAAAATCAGGCCCGTATGGCTGAAATATTCCTTCAGGGAAATTCCGAAACCACTCACCGAGTTGGTATCGATATCCGGCGTGGCCGTGTCTCCTTTGGCAAAATTCTTAATAAGGGTGGCAATGGCAAAGAATCCCAGAATCAGCGCGATCTGATTCACACCGCCCAGCAGATTGGAAATCCCAAAGGAAAAACGTTTTGCTCCGTCGATAGGCGCAATACCCACACTGGAAATGATGAATCCCAGCATAGCGGCCATCAGGCCATTGAACATATTGCCTTTGGACATGGTGACAACCAGTACAATGGCGCAGAAGCAGAGGCTGAACATTTCCCAGGGGCCCATTTTCACCGCATAGCGCGCAATGATCGGGCAGAAAAGCATGGCAATGATTATGCTGAAAATGGTGCCCAGGAAAGACGACAAAATGCCGATGCCCAGTGCCCGGGAAGATCTGCCAGCCCGAGCCATGGGATACCCGTCAAAACAGGTAGCTACCGATGCGGGAGTTCCGGGTATGCCGATCAGGATTGCGCTGACTAAGCCGCCCGAAATGCCGCCCACATAGATGGCACCCAAAAACAGAATGCCGGTAATATCCGACATGGAAAAGGAAACCGGCAGCATCAGGGCTATGCCGGTGGTTGCGCTCAGCCCGGGCACCGCACCGAACACGATTCCCAGAGCAACACCGCCCAAAATAATCAGAAAATTGGATGGCGTAAAAATATTAGACAAAACCGTTATCAGCATGATTCACCCTCCTTCAGCTGAACAGGATTCCTTCCGGCAAAAAGACCAGAATCAGTTTCACAAACACCAAATACAATACTGCCGTCAGCAAAAGGGAAAACAAAATCACTCTCGCCGGCTTGATCTTCCGATCCTCCTTCATGGCGATAACCAGGATAGCCGAGAAGATAGGTGTGGCAATGAGGTACCCAAATACGGTCATAGCCAGCAGATATCCCGCAAGGATTACAAAGATCAGCGCAATCCTTTTCCATCCAGCCCGGTCAAACACCGGCTTGCCGGCGTTGCCTTCGGTAATAAATTTGCCTATTGCGCAAATAATCAGACCAATGGCTGCCGCTCTGGGGAAAAACTTAGGGCCCACATCTGTCGAGGCCGGGCTGAACAGCGAATCCAGCTGAGAAGTCAGATATAGCACTAGGCAGGCGAATGCTGCTACAAAGATGCAGTAAACGCGTTTTCCATTCAGTTTCATATTCCCTCCTATTTTGGTATCTGCCCTATCAAAAAGGCAGCGCCTCAGAGAACCCAGGGCACTGCCTTTTGATATACATGCAAGATTTTTCAGCGCACCTTTTCAGATACCCGTTTTCTTATCACAGGCCTTCCGCCAGAATGTTCAGGCTCTCTGCCACCTCATGGTAGCTTCCGTACAGATCACTCAGCATGGTCACCGCATCGTCATAGCTGTCGCACAGCGTCTGAGTCTGGTTCAAATCCACCAACTGCTGCTGCACATCCTCGCTCATAAACGCCTCGGTAAACACCTTATTGATCTCCCGGGCCAACTCCTCGTCCATCTTGGGTCCAAACAGGAAATTGCAGTTTTGCACGGTAATATCAGTATAGCCCAATTCACCCAGGCTCTTGACCTCTGCCAGTGCCCCAGGCGCATCCTTTGCCGCATACAGGGCGGCCAGGCATTTCACTTCGCCCGCTTCCACATAATCCAGCGCCGTGCTGCTGTTGATGGTAGTCGCTTCCACAATATTGCCCAGAATAGCGGTCACACGGTCACTGTCACTACCCGCTTCCACATAGTTCCAGGTGATGCCCATGTTCTGTGCTGCGCTTTCCGCGTAGTAATGAGATGCGCTCCCCAGCTGCATGCCCAGATTCAACTTACCGGGATTTTCCTTGCAGTAATTGACCAGATCATCCAAGGTATTGAAGGGGCTGTCTTTGGGTACGATCAGATACTGGCTGGTATCCGCCGTAGTGATGGCAAACGTGCTGAAGTCCTCCACCGGATTCAGATCATGGGTACCGCTGAAGTAGCTGGTAAACCAACTGGGGGTAACCCAGCCGATCACACTTCCGTCTGCCGCCGCATTTGCCACCGTGCTGTAGCAAACCGCTCCGCCGCCCTCGGCCTGGTTGACCACCACAAAGTTTGAACTTGTCTGTTTGCTCAGCGCTTCTGCAAATACCCGGGCCGTCAAGTCAGAGTTGCCGCCCGCGCTGAAAGGCACATAAATTTCCACCGATGCAGTAGAAGGCCAAGCGGACGAGCTTTCCGCCCCGCCGCCGCTCTGGGCAGCCGAACCTGCCGAACTGCCTGCCGAGGACCCGCACCCCGCCAATAACGACATACCCAGCGCCAGGGCCAGACCTAATGTAGCGATCTTTTTCATGTTTCTCTTCCTTTCTCTTTATATTGGTCTTTTCTCCGCAAGACCGGCTTTCCTTTACCTAAAGTATACCTAGAGCTTAAATACCTTTTCAATCCGATGTTCCTAAAAAGCCTTTTGTTTTATTTATTAATACATAAATTTATTTTATATGTCATAATATACTTTGATTTCGGTTTCTTTTTCTTGCTAAAACAGGGGCGCCCCCGTTCCATACACGGAACGGGGGGCGCCCCTGTTTTATTTCTTTATTTGTTCTGTTCCACATGCTGTTTGATAAATTCAATGAACAGGGCGGCTCCTCTTGTAAAATTCCTTTGTTCATTGTAGGTAAAGGTTATGAAGCGATTGGTCAATGGATCATCTATTTTATATAGCTTCACCCGCCCGCTGCCTTCTGCATACTGAAAATATGGTGTGCGCATGAAGGCAATACCTCTGCCTTCACAAGCCAGATAATAGGATGTCATTACCTGATCCACATACATTGCAACATGGGGTTCAAACCCTGCATTCCTGCACATTTGCATTCCTCTGGAATACATGTCATTTCCCTTTTTTAAGAAAATAAATGTTTCCTTGGAAAAGCCTTTGAGACTTAGGGCCGGATATTTATCAGACAAAAAACTTCCGTCCCTTACCGCATCCCAAGGCAGAGCCATATAACTGTAGCGCGCGTTGATCGGCATGGACGCCGGAACGGCCAGAACAATGTGTTCTTCCATATAGGGCAATTCTGTCAGGGAGTCGTCGTTAGAACTGCCCGCTGCCAGCATAATATCAAAGTCGCCATCTTTTACCTGACGCACTTCATCCGGGTAATTGGCTTCTGTAATATTCACTTTTACGTCCCTGTGCAGTTCGTTAAACTGTTTGATAATTTCGGGCAGCACATAGGTGTAGCAATAGCTTCCACAGCCAATATTCACGCTGTCTGCTCTGGCATATCGGGCAAAATATTTCTGCATATCCTTTTCGATTTCCAGAATCTTCTCAATGCAGTGGATATAATACTCCCCCGGCTCCGTCAGAGCCAAAGGCGTTACGCTTCGATCAAAAATAGGGCACTGGAGGTCCTGCTCTACCCGCTTGATAGCCATACTCAAGGCCGGCTGAGAGATAAACAGCTTATGCGCCGCTTTGGAGAAGCTTTTTTCTTGATACACCGTATACACGTATTTCATATCCCTCAGCATATTTCCTCCTGGTGTGCGCACATTGCTTTCATTCTTACCATAAAGTATAAAATATCTTCTTTTTTAAATCAAACATTTTAACTTTAACAAGTTTTTCTATCTTTTATTCTGCTTTAAACCAGAGCCTCGTTTCTCTGCCGCCCTTCTTTCATCTATCTGCTTATGCAAAAAGGCAGCCGCACTCAGAGTGAGGCTGCCTTTTGGAATACCTGCATGGCATAATCATTGATTTTCCATGGTTTTCATCCTGTCACCACACAAAGGATAATAAAGCTCTTGGCATTCACACTGCTGGTAAATTTTCCATCACTTACGCCGCTCGGCATCGGATCAATATAGGCCGTGTAGGAGGTTCCATTCATAAATAAATTTCATTTCTCTGTGCACTTTCACATTTTTTGCTCTGTACTTGAGCGGCCCCGATTTACCGCTCATAACAGAAAAACCCCGGAAAACCAAAGCTTTCCGGGGTTTTGTAGTGCTTTGGATACAGGCTGTACGGCCAATCAGCGCTTGCTGAACTGGGGAGCCCGACGGGCAGCCTTCAGACCGTACTTCTTGCGCTCCTTCATACGAGGATCGCGGGTCAGGAAGCCGGCCTTCTTCAGGGCAGGACGCAGCTCCTCATCGTACTGCAGCAGGGCGCGGGACAGGCCGTGACGGATAGCGCCAGCCTGGCCGGAAACACCGCCGCCGCCCACGCGGACAACGATGTCGAACTTGCCCTCCACACCAGCCACAGCCAGGGGAGAACGGACAACCAGCTTCAGGGTCTCCAGACCGAAGTAGTTGTCAATGTCACGATCGTTGATGGTGATCTTGCCGGTACCATTGTAAACGCGAACACGGGCAACGGAATTCTTACGACGACCGGTGCCGTAGAAATAAGGTTTCGTCTCGTACATTTCTCATTGCCTCCTATTAAAACTCAAAAACTTCGGGCTTCTGGGCGGCATGGTCATGCTCGGCGCCCTTGTAGCAGCGCAGACGGGTCATGGCCTTGGCGCCGATGGTGTTGTCGGGCACCATGCCCTTGACAGCCACATACATGGCCTTGTCGCTCTTCTCAGCCATGAAGGTCTTGTACTGAACAGCCTTCAGACCGCCCACGTAAGCGGAATGAGTGTAGTAGAACTTCTTCTCCAGCTTCTTGCCGGTGAGGACAGCTTTGTCGGTGTTGATGATAATCACATGATCGCCGCAGTCCACATTGGGGGTGAAATCAACCTTCTGCTTGCCGCGCAGCAGAACGGCAGCCTGGGCAGCCACACGGCCCAAAGGCTTGCCGGCAGCGTCAAGCACATACCATTTGCGCTCTACTTCTGCGGGCTTTACGAGAGTAGTACTCATAACTCTATATCCTCCTAAAAGATTCAGATCCTGCACCGCAGAGCAGTTTTCTTCTCACGGCGCTTTTTGACACAAGTAGGATTATAAACCAGCTTTTTCCCTGAGTCAAGCAATTTCAAAAAGATTTTTACCGTTTCCGAATCTATCTCTTATTTTCTCTTGTTTGCTCTGTTTTACTCTTGTTTTCTTAATTCCATTTTTTCTTTTTGATTTGCGCAAAATCCTTGTGCGCAGCCGGGCTGCATATGTTATAATATTTTTTAAGCGTCCTGCCTGCATGGCTGCGCGCTTTGGGGCATTCCCCCGATTCATCAACCGCAAAGGAATCCACTATGCAGCATTTGGAAGGCCTGATCCGCAAGGCGGTTCAGGATTATGAAATGATTGCGCCCGGCGACCGCATCTGTGTGGGCGTTTCGGGCGGCAAGGACAGCGTTGCCCTCACGGTAGGTCTGGCCCGGGTGCGCCGGTATCTGGGCATCCCCTTTGAATTGCACGCCGTTACCCTGGACCCTCAGTTCGGCGGGCAGCCCACAGATTACAGCTCTCTGCAGACCCTTTTTGCAGAATTGGACGTTCCCTATACCCTGCGCCACTGCGATATCGGCAAGGTAGTATTTGAACTGCGCCAGGAATCCAACCCCTGCGCCCTCTGTGCCAAAATGCGCCGGGGGCTTCTGCACAATGTGGCATTGGAACTGGGCTGCAACAAGGTCGCCCTGGGGCATCATCTGGACGACGCCATTGAAACCTTTTATATGAATCTGTGGCGGGAGGGCCGGCTGGGGTGTTTTTCCCCGGTGACCTATCTCTCCCGCAAAAAGCTCACCATGATCCGGCCTCTGCTGTTGGCCACTGAGGCGGAGGTAAGCCGGGCGGTGCGCCTGGCAGGCCTGCCGGTGGTCAAAAGCCGGTGCCCGGCCGACGGGGTCACCGTCCGCCAGGAAACCAAGGAATTTGTCAGCGGCATGGTCCGGCAGGACCCTGCCTTCCGCCAAAAGATGCTGGGCGCTTTGCAGGGCGCCGATCTGGATGGCTGGAAGCCCCTGCACACCGGGCGGGTGCGCTCGTCGGGAAAGGAGAAGGGCAATGGAACTGAATTTTGAAAAACATTGCTGGGCGGAAATCGATCTGGATGCTTTGCGCCGCAACTATGAGCGGATCTGCCAAAACGCCAAGGATGTACCCGTATGCGCCGTGGTCAAGGCCGACGCCTACGGCCATGGAGACGTGGCGGTGGCCAAGGCGCTTTCCCGCTGCGGCGCCCGATGGTTTGCGGTCAGCTGCCTTTCCGAGGCAATGCGGCTGCGCATGGCCGGCATCCAGGGTGAGATTCTGATCCTGGGCTATACCGACCCCTCCCAGGCCCGCCGTCTGGCCAAGCACAACATCACCCAGACGGTGTTCAGCCTGGAATATGCCCAGGCCCTGGCCGACCAGACCCAGAAAAAGGGAAAGCCGGCCCGGGAAGTCAAGTGCCATTTAAAGGTAGACACCGGCATGGGCCGGATCGGCTTTGCCGCCCGGGATGATCTGGAGCGGGCCGTGGAGGAGATGGACCGCTGTTTTGAGATCAAGGGGCTGAAGGTGACCGGCCTGTTCCAGCATTTTGCGGTGGCCGACAGCGAAGAGGCCGAGGATACCGCCTATACCGCCCGCCAGCAGGAACTTTTCCTGCAGGTGCTGCAGCGGCTGGAAGACAAGGGCCGGCGCATCAAGACCGCCCACTGCTGCAATTCGGCCGGCCAGCTGACCCATCCGGAATGGGGGCTCAACCTGATGCGGGCCGGCATCATCCTGTACGGCGAGGACCCAAGCAATCAGGTACACTGCGAGGGGCTGGAACCGGTGATGACCCTGAAAGCCACCGTCAGCCAGGTCAAGGATCTGGCCGCCGGCGACAGCGTCAGTTATGGCCGGGCTTTTACCGCCGATCGGCCCATGCGGGTGGCCACCCTTTGCTGCGGCTATGCGGACGGATACCCCCGCCTTCTTTCCGGCAAGGGAGTCGTCTCTCTCCACGGTCAGGCCGCCCCAGTACTGGGCAGGGTCTGCATGGATCAGATGATCGTGGATGTCACCCACATCCCGGAAGTAAAAATGGGCGACGAAGCCTGTATTTTCGGCGGCAAAGGCCCGCAGGATTCCGCTTCTGCCGCTGCCGAAAAGATCGGCACCATTTCTTATGAGCTGCTGTGCGGCGTGAGCCGCCGGGTCCCCCGCATCTACCGGGAGAACGGCAAGGTGGTCAATGTCGCCGACTATCTGAAATAAAGAAACAGGAGGATACCCTTGGCCAATCAGAACATCCGCAATTTCTGCATCATCGCCCATATCGACCACGGTAAAAGCACCCTGGCCGACCGCATCCTGGAAAAGACCCACGCCGTGGACGAGCGGCTGATGGAAGATCAGCTGCTGGACAATATGGACCTGGAACGGGAACGGGGCATCACCATCAAGGCCCGGGCCGTAACGCTTCAATATCGGGCCAAAGACGGCCAGGATTACGAATTCAATCTGATCGACACCCCGGGCCATGTGGACTTCGGCTATGAAGTGAGCCGGAGCCTGGCGGCCTGCGAGGGCGCCGTGCTGGTGGTGGACGCCAGCCAGGGCGTGGAAGCCCAGACCCTGGCCAACACCTATATGGCAGTGGAGCACAATCTGGAACTTGTGCCCATCCTGAACAAGATCGATCTGCCCAGTGCCGAGCCTGACCGGGTTGCCCGGGAGGTGGAAGACGTGATCGGTCTGCCCTGCCTGGATGCCCCCCGGGTGAGCGCCAAGCTGGGTATCGGCATTGAGGACGTACTGGAACGGGTGATTCAGGATATTCCCGCCCCTCAGGGCGACGAAAACGCCCCCTTGAAAGCCCTGATCTTTGACAGTGTGTATGACAGCTACAAGGGCGTCATCGTCTATATCCGGGTCTTTGAGGGCACCGTAAAGGCCGGAGACGTGGTCAGGATGATGAGCACCGGCGCCGAGTTCCAGCTGGTGGAAGTGGGCCACATGGGCGCCACTGCCCTTTCCCCCTGCGACAAGCTGTCGGCCGGCGAGGTGGGCTATCTGACCGCTTCCATCAAAACCGTGCGGGATACCCGTGTGGGCGACACCGTCACCCTGGCCAATCGCCCCACCGCCGAGGCCCTGCCCGGCTACCGGAAGGTGACCCCCATGGTGTTCTGCGGCATCTACCCTGCCGACGGTGCCCGGTACCCTGACCTGAAGGACGCCCTGGAAAAGTTGCAGCTGAATGACGCTTCCCTCAGCTTTGACCCGGAGACCAGTGTGGCCCTGGGCTTTGGTTTCCGCTGCGGCTTTTTGGGTCTTCTCCACATGGAGATCATCACCGAGCGGCTGGAACGAGAATTCGACCTGGATATCATCACCACCACCCCCAGCGTGGAATACCGCATCACCCTTACCGATGGCACGGTGATGAGCATCGAGAACCCCACCAACTACCCGGACCCCGCCCGCATTGCCAAGCAGGAGGAACCCTTTGTGGACGCCCACATCTATACCCCTTCGGAATATGTGGGCAGCCTGATGGAACTGTGCCAGCAGCGCCGGGGCGTCATGGTCAACATGAATTATCTGGATGATACCCGGGTGGACCTGCACTACGAACTGCCTCTGGGCGAGATCGTCTATGACTTTTTCGATGCCATCAAGAGCCGCAGCCGGGGCTATGCCAGTTATGACTATGAGATGAAAGGCTTCCGGGAAAGCCGCCTGGTCAAGCTGGACATCCTGCTGAACGGCGAGCTGGTGGACGCTCTTTCCATGATCGTCCATGCGGACATGGCCTATGCCAAGGGCCGCCGGCTGGCCGAAAAGCTGCGGGACAATATTCCCCGCCAGCTCTTCGAGATCCCGGTTCAGGCTGCCGTGGGCGGCAAGGTCATCGCCCGTGAAACCGTGCGGGCCATGCGAAAGGATGTGCTGGCCAAGTGCTACGGCGGCGACATCACCCGCAAAAAGAAACTGCTGGAAAAGCAGAAGGAAGGCAAAAAGAAGATGCGTCAGCTGGGCAATGTTCAGATTCCCAGCGAGGCCTTCACCGCCGTGCTCAAACTGGATTCGGACGAGTAACCATCCTGATGGATTTCCCTTATTCATCCTGCTCCCTCTGCTGCCCGGCAGAGGGAGTTTTTCTCTGGCTGCAGCAAAAAAGGTCCCCGGCGCTGAAACACGCCGGGAACCTTTTATCTTTTTTCTTATTCCTGGGACATATTCAGTGCTATCTGGGCCAGCAGTGCCGAACCGCGCCACAGAATATCCTCCGGCGCAGTGAAATGGCAGTTGTGCAAAGGCCATGCCTCCTCGTCCAGCAGGGCAGTGCCCAGCCAGGCAAAGGCGCCCGGTTTCTCGGTCAGGTAGAAGGCAAAGTCCTCCGCGCACATGGAGGGCTCCTCCACCCGCACGGCCTTATCCTCCCCAAACAGCTCGGCAGCCGTTTTCAGCAGATAATCTGCCTGCTGGGGATCATTCATTACGGAGCAGTAGCCCCGCTCATATTTCAGCTCGCCGGTGCAGCCGGACAGGGTGCACACACCGTCCAGCACTTCCTGGAGCCGATGTTCCACCATCTGGCGTACCTTGGGGTTGAAGGTACGGCAGGTACCCTCCAGATCGCACTCACCCGCCACGATGTTGTAGCGGGTACCGCCATTGATCCGGCCGATAGTGATCACCGCCGACTGCAGGGGATCGGTATTCCGGCTGACGATGGTCTGGGCCGCCGTTACAAACTGCGCGCCTGCCACTACCGCGTCAAGGCCGGCATCCGGCTTGGCGCCATGGCTGGAACGCCCGTCGATATGCACCGAGAAATGGTCGGAGCTGGCCATCAGGGGGCCGGCTTTGGTGCCGAAAGTACCCATGGGAAGTTCCGGCCAAACATGCAGGCCAAAGACCGCGTCTACCCCTTCCAGCGCTCCCGCTTCCATCATGCTGCGGGAACCGCCCACCGGAGAGAGTTCCTCTGCCGGCTGGAAGATCAGCCGAACGCTTCCTTTCAGCTGGTCTTTATACTGCGCCAGGAGCCGGGCTGCGCCCAGCAGCATGGTGATGTGGTTATCATGGCCGCAGGCGTGCATGACGCCCGGGTTCTGGGAAGCAAAGGGCAGGCCGGTCTCCTCCGTGATCTGAAGGGCGTCCATATCCGCCCGAAGCGCCACCTTGGGGCCGGGCTGGCCACCTTCCAGGTCAGCCAGAATTCCGCTGCCGCCAATACCGGTGCGAAGGGTGTATCCGCCAATGGCCTCCAGCTCCTCCTGCACCCGCCGGCCGGTCTCCTGCTCATGCTGGGAGACTTCCGGATGCGCATGGAACTGCCGACGCAGCTCGCTGAGATGGGGCTGGATCTGCCGTGCCGATTCCAAAATCATCATATGCAGCATCTCCTTTTTCCAAACATTTTCTTTTTTCCGGCAGAGTAAAAGGCGCCGCGGAGGGCGCCTTTTACTCTGCGTGTATCAGCCGTGTGCATTCATGTTAGGCAGCACCTCAGAAGGGATGGGGCAAACATAGGGTTTTCCGCCGGTTTCCTGAATAAATTCCTCCTTGGCACGTGCCGCGATCTGCGGGTCGTCCAGAATCTGCCGGCCCGCATGAGCCAGCACCTGGGCGGCGTACAGCGTCCCCTTCACCGCGGTGCCGCTCTTTCCCTGGGCCACCATCTGCCAGGAATGGGCAGGTGTGCCAGGGGTGAAGCAGGCGCCGACAAACTGGGCAGTGGGCACCACATGACTGCAATCACCCACGTCAGAAGAGCCGGGGATGTTGATATCCTGGTGCCGATGCTCCACAACAAAATCGACCATGGTCATTTCCCGGTATTTCCGGGCCAGCCGACGCTTTTCGGCGCCGGTCACCCCCAGCAGCGACAGGTCGCTTCCCGGGGCTACATCCTTATAGGTCTCTTTGATCTGGGCGGCAAAAGCCAGCTCCTGCTCGGTGTATTGAGGCAGCGGCACTGCGCACATACTGTCGTACAGCAGCTGTTCCAGCACCGAGTTGGACAGCACATTGGAGCAGGCCTTGTCAAACACGATCTCCACCTGGGTCTCGGTCATCAAAGCCGCGCCCTGGGCGATCTTGCAGATCCGGTCATACAGGGCCTTTACCTTTTCCGAATTGGTGGAACCGAACCGCTGACCTCTTGAATGCCATTGACGGCTGCGGCAGCGTCCGTCAGGGGCAAGTGCTCCAAAAGGAAAAACCGTTGAAATGCAAGGGCTTTTTGCTCATTTGCCCGTTTCGCACACTTTACTTTTCTGCTTCATGTGCGCTTGAATTTTTGAATAGACTGCGTGTTTGTGGGGCTGATTACAGCCCCATTTCTTTTACCCTGCGATAGAACGTGTTGGGCTTCAAGCCTAACTCTTTCATAGCCGCCGTGGCGGTGATTTCACCTGCCCGCCACTTCTTGCAAAGGGCTTTCATCTGCGCTTCATCATAATCAATGGGCTTGCGGCCTTTATATTTTCCCTCTCTCTTGGCGATTTCAATTCCCTCGCGCTGCCGCTCCAAAATGTTCTCCCGCTCCAATTCAGCCAGAGCGCCGAACGCGGTCAGCATGAAACGCCCCTGCGGAGTGGTGGTGTCGATGTTCTCTTTCAGACTGACGAACTCCACGCCCTTTTCGGTCAGTTCGGAAACGATGGAAAGCAAGTCCCGCGTGTTTCGTGCAATTCTGGAAATGCTCTCGACTACTACGGTATCGCCCGCGCGGACGAAAGCCATCATTTCCTTAAAGGCGGTGCGGTCTGTGTTCTTGCCGCTTGCCTTGTCCACAAATAACTTTTCGGCGTTCTGCTCTTCTGCCATTTTCAGCTGATGCGCTTCGTTCTGCTCGATGGCGGAGCAGCGCACATAGAAAACCCGCATTCCAAAAGCCCCCTTGCTTTATCTACTTTTATTCTATCACAAATCCCAAAGTATGTCAATAGGATATATTCACAATTTGAAATATTTCAAAAATCATGATATAATATATGTGAAACAGAAAAGCAAGGGGATTTCCGTTGTCATGGGGCTATACCCTAATGAAACGGATAGGAAAAGGAGCGGGACACGCGCCCCGCTCCAACGGTATTACTGATACAGCTTAACCGCCTTGTAATATTTGACAAAATCAGAATCAGCCGTATTAAACGATGAAGTGTAACTTGACAAATTACCAGATGGGTCAACAGCACATTGAGTTAGATCGGTATACACTTCATACAAGTCTTTCAGGGCATCATATGCATCTTTATATTCGTCAGGAGGATTTTTTAAATCCTTCATTAGAGATGCTACCAAGTCCTGATTTGTTTTTATGTGTGAAATATCAGACTGGAATGAACTATCGCCAAACAAGTTTGAAAGCGAATCATTAAAATCATCGTTGAAATATCCTTTGGGGCGTGTGAATCTATCAGTATTAGTATCACGCTCTTCATATATCGTGTTATACCAAACATCGTGAATTAAACCGCCAGCCTCTTCTGCTTGAACAGCGCTAAGGTACATCGTAGATACACAAAGGTCAAAATTATCAGAATAACTTGACAGGGCTTGTGCAGCAGCCTCTTGGGCTTTTTTCTCCTTATTCGCGGACACTCCATAGAAGATAGCTGCAATTACCGCAATAGCCGCAATTGCAATAATAATTATTTTAGATGCTTTCTTTTTGTCAACATGGAGAGATATTCGTGTTACTTCAACTTTTTGAGGTGAAACTGTTTCTCCGCTTTTTTCAATAGGGCATCCACAATTTGGGCACGAATCAGAATCAGTAGGAATTTCACATCCACATTCTGGACATTTTAACGGTTCGGGAATAGAATCGCAATCAGAACCTCACCGCAATTGGGGCAGATTTTTGTTTTATCGCTAATTTGCTTTCCACAGGACTTGCATTCAATTAGAGCCATTATATACTACCTCTCAAATTTTATATTTAATACCATATTTGCCGCTCCAACAGCAGCCTCAAATTCGCGCACATAGCGGGAAACGGTGCCAGAGCTGCGGTGAAGCTTTTTAGCTACTTTTGCATAGCTGCCAAACTGATTATAAAGCTGCCACATTTGTTCCTTTTCCTGCTGCGTGACGCGCGTTCCCTTTGCCATTATTTCTTCTTAAGTGTTTTCAAATCCGACTTGCGGACAGGGGCGTTCTTTTCTGCTCTTGCAATGGCTTTTTTGATGTACTGAACATAATCAATAATCTCCGTGCCCTCGCTGCCGTGCTCTTTAAGAACAGCATTCATCTTGTCAATTTGGTTGAAAAAGGTGTCGGGAACAATGATTCTTTCCAGCTCGGTGTCAATGGTAAAGCGCATATTGATTTCTCCTGCATAAAGCAAAAAATGTACGGTGCAGGGCGTTCTTGCGTCGCCGACCGTATATCCAATTATATATATATTGTCAAGATTTCCCGCGGATTTTCTTAAAATTTCTTTGTTTTCAGAACAAATCAAGCAGATTCTTTTTGATTCATGCTGAATCAGCCAAAATCAGAGTAAATCCGCTGGAAAAGAAAAAGCCTTGAAATCATACGATTTCAAGGCTTTTTCTTCACTCTCTCGAGCTTTTGGTGGAGATAAGCGGGATCGAACCGCTGACCTCTTGAATGCCATTCAAGCGCTCTCCCAGCTGAGCTATACCCCCATGTGGAAAGTACCGAATGCGCCGGATTTATACCGCAGCGATTGGCTACTTATATAGTATAGCAACACCGCATCCAAAAGTCAACATATTTTTTCATTTTTTCCGCTTTCCTTTCCACTGCCCGCCGATATGGGGCGGATGCCTTCTTCCCTCAGCCGCCCAGAGTCACATCCTGCCGGGCATACCATTCCAGGGCCCGGGCAAAATCTTCCGGCTGAAAATCTGGCCAAAGCCGCTCCACCACATAAAAATCCGCATACACCGCCTGCACCGGCAAAAAGCCGGAAAGCCGACGCATCCCGCCCCACCGGATAACCAGGTCCACCCGGGAGATGTCCCGGGTACGAAGCTGCTGCCGGATCTGTTCCCGGCTTTTTCCCGGAGCCTGCAGACCGGCCAGGTCCCACTCCCAGCCGTAATTCACCAGAAAATTCACCCGCAGCCCGCCCCCGTTCAGGTCTTTCCGGGTGGTGTATTCCCGCAGCTGGGGCGGAAAGCAGACCGAGCGGCTATCCCCTGCCACCATCAGGGATACCGGCTGTTCGGCAATCCGTTCCACCGCCTGTACGCAAGCCCGGGAAAAGCCTGTACCTGTTCAGAAGGGCGGCGGCAGTTGTCGGTGGTAAAGCCATAATAGGTAATCTCCCTGATCCCCGCCTGCCGGGCCAGTTTCAGCAATTCCAGCCCGGGCCCCAGACCGTGGCTGTACCCTTCCTGCTTTTCCAGCCCCGCCTGCCGGGCCCACCGCCGGTTGCCGTCGGGGATGATCCCCACATGATTTGGTATCCGCATATGCCGCCTCCTTTTGGGGGAGTATGGCGCTTTTGTTTCTCACCTATACAATCCGGGCTAAGCCCATCTTCCATTTCAAAGCACAGGCAGGGGGTGTGTAACCGATGCAGACGGGTTCTCTGCCCCATCGGCCACACACCCCCCAGCCAAAGCTTTCTTCTTACATTTTGGGGGCCAATTTCCCCGTAAAGAGTGCTCGGGAAGAAAACCCTGCTTATCTCTGCTTTCTTGCTTTCAGATAACAATATATCGTGCTGAACAGATCCGCGCAAAAGATACATTGAAGAATCAAGTTGATGCCCCGTACCTTCGGCGGCAGACTGTTTTCTCTGCCGCATTGAAGGATACCGCTGATTCCATACATCGATGTGGTGAACAGCAAAAAGATGTCAAACAGGAAAAGGAACGGGAGCAAGGGAATGATCATAACAAAAAGCAAAACGCTTGTAATAAAAATAGCCGCAAAAATTGGAATATTGCATATTTTCAGCAGCATCCCCCAAAAAAGGATCTGTTTCCCTCTGAATCCTCTTCCCGGCAGAAAAAAAGCATATATGGCGCCAAAAAACATCACAGCCCCAAAAAGACCAAAACTGACCGGCAAAAGATCAAAATTTTGAGACACATACACCCAAAGCAGGAAATACGGAGCAATCATCATAGCCAACATGGGTATCTTCTTCATGGGATGGTGCGCCTCCTTCTCCTTTATGCAGAACTTTGATCCAGCATTGTTTTTTTTAGTATAACATCTGCATCCGGGACATACAACGCCGCACTGTCGCGTTTCTATGCGGATTTACAAATACACCGTTGAGCCATATCTGAGACCAATGACAAACTGCATCCCCGGCATAGCAGGGCCACGATTCAGATTATCAGTTCTGGCGCCTGCAAGGGTGCAGTTCAGCCTGATAGTCTCCCGTGCCAGATATAGATGGCAAGCGTATGGGGCTTTCCACATGCAAGCAAATTTATAGCAACTGACAAGTTTTGATACAAAAAGAAAAAGCACCAGCCGATTGGCTGATGCCTTTTTGGTGGAGATAAGCGGGATCGAACCGCTGACCTCTTGAATGCCATCGCTCCTGAGGTTCTGGACTCAGTGGAAATGGTTTAAAAAGTTAGACAAAACCGCATAAAATGGACATTTTACAGTCCATATCGTTTCAACTGGTACATGGTGTTTTGCCCTGTTTCTGGTACTTATTCTGGTACTAAAAGTTTCGCGAAATCAAAGTGTTTCGCAGACTCGCACTTTTAGTGTCCATGGTGCCGAGAAGCAAGACCAATAACAGTTGAAAGGAACATCACAATGGAATACTTAACCGCAAGCGAAATTGCTGCCAAATGGAACGTGTCAGAGCAGCTAGTCAGACGGCATTGCCGTGAGAATCGCATCCCGGATGCTTATCAGGAATTTGGAACATGGTATATCCCTGCAGATGCAGAAAAGCCAGCCAGAAAGCAGAAAGAAGTCAAGCCTACTCCGATCCTTCTCAAAAAGATTCTCAAGCAGCGTGACGGCAAGCAGTATCGAGGCTTCTACGAGTATCTACAGATCAACATGGTCTACAGCAGCGGACGCATGGCAAGCAACCGTCTGACCCGTAATCAGGTCGAAGTGCTGTATAAGAAAGACCGGATCTTCACTGCCAGCGAAGATATTAAGGTCAATGATATCGTCGAAGCCAGAAACCACTTTCTTTGCGTTGATACGATCCTAACCAACGCGATGAAGCCTCTAACCCAGACCTTCATCAACCAGCTGCAGGTGCAACTTCTCAGTGACAGCTGCAAGCACCGTCGCCATGCACCTACGCCAGTCGGGTATCGCAAAACACCCGCATCGAAGAAGTTCGGAAAAACTACGTCGCCCGCAAAGATCAGTGCTGCGATGGCGGATCTGATCGAGAAATACGAGACGAAGAAGACCGTTGACCTTGAAGATATATTGGACTTCCATGTAAAGTTTGAACGTATTCGCCCTTATGAGGATTGCAACGGTCGTGTAGGCCGACTGATTATGCTCAAAGAATGCCTCCGGCACGGCATTGTCCCCTTCATCATCGATGACAAACGCCGCGCTGGTTATCTGGATGGCATCCGGTGTTGGGATGATGATCCTGATGTTCTGATTGATGTCTGCCTCGAAGCCCAGCTGCGCTTTGAGGCACAGATTGCATTGCAGGGATTGTTGGAGTGCCAAGACCGATTTAAGCGCATAGCAACGAAGAATAAGTAAGAAAAAGCCTGTGGTGTTCGTGCCGGACACCACAGGCTTTCATCTAATTTCTTGCTCCAAATCCTCAAATAAGTCGCTATCGAAAAACTCTCTGATACTGATTTCCAATCCGTCACAAAGTTTCTTTAACGAAACAACACCCGGATTTTTACTTTTCTCGTTCAACATACTGTAAATCGTTGATGGAGAAACTCCAGACACAGTTGCCAACGCATTGACAGCCATGTTCCGTTCTTCACACAGCTCAAGAATGCGCTTTGCTACAGCTTCTTTTGTATTCAATTCGCATCCCCTCCCTGCGATATATCGTGATTTAAGTTTAACCAAATCTGCGATAAATCGTGTGGGATATATCGCAGATTTGTGCCAATTGCGTTATAATTGCGATATATCCCACAAAGGAGATGCATATATGTCAGCCTGTACATTTTTCGGGCATCGCGACTGTCCGAGTTCAATTAAACAAAAGTTGCGTGAGGTGCTGATCGATCTGATTGAGAACCACACTGTAGATATGTTTTACGTCGGCCAACAAGGAGCATTTGATTCGATGGTTCGCTCAGTTCTGAAAGAATTGGTGTTGTTATATCCCCACATCAATTACGCCGTTGTATTGGAGCGTATGCCCCCAAAGCGTGATGAGTTTGATACACGTGATTATTCCGACACTATGCTTCCGGAGGGCATCGAAACTGTTCACCCTCGCTTCGCCATCTCTTGGCGCAATAAGTGGATGATCAAACAGTCTGACTATGTCGTGACCTATGTCACTCACTCGTGGGGAGGCGCAGCACAGTTTGCCGAACTGGCAGAAAGACAGAGGAAAACCGTGATCAACGTAACCGTCAAAGCTGACGGCGTATAGACGCCTATGAGATAATCACAGGTGACTTTCTTGGCAACGAGATCGCAGAAACTCCCCTGTTCTTTTGCTGGTTCCTATCCGAGATGGAACTGTTTGGTTTTTCGCCATCGTGTACTACTTAGAGGAATATCGAGAACAGCGGCTGGAGCACGAGGAGAGAAAGCCCCTGCGTTATAGCCGACTGCCTGTTGGCCAAAAAATGTCCCCCTACGAAATGTAGGGGGACATTTCACTATTAAAAGGAATTGCGGATGTTTATTCCTTATGGTCCTCCAGCCAGCGCAGGGCCATATACGCATATACGGCGCTGCCGCCGGGAAGAACGCTTTCATCGAACTTCGCCATAGGGTGGTGCTGGGGATAGCAATAGCCCTTTTCTGGCTGTCCGGCGGCCAGGGCCAGCATGACAGAGGGAACCTCCTGGCTGACATAGGCAAAATCCTCGGAACCGGCGGTCTTGGAGCCGCTTCCGCCACCCATGGCATTCAGCTCTTCCACAGAAAACGCCTTCTCCGGTCCCAGCAGCTCTTTCGCATAGATCTCACAGCAGCGGGACAGCTCCTTGTCATTGACCAGCGTGGGACAGCCGCTGCCGAAGGTCACGCCCGCCTCCGCCCGGAAGGCCTTGGCAGTGCCTTCGGCGATCTCCGCCATCCGCTGTTTGATAAAAGCCCGCGTCTCCTCGTCAAACGTGCGAATGCTGCCGCCCATCGTGACAAGATCGGGGATGACATTGGCGGCAGTGCCGCCGTTCATGGTGCCAATGGTCAGAACCGCGCGGTCACCCAGCGCCAGTTCTCTGGCGTGGATCTCCTGGAGGGCGATGAGGATATGGGCGGCGGCCGTCAGGGGATCCACGCCGGTGTTGGGCATGGAGCCATGGCAGCCCTTCCCCTGGACCTTGATCTCAAAGTAATCCGCTGCCGGAGCGCTGACGCCGGGCGCTGAGACGATCACCGTTCCCGCCGGGAAGGGCATTCCGGCCATCACGTGGATCATCAGGGCGGCGTCCACCTTGGGATTTTCCAGCAGGCCCGCTTCGATCATATCGTGAGAGCCCTCAAAAATCTCCTCGGCAGGCTGGAACATCAGCTTGACGGTGCCTTCGATCTCATCCTCATGGGCCTTCAGCAGCCGGGCGGCACCCAGCAGCATGGCTGTGTGGAGGTCATGGCCGCAGGCGTGCATCCTGCCGTTTTGGGACGCAAACTCCACGTCGGCCTCCTCCCGGATGGGCAGGGCATCCATGTCTGAGCGCAGCAGGAATACCTTTCCCGGCTTCTTGCCTCCCACCAGCGCCACAAGGCCCGCCCGGCCGCAATCCACCGGCTGGAGGCCCATATCCACCAGTTCTTTTCGCACGAACGCAAGGGTCTCGCCGATATCGAAGCCCGTCTCTGGGCTTTGGTGCAGCGTCCGCCGCTCAGACAGGACACGGTCCCGAATCTCTTCCGCTTCCCGCAGCAATTTTTCAGATGTCATACTCCGACCTCCCAACAACGAAATAGGATCTTTGGGATTAGTATATCACCAATGATACCACAAAATCATCAAAAAATCTTGTATTTTCAATGTTTTCAGGCAATTTTCTTTATCTCAAAGAACAGACAATCCTGTCACTGGGCGGTGTGCCTTCGGCTGCTCGATCTTCAGTCCCTCCATGATCAAGCGGTATTGTTGAGGCGTCAGTGAACGCACCCCGAATTCGCTCCGTGGCCACTGGTACGCGCCCTGTTCCAGGCGTTTATACAGAAGAATGAAGCCGTCCTTTTCCCAGTACAGGCCCTTGATGCGGTCTCTCCGCCTTCCGCAAAACAGGAACAGCGTGTTAGTGAAAGAGTCCAGTTCAAACTGCTGCTGGACCATCCTAGCCAAACCGTCTATGCCTTTACGGAGATCGGTGCAGCCGCAGGCAATATAGACCTTATCGGCCCCGGCAAAGTCGTTCAGCATGACTTCAAAACCCGAAGTATCATTTCCACAGTTGCCGTGTCCGCGCCCGAATAGATATCCACAGTAGCTCCGGCAATGTGAATTGAGATTGCTGCTTGGGAGCTCAACGGTGTTTCTGTAATTGGCGTTACTTCCGCAAACTGGACTTCATGCTGTGCCTTCGCCATGGTAAACAGCCGTTTCTGCCACTTATAATATGTCTGGCTGCAGATACCATGCTCTTTGCACCATGCCAGTATGCTCTGCCCACTGTTTCTGCATTCTGTGACCCGTTCGACCCATACCGCCAGTTTGTTCTGCTCATTTAACTGCCGAAGTTCTCCCATTGTGATCTACCTCCGTTTTTCGCGTGGAGTCCACGCATAGCGCGTGGACTTTACGTTCTGTACGTTGGTATTCTCTCATTTTCCTGGATGACCTTCAATCCGCCGCTACATTTGACGCTTACTGATCAACTTGGCGTGACGAAAAAACCGTGGCTATCTGCAAATTTCAGATTGCCACGATTTACGATTATGCTAAGCCTTTCAGATACTCTTCCACGTTCAAATAATGAATACCATTTACTTCGCAACTCTCACCACGGTAGATAACATATTTGCCTGTAATCGTGCCGAAGCGCCATTCGGTTGCTTTGCACTTTTCTTCGTCGATCAGATGCCGGTACTGTGCCTCCGCAATCTCTGTACTATGCTCCACTTCGTAGATAGCGCAAGATGCTGCTTTGAGATCAAAGACTACCATATCGAACTCACCGATATCGAAATGGTAGGTAAACACTTCCTTCTTCCGGTTAGCCAGCTGCGTTTCCAGAAGGACGATATCTTCCATCATGCGGCCTTTGATCTCATTACGGATCCGCTCAAGGATAGCATTTCTTTCAGGAAGCGGTAATTCCCCAAACACATTATCCATCAGCAAAGCTTTTACCAACGCGTCAGCCTGTGCATATCTTAAGCCCGGCTGCGCAATACCGAGGCGATATGTCACAGCAGCACTTTGATCACTGCGTTCAGCAATCTTGCAGATCATATCCAGCTTAATGAGATACTGAACAATCTCTTTCAGATGAACTTCGCTGAGTGCAACGGTCAGCTCCGGCGTATTGCGGATTTCCATCATTGCTTTCAAGCGTTCAGTTAAGGTTTTACGGTCAACGTCATCAAGGATATTGTTTCCTGCACTACGCAGATTGGTTGCGGATCGGCCGAAATCATGGGACTTAAATTCATCGGTAAGAACTCTCAAAAGGAACGCATGATTGATATCTTCCACTACGCGATTAATGGCATTGGTCAGCTCGTTTTTTCATAAAGCTCTCGAAGATTGCGGAAGTGGTTTTCATATTGATAGCATTTCAGTGAGTGCTGAATGTTTCGCGCAATCGCACTGTCCACATATTCGTCCGCATTTTTCTTGCTTGCAAAGGGCGAATCCTCGTTATAATGAACTCCGCTCAAACTCATGGTTTCGCCATAGCGAATATACTCATCAATTCCCTGGATACCAAGGATCTCTTGCGTCGGTTTACAAAGGGATACATATAAAAACAACGAAAAATGGACTGCCAACCTACTGAATTTACCGCCCTATCAAGACACAGGGCGGTTTTTTCATGGGCAAGGAAAGGAGGTATCCCTATCTATGGGGCTTGACTAAAAACGGTCAGGCCCTTTTTTCATGCCATCAAATAAGAAGGAGGTAATGCGAATGGCCGATGAAAAATCGAAAATTGTGACTGACGCAACCGGGCCGGATGCTGGCCCTGCCCCGGTACAGCCCGAGGCGGGCGGCGGCACTCCGGCACCCAAGCAGGAACAGCCCGCTCCCGAAACGGTTTCCCCGGATAAGGCCACGGCTCCCGAGCAGGCGACACCCACCTAGCCGGAGAAAGGCGCTGACGCTCCCAAGGAGCAGAAGGCGGCCAGCGTGTCCGTCTTTAACTTATAAATCACACATTGATAGTAGGTATCTACCAGTTCGTAGATGTGTGCAGATTGAATATTTCCATTTTCAATCTTGCTCATAACACGCTTTAGTTTATAGTCCATGCGATCACCACCTTATGTACATACAATAGCACAATCTCAGTCCACATTAAAGGACAATAAAAAACCGCTGATCACGGAAAAATTTCTCCGTGGTCGGCGGAACCGGGTATTTCAAATTCTGGCGGCGTGATCTATAATAGAATTGCAAAACGCCTGTGCCAGAGAAAGGAGTAAACATGGCAAGGAAAAGGGCGCACGGCGAAGGAAGTCTTCGCCAACGTCCCAACGGCATTTGGGAGCTGACATTGATGGTAGGCTCCCAAAGTGACGGAAGACGCAAATACAAAAGTTTTTACGCAAAGACTCAGAAAGAAGTCAAAGAAAAAGCCAAGGCGTACCAGAGCGCCAAGGCAGAGGGCTTGGATGTTGACACGGTCTATTATTTCAGTGATTGGGCCGATATGTGGTTCGAGAATCATAAGGACAACATCATGCCCACCACACAGGAAAGTTACCAATACACGCTGCGCATCCTCAAGGCAAACTTTCCCCGCAAGAAGCTCAAGGATATCAAGCCTATCGATGTGGAGACCATGCTCAAAAACCTTCGTCGGGAAGGGCGCTCCATTTCCTGCCTGACTCAGTGCAGGGGCATGATGTATCAGATCATGAACAAGGCCGAGGCCAATGACCTCATCCGCAAAAATCCGGTACGTTTCGCAGAAAAGATGCGCTACCGCGAACCGGTGAATCGGAAGGATGCCTTTACTGCGGAGGAAGTCTCCATCCTCATGGAACGGCTGCCGGAAGACCGCATCGGCCTCAGCATCCGTCTGATGCTTGGAACGGGAATGCGTTCTCAGGAGCTGCTTGCCTTGGAACCACGACACATCGAACCGGATGGCTCGGTCATCCATATCGAACAGGCCATCAACATGCAGAAAGGAACAGCCATCATCGGTGTTCCCAAGTCCCGCGACAGTTACCGGAACATCCCTGTTCCCAAAAGTCTGCGGTACTGCGCGGTGGCGCTGCGAGAGACGGGCAGGAAGTACATCTGGGAAGCCCGCAAGGTAGATCAGCCCTGCAATCCCACCTACTCCCGGGATCAGTTCCGTAAGGCACTGGAGGCCATCCCTGAGGTGCGGCTGCTTACACCGCACAGCTGCAGACATACCTATGTCAGCCAGATGCAGGCGCTGGGTGTTGATCTCTCTACTATCCAGAGCATCGTGGGACACGCCGATTTGAGCATGACGCAGCACTACTTACACGTTCAGGAAAGCATTCGGATGGATGCCGTTGACCGATTCAGCAAAGCCTTTCCAACAGGCCACAGCGACCCGGACGGTCCCGACGAGCCTTCCTGCAAGGTGCTTAAGTTTCCCAATGTTGGATAACATGATAATGCGTCCATTATGTGACAGGGTCATTCTGGTACTAATTCTGGTACTAAAAGTTCCGCGAGGTGCAAGTGTTCCGCAGCTCTTGGAAAAGATCACACAGAATGGACAAAAACGGCAGATTTCAGACAAAAAAAGACCTGAAATCGTTTGATTTCAGGTCTTTTGGTGGAGATAAGCGGGATCGAACCGCTGACCTCTTGAATGCCATTCAAGCGCTCTCCCAGCTGAGCTATACCCCCATATTCAAGCCGCATCTCTTTGCGACTTGATTAGTATATCAGACTTTTTCTGTGTTGTCAACAGTTTTTCTGATATTTTTTAAAAGCAGGCCGACCCACCGGGGCCGGCCTGTTTTTATTGTATTTTACTTTTCTGCCCGGTTGAAAGCGTCAAAGGTACGCCAGGCCATGTACACATCCAGCTTGCTCACCATCTCAAAGGGGGCATGCATACTCAGCACCGGCACGCCGATATCCACCGTATCGATGTCCCGCTTGGAAACATACTTGGCCACAGTGCCGCCGCCGCCTTCGTCCACCTTGCCCAGCTCGCCGGTCTGCCAGGCAACGCCGGCGCCGTCCAGCAGATCCATCATATAAGCCATCATCTCGGCAGAGGCGTCGTTGGTGCTGTACTTGCCGCCGGAACCGGTGTATTTCTGTAGGGTGATGCCCTTGCCGGCAAAAGCGCAGTTCCGTTTTTCGCTCACCGAGGGGAAGGTGGGGTCAAAGGCCGCCGTCACGTCGGCTGACAGGCACTTGGAGGCCTTGAAGGCAGTGATCTTATCGGCCCCCTGGCAGCGGCAGAGCTGCTCCAGGAAATTAAATACATAATCGCTCTGCAGGCCGGTATTGCCGTCGGAACCGGTCTCCTCCTTGTCGGTCAGGACGCAGACCGTGGTAAAGGCAGGGTCCTTCACCCCGATCTCGGCCATCAGGGCGGGATAGGCATCCACCTGGTCATCGTGGCCGTAGGCGCCGATCAGGGCCCGGTCAAATCCTACCTCCCGGGCTTTCTGGGCGGGCACCACTTCCAGCTCGGCCCGGATGAAATCCTTTTCGGTGATGCCGTACTGCTCGTGAAGCAGCTTCATGGCCGCCAGCTTGACCCGCTCCTTGATTTCCTGATCTTCAATGGGCAGGCTGCCCACCACCAGATTCAGTTCTTCGCCCTTGAGCCCCTCTTTCAGGGGGCGTTTGTTCTGCTCGGCGGAGAGATGAGGCAGCAGATCGGTGATGCAGAAGACCGGATCTCCCTCTTCCTCGCCCAGCCGCAGTTCCACGGCGCTGCCGTCCTGCCGGTAAATCACCCCATGCAGGGCCAGAGGGATGGTGGCCCACTGGTACTTGCGCAGGCCGCCGTAATAGTGGGTCTTGAACAGGGCCAGACCGCCATCCTCATACAGGGGATTGGGTTTGAGATCCAGCCGGGGGGAGTCCACATGGGCAATATTCAGGTGGAAGCCCTTTTCCAGGGGCAGGCGGCCGATGGTAGCCGCCAGCACGCACTTATGCCGGTTGATGAAATAAACCTTGGCACCCGCCGGGTAGGTTTTATCCGGCTCAAAAGGCTGATAACCGGCCTCCTGCAGCATCTTTTCGCTGACCTTGGCGGCCTCCCGCTCGGTTTTGGCCGCATCCAGGAAAGCCATATATCCCTTGCAGAACTCGCTGGCCTTTTCAAAAGATTCAGGGTCGGCGTCCACCGCCGGCTTGGTGGTATAGAACAGTTCTTCCTGCAGCTTCTGGGCCGCTGTTTTTTTCTTGCTCATGCTGTTTCTCCTTCTTCCGCCTGCCCGTACAGGCGCTGATAATTTTCATAGCTGCTCTGGATCTTGGCTACATACCGCCGCATCTGGGTGTAAGGGAAAACGGTCAGCCGCTCCCCGTCCGGGGAACACTCGCTGTCCTCCAGCAATTCATCCACCGTGCCCCAACCGCTGTGGTAGGCCGACGCGGCTGTGGCCAGATCGCCGCCGTATCGCTCCAGGCAAGCATACAGATAATAAACGCCAAACCGGATGTTCAGCTCCGGGTCATACAGCTCCTCAAAGGTATGCTCCTCATCCGGGGCAATTTTGGATTGGATCCACTGAAAGGTCTCCTCGGTAATCTGCATCAGGCCCCGGGCGTCCACATTGGAGTGGGCCTGGGGATCAAATCCGCTCTCGGTGCGGATGAAGGAATAGACCAGCAGAGGGTCCAGACTGTACTTGTCGGCGTAATATTCCACATATTCTTCATAGCGCAGCGGATATTCGGCCAGTTGGAGGGAATGAATCCCGCCCCGGAAGATCCGCACCCCCAGGTACCCCAGCACCAGGGCCAGCAGTACCAAAAGCAGCGCTTTTTTTCCATTCCTGAATTTTCTCTTTGGCTTTCTCATGATCTCCTTTCCCTTAAAGCTTTTTCAGCAGCGCCTCTACCTTTTGGGCCAGCTGATCCGGCGTGCCGTCGTTGTTCAGGATAAAATCCACCCGCTTTTCCAGCTCTGCCTGGGGCGGCTGGGCCTGCAGGCGGCGGGCTGCCATTTCGGGAGAGATTCCGTCCCGGGCACAGATGCGGCGCACCGACTCCTCAAAGGGGGCGGTCACCAGGATCAGCTTCTGGCAGAGCGCCTCAAAGGGAGTGCCCACAATCACAGCGCCATCGATAAAATACAGTTCATGGCCCGCAGCGGCCGCGGCCTGGCGGTGAGCTTCCATCCGCCGATAGATTTCCGGGTGGGTGATGGAAGTAAGGGTCTCGGTCCCCTCCGGGGTGGCAAAGGCCCGGTCGGCCAGCAGCCGGCGGCGCAGGTTGCCCTCCTCATCCAGGATATCTTCCCCGAATGCCCCGGCCAGCTGGGCCAGGCAGGGGGAACCCTTCTGCAGGATCTGCCGGCTCAGTTCGTCCCCGTCCACCACCGGATAGCCTTTCTGGCGCAGCAGAGCCGTCACGCTGGATTTTCCGCAGCCGGAACGGCCGGTAATGCCAATGGTCTTCACAGTTCCACCACCCGATAGGCGGCTGCCCGGATCAGCCGGTTGTATACTGCCAGGGAAACCCCTTCCTGCTCCGGGCAGCGGGCATAGACCTTCCGGGCTCCCTTGGCATCCAGAAGGCGCAGGGCGGTAAAGAGATCATGGGCCTGGGCCGCCCCGTCTCCCTGGCGGCCATAGGTGACGCAGGGCAGGGGCAGAAGGGCTTCCTCACCTTCAAAGCAGAGGCACCAGACCCCTTCTTCCCGGTGCTGCCCCACATATTCAGTATACCGCTCCAGGCTGCCTTTCAGAATCGTGACCTCGGCCCGGGGGGCGTAATGCTTATATTTCATGCCGGGGCTGCGGGCCACTTCCCCTTCCGCCAGCTTTTCGGTGATGGCATGGTTGAGGAGGACTTCCTCCCCCAACACCTCTTCCATCTGCTCCTTGGTCACATAGCCCGGCCGCAGGATCATGGGCTTTTCTCCCATCACCGCCACCACGGTGGATTCCACCCCTACCTGGCTGGGGCCGCCGTCCAGGATCAGGGGCAACCGGCCGTCCATATCCTGCCAGACATCGGCGGCATTGGTGGGGCTGGGGCTGCCGGACAGGTTGGCCGAGGGGGCCGCAAAGGGCAGGCCGCTCTGGCGGATGATGGCCTGCACCACCGGATGGCTGGGCATACGGATGCCCACCGTATCCAGCCCGGCGCAGACTGCGTCGCACACCTTGGGGCCACGGGGGAAGATCATGGTGAGGGGGCCCGGCCAGAAGGCCTTGGCCAGCTCGAGGGCGCGGGGGGGCACCTGGCTCACCAAGCCCTCCAACATCTCCATATCGGCAATATGGACAATCAGGGGGTTATCCTGGGGGCGGCCCTTGGCCTGGAATATCTTGGCCACCGCCTCGTTGCTGGTGGCGTCGGCTGCAATGCCGTACACCGTCTCGGTGGGCAGGGCCACCAGCTCCCCCCGGCGCAGCAGTTCCGCGCCTTTCCGGATACCGGCCTCGTCGGCCGGGCAAAGTTCTGTTTTGATCATTCGTTTCCTTCTTCTTTCGCTGCGTTCAGCTTATCGGTCTCGGCGGCCAGAGCCAGGGCGTCGATCACCTCGTCCAGCTCGCCGTTCATCACATTTTCCAGCCGGTTGTACAGGGTCAGGCCGATGCGGTGATCGGTCAGCCGCCCCTGGGGGAAATTGTAGGTGCGGATCCGCTCGCTCCGGTCACCTGTGCCCACCTGGCTGCGGCGGAAAGCATCCTCGGCGCTCTTCTGCTCCTCCTTCTTTTTCTGGAGCAGCCGGCTGCGGAGTACCTTCAGGGCCTTATCCTTGTTCTTGTACTGACTGCGCTCATCCTGGCATTCCACCACCATGCCGGTGGGCAGATGGGTCACCCGAATGGCGCTGGAGGTCTTGTTGATATGCTGGCCCCCCGCCCCGGAGGAACGGAAGGTATCGATCCGCAGGTCGGCGGGGTTGAGTTCCAGCTCCACCTCCTGGGCTTCGGGCATCACCGCCACCGTTACGGTGCTGGTATGGATACGTCCCTGGGTCTCGGTCTCGGGAACTCTCTGTACTCTGTGTACGCCGCTTTCGAATTTCAGCCGGCTGTATACGCCTGTACCCTCCACGGAAAAGCTGATTTCCTTGATTCCGCCCAGTTCGGTGGCATTCAGGGAGAGACACTCCCACTGCCAGCCCCGCTTTTCGGCATACATGGTGTACATCCGGTAAAGGCTGTGGGCAAACAGGGCGGCTTCTTCTCCGCCGGCCCCACCCCGGATCTCCACGATCACGCTCTTCTCGTCGTCCTCATCCCGGGGCAGCAGGGCCCGCTTCAGGTTTTGTTCCAGTTCTTCCAATTTCTGCCTGTTTTCGCAGAGCTGCTGCTGTACCATTTCCTTGAAGTCAGGTTCCAGGCCGCCCTCCTCCAGCAGGTCTTTTGCCTCCTGCCAGTCCTGATGGACCTTTTCGTACCGGCCCGCCAATTCGGCCACCGGCTCCAGGGCTTTATACTCCTTCATCAGGCCGGCCATCTGCTTGGGCTGGTTCAGGACGGCCGGGTCCTGCAGGCGGCAGGTCAGTTCTTCATACCGCTTTCGGGCGGCTTTGATCTTGTCAAGCATCTTCTCTTCTCCCTTTGCCAGATTGGATAACGGCAAGGAAAGAGTCTATGCGTTCTCCTGGAGCCGGATGACCTTTTTGATATTTTTTTCGATCTTGGCCCGGGGCAGCATCACTTCATGCCCGCAGCCGGTGCAGCGGATCTTGAAATCCATGCCCACCCGCAGCACCTCGAACTGGCTGGCCCCGCAGGGGTGCGGCTTTTTGGTCTGGATGCGGTCGCCTACCCGGATATCCATATCACACTGCTCCTTTCCCTCTTTACATTCTGCCCCTCTTGCCTTCCCGGAAGGCCCGCCGGGGCAGGAACATCTTACATTATATACGCATTCGGCGGATTTGCAAATATCTCCGCCGCTGCGCACATATATTTTACCACAACCGCCGGCGAGACCGGCAGGCGGTTTGCCGCCTGAGAATACGCAAGGAAACGAGGATGATAAGAATGTTGGAATTTCAAGCGGAAGGTCTGTGCAAAAGCGCGGACCGGCTGGACGAAGCGGCCCTGCGCCGGGCCATGGCGGGGCAGGAGATCCTGCAGAGCACGGCCCTGGCCTTTGACACCCAGCGCCGGCTGCACTTCACCTTAGGGGGGCTCCCCGCCCTGATGGAGTACGAGGAATGCGCCGAAGGGGTGGCCCAGGGCACGGTGCGGGATATTGCCATCCTGACCCGAGTGGGCCGGCCCACCTGTTTTCTGATCCAGAGCTGCGAAGCCACCGAATCGGGGCAGCTGGTATTCCACCTTTCCCGCACCGAGGCCCAGCGCCGCTGCCGCCGGGAATATCTGGACGAGCTGCCCCTTGGGTCGGTCATCCACTGCACCGTCACCCATATCGAGCCTTTCGGCGCTTTCTGTGACGTGGGCTGCGGCATCAGCGCCCTTTTGCCCATCGACTGCCTGTCGGTTTCCCGCATCTCCTCCCCTGCTGACCGGGTCTCGGTGGGGCAGCAGCTGCTCTGCGCCGTCAAAAGCCGGGACCCCCAGGGCCGGCTGGTGCTCACCCTGCGGGAACTGCTGGGTACCTGGAGCGAGAACGCCGCCTGTTTTTCCCCCGGCGAAACGGTGGTAGGGATCGTGCGGAGCGTGGAGGACTACGGCGTTTTCATTGAGATTGCCCCCAACCTGGCCGGGCTGGCCGAAAGCGGCGAGGGGTTGCGCCCGGGGCAGACAGTGAGCGTGTACATCAAGAATATCCTGCCCGATAAAATGAAGATCAAACTGGTAGTGGTAAACCGGAATGTGGGCAGCCCCTTACGCTTTGAACCCCGGTATTTTATCCGCAGCGGGCGGCTGCAGCACTGGGTCTATTCCACCCCGCAAAGCCCTAAACAGATCGAGACCACCTTTGTATAAACGTTTTGCCGTCCCTTCGGCCCCGGCCGAGGGGACGGCTTTTCCCTGTCCGGGGCCTTGCGGGGTTCGGGGAAATTTCCTATAATAAAAATGTCTGCCCGTATCCCGCCCGCCGGGAGAGGGCAGGCCCGCCTGAAAACAGGCCGGGCATTTTGGTACCATTTATCAGAAGAGGAAGTGTGCGTATGCAGCAAGATGTCTACCTGGGCGGCGTCAAAAAAGGCGGCCTTACCAGCAGTACGGAAATTCGGATTCTTCTGTGCTATCTGATTGCCACCGTGACGCCCCTGAACCGGCAGGCGCTGGAAAATGCCCTGCTGGGGGAGGAACTGGTCAACTATTTTGAACTGATGAGCCGGCTGGACGACCTGGTGAAGCAGGGCCTGACCCAGCAGGAGGGCGAAGAATACCACATCACCGAAAAAGGGCGGTCCGTGGCCGATTCCCTGGCCGCCGACCTGCCCCGCTCGGTGCGGGAAAGCGCCGTGCGGGCCGTGATCCGTGCCCAGAGCTGGCTGCGCAAGGAGGCCCAGCACAAAGCCGAGATCCTGGAAAAGGACGGGGCCTTTGAGGTGCAGTGTTCCATTGAAGAGATGGGGCATAATGTGTTCAGCCTGACTTTTTCCATGCCGGATGTTCTGAGCGCCGAGATGATCAAGAAGCAATTCATCGCCCGGGGCAGCGAGGTGTATGCCCAGCTGCTCCAGGCACTGACCCAGCCGCTGGAGGAACCCTGACATGACCTCATCCCAAACCCTTCGGGGCGTGTTCCTGGCCCTTCTGGCCGGCACCTGCTGGGGCTTTTCCGGCACGGTGGGGCAATTTCTCTTTACCACCCGCCAGGTGGATTCCGGCTGGCTTACGGTGGTGCGAATGCTGGTTTCCGGGCTGATCCTGCTGATCTGGACCGGGCTGCAGAATCCCCGTTCCCTGACCGAGCCCTGGAAGGACCGCCGCCAGGCGGTCCGCCTCATCGTATTTTCCCTGGCCGGGCTGATGGCGGTGCAGTACGCCTACATGGTGGCCATTTTCTACTCCAATGCGGGCACCGCCACCGCCATCCAGTATCTGGGGGATGCCTTTATCCTTCTGTATGCCTGTTGCAGTGCCCGCCGCCTGCCCCGCCTGCCGGAAATGGCCGGACTGGCGCTGGCGCTGGCCGGCGTATTCCTTCTGGCCACCCATGGCCGGATGGACTCGATGGTTCTTTCCTTCCAAGGGCTGTTCTGGGGGCTGTGCGCCGCAGTGGCCCTCATGCTGTACACCCTGCTGCCCGCTCCCCTCATCCGGGTATACGGCAGCCGCCCCATCACCGGCTTCGGCATGCTCATCGGCGGGGTTGCCCTGGCCCTGGTGGTCCGCCCCTGGGAAAAGGCTCCTGCCCTGGATATGGCCGTGTTGGTGAGCATGGCAGCCATTATCCTGATCGGCACCGTGCTGGCCTTCACCGCCTATCTGAAAAGCGTGGCCGACCTGGGCGGGGTGAAAGCCGGGCTGCTGGCCTCGGTGGAGACCCTTGCCGCCCCCCTTTTCGCCGCTCTCTGGCTGGATACCCGCTTTGTGGCGGCGGATTTTGTGGGCTTTTTCTGCATTCTGGCCATGGTGGTACTGCTTTCCCTGCCCGGGCTGCAGGCTGAGAAAAAAGCCGGCAGCAAACAATAATATTCGGGAATCCGAAACACACCGGGAACCAAGACCCGCAAAGGAAGTGACAACCCTTTCATGGAGGACGATTATCTCCTGCGACGCCGGCCCCTGTATGCGCTGGCTGTTTTTGCCCTGCCCATCATTCTAGGCAACTTTTTCCAGCAGACCTATACCCTGGCTGATTCGGCCATTGTGGGGCGGTTTGTAAGCCAGCAGGCCCTGGCCGCGGTGGGCGCCTGCTATGCCCTGACCAATATTTTTATCTGCGTGGCCATCGGCGGCGGCATTGGCGCTTCGGTGGTCGTAAGCCGCCACTTTGGTGCCGGGGAATATGAGCGGATGAAGCGGGCGGTGCTCACCGCCCTGTGGGCCTTCCTTGCCCTGAGCCTGGCGCTGGGCTGTTTCGGCTTTCTGGCCGGGCGGCAGATCATGATCCTGCTGAACACCCCGGCGGATATCCTGGATATGACGGTGGAGTACCTGGGCATCTACTTTTTGGGGTTGCCCTTTTTGTTCATGTACAATGTGCTCTCCTCCATGTTCAATGCCCTGGGCAAATCCCGCATTCCCCTGTATTTCCTGATTTTTTCCTCCCTGTTCAATATCCTGCTGGATTTCATCCTGGTGACCCGGTTCGGCATGGGGGTGGCCGGCGTGGCTTGGGCCACCCTGATTGCCCAGGGGATCTCGGCCATCCTTTCCTCCTTTGTCTTTCTGGGCCAGCTGCGCCGGCTGCCCGGCCGGCCCTCGGCCTTCTTTGACCGGCGGGAGCTGGGCGCCATGACCCGCATTGCCCTGCCCTCCATCCTCCAGCAATCCACCGTTTCCATCGGGATGCTCCTGGTACAGTCGGTGGTGAACGGCTTTGGCTCCGAGGCCCTGGCCGGCTTTTCGGCCGCCATGCGGATCGAATCCCTCTGCATCGTGCCCATGACCAGCATCGGCAATGCCCTTTCCTCCTACACAGCCCAGAACCTGGGCGCCCGCCAGCCGGAGAGGGTGGTGCAGGGCTACCGGGCGGCCAACGGGATGGTGATCGGCTGCGCGGCGGTGATCTGCCTGATCCTGGAATCTTTCCACGGCCCCATCATCCGGCTCTTTCTGGGGCAGGACGGCACTGCCACAGCCCTGGCCACCGGGCAGGATTGCATCGCCTTTATGGGCTGGTTCTTCTGCCTCATCGGCTTTAAGATGGCGGTGGACGGTCTGCTCCGGGGTTCCGGCGATATGGCTCTTTTCACCGTGGCCAATCTGGTCAACCTCTTCATCCGGGTTTTTGTGGCGGTGGTCTTCGCCCCCCGGCTGGGCATCGCCCTGGTATGGTACGCAGTACCCATGGGCTGGCTTGCCAACTGGATCATCTCCTTCAGCCGATATCGCACCGGCCGCTGGAAAAATCACATCCCGCCCTCCGGGGCCAAGGCCTGAAGCATGCCAAAAGCCGCCTCTTTCCTTTTGAGAAAGGGGCGGCTTTTTTGCGTTTTTTACAGGATCAGGCAGATCAGGCCGCTGCAGCCCTCGTTGATCACCCGCTCCAGGGTCTCCTGCAGGCGGGCCCGGGCCGATTGAGGCATATGCATCAGCTTGTTCTGCAGCCCCTCGTTCACCAGCTCGTGCAGGCTCTTGCCGAAGATGTTGGATTCCCAGATCCGGATGGGATCGCTCTCGAAATCCTGCAGAAGGCTCATGACCAGCTCTTCCGACTGTTTTTCACTGCCCACAATGGGCTGGATCTCGGTCTGGATGGTGGCCTTCATGAGATGGATGGAAGGGGCGCTGGCCCGCAGCCGGACCCCGTACCGTCCCCCCTGCTTGACGATCTCGGGCTCTTCCAGGTGCAGCTCGTCAATGGTGGGCATTACAATGCCGTAACCGGCGGCCTCCACCTGTTCCAGGGCGCTGCGGATCTTGTCATACTCCTTTTTGGCCTTGGCCAGGCTGATGATGCAGGGCATCAGGCTGGCCTCGTCGCAAATCTCCAGCCCGGTGGTCTCTCCCAGCACTTTATAGAAAATATCCGGCCCCAGCTCCAGCTCCACCGTGACCCGGCCGCTGGCAAAATCCAGGTTTTTCACCCGGGAGGCTTTCAGGTATTCGCACTTCAGGGGCTCGCCCTCCCGGGCGGCGTCCTTCATGACGGCGACCCCTTGGGCAAACTGGCCGGCCGCCCCATAGATCCCCTCCCGCAGCCAGTGGCCCGGCTCCATCAATGTCACCCAGCGGGGCATCTCAAAGGCGATTTCCCGCACCTCAAACTCATACAGCACACTTTGCAGGATCTTTTCCAGGGCAGGCTGATCCATGGTCTCGCAGTTCACCGGCAGCACCGCCCGGCCATACTCCCCTTCCATCTTCCGGGCCAGGGCCTGACAGTCGGCGCTGTCCGGCCGGCGGCTGTTCAGAAGGATCACAAAAGGTTTGCCGATCTCTTCCAGCTCGGTGATCACCCTCTGTTCCGCCGGCTCATATTTGGCCCGGGGGATATCACTGATGGAGCCGTCGGTGGTGACCACCAACCCAATGGTGGAATGCTCCCGAATGACCTTCTGGGTGCCGGTCTCGGCTGCCTGGTCAAAGGGGACCTCCTGCTCAAACCAGGGGCTCTTGACCATGCGGGGCTTGGCGTTTTCCTCATGGCCCACGGCCCCTTCCACCATATAGCCCACACAGTCGATGAGCCGGGCCCGGAAGCTGCCGCCCCCCTCCAGTTCCAGGGCCACCGCGGTTTCGGGAATAAACTTGGGCTCGGTGGTCATGATGGTGCGCCCGCCCGCCGACTGGGGCAGTTCATCCCGGGCCCGGGCTTTCAGGGCCGGGTTCTGGATGCGGGGCAGCACCATCAGCTCCATCATCTTTTTGATCAGGGTGCTTTTGCCGGTACGCACCGGCCCCACCACACCGATGTAAATATCCCCGCCGGTGCGGGTGGCGATATCGCTGTACAATTGATTCTGGTTCATGGTATCTTTCTCACCTCATCCCTGGGAGGGCACCAGCAGCCGGCAGTCTTCTTCCAGCCGGCTCTCTTCCAGCCCGTTGCCCTCCAGCACGGCCTGGGGTGCCACATGGTACCGTTTGGCGATCTCGAAGATCTCCTCCCCTCTTTTGGCGTAGTAGATCCGCAGAGCCACTGTCGGCTCCGGCAATGCCTCCCCGCAGGCGGCCCCGCTGAGCACCTGCCGGCTCTGCCGCCGCCATACCATCCCGGTCACCGCCAGGGTGATCTGGGCCTGCACCTCTTTGCCCTTCTTTTCCGCCTGGGCCGCGCGCACCGCGCACCAGCATTCAGCTCGATAATCGGCCGCGCTGCCGGTATAGGTGCCGGGCAGGGTGTATTCAAAGGTCTTGTCGTAGCAGTCGATTTCTCCCAGGCTGTTCATGCAGAAGATATGGGCCGTGGCCCGGCCGTGCAGTTCCAGCCGCTGGCCGTCCTGGATCAGCTCGGGCACGGAGGGCACCGCAAAGCATTCCAGAATCTCGGCGTTTTCGTCGGGCAGGGCGCCGCTCACCTGGCACTCCACATCCTGGTCCAGGGTGTCTGCCAGCTCCTCGCTCTGGACGGTCTGTTCCTCCAGCTGGGTCTCAAAGCGGGTGGAATAGGCATCGCTCACCGCCTGGTATTCCACCGGGCAGAAGGCCCGCAGGTGCAGCATGGCGGTCACGGTCACCGCAGCGGTATTTTCCGGCCCGCTGCCCGCCATCAGGGTACTGCCCACCAGCTCGGCCGAGGCAAAACACTGGCAGTTTTCCGGCAGGTCTTCCAGGTCTAGGATCTGGTGGAAGGGAAAATCTTTTTCCAGCTTTTCCAGCCGGTAGCCGGGCTGGGTACGGTAAAGCACCTGCACGCTCACCCGCCCCTTGACCACGGCCTTGCCGGAGATCAGCTTGATCTCCTCGGTCTGGCCCAGGCCCGAGATGTCCAGCACCGAGAGGGGCGGGGCCGGGAATTCCACCTCATCCTCGGCGGTGATCCGCTTATCCAGGCAGGCTGCCGCCTTCATCAGGCTCAGGGTCTCCTTTTTCTGCTGGATCTCGCCCCCTTCCAGGCCGGTGAGGATCTTCTGTTGCTTCACAAAAGGTACCCGCACCCGTACCGCATAGGCGCCCCGGATATCTACCCGGCGCTGGTTCACCGCCCGGCAGTTCAGGTATTCCGCCTCGCCGCTGACGGATACCGCCCCCGGCGTGCCTTCCCAGCCCCGCATTTCCAGGCTGCGGGTAAAGGGCAGCTTCTGCTCGGTCTGGCACAGGCTCTGGTCCAGGTCGGACTGGTAATAGACCACACAGCGCAGGTACCCTTCCAGGGTGACCCGGTCCTCCATCACCTGCTTGTTCAGGGCCACGAACCAGACCAGGCACTTGACGATCTTAAACACCTGAGGCAGATAATCCGGGATCAGGATCTCGGTCTCCACAGGCAGCTCGGTTTTCATCTCATACACGCCCGCCGCGGCAGGCACCTCGTCCTGGAATACCTTCAATTCCATTCTTTTCGCTCCTTTCGCAACGTACTGGTCTATCTATATTCGGCCAGGCCCCCGGCTATGCGAAAAAACGGCGCCGCCTTTGCCCTTTTGGGGCAAAAGCGGCGCCGTCTGGCGATATTCTGTTTACTTTTTGGGCTTGCGGGCGTCCTCAAAATACATGTACAGCTGGCAGGGAATCATGCCGTTGTACAGCTTGCGCCGGCGGTTGGCCTTCAGGCCAAAATTCTTCTCAAAATCCCCGTCCGAGGTGATCACCGACAGGCTCAGGGGCCGGCTTTTCAAAAAGCGCTCACCCAGAATCTTTTCCAGCCGGGCCGCCTCGGCCAAATCGCCCAGCCGCTCCCCATAGGGGGGATTGGTGATCACGGCGCTCTGGCTGTCCGGCACAAAATCCCGCACATCCGCCACCTCAAAGCGGCAGCGCTCGGCCACCCCCGCCAGCTTGGCGTTATGCTGGGCCAGGGCCACGGCCTGGGGGTCGATGTCATAGGCCAGGGCCTCAAAGGCCGCGTCCATCCGCACCTCCGCCAGGCATTTTTCCCGCTGGCGGGCCCACACCTGGGGCGGCACCAGGTCGGTATACCGCTCCGCCGCAAACCGGCGGCGGATGCCGGGGGCGATGTTCAGGGCCTTCTGGGCCGCCTCGATCACCATGGTGCCGCTGCCGCAGAAGGGATCCTGCATCCGGCTGTCCCGCCGGATCCGGCTCAGGTCCACAATGGCGGCGGCCAGGGTCTCCTTAATGGGGGCCTCGGTAGCGTTGCGCCGGTAGCCCCGTTTGTGCAGCCCGTCCCCGCTGGTATCCAGCAGGATCTCCACCCGGTTTTTCCGCAGGGCAAAGCGGACCTTGTACAGCGCCCCGGTCTCGGGCAGGGTCTGGGTATGATGGCCCTTTTTCAGCCGTTCCACCATGGCTTTTTTCACGATGCTCTGGCAGGCAGGCACGCTGGAAAGGGTGCTGGAAAGGGAGGAGCCCTTCACCGGGAACTGAGCGTCGGCAGGCATCAGCTCTTCCCAGGGGATATCATAGACCCCGTCGAACAGCTCGTCAAAGGTCTCGGCGGTATAGCTTTTGAGCAGGAGCAGCACCCGCTCGGCGCTGCGCAGGTTCAGGTTGGCTGCCGCGATGATCTCGCTGTCCCCCTGGAAGGTAACCCGCCCGTCGGTCACCTGGACGCTTTCCGCCCCCAGGCGGCGGGCCTCAAAGGCTGCCGTGGACTCGGTGCCGAAATAGCAGGGCGCGATCATGGTGTATTTCATAAACAATCCTTTCTGTTTCGCGGCAGCGCCGCAGAAAACGGCCGCCCCTGCCGAGGCAGAGAGCGGCCGCCGCAAAATCAGTTCCTGAGCCTTACCGGCGCCGGCTATACCCGCCGCCCCGGTGGTTTTCGGTGACCCGCTTGAGATCGCTGATCTTTTCCTCGCTCTGGGTTTTGAAGCGGGCCATCATATCTTCAAAACTCAGATCGCCCTGGGGCGCCTGGCGCTTGGGCTGCCAGACCCGAGGCGCGTCGGAACGGGGCGCACGGCCGCCGGGGCGCTGGCCCGCGGGGCGAGCCGGGCGGGCGGGCCGCTCGGGCGGGGGCAGGGTGCGCTTGATGGAAAGGGCGATCTTGCCATCCTCCCCCACATTGATAACCTTCACCTTTACCGTCTGCCCTTCGCTGAGCACGGCGGACAGGTCCTGGATGAACTCATTGGATACCTCGGAAATATGTATCATTCCGGTCTTGCCTTCCGGCAAAGCCACAAAGGCGCCGAATTTCTTCACGCCGGTGACTTTCCCCTCCAGCACGGTCCCTACCTCAAGCTCCAAACGTATTAACCCTCACTTTTTTAATATTTCGCTGCCGCAAGGCAATTTTATTTTCCCCCGCCATCCGCTTTCGGGCAGCGGCGGGGGGCTTCCCTGGTTAAAAGGACCCCGGCCCGCAATACCGGGGCGGCCTTATTTGCCGCTCATGTCCACAAATACCCGCTCGCCGGGCTTGGCGTAGCCCAGCTCATCCCGGGCGACCTGCTCAATGATCTCCTCGTCGCTGGCTTCCAGCTGGCGGCTCAGCTCCTCATTGTCGGCCTTCTGGGCGGCCAGCTGGGTCTGCACGGCCTCCAGTTCCTGGCGCTTGGCGCTGATCTGCACCTGATTGTAGATCAGCGACCAGACCAGATATCCGCCCATCAGCAGGATAAGGCAGGGCGCAAGGAAGGAATTCATCAGATTGCGGCGCTTCTTGACGCGCTTTTTCACGATAATTCGTCCTCCTCGCCCCAAATGTTATATCTAATTAGAATTATACAACATCTTCGAGTTTTTTTGCAACCGTTTCTTTTCCTTTTGGAGTCGTTTTTCCAGCCGCCGGCTGCGCGCCTTTTCCCGGGCCCGCCAAAGGGCGGCCGCCAGGGGCCATATCAGCCACAGGGCCAGGGCAAAGGGCCGGCTCAGTGTCCATTTCACCCGCTTTTCCACCGCCCGGGTCAGGGGAGCCACCGCGCCGAAATAGGCCAGGTCCCCCGCCAGCAGGGCCAGCACCATATAGCCCCGCACGCTTCCCGCCCAGCTGCGGGAGGCGCCATAGCTGAACACCATCAGCCCCGCCAGCAAAAAACCGGCCAGATCCAGCACAAAAAGGGTCAGCCGGGCCCTGCCCAGCACCGAGCGGGCAGCGTCATACAGGCAGGCCACCAGCAGCCCCTGGCCCAGGCAGCACAGCACGTCCGGCCATATCTGGGCCGCACCCTGCGCCGCTGTCATCATCGCACCAGCCGCTTGAAGAAGCCGCCCGCCGGCTCCCTGCGTTCGGTGTACTAGACATATTCGATCTTGCCGTAGATCTTTACCTCGCCGGTTTGCACACTCAGCTCACTCACCTGGATGCCGCTGCCCCCGATGACAAGGCCGCCCTGCTGGGTTTCCAGCGAGGCGCCGCCCTCATCACAGCTGAGGATCCGGGTGACCCCGGTGGCCGTGACCGAGCTGCGGTTTTCAATGATCAGATTGTGGGGCGCCGGGGCCGGAGCCGGCCGGGGCACGGATACACTCTCGGTTGCCGAAGAAAACTTTGCCTGCATATACTGCACCTGCCTTCCTGGTACAGTATATGCATGTCCCGTTCCGGTTAGCACCTTGTCCGGGCATGGCAGGGGATTTTTCTTTATTCGGAGATCACTTCGTACATTTCCCGGGCCACATCCTTGCGCTCCACCCCTTCGGCGCAGAGCACCCGCACCTTCACCGGGCGGTTGCCGAAGGTGATCTCGATGATATCCCCTTCCTTTACCGTGTAGCTGGCCTTCACTGTCTTCCCGTTCACCAGGATCCGGCCCGCGTCCGCCACTTCATTGGCCACGGTGCGCCGCTTGATCAGCCGGCTCACCTTGAGATATTTATCGATCCGCATGAAAGTTTCTCCTTTCCCGCCCGGCGGAGGTATTCCCCATTCCGGGCAACCTTATAAAAAAGCAGGCGCGGCCAAAATGCCGCACCTGCCCCTTTTTGCAAAACCTGAAAAAGCCTTATTTCGTCACGGCGTCCTTCAGGGCCTTGCCAGCCTTGAAGCCGGGAACCTTGGCGGCGGCGATGGTCATGGGCTCGCCGGTGCGGGGGTTACGGCCAGGATGAGCAGCGCGCTCACGGACCTCAAAAACGCCAAAGCCAGCGATGGAGACCTTGTCCCCCTCGGCCAGAGCGTTGGAAATAGAGTTCAGAACGGTGTTGACAGCCTGCTCGGCATCCTTACGGGTCAGCTTGGCTTCTTCCGCAACTTTTACAATCAGTTCTGCTTTCGTCATCTATAATACCTCCAAATATATTTCAGCACAGGGGGCTTTTTCCCTCCGGTACTATCCTTGTTGCCGCCCTCAGGGCTTTTCGCTTTTTTCGATCTCCTGCCGGGCAAACTTCCGGGTGTATTTTTCCAGCGCTTCCTCGGCGCACACCCCATCCAGCCGGGCGGCCTGCACCAGCAGGAACAGGGCCCTGCCGTATTCCTCCGCCTCCGACTCCCTGCCCAGCTTTTCGATCTGCCGGGCAAGTTCTTTCAGGGCATCCGCCTTTTGGGCCGGCTGATCCCAGAACCGCTGGGCACGCTTCTGGTTTTTCTCGCAGTACATCAGGGCAGGCAGGGTAGCCGGCACACTTTCCAGCTCGTCCCGCAGGGTCACCCGGCCCTTTTCCTTATCTTTGAGCGCCTGCCAGCTGTTTAAACCGGTATTGTCACCGGCCCCCGCAAAAATGTGGGGATGGCGGAAGATCAGCTTGCGGCATACCCCGTCGCACACATCCTCAAAGGTGAAATGCCCCTGCTCCGCTTCCATCTGGCTGTGCAGCATGACCTGCATCATCACATCGCCCAGTTCTTCCTGCAAAAGGTGGGGATCCTCTTTGTCGATGGCTTCCAGTGCCTCATAGGTCTCCTCCACAAAGTTCTTGCGGATGGATTGATGGGTCTGGACCTTATCCCAGGGGCAGCCCTTTTCCGGGTCCCTCAGAATGCGGATGATCTGTTCCAGATCCGCCGCGTTGTACTTGTCTTTTTTGGGATAATCCATCGCTTTTCAGCCCCCTCCTCAAGTCGGAAGTCTTAACCATTCTACCAAAGACAGAGTGGCTTTTCAAGTGTTGTTTTGCCCCTTTTTCGCCGCTTGAGGCCGAAAAAAGGGACTTTTAAAGAGGGCGGGCGCTTTTTCGGCGTTTATCACCTTTTTTTACCCCTTTCCCCCATGTTTTTTGCCGTTTTTTCGCCCTTTCAGATGCAATTTTTCAGTTCCGTATAGTTTTTGCGCCGGAACGATTGAAAAAGCCCGGCTTTTTTGTCATAATAGGTACAACCTATATCGAGAGGATGTATCAGCACCATGAAATTTTTGGAGGATCGAATCCGCCGGGAGGGCCAGATACGGCCCGGCAATATCCTGAAGGTGGACTGCTTTCTGAATCATCAGCTGGACGTGACCCTTCTGGATGAGATCGGCCGCGCCTTTTATGAAAAATACAAGGACCGGGGCATCACCCGGATTCTGACCATCGAGGCCTCGGGCATTGCCATCGCCTGCATGACGGCCCGGTATTTCAACGTGCCGGTGGTATTTGCCAAGAAGGCCAAGAGCAAGAACCTGGACGGTGACGTCTACACCTCTGTGGTGCATTCCTTCACCTACGGCCGGGATTACGATATCACTCTGGCCAAAAAGTTCCTGGGGCCCCAGGATACCGTACTGCTGGTAGATGACTTCCTGGCTGTAGGCAAGGCCATGAACGGCATGCTGGATATCTGCCGCCAGGCCGGCGCCCATGTGGCGGGTATCGGCATCGCCATTGAAAAGGGATTCCAGAACGGCGGCGCCGCCCTGCGCCAGGCCGGCTATGACCTGACCAGCCTGGCCATTGTGGATTCCATGGGAGACGACGGCAGTATCGTTTTCCGCTCGGAAGAGGGATGAACAAGAAAAAAGAGAGGGAAGGACCGGAACCGGTCCTTCCCTCTTTGTTTTATACCGTTTTCATATTGGGCCAAGTCCACTCGATCAGGGAATCGGGGTACTGGCTGTCCATGAATTCCTCGATGGAATTCTGGGGCAGACGGCCGTCCTGCCGATTCAGATATCGGACCATAGCTGCCGCCGAGATGATCATATCGGCGCAGAGCAGCACCACCGCCGCCCAGGTGAGGACGGTTCCCAGCACCGGGGGCCACTTTTCAATAAAGGCCGACAGGCGGGGATAGAGCAGCTTGATCCAGACCACGCTCAGCACGCCCCAGAACAGCATAAACAGCACGTTGGTGCGCCCGCCGATATTCAGAGGCATATGGCTGTAGTCCCAGAATACGGTGCCGAACACCAGTTCGGTGAACACGCTGCACATATACTCATAAAAGCCGCCCAGAAAGAAGCCGCCGATGAACACATACCGGTCATCCCGGCGGGATAAGGGTTCCAGCAGGACGGTGAGCAGGACCGCCCCAAATCCCCATACCACACTGAAGGTGCCGTACAGCAGGCTGGACCGGCTCATCAACACCCCGGAAACCCCAAAGACATACACCGTCTCGATCCAGTCGCCCAGCAAGGCGCAGATCACAAAAATCCAGATCAGCTTGGGCAGGCAGAGCCCCTTGGCAAACCGCTTTTCCCTGGGTTCGCCGAACCCCTTGCCGGTGGGCTTTGCCTCCCGGAATTCCGGGAAAGCCCGGCACATACGCTCCCGCAGCAGATTATAGAGCTTCTGCCCCAGAGTCTGTTTTGCCGCCTGCAGCCCTTCCGGCACCCGTCCCTGCGCCAGGAAATCATCCCGCCGGGTCTTGGTGATGAGGGCCGCGGTGGCCACCGCATCCACCACCAAAAGCCCTGCCAGGCACCCCACCAGGATCTTCAAAGCAAAGAGGGGGATCAGCTGGCTGAGCAGGAAGACAAAGGGGTGTACCAGGTACAGGGTGAGCATGGCCAAAGCGCCCCACAGGCAGGTATACACCAGGCCGTGCCAGCTGTGCAGGACGATCACTTCCTGCCGGAATTTTTCAAAGGAGCGGCCGGTGATTTTCTCTTCCAGCCAGCCGGTGAAGAATTCCACCACATTGGCCAGCACCATGCAGGCGATGAGCTGTATGGGGAAATTGCCGCCCATATCCCGCAAAAACACCAGGATCAGGCACATAGCCGTGCCGTAGGCCGGGCAGATCGGCCCGTTGAACAGGCCCCGGTTTACGAATTTGCCGGTGCGCATCGCCCCCCAGGCCACTTCCAGCGCCCACCCCATCAGGGAATACACAAAGAAGTAAAAGCCGAGTTCCCATACGGTATAGTGCATAAAAACCTCTGTCTGCGGCTTATCTGCCGCTCTTTTGAGTGGTCTTGTCCAGCGCGCCGATCCGCTCCAACACCTCCTGGTACCCGCCGGTGCCGTACTGAATGCACCGGTTGATCCGGCTGATGGTGGCGGTGCTGATCTCTACGCTCTTGACGATCTGGTCGTAGGTCTTGCCCTCCAGAAGAAGCCGCGCGCCTTCCAGCCGCTGGGCCATATCCCCCAGCTCCTTCATGGTGCACAGATCCTCAAAAAAGGTATAGCAGTCTTCCAGGCTTTCCAGGGAAAGTATGGCCTGGAACAGACGGTCGGTAGAAGGATTTTTCAGTTGCTTTTTTTCCGCCATAACAGACAGCTCCCTTTCCGGGGCCCAAGGCCCTGTATCGTTTGATATTTGCCGCCGGCAGCGCCGGTCGGCCGAATTTTCGCCGCTGTAGTACTGTATCACTTCACAGTGCAAAAGCATCCGTTTTAAAAAACAGCCCGCCGCATTCAAAACGCGGCGGGCTGCCGTCAGCAATCGGTTTTAGCTGGGAACTTAGCCCATCATGCTGGCCACTTCAGCGGCAAAGTTGTCCTCCCGCTTCTCCAGGCCTTCGCCCTTGGCAAAACGCACGAAACGGGTGATCTTGATGTCGCCGCCCAGCTCCTTGGCGGTCTTCTGGGTGTACTTCTCCACGGTCAGGTCGCCGTCCTTGACGAACTCCTGCTCCACCAGGCAGTTCTCCTTGTAGAACTTACCCAGCTTGCCGATGATCATCTTTTCCTTGATGGCATCGGGCTTATTGGCGGTCTTGGGATCGTTGGCCATCTGAGCCATCATGATCTCCTTCTCCTTGGCGATCACTTCCTCAGGCACTTCCTCGCGGCAGAGGTAGCTGGGGCTGACAGCGGCCACCTGCATGGCGATGTCCTTGCCGAACTCCTCAAACTCGGGCTTGGCAGCCACTTCGTCGCTGGTCTCGAAGTTGACCAGAACGGCATAGGTGCCGCCGGCATGGATGTAAGCAGCGCAGACACCCTCGTAGCGGACAAAACGGCGAACCTTGATGTTCTCCTTGATGACCAGGATCAGGTCGTTCAGGGCGCCCTGCACGGTGGTATCGCCCATCTTGCAGCCCATCAGAGCCTCCACATCAGCGGGGTTCTCCTTGATGATGACCCGGGCCACTTCCTTCACGAAGTCCACGAACTTCTCGTTCTTGGCAACGAAGTCGGTCTCGGCGTTCACTTCCAGAACAACGCCCACCTTGCACTCGGGGCAGTAATCCGCGTAAACCATGCCCTCGGCGGCAATGCGGCCGGCCTTCTTGGCGGCGGTGGCCAGGCCCTTCTCACGCAGCAGCTCGATGGCCTTGGTGAAGTCGCCGTTGGCCTCGGTAAGGGCCTTCTTGCACTCCATCATGCCGCAGTCGGTCTGCTTACGCAGTTCCATAACGTCTTTTGCAGAAATTGCCATGGTTTTAATCCCCTTTCTGGTATTTTGCTCAGGCCTCGGCGGCCTCTTCCTGAGCAGCCTCTTCGGTCTGCTCGCCCTGCTTGCCCTCCAGCGCGGCGTCAGCCATCGCGCCGGCAATCAGACGGACGGCACGGATGGCGTCGTCGTTGCCGGGGATCACGTAATCGATCTCGTCGGGGTTGCAGTTGGTGTCCACGATGGCCACGATGGGAATGTGCAGCTTGCGGGCCTCGGAAACGGCGATGCGCTCCTTGTGGGGGTCCACAATGAACATAGCCTTGGGCAGGCTGGTCATGTTCTTCACGCCGCCCAGGAACTTCTCCAGCTTCTCGATCTCCAGCTGCAGCTTGACCACTTCCTTCTTGGGGAGCAGGTCAAAGGTGCCGTCCTCGCTCATCTTCTTGAGCTGATCCAGACGGTCGATCCGCTTGCGGATGGTGCGGAAGTTGGTGAGCATGCCGCCCAGCCAGCGGGCGTTCACATAGTGCATGCCGCAGCGGGTAGCCTCATCGCGGATGGACTCCTGAGCCTGCTTCTTGGTGCCGACAAACAGGATGTCGCCGCCCTCGGCGGCCACGTCGCGGACAAAGTTATAAGCCTCGTCCAGCTTCTTCACAGTCTTCTGCAGGTCGATGATATAGATGCCGTTGCGCTCGGTGAAGATGTACTTCGCCATTTTGGGGTTCCAGCGGCGGGTCTGATGACCGAAGTGCACACCGGCTTCCAGAAGCTGCTTCATAGAAACTACTGCCATGATGATTTTCCTCCAAAAATATTGTTTTTCCTCCGCATTGCATCCATGCTCCCCAACCTTTTTCAAGGCACAAGAAAGCAAAGCAATGCGTGCGTATTGCCTTGACAGTATAGCACAACGCCCCCTCAAAAGCAAGGAAAAATCAGCTTTGACGCCGGATTTTTTCCATCTTTTCCCCTTTGCCGGCCAGGGTGGCCCGGCCGGGGGCTGTTCTGTGCATTCTGACGGCTCAAGACTCCTCGTCCAGGAAGTATTCTTGGCCGAAAAGCAGGTCGTATTCCAGCAGCCAGTGGTTCTGGTACCACACCCTCTGCTCCTGGGTGAGTTCGTTTGAAAAGGAACCGTCCGGGTTCACGGTGGTGCCCAGGGTGCAGCTGCGGTACCCCTGTCTGAGCTGCCGGGCCAGATATCCAAAATACAGGGGCTTTTCCAGTCCGTAAAGATCCATCATCACCGGGCTCACCTCATAGGCGGCAATGGTGCCCAGTTCCACCGGCTCCTGCCAGTAATTGCTCCAGATCAGAAGGTCGGTCTGGTGCAGCTGAGGGTCGTTGCTGTCCCCGGAGGCATAGCCGGTGGCCGTGTACACCTGATAGCCGCTGCCGACGGGGTTGTAGTGATCTCCCCAGAAGACCAGGATCACCGGCTCTTCCACCTGGGAAAAATACTCGGTGAGCTGGCCCAGCATGGCGTCCGCTTCCCGGCATCCGGTGGCAAAATCCTCCAGCGCGCCGACGGTCTCCTCATCCAGCCCCTCGGGGGCCTCCAGCACCCGCACCCGCTCTTCGTCGGGGTAATTCTTGGCGGTATAGCTGGTGTGGTTCTGCATGGTCACCGCATGCAGGAACAGGGGCTCGTCCCCTTCCCGCTCCTCATAAGCGCTGATGATCTGCCGGGCCATCTCCGCATCGGTCACAAGGCCGCCCTGCCAGTCGGCCGGGCGCTTTTTCTCGGGGTCATCCATATCCTCCAGGCCGATGAAGGTATCGATGCCCAGATTGGGGTAGGCCCGTATCCGGTTCCAGAACTTCTTGTAATAGCCGTGGATGGCTATGGTCTCATACCCGAATTCTTCCTTCAGGTAGGCGGGCAGCGCAAAGGTGGGGCCGGTGACATGCTGCTGATAGGGCTTGCAGCCGGTGGGCAGGTAGGTACAGGAATGGCCGGTAAGAGCCTCAAATTCCACATCGCAGGTACCGCCGCCGAAGCTAGGGCTGTACACCCGGCCCCAGGCCGAGCTTTCCTGCAGCTGGTGGAGGTTGGGGCAGATCTCCCGGTCAAAGGTGACGCCGTATTCTTCCAGCCGGCTCACATCCCAGAAGGATTCATCCATCACATAAATAATGGTGGGCTGGGTGACATCCCCCTGCCCCTGCTCCGCATAGCTGCCCGCAAAGAGGGGGTCGGGCTGAGGCTGGGAGAGGATCTCCTCTTTCAGGGCCTTCACCGCCTCTTCACTGTAATCTTCCGGCTCATCGATATCCAGGTTCTGCAGGTTGGTCATAAAGCCGGTGATCACCCCGTAATAGCGGTAATACCGGTCCTGCATCCACTCATCCGGCACGATGCCCAGGTCCAGGGTAACCTGGGGCTGCAGGTAGACCCCGTACACCAGCCCCAACAGCAGGGAAACGCTCAGGGCAGCCTCCACCAGCCGCTTTTTCCAGCCGGGGAGCGTTTTGGGCAGGAAGGCCGCCAGCACCGTGGCAGCCAGGATCACCACCAGGGAGACCTTCATGGAGGTCTGCCATTTCAGGCCCGCCTGGCCCACCACCTGGGTGGCCTCCCCGAACTGGGAAAAATCCCAGGGCAGGAAGGGTTCCCCCCGCAGCTGCAGCTCAAAGAAACAGACGGTGGCGGGCAGGCAGCCCAGCACCCCCACCCCCAGGGTGGCCGGCCAGTGCCGGCGGGTAAGCACCAGGAGGATGAGATAGCAGGCCAGCAGCAGCAAAAATGACAGATAATAAGCGTTTTTGTGGGGCAAAAAGTATTCCTGCCAAAAGCCCTCCAGGCTTCCCCTGTGTATCCATTCGGTCAGAACCAGCGTAAGAGCGCTAAAAAGGAAAGGCCAGATCCACCCTGCCAGGCGCAGGGCCCGAAGAGGCCTTTTGGTTTTGAGCGCAATCTGCCCTTGTTTATATATCCACACTGTATTTGAAAGATCCTTTCCGCAAAGCCGGCTGTTTGCTGATTTTTCCGTCCTTTTGGCGCGCCAGTGCCGGGACGCTGACGCCGCCGTATCTCAAAAGGCCGCAAGGTTCCGATACGCTTGATTATACCCCATGTGTCAAGAAAACGTAAATTTCTGCCAATTTATTTGTCAAACCATTTCTGCACAAAAGGCGGACGGCCGGTGTAGCCGGCAGGGATCTCGGTGCGCACCAGCACCACATCCTGCCCCATCTGGGTGATCTCCTGCCAGGGGATGAACAGGTCCGGCTGGCGGCCCAGCAGCCCGAACAGCCGGGCCCGGCCGAACAGGATGATCCCCTCCACCTGGGCGGTCTGCTCGTTCAGGCGCAGATCGTCCGCCCGGCCCAGGTTGACGCCGGTCTGCACCTGGATCACATCTTTTTTTCTCAGCTCTGTCAGGGTCATTTTTCCACACCTCCCCGGAATATCATATGCGGCCCTTTGTAAGTTCAGGCCGGATGTTGTATAATAACCCTATCGAGTTTAACCGCATGAAGGATGGAGCGCCATGTATCAGAATATTATCTTTGACCTGGGCGGCGTGGTGGTGGAGTTCGCCCCCAAAAAGTACCTGCTGGACCTTTTGTGCGACGCCAAGGCCGAAGCGGCCGTTGAGTCCATCGTATTTGAAAGCGAAGAGTGGAAGCAGCTGGATCTGGGGCTTATGACCCGGCAGGAGGCCAACGAGATCATGCTGGCCAAGGCCCGGGAGCAGGGCCGGGCCTTTGAGGTGCAGGCCGTGCTGGATGACTGGATGCGGATGCTCAAGCCCATGCACCGCACCCTGGAGCTGATCCGCCGGCTGAAGAAGATGGGGTACAAGATCTACTACCTTTCCAACATTGCCCCGGACACCCTGGAATACCTGCAACAGCAGGACTTTTTCTCCCTGTTTGAGGGGGGCATCGGCAGCTGCCAGCTGCATCTGGCCAAGCCCGACCCCCGGCTGTACAAGGCCCTGATGCTGCATTACCAGCTGGATTACGATGAGACCATTTTCATCGATGACAAGAAGGAGAACGCCCAGGCGGCCTATGCCTTAGGCATTACCGGCATCCACTACCGGGGCAATGCCTCCCTGCTCAAGGCTCTCTCCTCCTGCGGTATTCCCATCCGGGAGCATCTTTTGTGGTGAAGAATCATAACAAAAACAGGCCCGCGCTTTTTGGCGCGGGCCTGTTTGTTTACATCTGGCTTTTGATCTGGCCGATGGCTCCTTTTTCCAGCCGGCTCACCTGTGCCTGGCTGATGCCGATCTCCCGGGCCACCTCCATCTGGGTCTTGCCCGCCAGATACCGCAGTTCCATGATCCGCCGCTGCCGGGGCGTAAGCGCCTGCACCGTATCCCGAAACTGGATCCGGCTGACCCAGGTGTCCTCACTGTCCGAGGTACCCAGCTGGTCCATCACATACATGGCATCGCCCCCTTCCCCGTACACCGGCTCGTACAGGCTCACCGGCTCGGCCACCGATTCCAGGGCCAGGGTCACTTCCTCCCGGGGCAGGCCCACCGCCCGGGCCACCTCCCCGATGCGGGGTTCCCTCCCCAGGCTTTTCTGGAGCTGTTCCCGGGCCTGCATGGCCCGGTGGGCCACGTCCCGCACCGAACGGCTCACCCGCACGGCGCTGTTATCCCGCAGAAACCGGCGGATCTCCCCCACGATCATGGGCACCCCATAGGTGGAAAACCGCACGTTCAGGCTGGGGTCAAAATGGTCGATGGCCTTGATAAGGCCGATGCAGCCCACCTGAAACAGATCGTCCATGGCTTCGCCCCGGTTGGCAAATTTCTGCACCACGCTGAGCACCAGCCGCAGATTGCCCTGGATCATGGTCTGCCTTGCTTCCTCGTCCCCTTTCTGGATCCTTTCCAGCAGTTCCCGCTTTTCCTTTTCCTTCAATACCGGCAGTTTGGCGGTATTGACGCCGCAAATTTCCACTTTGTTGTAATACATGTTTCACACTCCCCGGGCTCAGGAGCCCTTGGGGGAAGTATGGCCCCGGCAGGGGTGCGCAAAACAAAAGGGCCGCTGGCAAAAACTGCACAGCGGCCCCCCGCCCGGCATACTATGGCTCAGGAGGTGAGTGAGGATGCAAGCGATCTTTTTTGTGCCCCTGGGCCTGGGGGTGCTGCTGGTGATCGCCCTGCTGGCGGCCTATGTCTATGCCCTGCGCCGGCCCTCGGGTGAGGCGGTGGTATATGAGGCCACGGATTTTTCCTCCCCGGCCGGGTTCAATGTGGTCTCCCTTCCCCAGGATGAGATCCTGACCCGAGGGCAGAATCTTCTGTGGGACAGCCGCCTGGCCGAACTGGAATTTTTTGCTGAGCCGGGCTGGCGGCTCCTGCTGCGGATCTGTGCTGCCAAGGGGGATTTGAACCTGGAGGACTGGAACAGCAATTACGACCAGCGGAGCGTGGGCTATGTGGGCCGAATCCGGGTGACCTTCCTGGAAAGCCCCGGAGGCTCGGCCATGGCCCTTTGGACCAAGAACGGCTTTGATTACGCGCTGTATTTTGAAACCTACGAGATGGGCCTGCCCGCCGGCCTGGTGGATGACTTTATCCAGGAAACCGATACCGTGGCGGCTTGAGGACGCTTTTTCCCCGCAGCCCGGCCCCCGCCGGGCTGTTTTCATTCCATCCGTTCCAGTTCCCGGCGCAGCCGCCGGATGATCCGCTTTTCCAGCCGGGAAATATAGCTCTGGGAGATGCCGATGGCGTCGGCCACCTCCTTCTGGGTGCGCTCCACCCCATCCACCAGGCCAAAGCGCATCTGCATGATGGTCTTTTCCCGGCCGTCCAGGGCGTCGATGGCCTGATGGAGCATGGCCCGTTCCACGTCCTGCTCGATCTCATAGCCCACCTGGTTCTGGTCGCTGCTGAGCACGTCGGACAAAAGCAACTCGTTGCCGTCCCCGTCGGTGTTCAGGGGCTCGTCGATGCTGGCCTCCTGGCGGCGGTTGCTGCTTTTGCGCAGGTACATCAGGATCTCGTTCTCGATGCACCGGCTGGCATAGGTGGCCAGCTTGATGTTGCGGGAGGGCACAAAGGTGTTCACCGCCTTGATCAGCCCGATGGTGCCGATGGAGATCACATCCTCCACCGAGACGCCGGGGGCCTCGAACTTTTTGGCAATGTACACCACCAGCCGCAGATTGTGGGTGATGAGGATATCCCGGCAGCTCTCCCTGCCCTCCTCCAGGCCGGCAAAGACCTTTTTCTCCTCCTCCGGCGTCAGGGGGGAGGGCAGGGTGTCCGGCCCGTTTATGTAGTAGGAAGAATCCGGCAGCCGCAGCCGACAGCACAGACTCAGCCAGAGCTGTTCCAGGGAAATCGCCAGTTTCATGCAAATGCCTCCATTTTCCGGCTCAGAGGGCAAACAGCAGCCCTCCCCCGAAGATCGCGTCAAAATTTCCGTCCGCCAGCGCCTCCCGGCAGAAAATCACCGTGGCCCGGGGCAGTGTACCCTGCCTTCCTGGGCCGGCAAGGCTCAGCTGCCGGGCCGTCACGGCGGGCAGCAGCCCCTTGCCGGCCGCCGTGGAACACTGGATCAGCCGAACGCCCTCCCCGCTGCCGGGCAGAGCGCCGGTGCTGAAATATTCCCTCAAAGCCTGGCCCAGGCCTGGGGGCAGGCCTTGCCCCATTGCAGGCAGGGCCACCAGCAGGGCGGGGGCGCCGGTATAGGGGTCGCTCACCTCAAAGCCGGTGTCGTATAGCGCCCGCAGCCCCCGGACCGGCTCTTCCCCCAGCAGGAATTCCAGCCGGTACAGGGGCCGGGCAGCCGGACGGCCGAAAAAGAGTACAAACAGCCGGGCGCAGAGATAGACCCCTGCCACACAGCCGGCCAGCAGCGCCGGGGAAACGGCTGCGTACACCGACAGATTGTTGGTCTGCCAGATTCCCCCTGCCCCCTGGCTGCAGCGCCAGATCACCACCCCTGCCAGAAGCAGGTTGAGGCAGAGATACCAGGCCGCCTGCCGCAGGAAAGGCCTTGCCCCCCGCCAGGCAAAAGCCGATCGGGTCACCGCCAGGGCCGAAAGGGCCTGAAAGGCCAGCTGCCCCCAAAAGGGCAGGGGTGGCGCCAGCAATATCAGGGTAGAAAAGGCTGCCGCCAGGCCTCCCAGCAGATTCCGCCCGAAGGAGGGAGCACAGCCGGTAAGCAGCCCCGCCCCCCGCAGCAGCAGATAGCCGATCAGGAAATTGACCAGCAGCAGGGTATCCAGGTAGATCACCGTTTTCATGCCGCCGCCCCCCATCAGGTCCAGTGTACCCCATCCCCCCGGGGAAAACCCGTCAAAAAAAGGGTGCAAAAAAGGACGAAGAGAAATTTCTCTTCGTCCTTTTTCTGCCGGGCAAGGCCGGCTTTAGAACATATGCAGATCCATTTTTTCGGAGAGGAACTCCATGATCTTGAGGCCGCCCACGCTGTTGCCCTTTTCGTCCAGGGCAGGGCCATAGGCCGCGATGCCGCACTTGCCGATGGGGGCCGCGATGATGCCGCCGCCCACGCCGCTCTTGGAGGGCATGCCCACCGTGGCGGCGTACTCGCCGGAATAATCGTACATGCCGCAGGTAACCATCAAAGAGCGCACCAGCTTGACCACCCGCAGGGGGATGAGCTGCTCTTTGGTGTTGGGGTTCACGCCGTTGTTGGCCAGAACCGCCGCAAAGAAGGCCATATCCCGGCAGTTGGCGCTGAGGGAGCAGATGGTGAAGTAGAGATCCAGATGGGGCTCCACATCCCCGTCGATGATGCCGTTGGCCTTCATCAGGTTGATGATGGCCCGGTTTTTATGGCCGGTTTCCTTTTCCGAGCGGAAGACCTCATAGTCCACATCCAGCTTGGGGTTGCCGGTGAGCTTGCGGGCAAATTCCACGCAGCATCTCTGCCGCTCTTCCAGGCTGCTGCCCCGGATGCAGCTGGCCACCGCAATGGCCCCCGCATTGATCATGGGGTTGAAGGGCTTTTTCTTGATCAGGCTTTCCAGCCGGACCATGGAGTTGAAGGCATCGCCGGTGGGCTCCATACCCACCTTGGTGAAGACATACTCAAACCCGTTCTGCTCAATGGCCAGGATCAGGCTCATCACCTTGGCGATACTCTGCATGGTGAACTGCTCGTCACAATCCCCCGCCGTCATCATGTTCCCGTTCAGGTCACAGACGGCCACGCCCAGCTTGCTGGGGTCCTTTTTAGCCAGCTCGGGGATGTAGTCGGCAGGCTTGCCGTATCGGACAAACTTGTGCCCGTAGCTGAGGGCTTGGCGGATCAGCTTTTCCTGCTCCACACTTTCCAGATCTAACATCATACTTCGATTCTCCTTTTCCTGCACACGCGATCCGCCAGGCGGATCCGGATATCAGCCGGCAGCCCTGCGGGAGGACACCACTCCTCCCCTGCTGCCGCTTCACCGAAATTATGACAGAATCTCTTCGGTTCGTCAATTGTTTCTTGTGCAAAGCGCCCCTTTTCGGCCGGAATTTTTCCGTTTTTTTGCCAACGCTCCTTATTTCAGCTCCACCACCGTGACGCCGGCTTCGCCCTCGCCGTACCGGCCCAGCCGGAAGCTCTTCACATTCCGGTGTCCTTTCAAATGAGCCTGGATGGCGCTGCGCAGCGCCCCCGTGCCCTTGCCGTGGATCAGGTAGAGCACGTTCTGATTGGTCATCACCGCATGGTCGATGAACTGATCCACCTCCATCAGGGCTTCTTCCACCGTCATGCCCAGCAGGTTCAGCTCCATGCTGGCATTCCGCTCGGCCCGGTCCACCGTGGTGCGGGGGGCCGGCCGGGGCTGCAGCTTCTTTTTGGCCGGCTTCTGGAACTTATCCGGCGCCCGCAGGCCCTGGAGGGGCACCTTGGTCTTGAGGATGCCGGCCCGCACGGCCACCATCCCGTTTTTATCCGGCAGGGCAGTGACGGTGGCCAGCTGGTCGAACTCGGCAATGACCACTTCCTGGCCCACCCGCACCTCTTTCAGGGGCACGAATTCCTTGTGGGCTCTGTGCACTACATCGCTCTGGTCAAAAAGTTTCTCCGCATCCCGCCGGGCGATCTGCCTTGCCTGGGCAGCCCGCTGGGCGGCGCTGGTCTGCTCGTCCTTCTGGATCTTGCGCAGCTCCTCGGTGAGGGCATAGGCCTCGCTCTGCACCTGCTGGATCATCTGACGGGCCTTGAGGCGGGCGGCTTCCAGCTCGGTCTCGGCCTGCTTTTCCAGGGCCTCGCTCTTCTTCTTGGCCTTTTCCAGGGCCTGGGCCGCCGCGTCCTTCTGGCGCTCGGCTTCCTCCTGGCTGGCCTTCAGTTTAAGTTTCAGGTCATCCAGCTGGGCCAGCACACTGTCCAGCCGCTTGTCGTCCTCATTCAGGTGGCGGCGGGCGGTCTGGATCACATTCTGGGGCAGGCCCAGCTTCTCGCTGATGAGGAAGGCGTTGGACTTGCCCGGCACCCCCACGCTGAGCTTGTAGGTGGGGCGCAGGCTTTCCAGGTCAAATTCGCAGCTGGCATTCACCACGCCGGGGGTTTCCAGGGCAAACACCTTCATCTCGGAATAGTGGGTGGTGGCCATGACCAGGGCTCCCTGGCTGCGCAGCTGCTCGATGACGCTCACGGCCAGGGCCGCGCCCTCGGCCGGGTCGGTGCCCGCCCCCAGCTCGTCCAGCAGCACCAGGCTGCTCCGGTCTGCCTCGGCCAGGATGGCGGTGATCTTTTTCATATGGCCGCTGAAGGTGGAAAGGCTCTGTTCAATGCTCTGCTCATCGCCGATATCCACCAGGTAATTGCCGAACACACAAACGCTGCTGCTCTCGTGGGCGGGGATCAAAAAGCCCATCTGTGCCATAGCGCAGAGCAGACCGGCGGTTTTAAGGCTGACGGTTTTACCGCCGGTGTTGGGGCCGGTGACCACCAGGGTATCATACTCTTTGCCCATCTCGATATCCACCGGCACCACCCTGGCCGGGTCGATGAGGGGGTGGCGGGCCCGCTTGAGGGAGAAACTCCGATCATCGGAGACCGCCGGCAGGTAGGCCTTCTGTTCCAGGGCCAATCTTGCCTTGGCCAAAAGTACGTCGATATCCAGCATGGCGTCATAGCTGTAGCCAAACTGGGGTTCCAGCCCGGCCACCTGGTCGGAGAAGGAACCCAGGATCCGCTCGATCTCGGCGGTTTCCTGGCTGCGCAGCTGCAGGATGCGGGCGTTGGCCTCCACCACGGCGGTGGGCTCCACAAAGAGGGTGGAACCGGTGGAGGAAACATCGTGGATGACGCCGGTGAGCTCGCTGCGGTATTCGGCCTTTACCGGCACCACATACCGGCCGTTGCGCAGGGAGACCACGTTTTCCTGCAGGAATTTGCCGGTGGTCTGGGAGCGGACGATCTGCTCCAGCTTATCCCGGATGGAGTTCTCGGTGCGCCGGATGGAAGAGCGGATCTCAAAAAGGGTATGGCTGGCGGAATCCGCCATCTCGGTGGGGGAAAGGATGGCGTCGGTGATGGCCTTTTCCAGGGCGGGCTGGGGGCTCAGGGCATAGAAAAGGTCATCCGTGGGCAGAAAATCATGCTCGGTCATCCGGTACCAGGCTGCCAGGGAGGCAAAATTCCGCAGGGTGGCCGCCACAGTGAGCAGCTCGGCCATGCTCAGCACGCCCCCCTTGACCGCCCGGGCCACGATCCCTTTCACCCCGTCCACCCCGGAAAAGCGGGGGCTGCCGTTTTTCAGCAGCAGGCTGTTCACTGCGTCGGTTTTGCCCAGGGCAAAGCGCACCTCTTCCACATTGGTAAGGGGCTCCTGCTCCCGCAAAAGCGCCGCCGCCTGGGGACAGGCCGCATAGCCTGCCGCCTTTTCCACGATTTTATCCAATTCAAGGCTTTTCAGATATCCTGTCATAATTCCTTCCCGTCATATCCTGTGTTGGGTTTTATCCGGGGCCCGGCGGGCCTTTTGGGCCGGCCGCGGCCTGTCCTAAAATTATAAACCATTCCCCTGCTTTGTCAAACCGGCGAAAGGGCAAAAAAAGCGGTTTTTTTCGTTTTTTTCGCCCTGGGCAGACAAGATTTTCCGACCACGGCGGTTGAAGGAAAGGCCCCTTTCGTGCTAAGCTAAAGAAAACACTTTTATTTACTGAAAAGGCAGCCCGGCCGGGCTGCCTTCGCCGGGAGGCCCCGCTATGACAAAATCCGACCGTCTCATCCATATTCTGGCTCTGCTTCTGCGCCAGGGCAAGGCCACCGCGCCCCAGCTGGCCCAGGAACTGGGGGTTTCCCGCCGCACCATCGGGCGGGATGTGGACGCGTTGTGCCAGGCCGGCTTCCCGGTGATGACCGCCCAGGGCCAGAACGGGGGTATCTCCCTGATGGAGGGCTTCCAGCCGAACCCGGACCTGCTGGCCAGCCCCCGGATGCAGGCCGCCCTGGAACTGGCCCGCAGCGGCGAGACCACGCCGGCCCGCTCCTTCCGCCGTCTGGCCCAGACCCTGCACCCGGCTGCCAGCCAATACCTGACGCCGGATGACACCTTCCTCATTGATTTTTCTTCCCTGTATCAGGACACCCTGGCCCGCAAAATCGAGGAACTGCGCACCGCCATCGAGGGCAGCCTGTTGATCCGCTTTACCTATTGCGCCCCTTCCGGGGAGAGCGTGTTCCGGGTGGAGCCCTACCGGCTGGTGTTCCACCTTTCCAGCTGGTATCTGTGGGGCTTCTGCCTGGCCCGACAGGAATTCCACCTTTTCAAGCTGAACCGGATCGAAGAGCTGCGGGTGACCGGCAACCTCTACCAAAAGCGGCTGGCCCCGCCCCCTGCCCTGACACCGGAAAAGATCTTCCCGCCCCGGTACCCGGTGCAGGTGCTGTTCACGCCGGACTGCCGCTGGCGTCTGGTGGAGGATTTCGGGCGGGACAGCTTCCGCACCCAGACGGACGGACGGCTGCTCTTTTCTGCCGATTTTTCCGATAAAAGCGACCTGTTCGGCTGGCTGCTCACCTTCGGCGGCCGGTTCGAGCTTCTGCAGCCGGAAGAACTCCGGGCCGAGATGGCCTGGATCGGCTGTTCCATCCAGGAAAACCACGCCGAGCCTGCCGGCTCCGGCGAAGGTGATGAATCTCTTTAAACCCTTCACTCGCAGACAAAACCGCCCCCGGGCGGGCGGCCCCAGCGGCCGCCGCCCGGAGGCAGTTCTTTTTTATGCGTTTATTGCCCCGGCAGGGTAAGATTCTTCCAGAAATTCAGGCTTTTGAGGGGCCGGTCCAGCCGGCGCAGAATGTACCCTTCGGTCACGGCGCCCAGCCGCTGGAGGGATTCCTCTTTCAGGGTAAAGGAAAAGATCTTTTTATCCTCCGACAGGGCGATATGCCGCAGGGCGGTAAGGGCCGCCCCATCCAGATTGGGGCTCTCCCCCTCCTGGCCGGCACACTCGGCACAGAGCAGACTTCCGGTTTCCATATCGAACCGGAAGGGTGTGCCGTCATAGCGGCCGCACTTTTTGCAGCAGAGCAGGTCCGGCATATAGCCCATACCGCAGGCCGTGCGCAGCTCGTACACCGCCTTGATCTGGGCCGGGGATTTCTTGTTCTGGCTGAGCAGATAAAAGCTGTTGAGCATCAGCCGCAGCTGGGCGGCTGCCTCCTCCCCCACCGGGCTCAGGGCCAGGGTCATCTCGGCCAGGTACATGGCCAGGGCCATCCCCTCCACGCTCTGGCGAAGGCCGAAAAAGTTGTTCTGCACCTGGGCCTCGTCCACCGTGTAAAGACTGCGTCCCTCAAACAGGGAAAATTCGCTGTAGCAGAACAGCCCGCAGCCGCTGAACAACCGGCTTTTCAGCCGCAGACAGCCCCGGGCCACCGCCGAGATCAGCCCTTTTTCAGGGGTCAGGATGGTCAGGATACAGTCCGCTTCCTTCACTTTCGTCTGGCGCAGCACCAGCCCCATCATCACACTCCGCATGGTCTTCCTCCCGGGGCGGGTCCGCGTTCTGCCGCCGTTTGAAGCGGAGATAATGGAAAATATCGCCGGTATTCGCAAAATCTTTCCAGTAATCCTTGGGCTCCATGGCCGTTTCCTCCGTTACTTGATACAGTGCCCCCATTGTAGGCCTCTATCCCCGGAAAACTTGTCCAGTCATGGCGAAGCGGACCCAAAGTCTCTATTTTCTTTTTCTCTCAGGGCTGCTGGAAGCCGAAATCGTTCAGAAGCCGCTCACTGTCCCGCCAGTCGTCCTTGATCTTGACCCAGCACTGCAGGTTCACCCTTGCGCCCAGGAAGTCCTCACAATCCAGACGGGCCTGGGTGGCGATCTTTTTCAGCATCTGGCCGCCCTTGCCGATGATCATCCCTTTGTGGCTCTTGCGCTCACAGTAGATGTTCACATCAATATCGATGATATCCCGGTCCGGCCGCTCTTTAAAGCGCTCCACCGTCACGGCAATGCCGTGGGGCACCTCATCGTACAGGTTCAGCAGCATCTTCTCCCGGATGATCTCGCTCACCAGGGCCTTTTCGGGCATATCCGTATAGGCATCGTCCGGGAAATAGTGGGGCCCCTCGTTGCCGTAGAGCTTGAGCTGCTCAAACAGCTCCTCACAGCCCCGGTCTTCCTTGACCGAAATATCCAGCACCTGGTCAAAGCGGCCCAGGGCCTTCAGCTGGGCCCGGCGTTCTTCCAGATCGGCGGGCCGGCGCAGGGTATCCGTCTTGTTGATGATGGCAAGCGCCGGGCAGCCGGCTTTTTCCAGCTCCTTTAAAAGCCCCTCTTCGGCCTCGTTCAATTCACCGTAAGGCTCGAACAGCATCAGGGCCACATCCACATCCGCAATGCTGGCCCGGGCCGTTTTGCTCATGCGGGCCCCCAGCTTGTTGCGGGGGATATGGATGCCGGGAGTATCCAGCAGCACATACTGCACCGGCCCCCGGGTAACGATGCCGGTGATCCGGGTGCGGGTGGTCTGGGGCTTTGCGGTGACAATGGCCACCTTTTCTCCCACCAGCCGGTTGGTAAGGCTGGATTTGCCCACGTTGGGCCGGCCGATCAGGGCCACAAATACCGAGGATGTATTTTCCAAAACGGCTCCTTACTCTTCAGCGGTGTACGAAACGGTGCGGGGCAGGCCCAGCTGGATCAGCACGGCCTCTTCCTTTTCCCGCATATGTACAGCGGCCAGGCCGCCTTCCTCATGGTCGTAGCCCAGCAGGTGCAGCATGGAATGCACCGTCAGGAAGGCCACCTCCCGCTGCAGGGGATGGCCGTACAGCTCGGCCTGCTCCATGGCCCGCTCCATACTGATGACGATATCGCCCAGGATCTTGGCGCCGGTATCCGGGTCCACATCATACTGCCCGTCCTGCCCTAAAGGGAAGCTGAGCACATCGGTGGGCATGGGCTTGTTCCGGTACTGGTTGTTCAGCTCGGCAATGCGGGCGTTATCCACAAAGGTGACGCTGATCTCGGCCGGGCCCTCGAATTTTTCAAATTCCAGCACCGCGTTGCAGCTGCGCCGGATCAGGATGCGCAGGCCGGACGGCACCTTCACCGTTTTCTGGTCATTGGTGATATATACTTTATTGGACATTTTTTGACTCCTTTCCTGTTTTTCCCCTGGCGCTCACCGCTTGTTTCTGGCAGCGGCCGCCCGGTCGTAGGCTTTTACGATCTCCTGCACCAGCCGGTGGCGCACCACGTCCTTCTCGGTGAAGAAGATCCGCTCTATCCCTTCAATGCCTTTCAGCACCCGCAGCGCGTCCACCAGGCCGCTGCGGCTCTTATCCGGCAGATCGATCTGGGTCACGTCGCCGGTCACCACCACCTTGCTGCCCGTGCCCATACGGGTCAGGAACATCTTCATCTGTTCCGGGCTGGTGTTCTGGGCCTCATCCAAAATGATAAAGGCGTTGTCCAGGGTGCGGCCCCGCATGTAGGCCAGGGGCGCCACCTCAATGATCTGCTTTTCCAGCAGCTTCTGGAAGCTTTCCGCCCCCAGCATATCAAACAGCCCATCATACAAAGGCCGCAGATAAGGGTCCACCTTATCCTGCAGATCTCCCGGCAGAAAGCCCAGCTTTTCGCCGGCTTCCACCGCCGGGCGGGTCAGAATGATCCGCTCCACATCCTTGCTCTTGAACGCCTTTACCGCCATGGCCACCGCCAGGTAGGTCTTGCCGGTGCCGGCCGGGCCCACCCCGAAGGTGATGGAATTCTTCTGGATAGCTTTCAGATAGGCCTTCTGGCCCAGGGTTTTGGGCCGCACCGGCCGCCCTTTGGCGGTGATGGCTATGAAATCCTCGGTCAGCTCCTGCACCCGGGTCTCTTCCCCGGTGCGGGCCAGGCTGATGCAGTAACGCACCGTCTGCTCTTCCAGAGGGGTATGGTTTTCCAGCAGGGTCAGCATGGCGTCCACCGCATTGGCGGCGCCCGCCACGTCTTCCTCCCCGCCGGTGAGTTTGAGCTGGGTGCCGCGGCAAACCGCCGTGACCGAAAATTCCTGTTCCAGCAAACGGATGTTTCCGTCACAGTTACCGAAAACCGCTGCCGCCAGCTCGATGCTGTTGAGTTCTATGAGCTTTTCTGCCATAGGCTATCCTTTCCTGCTGATTTTTCCCCCTAATTGTATCACAAAATTTGTCAATTGAAACTGTTAATTATGCACAAAATTTATTCTGATTCCTTCTCATTCTGCCGTCGGGCTATATCCGCCTCAAATTGTACCTCCCACCGGATGATCACCCCGGTATCCGTCCACTCCTGTTTTTCGCTTTCCGTGCGGATCACCGCGTCGGGGAATTCCTCATACAGGGCCTTCCGGCAGGCATACCGGGCCCGCTCCACCGCTCCGTCCGCCGTGAGGCGGATGGTTTGGCCGGCAAATTCCACATGAAGGGTGCGGCAGAACATACCCGGCAGCGCAAAGCCAAAAAGGGTCAGGGGCCGGCGGTATTCCTGCACCCTTTCCTCCCCGAAGCCCTCCGGCCTGGCGGGGTTTTCCCACAGCCTGCCCAAAAAGGAAAGGCTCCAATCCCGCTGCAGCCGCCCGGTGGGAAAACTGGCCTCAAACTGGATGGGCTGCTCACACTGATAGCTTTTGGTGACCAAGGCCGTCACGCTGCCCAGCGGGTGGCTGTAATACAGGTTGCCGTCCCGGTCCGGCCGGGCAGCGCTCACCAGCACTTCCCCTTTGGCTACGGTCTGGCCGGGCTGCTTGAGGCTCAGCCCCTCCTGCACATTCATCCGCAGCACCACCCCGTCGCTGGCCGCCACCAGGTCGGCGGAAAGATCATCCTCCACCACCGGCGCGGGCAGGGTCTGGTCCACTTCCACCGTCAGGCATCCCTTTTCAAAATTCAGGGCCAGCCAGCCGAATTCCGGGCTGGATAAAAAGATCCGCCCCGGGATGCTTTCGAGAATTTGCTGGTTTAAAAAAGCGCCCTGGTAAATATCCATAGAATAAAGCAGGGCCGAAAGCCTGGCCTGCCGGGCCGGTTCCACCCCTTTGTAGCGGATATCCCAGACAAAGTTCTGGCTGAACTGCAGCACCAGGGCAAACAGCACCGGACCCACCGCCAGCCCCCAGCGCCCTTTCAGCCGCCTGAAGGAAAAGGCCGCTCCCCGCCGTTTCTGTACCCGCAGCAGGGTACGGCAGCGGCGGGCCGGGCGGTGAAGCCCGGGATAGTACCGGGCCGGCAGCCAGGCGGTAAAGCCCCCGGGCGCCGGCTGCACCCCGCTGAGCGGCACTCCCTGGTCCAGGCACCGGCTCAGAAACACCTCGAAGCGCCCGCCCCTGGCCCAAAACTGCACCTGGGGCAGAAAAAAGCCGATCCAACGGTTCATCTGGTTCCCTCCCCCGACAAGAATTCCGCCTTCAGCAGGATGCCCCGCACCAGAAGCACCCTGCCGTTCAGGCTGGACAGCACCAGGCCATCCCCGTACAGGGCCAGACGCCGCCGGCCCATATCCACCAGGATCCGGTTCTCTTCCAGTTCCAGCACGGCGCGGCAGCCCTGCAGTTCCGTCTGGCCGCCGCAGATGTACACCGTGGGGCGGCGGTAAAAATCGGCGGCGGGCTGCGCAAACCAGCTTTTGATGGTTTCCAGCAGCGGCGGGCCTTGTGTTTTCTTTTTCATGGCAGACTTGCTCCTTTCGCCGCGCATTACCCTATATATATTAGGAGATTGGGAGTGCTTATGATTCCCTCATTTGTCCGTACCTGGTTTTGGCCCTTCCTTGCTTTGGGGGCGGGGCTGCTCTTCTTTCTCTGCCCGGGCGAGGCCTCTGCCGGGGTGGCCCGGGGCCTTGAGCTCTGCGGCCAAAGCGTCATCCCGGCGCTTTTTCCCTATATGGTGATCACTTCCCTGCTGCTGGCAGCGCCCCGGGCTTCGGCCCTGCTCAGTCTCCCCCTGCGGCCCCTGGGCCGGCTGATGGGGCAGAAAAACGCCGACTTCTGCACCCTGCTGCTGCTCTGTGCCCTGGGCGGCTTTGCCTCGGCGGCCCACTGCATCGGTCAGGCCTGGCAGGAGGGCAGGCTGAGCCGCCGCCAGGCCTGGCTGCTCTGCTTTGGGGGCATTTACGCAAGCCCCGCTTTTGTCTGCAATGTGGCCGGGGCAGCCCTGGGGCCGGGGGCCGGGGCTCTGCTGCTGGGCTGCGGGCTGGCCGCCGGCCTTGTCTGCTGCCTGGCCGCGCCCCTTTTCTGCCCCCTGCGGGAAAGCCCTCTCCTTGCTGCCCGGCCAAAACAGGGCCAGGCCAGCGCCCCGGGGCCCACCCAGGCCGTTTCTTCCGCCGCCCTTGCCATGGTGCAGATCTGCGGTTTTGTGATCTTTTTCTCCTTTCTTGCCCAGGTGCTGGGCAGCCTTTTGCCCGCTAGCCCCCTGGCCCGTGCCCTGGTGGGCGGGGTGCTGGAAATGACCGGAGGCTGCGAGGCCAGCCTGGCCCTGCCGGGGGTATTCCCCTTTTATGGCTGCCGGGCCGTCCTGAGCCTGCTGGGGCTCTGCGCCTTCTGCCAGGTAGATGCCCTGCTGCCGGCCGGCCTTTCCCGCCGGCCGGTATACTGGGGGCGGGCCCTGCACCTGGCCCTTTCCCTTTTCTTTCTCCGGCTCTGCCTGCCCCTTCTGCCCCAGGAAGCGCCCGCCTATTCCAGCCTGGCGCCCCGGCTCATTACCTACCATCGCATGGAGCCGGATGCCGCCCTGCTGCTGTTTGCCCTTTGCTGCCTGGTGCTGTTCCGGCTGGAAAAATCCTCCCGCTCCTCCTGAATCGTCCCCTTTCTTTTGGCCCCCTCCCTGCTTTACTTTTTGGCCCGCAGGCCTATAATAAAAACAGAAGTATTTTTATTCGGTTCGGGCGGGGCCGCCCCGCCCCTTTGAGGTGCAAGCCATGTTCCGCAAAGCCCCCATCTACGGCGCTACCATTTCCCCTGCCTGCGAATATTGCAGTTTTGGCCGTCAGGCCAGCGACCCCCGCATGATCCTCTGCGAAAAATGCGGGGTGGTTTCCCCTTTTTACCACTGCCGCAAATTTCAGTATGACCCCCTTTTGAGGGTGCCCCGCCGCCAGCCCAAGCTGCCCAGCTTTTCCCCTGAGGATTTCTCTCTGGACTGAGCTTTTTTGCCCTGCCCTTTTGCGGGTTTGGCTTGACAGCGGCGGATTTTTTGATATAATGTTAGGGTATCTGAGGCGGTTTTGCCTTGGGTTTGCCGGCGGGTTTCCCTGCCTGCAAACGATTTCGTTTTCCCTGCTACTGTGGCTCAGTCGGTAGAGCAGCTCACTCGTAATGAGCAGGTCGCCGGTTCGAATCCGGCCAGTAGCTCCAAAATAAAAGCCCAGCTTTTCGGCTGGGCTTTTATTTTTGTTTCTATGCGGTAAAATGTAAAAATTCCACTTTTCCCAATCTGCATATTCCACCTTTTGAACAGTCAAAACTCCCCCGGGGCCGGCAAGGCCCCGGGGGAGTTTTTATGTTTGATCTGCTGCCGGGAACCATGCTGGCCCAGCTGGCCTCCCGGTGTATCAGGCCATGCCCCGCTCTTTTTACCGGGCCAGGGCCTCGGTGGTGATCTGGATAAAATCCCGGGTATACCGGGGGATGAACTCATCCTTGCGATAGCAGGCATAAAAATGCCGGTTGTTTTCAAAATCCTTCAGGGGGAAGAACTTGGCCTGGCGCTGGTGCACATAATCATCCGCATAAACATTGGACAGGATCATACAGGCGCCCGCCTCTATGGCCACCCGCCGGCCCACCTCCAGGGAATCGGTTTCCAACAAAACCGGGAGCGCATACCCATAGCGGCGGAAGAGCTTATCCTGAATGATACGGGAGGAATGCCCCTTGGCCAGATAGACAAAGCTGTCGCCCTGGATCTGTTCCAGGGAGAGCTGAGTGCCGGGCGCAAATCTCTTGGCGGTGTTGGAATCCTTGCCGGCCAGGATCCCGATGGCCTCTTTTTCGATCAGCTCATAGGCCAGGCTGGTACTGGTGGATTCCAGCGCCGCCAAGGCCAGGTCGATGCTGCCGTTCTGCAGCAGTTCCTCCAGGGTGGCCGAACCGCTTTCGGTGAGTTCCAGGGTCACCTCGGGGTATTTGGCGGTAAACACCGGCAGCACCCGGGGCATGACCTGCAGGGCCCGGGTAACGCTGATGCCAAGGCGCAGCCGGCCGGAATGTTCTTCCCGGATCTCCCGGAGCTGGCTTTCCAATTCGCTGTTGATGGCCAGGATCCGGTCCACCGCATAGAGGTATTTCTCCCCGGCGCAGGTAAGGCGCAGGGGGGAAATGCTGCGGTCAAAAATAGGCGTGCCGATCTCTTTTTCCAATTGCCGCAACATCTGGCTCAGGGAAGGCTGGCTGATGAACAGTTTTTTGGCCGCTGCCGTGATGCTGCCGCATTCCGCGATGGTTTTCATATATTGCGCCCGCTTTAGGTTCACAAACTTTCCTCCTAAAAAACTAAAAAATTGCACAGATGTTATTAGGCTTGCTTTAGCTTCATTATATGACAATGAGCGGCGGCGGGTCGAAAGCTGGCTGGGGGACTATATGTCCTTCCGGCAGGACGCCAGCGGAAAAAACGTCTTTCTCTCGGTAGACAGCCGCCATATTCCCCGCAATCCCCTTTATAAAGCCTTCAAGGCCAAAAGTTTTACCTGCAAGGATATCACCCTGCACTTTTATATCCTGGATATTCTAGCCGACGGGCAGGCTCTCTCGGCTGGCCAGATTACCGACAGAATTCACCGGGATTACCTTTCCCGCTTTGACGGCTCTTTTGCGCTGGATGAATCTACCGTGCGCAAGAAGCTGCAGGAATACGCTGCCCTGGGCCTGCTGGGCCAGAAAAAGGAGGGGTGCGCCACCCTCTTTTTCCGCAGCGATTCCCCGGCCCCGGACCTTACCGCCTGGGCCGAGGCCCTGGCCTTCTTTTCCGAGGAAAATCCGCTGGGGGTGATTGGCTCCTTTCTGCTGGACAGATTGGGGCAGCAGCCGGATCTTTTCCGATTCAAGCACCACTACATCCTCCATGCGCTGGACAGCGATATCCTGTGCGACCTGGCTCCGGCCGTCAGCGAACATCGGACGGTGGAGCTGACCCTCCGGCATCTGCGGGGCGGGCGGGATTACCGGCGGACGGTATGCCCTTTAAAAATCTATATCAGTACCCAGACCGGCCGCCAATACCTTTTGGGCCGGCATTCCAAAAGCGGGCGCCTCCTCTTTTTGCGGGTGGACGCCATTCTGCAGATCCATACCGGGAAAACAGAAGAAAACTTTGAGCAATATCTGGAAGAATATCAGGCTCAAAAAGAACATATCTGGGGTGTTTCCTCCCATTCGGACGGGCACCTGGACCGCATTGAGCTGACCCTTCGCCACCGGCCGGAGGAAGAGTTCATCCCCCAGCGGCTTTTGCGGGAAAAACGCTGCGGGCAGATGGAGATTCTGGACTCCCAGACCTGCCGGTTCACCGCGGAAGTCTGCGACGCGGTGGAACTGCTGCCCTGGCTGCGCACCTTTATCGGGCGGATCGTCCAGCTGAAATGCAGCGACCCGGCAGTGGTGGAAATGTTCCGGCAGGACCTTACCCGGATGCAGGCCTTGTATGGGGGTGATGCGGATGCTGTTCAGTGAAATCTACGGCAGCTACTTCCGGGTGGTGGCCGCCATCCTGGCCGAGGCCGGCGACGGCAGCCTGACCCCCGCCAAAATCACCCGCCTGGTACAGAAAGAAGCCTTTGCTGAAAGTACCCTTGCCATTCCCGCGGCCCTGCGCAGCGGCAGTTGGCCCCTGCTGGAAGGCGGGCTTCGCCCGGTGTTGCGGCATCGGCCCACCATGCCCCTTACCCTGCTGCAAAAGCGGTGGATGAAGGCCCTTCTGGCAGACCCCCGCATCTCTCTGTTTGCCCCTTCCGCCGCCGGGCTGGAGGATGTGAAGCCCCTGTTTGGGCCGGACCTTTTCGTATGGTTTGACCGGCACGCCGACGGCGACCCCTACCAGGACCCCCGATACATCCAATGCTTTCGCACGGCCTGCCAGGCCATCCGGGAAAAACGCCGGCTGCAGGTCTGCTTTGTGAGCCAGGGCGGCGCCAGGCACACCTTCAACTGCCTGCCCTATCGGCTGGAATATTCCTCCAAGGATGATAAATTCCGCCTGCTTTCCCGGGGGAACGCCCGGTTCGGCACCGTCAACCTGGCCGGGATATGCTCCTGCCGGCTGCTGGAGCCGGCCGAATCCCCCGATTCCTCCTCTGCCGAACCGCCCCTGGCCCGGATGACCCTGCTGCTGCGGGATGAGCGCAACGGGCTAGAACGGGTCCTGCTGCATTTTTCCCATTTTGAAAAGGAGAGCCGAAAGCTGGAGGACCACCTGTACCAGCTTCGGCTCTGGTATGATAAGCAGGATGAGAGTGAGCTTTTGATCCGGGTCCTTTCTTTCGGGCCGGTGCTGAAACTGCTGGAACCGAAGGAACTGGTGGAACAGGTAAAGGCCCGCATCCGCAGCCAGCTTGCCCTTATCCCTTTCCCGGAATAAAGTTTTTCCCGAACTGCCGATCTTTCCCTTAAAACAAAAAGGGCCCCGATTCAAAAATCGGGGCCCTTTTGCGGCAAACTGCTTATTTTTCTCTGCGCCGGTACAGGATGGGCCGATCCCCCCCAAAGGTACGCCGGCCGTTCATCTCCATGGTCTCACTCACCTCCAGCCCTTCGGGGCCAATGCGCTGGGCCAGGGTGAATTTCAGCACCGGAGAGAACATGCTCACGCTGCCGCCCTCCCACACCTGGCCCCGCCGGGTATAGTACGCCGGGGTGAATTTTTCCGAGGTTTTCAGCTCCTGGTACTGCACCGGACCCATATTGGCATAGCTGAAGCTGCTTTTGTCGCTGCCCCGGGGCAGTTCATAGGAGGTAAGGCGGATGCTCTCCCCTTCCTGGGTAAACAGGAACAGATGGGCGCTTGCCCGGGTATAACCGCCGGTGGTGTAGCGGCTTTCCTCCAAAAGAAAGATCCCGCCAAAGCCTTCCGGCAGCCCTTGGATTTTTTCATTGCAGACCGTCCCGGTGTGCTGAGCCGCCGGGAAATCGGAAATGCCCTCCTCTTCCAGTTCCCGCAGCTGGCGGCTGTTGTCAAATTCCCCGCTCAGCAGTGCCACAAATTCCTGCAGTTCGGTCATGGATATCTCCCCCCATCTCAAGTTTCTCAAATGCCCATATATGCGGTTTCTGAAAAAATTATACTCATTTTGGTTCTTTTCGTCCTGAAAGAAAAAACTTTTTACACTTTTTTCGTATTTTCTTCACCGGTTTTCTTTTTTCTCTCATCCGGCAGGCCCTGCCGGTGTGGCCCGGCAGCCTCCCCTGCCGGGAATGCTCTCCCGGAACTTATGAAAAAAGCCCGGCCATCTGGCCGGGCTTTTGCTTGTTTTCTTTTGATTTTTGGGTCCGGCCTGTCCCTTATGGCCGGTCACCTTCCTGTTCCCGGGCCATCTCTTTCATCAGCCAGGCACTTGCTTCCAGCAACTCCTTCTTGCCGGGCAAAATCTGAAGCCCATAATTTACCCTGCCCAGAAGCCGCCTCAGGTACCCTGACGCCGGCCCCTGGATCCCACAGCGGGCCATATGATCCGCCGTGCCATATTTTTGGCAGAAATACACTTCCTGCCGCAGCCGCCTCAGATATTCCGCCGGCAGGCCGGGCTTTTCGTTGACCACGATGCCGGTCACCACCTGCCTGCGGCCCGCCGGAAGAAACCGGGTCTTTTTTTTGTTGAGGAAAAAGCCCATTTCCCGGAGCAGGGGCCGCACAAAGGCAACCACCTCCTGGGGATCAAAGCTGCCGGAAAAGGTCATATCGTCGCAATATCGGGTATAGCGAATCTCCCTCTGCGCGCACCACTGGCCCACCCGGGCGTCAAATTCCGCCATGATGATGTTGGTAATGGCCGGAGAGCTGGGGGCGCCCTGGGGAAGAGAGTCCCGATAATAGCAGAGCATGGTGAGCAGGACCCTCAGCGGTTCCCCATAAATAGTGCCGGGGAAAGCCCGCTCTTTCACCGCTGTATACGGAATGCTGTCAAAAAAATGCCGGATATCCAGTTTGAGGACCCCGGGCTGCCCCAGATGGGGCAGGGCGTTGCGGCCTATACCGCAGCCGCATCGGTAGGCCGTGGCGTAGGGCGAAACAGGCATCCGGGCCAGCAGGACCCGGTCGATCTGCCGCTGAACCCTTTTCAGCTGCTCATCCGGCACCGAAAGCTGCCGGTATCCGCCGTCCCTCTTGGGGATTTTCACCTGATGGTAGTGCTTTTCCAGGGAGTTGCTGAGGGCATACAGGGTTTTGGCTTCCACCCCCAGATCACGAACAAGGGAGAAGAGTTCCCGATAAACGATCAAAACTCTCCCCCCTTGAGCTGTCAAAAGAGCAATACCAATATGCATGGGGAGCCGCGCAGCGGTATTTTTAAGCACACCGAGGGTGTGCCGGAATACCGCAAGCGGTCTCGCCTGAGCGCAGCGAATATGCCAGGGATCCATATCCCGGCCGCGACTCGCGGCCGGTGCCCGGGTCGGGACAAAACTATTGCTCTGTTTGACACAGTGATCTTCTGCGCATGCTAATATCGTCATTATAGCAAGGGCTTCCCTGCCGGTCAAGAAAAGGGGCAAAGGCCTTGCGCCGGCCCGGGCCGGGGTGTACACTGGGAAAAAGGAAATACCAAGGAGGGCCTGCCCATGAAAAACACAACCCTTTGCTATATCGAGCGGGAGGGCTGTTACCTCATGCTCCACCGGATCACCAAGAAAAACGATGAAAACCATGACAAATGGATCGGCGTGGGCGGGAAATTCGAGGAGGGCGAAAGCCCGGAGGACTGCGTACTGCGGGAGGTGAAGGAGGAGACCGGCCTCACCCTGACCCGCTATGCCTACCGGGGGCTGGTCACCTTTGTATCCGACCAATGGCCCACCGAGTATATGCACCTGTTCACCGCCGACGGCTTTGAGGGCGAACCGGGCCCCTGCGACGAGGGTGTTCTGGAATGGGTGCCCAAGGAAAAGATCCCCCACCTGCCCATCTGGCAGGGCGATAAGCTTTTCCTTTCCCTTTTGGATCAGGACGTCCCCTTCTTCTCCCTCAAGCTCACTTACCAGGGCGAAAAGCTGGCCGGCGCCGTGCTCAACGGCCGGCCTCTGCCTTTGTGAAAGCTGCCGCTCTTGTTGCAAAGGCCGCTGTTTTGCGGTACAATATTTTTGCGATCGTTTCCCGCGCGCTGCCGCCCGGCAGCCCGGCCGGAACGCCACCCTGAAAATTATGGAGGAAACACCAATGTTCAGCAAAAAGACTCCCGCGGAAGAAGATACCATGGATTGGGGCACCAATGATGTGATGGCTCCCGAGGCCGTTCCCGCCGCAGAAGCTCCCGCTGCCAACAATATCTATCAGCCCGCCGCCGGCTGTGTCATCAGCGCCGGCACGGTTTTCACCGGCAACATCGAAGCCAACGACAATGTGGTACTGGAAGGCCGGATGACCGGCGACATGGCCTCCAGCGGCCGGGTACGGGTTTCCGGCAAGCTGCAGGGCAACACCAAGGCCGTCAGCTTTATCCTGGATAAGGGCGAAGTGACCGGCGATGTGGAAGCCGAGGAAAGCATCACGGTAGAACCCGGCAGCGTGCTGACCGGCAACATCACCGCCGAGAGCGCCCGCATCAACGGCACCATTCAGGGCAACCTGAAGATCACCGGCCAGCTGACCCTGTGCAGCAAGGCCGTGCTCAACGGCGACCTGGTGGCCGGCAGCGTCATCATGGAAGCCGGCTGTGTGGTCAAGGGCCACTTCCAGGTGGGCTGATCCCCTTTCTTCATCGGCAAAAAGCCGGCCCCTTTCAGGGGGCCGGCTCTTTTCTTTTCTGCAGCAGCTGGCAAAAAATCTGCCCTGCCTCGCTGAAGGCCCAGAAAACCAGGTAAACCAGGGCGGCGATACCGCCCCCGGCCAGCAGCCGGGCAGCCGTAGCCTCAAACAGGCCTGCCGCTGCCCAGCCCGCCAGCCCTGCCGGCAGGAAGGTCAGCACCGGCCAAACGAACCAGCGCCCCCACCTTGCCCGCATACCGCTCACCTCCAGCATCCGGTGGGTGTTCAGGGCACACAGAAAAATGTTGGAAAAGATCATGATCCCCAAAAGGCCGGGCATCCCCCACCGGGGCAGCACCAGCAGGATGGCCCCGATCCGCAGGGTGCTGTCCCAGACGCTGTAGCGAAATCCCGCCAGCTGTTCGCCCAGGCCTTTCAACACCCCATCCACCATGCTTTCCAGGTACATAAAAGGCATGACCGGGCCCAGCACACAGATATAGAACCCTGCCTCCGGGTCCTGATAGAGCAGCCGGGCCAGGGCCGGGCCGAACAAAAAGAACATGCCTCCGGTAAATACCGAGATGGAACCGGTCAGCAGCATCATCCGGTCGATGAGGTTCTGCAGCTGCCTGGTATTGCCCCGCACATGGGCCTCGGTAATTTCGGGCATAAGCAGGGTGGCCAGCGCCCCCAAAAAGGAAAAGGGAAAAAGCAACAAGGGCAGGGCCATCCCTTTCAGGGCGCCGTAGGAGGCCATGGCCCCCTCCCGGCCCAGCAGCCCCCGCAGGCAGGCCGGCACCAGGGCATTTTCCGCCGCTTTCAGGATGCTCTCAGTAAAGCGGCTGCCCTCCACCGGCAGCAGGATGGCCCCGATCCGCCGGTTGAGCCGGGGCGGGCTGGAGGGGCGCAGCCCTTTCCAGGCCTTTCGCTGCTCTGCCCAGGAAATCGCCATGCACAGGCAGGAGATCACCTCGCTGCACAGGCTGCCCAGTGCCACGGCGGCGCAGGCAAAACGAAGGCTGATGCGCATGGCCCCCGGCAAGAGCCAGATCACCAGGCCGATCCGCACTGCCTGTTCCAGCAGTTGGGCCCGGATATTGGGCCCCACCCGCCGCAGCGCCAAAAAGCAGCCCCGGAATGCCGAGCCCACCGCCATAAAGGGCAGGCTGGGGGCCAGAATCTTAAGGGGCAGGGCCGCCCGCGCATCCCCCAGCCAGCAGCGGGCCATCCAGCCGGCGGCGGCAGCCTGCGCCGCCCCTGCCAGCAGCCCCAGCCCCAGGGATACCGCCAGGATCCGCCGCATAGCCCCCAGCATCCCCGCCGGGTCGCTCCGGCCCAGCTCCTCGGCGGTGAGCCGGGCAGCTGTCACCGATACGCCCGAGTTTGCGGCCGCGATGAACACCCCGTACGCCGTAAAAATCAGCTGGTACAGCCCCACCCCGGCGCTGCCCATATTTCCCGCTATGTATACCCGCAAAAACATGCCGGCCGCCCGCAGCGCCAGCCCGGTAACGGTCAGCAGCGCGGCATTTTCCAGATAGCCTCTCTTTTTCACCTGCCCGCCTCCTCAGCACAGAATATGCGGCCAAAGGGCGGCGCTATGCGCTTTGATTGTAACTGCGGGGCTTTTGTGCTATACTATTGGGGTAAATGCAAAAGTACCGCCCCGCCCCATGGGCCGGGCGCATTGGATGGAGGAGCGATTGTACCCATGAGCGAATGTACCCATGACTGCAGCAGCTGCAGCCAAAACTGTGCCAGCCGTGAGGCCCCCCAGGACCTGCACGAGCCTGCCCATGCCAAAAGCAGCATCAAAAAAGTGATCGGCGTTGTCAGCGGCAAGGGCGGCGTCGGTAAAAGCATGACCAGCGCCCTGCTGGCTGTTACCCTGCAGCGGATGGGTTACCACTGCGGCGTGCTGGACGCCGACATCACCGGCCCCTCGATTCCCAAACTGTTCGGCATCCATGGCCGGGCCATGGGCGACAGCGAAGGGATCTGGCCCATCAAGAGCCAGACCGGCGTGGATGTGATGAGCATCAACCTGCTGCTGGAGCATGAGAGCGACCCGGTTGTCTGGCGCGGGCCCGTGATCGCCGGCGCGGTCAAGCAGTTCTGGCAGGACGTAATCTGGCAGGATGTGGACTTTTTGTTTGTGGACATGCCTCCGGGAACCGGTGACGTGCCCCTCACCGTCTTCCAGACCCTGCCGGTGGACGGGATCGTGGTGGTGACCAGCCCCCAGGAACTGGTGAGCCTGATCGTTTCCAAGGCGGTCAAGATGGCCAATATGATGAATGTTCCCATCCTGGGCCTGGTGGAAAACATGAGCTATGTGGTCTGCCCCGATTGCGGCAAAAAGATCTCGGTCTTTGGCGAAAGCCACACTGCCCAGATCGCCGCCGAGTACCATCTGCCTCTGCTGGCCCAGATGCCCATCGACCCCAAGCTGGCCCAGGCTGCCGACAACGGCGCCATCGAGAGCTGGCAGGGCGACGCATTGGCCCCCGCTGCCGATGCCATTGCCGGCCTTTTGAAATAAGCGCTTTTCTCCCCCTCTTTGCTCCCGGGCAGAGAGGGGATTTTTTTACTTCTTTTTCCCTCCGGGGCCCCTCATCCGCCTGTGACCGGGCCCTTTTTTCTTTTTTGTCTTTTTATCCCCTTAAAGCCCTCCCTCCATCTTGTTTGACCCGCCCGGATGTGTTATGATTTTGTTTGTGTAACCGGCCGCGGGGCAGGGGGTATGCCCGGAAATCGGAACGGAAATGCGGCCCGGTTTTTTCCGTTTACAGGAGGTATTTGTTTGAACGCGAAACGAGAAAAATTTTCATCCCGTCTGGGGTTTATCCTCATCAGCGCGGGCTGTGCCATCGGCCTGGGCAATGTGTGGCGGTTCCCCTACATCACCGGCAAATACGGCGGGGCTGCCTTTGTGCTGATCTACCTGCTCTTTTTGCTCATTCTGGGTTTGCCCATCATGGTGATGGAATTTGCCGTGGGCCGCGCCAGCCAGAAAAGCTGCGCCCGCAGCTTTGAGATCCTGCAGCCCAAGGGCGGCCACTGGGGTTGGTTTGCCTGGTGGGGTTACATCGGCTGCTATCTGCTGATGATGTACTACACCACCATCTGTGGCTGGATGCTCTCTTACATTGCCAAAAACGCCACCGGCACCTTTGTGGGGCTGGACAGTGACGGCGTGGCCGGCGTATTCAGCGATATGCTGGCCAACCCCGGCGAGCTGATCGGCTGGATGATCGTATCCGCCTTTATCGGCCTGCTGGTCTGCAGCATGGGCCTGCAGAAGGGCGTGGAGCGGATCACCAAGGTGATGATGAGCTGCCTGTTCCTGATCATGATCGCCCTGTGCATCCGCAGCGTCACCCTGGACGGCGCCATGGAAGGCCTGCGCTTCTACCTGATCCCCGATTTCGGCAAAATGATGGAATCCGGCCTGGGTGAAGCGGTATACGCGGCCATGGGTCAGTCCTTCTTCACCCTGAGCCTGGGCATCAGCGCCATGGCCATTTTCGGCAGCTATATCGGCAAGGAGCGCACCCTGACCGGCGAAGCGGTGAGCATCGGCATTCTGGATACTACCGTGGCCCTGATAGCCGGCCTGATCATCTTCCCCGCCTGCTTTGCCTTCGGCGTCAACCCGGGTGAAGGGCCCAGCCTGGTCTTCATCACCCTGCCCAGCGTCTTTAACCAGATGTGGGGCGGCCAGCTGTGGGGTTCCCTGTTCTTCCTGTTCATGAGCTTTGCGGCCCTTTCCACCGTCATTGCGGTGTTCGAGAACCTGATCAGTTTCTCCATCGACCGCTGGGGCTGGGACCGGAAAAAGGCCGTGATCGTGAACGGCATTGCCATCCTTGTCCTGAGCTTGCCCTGCGCTCTGGGCTTCAATGTGTGGAGCGGGATCTCCATCCCTGGCATCGGCGATATCCAGGGTATCGAGGACTTCCTGGTTTCCAATAACCTGCTGCCTCTGGGCAGTCTGATCTACCTGATGTTCTGTGTGAGCCGCCGCGGCTGGGGCTGGGACAACTTCCTGAAAGAGGCAGACACCGGCGATGGCCTCAAGTTCCCCCGCTGGGCTTACTTCTACCTGAAATACATCCTGCCCATCATCATGCTGATCATCTTTGTGATGGGTTACTGGGATAAGATCAAGGTCATTCTGGCCGGCTGATCTTCCCGCCACAAAAACAAAAACGCCCGGGGTCCTGCGGCCCCGGGCGTTTTATTCTTTTTTCTTCAGCGGCTGGCCTTGATCAGCCGCAGGATATTTTCCATGGTGGCTTTCAGGTTCTGAGCACTCTTATACCGGGCCGTCTCAAAGGCCTCGGCCTTCTGGTTGATGCTGAAAATGGCGCTGACGCCCATATCATAAGCGCCCTCGATGCCATCCCCCACGCTGCCCACCACGCAGACCACCGGCACATTTTGTTTTTTGGCCCGCTGGGCAATGCCGCTGATCACCTTGCCGTCCAGGCTCTGGCTGTCGATGCGCCCCTCGCCGGTAAAGACCAGGTCGGTGCCTTCCAGCATCTTTTCAAAGCCGATCAGATCCAGTACGGTGGAAATGCCGGACTGGAGCCGGCCGCCCGCAAAGGCAATAATCCCTGCGCCCATGGCGCCGGCCGCGCCGGTGCCGGGCACCTGATCCAGATCCAGCCCCAGCTGGCTGCGGATGGTCTCGGCCATCTGCTTGACCCCTTCATCCAGCCGGCGCACCATGGCCTTATCGGCACCCTTCTGGGGGCCGAACACATGGGCCGCGCCCTTGGGGCCGTACATGGGGTTTTCCACATCGCACATGGCGGTCACTTCCACCCCTTCCAGCAGGGCCTTGGCACCGCTCAGGTCAATGGCAGCCACCTGGCCGAGGGTTTCGCCGGTGGGCACAAATTCCTTGCCCTCTTTATCCCGGAACACCACACCCAGCGCCGCGCCCATGCCGGCGCCGCAGTCGGTGGTGCAGCTGCCGCCCAGGCCTACCACCAGCTTTTTGCAGCCTGCTTCCACCGCCTTTTTCATGACCGTGCCCACCCCGTAGGTAGTGGTCTTTTCCGGGTTCTGGCGGCCTTCCACCTGGGGCAGGCCGGCGCACATGGCCATTTCGATGATAGCGGTGTCCCCCAGCTGGGCATAATAGGCTTTCTGGGCTTTCCCATAGGGGCCGGTGGTATCCACCTCTACCTTCCGGCAGTCTTTCAGGGCATACAAAAAGCAATCCACCGTGCCCTCGCCGCCGTCGGCTACCGGCACCGCCGCTACCTCACAGCCCGGGTCCAGCGTCTGGATTGCCTGTTTTTCAATTTCGCAGATTTCAAAGGCACTGAGAGTTCCTTTGAAGGAATCCGGAATCACGATGCACTTTTTCATACTTCTTCGCTCCTTACCCTGTGCGTTTTTTATCTGTCGGCCGGGTTTCGGCTTCTTGGCCCCGCCTGCGCCCCAAAGAGGCTTTGGCTTCATTATATAGGCTTCGAACCAGAAAAGCAATGAAATAAAATATTGTTTTATTTTTTAAAATTATTTTGTTGTTCTTGAAAAAAGCCTTATTGTCATACCCTGTTGTTTTTGCTATACTTATTTTATTGCGGCAAAAACGGGCGCAGCCGGCGGTTTACGGCTTCTTCGCCCTTTATCAAAAAGGAGACATCGTATGACACTGCTTCAGGAATCCTCCATGGAACTGCAAAAGAAATACAAGGAGGTCAGCCGCCGGTATTATCTGTACATTCCCATTGTCTGCCTCGTGCTGCTGGCCGCCTTTATCGATCTGCGGCTTTGCGCTGTGGCCATTGTATTTTCGCTGGGTTATCAGCTGATCTACCTGCGCCGTAAGCGCCAGGAATACAGCGCCCTGTTCAACCACTACCATATCCTGATTGGAATGGAAAACCAGATGGAAGGGCTGCAGCACACCCACCTGGAAGGTGTGAGCCGGGAGGATATCCTGAAAGCCCGGCTCATCCCGGTGACCGAGAAGGACAAATGCCTGCTGACCCGGGAGCACACCATTGGTCTGGCCAAGGGGCTGCCGGTGGAACTGTGCGATGCCACCTTCTGCTATCAGTACAAATCCGGCCGGCAGAATCGGGGCTACTGCGTCAGCGGCTGCTGGAGCCGCATTGAACTGCCCACCTTTACCGGCTGCGACTGGCGGCTGATCGAAAAGGACGTGCTGAACGAGCTGGCCCGCCGCTCCTACTTCAGCGCCTACCCGGAGCTGGAACGTGCCCAGGTCGGGGTGGAATGGGTGGACCAGAAATACTATTTTTACCGGCCCAAGGGCAGCGATGAAAAGCCCGATGCCCTGCTGCTCAAGCAGCTCAAACTGCTGCAGGAATACACCCCCGGCCGGATCTGCATCAGCCTGTGCGGCAATCTCTTCCAGGTGTTTATCCAGAACCGAGTACTTTCCCGGAATGTGAGCCTGGCTGCCACCCTGACGGTACAGCAGATCAGCGCCTGCCCCTTCCCCGAATTGGAGTATTTGGTGCGTATGGCCCGGCTGATCACCCGGCAGGAGCAGGAGGTGCTGGTTCCCGTCAAAAAACAGGAAGAGCCCGCTGCCAGCCAGTCCCAAAAGGCCGCTCAGCCTGCCGAAGAGGGCGAAGTCCAGGAAAAGGAAGAGGACAAGGATCAAGCCTGAGCCTCCTCTGTTCCCATTTAAAAGTGAAAAAGGGACGGACCGTTGCAAAGATCCGTCCCCTTTTTTATTTTATCTCGGGCCGAAGAGCGTGAACAAATTGATGGAAGCGCTCCATGGCGCGCCGATCGGCCAGGCAGGCAATATACATCTGATCGCCCATGCACTCCGCCAGCACCGGCGGCAGGCGGCTTCCCAGCTTCATCACCTTACCGTATTTTTCCCAGATCTCCTGGTGGGAATGGAGATATCGCACCCCATCCCGCCGGCTGGCACAGACGCAATAGCTGGAGGGCCTGGGGCAGGGATGCTCCGCCTTGCCATAGCAGACCATATCCGCCCAGATCTGATACAGGTCCATGCCGGCGGCAAAATCCATCATATCCACCGTGAACCCGCCTGCCGGGCGCATATTCACTTCCAGCCCCACGATATCCCCTTTTTTGCCCAGGCCTTCCTGATCCCGCAAAAGGCGGAAAAATTCCAGATGGAAAAAGCGGCTGCGGGCCTCAAAAGCGGCCAATACCGCCTCCCCCGCCTTCTGCAGGGCCGGGGAGATGGTCTTGTCCACATAATACCACAGGGGCTTGCCCTCATTCACCATATCCATGATGGAGCCGGGCGTGACATGGCTCATGGCGCACAGGGGCTTTGCGTCCGGGCCGCTTACCCCGTCAAAGGTGACGATCTCTCCGTCCACAAATTCTTCCAGGATATAGGGGATGTCTTTCCGATCCGCAAAGAATTCATCCAGCCGGGCCTCGTTTTCGATCTTCCAGGTATCGCCGGCGCCTACCCCCTTGTCCGGCTTGATCACCACCGGCCAGCCGGTATTCCGGATAAAGGCCAGCGCCGCCGCCTTGTCCGTTACCAGCGCCCAGCGGGCCGTGGGGACACCCGCCTTTTTGTAGTATTCCTTCATGCGGGATTTGCTCTTGTACCGCTCGATCTCATCGGATTTCAGGCCGGTGGTCACATTGAAATCGGTGCGCAGCCGGGCATCCAGCTCCATCCAGTACTCATTGTTGCTCTCGATCCAGTCGATCTTCCCGTACCGGTGGGTGAAGTACCCCACAGCCCGCAGGACCTGGTCATAATCCTCCAGATCATCCACCCGATAGTATTCGGTCAGGCTGGCTTTCAGCTCTTCCCGCAGGCTGTCATAGGGGGCATCCCCTACGCCCAGCACCCGGGCCCCGTTCCGGTGCAGCCGCTCGCAGAAATTCCAGTAATTCTGCGGGAAATGGGGGGAGATAAACACAAAATTCATCTTACTTTCCTCACTTTCTTCCCTCTTGGGCGGAACCCTCCGCCTTTTTTCCACAAAAAACCGGCTACCCTTTTCAAAGGGCAGCCGGTTTTGATTGTCATACTCCGGTCTTTTCCGGCTCCGAGGTTTCCTGCACAGGCGCCTGATCCACAGCCGCCAGTTCTTCGCCCTTCTCGTCAATTCCCTTACGGGCCAGCTGGCTGTTCACAAACTCCCGGAACAGGGAGAAGATTACCGCAAAAGCCGGCACACCAATGATCATGCCCACGACCCCAAAGAGGCCCTGGCCCACGATGATGGCCACCAGAACCCACAGAGCGGGCAGGCCGGTTCTGTCGCCCAGGATCCGGGGCCCGATCACGTTGCCGTCCAGCTGCTGGAGCACCAGGATAAAGACCAGGAATTCCAGCGCGTTGATGGGGTTGACGATGAGCAGGATAAAGAAGCTGGGGATCGCGCCGATAAAGGGCCCGAAGAAGGGGATCACATTGGTGACACCCACAATCACACTGATGAGCAGCGCATAGGGGAAATGCAGCAGGGCAAGCCCCACAAAGCAGAGCACCCCGATGATGGCGCTGTCCAGAATTTTGCCGATGATAAAACCGCCGAAGGTCTCGTTGGCGTCCCGGCAGATGGCCAGGAACTTGCGGGCGGTGGGCAGAGGCAGCAGCGCGTAGGTGACCTTCTTCATCTGCCGCAGCAGCAGGTTTTTGCTGAGCAGCATATACACCGAGGAGATCAGGGCCGTGATGGCAGTGACCACACCGCTGCCGATGGCCATACTATAGCTGAACACCTGGGGCAGCATCTTGCTGAGCAGGTCGGTCACCTTACTGACCAAGTCCTCATAGGAACCCAGCAGATTGTTCATGGTGTCGGTTTCCAGCTCATACTTGGTGGCTACCTCCAGGGCAAACTGGCTCAGGCTGTCCATATAGGCCGGCACATTGCTGACCAGCCCCACCACGCTCTGCGCCAGCTGGGGGATCACGATCCGCAGCAGCAGGATCAGCAGCACAATGGCGATCACATAGGCCACCAGCACCGGCAGCACCCGGCTGGTACTGTTCTTGAATACCTTCTGTTCAAAGAACCGGACGGCGCCATCCAGCAGGTAGGCCAATACCAGGCCCCAGATGAAGGGAGAAATGATCCCCAACACCCGGTGGAACACAGACATGACCGTATCGAAATGGGAAAGCGCCAGATAAAAGGCCACCCCTGAAAATACCACAATGAGATTAGACGCCACCCGCTGGGTAATGCGCCAGATATTGCGATGCATACAGGCTCCTTCCTCTTTGCCGATCCTTCGCCCGATTTCTTCCTTTTTCATTGTATCGGATTTTGCCGCCCAAGTCCAGAGGCCGTTTATTCCACCGTCACGCTCTTGGCCAGGTTGCGGGGCTTATCCACATCGCAGCCCCGCAGCACGCTCATGTAATAGGCAAACAGCTGCAGCGGCACGATGAGCAGCAGAGGCATGAAGATATCCTCATACTCCGGCAGGCGCACCACATAGTCCGCCACATTTTCCGGCACCGCCGAATCGGCCCGGCAGAACAGGATCACTCTGGCGCCCCGGCTGCGGGTCTCTTTTACGTTGGAGATGGTTTTTTCGTACACATCCCGCTGGGTGGCCAGGGCCAGCACCGGCGTACCGTCACTGATCAGAGCGATGGTGCCGTGCTTGAGCTCGCCCGCCGCATAGGCGTCGGAATGGATGTAGCTGATCTCCTTCAGCTTCAGGCTGCCTTCCAAGCTGAGGGAATAGTCAAAGCCCCGACCCAGGAAGAACAGGTCACTGCTGTTCATAAAGCGGCTAGCCAGGAACTTGATATCCTCGCAGGTATCCAGCAGAGGCTGGATCTGGTCTGCCGCGCCCAGCAGCTGGGCGGTCAGCTCCCGGGTCTTCTCCTCGCTCACCTTGCCTCTGGCATAAGCCAGGCGCAAAGCAAACAAGTAGAGCGCGCAGAGCTGGACCGTATAGGCCTTGGTGGAAGCCACGGCGATCTCGGGGCCGGCATAGGTGTACAGCACATAGTCGGCTTCCCGGGCAATGGAAGAGCCCACCACGTTCACAATGGCCAGCACCTTAACCCCATGGGCCTTGGCCAGACGAAGGGCCGCCAGGGTATCGCTGGTCTCTCCGCTCTGGCTGATGATGATCACCAGATCGTTGGGGCTGAGGATGGGGTCCCGATACCGGAACTCGCTGGCAATATCCACCAGAGCAGGCACCCGGGCCAGCTTTTCGATGACAGCCTTGCCCACCATGCCCGCATGCATGGCGGTGCCGCAGCCCACCAGATGGACGGTGCCGATGCTTTTCAGCACCTCATCGTTCAGTTCGGGGATTTTCAGGTCCGGCAGGCCGTTTTCCACCCGGGGCCCCACCGTGGCCCGGATGGCCTTGGGCTGCTCGTTGATTTCCTTGAGCATAAAGTGGGGATAGCCGCCTTTTTCCGCAGCTTCCATATCCCAATCGGCGGTGAGCACTTCCTTTTCCACCGGATGGCCGAATTCATCATAGAAAGAGATGCCGTCCTTTTTGAGCACGGCAATATCGCCCTCATCCAGGATGCTGTAACGGCGGGTGTATTTGAGAAGGGCCGGAATATCGCTGGCCACAAAGTTTTCGCCCTCGCCATGGCCCACGATCAGGGGGCTTTCCTTGCGGGCGGAAAAGATGGTATCGGGGAAATCCTTGAACAGAACAGCCAGGCCGTAGCTGCCCCGCACCTTGGACAGGGCATCAATCATGGCGGCCAGGGGTTCGCCGTGGTAGCAAGAGTCAATGAGTTTTGCCAGCACCTCTGTGTCGGTGTCGCTCTCGAACTGATAGCCTTGCTTGATGAGGTTTTCCTTCAGCTTGCCGTAGTTTTCAATAATGCCGTTGTGCACAATGGTCACCCGGCCGCTGGAATGGGGATGGCTGTTCACATCACTGGGGGCGCCATGGGTAGCCCAACGGGTATGGCCGATGCCGCAGTGGCAGACCGGCAGGTTCTGTTCCTCGATCTTCTCTTTCAAAACCGCCAGCCGGCCCTTGGCCTTGATCACCCGGATCTCGTTGTTGATGGTGAGCGCCACGCCCGCCGAATCATAACCCCGGTATTCCAGCTTGCTCAGCCCTTCCAGCAACACATCCGTGCCGTTGCGGCTGCCGATATATCCAACTATACCACACATAGTTTGTTTCCTCTCTGCGGGCAGGCTGTGCGATCCCGGCTTTGCCGAAAAACCTGCCCTTTTTTCTATCTTATATTTGCAAAATAGCGTAGGTACAAAACCCTGTGTCAGAAAGATCTGTTGCGGCATTTCTGCCCCTTTTTGCTTTCTGCTTTTGGCAGCAGGGCTGCCTGCCAGAAGGACATCCGCCGAATCTTTCGATCATCCTTCTCCTCGTCACCCGCACGTCCGCCCGGTTGGGGCGGGCTGAGCTTTCCGGGCTCAGCCTGCGTGGGGTCCGGCGCTTTCCTGATCCGCTGAAAAATTCACCTTCCTTTATTTTTTCTTTTTCTAAAGTCCTTTGCGTTACCGGTGCAGCCGGTAACGGAGTTTTTGGTTGTACAGCCATAGCACCCGCACCAGGGCCAGATCATACACCCAAAAAGTCACATTCCCCAGCACCAGCAGAAGCACTGTCGCAGCCCGGGCCGCCGTTTCGGCCGCACCTTCCGGCTGCGGCACCGGAAAAAGCACCAGCAAGAACCAATAGGCCAGGCCGATGCCGCCGTTGAAAACAGCCATCTTCAGCACACCCCGCAGAAGGCGGGGCCTGACTCTTTCCAGCCAAACCTTCAGCAGCGGGTAGTACCCCAAAAAACAAACAAACACAAAGGCGGTTTCCCTCTCCGGCACCAGCAGCGGGCTCAGCAGTGCCACCGCCAGGTACAGCAGCCAACCCTGCCGCAGCCCGCATTCCGCGGCCGCGATCAGGATCACGATGCCGCTGAGAGCCGGCGCGCAGAAGGTGGCGATGGGGATCAGCCCACCCAGGCTCAGGATTGCCAGGGCCAAAGCCCCCAGCAAACCGCAGAGCGCCGCGTTTTTTGAAGTTCTTCTGTTCATGCCTGCGCCTTTCCTTTTCAAGGGGGCTGACGCCTTGCCCGGCGGCAGTCTCCCCACTGACTTCAGAAAAAGTTACAAATATCATACACTACTTTTGTCTATATTACAATGCACATTTCATTCTTCGCCTTGATTTTCTTCCCTTTCCAGTTCATCCACCCGGCAGAACTGATAGCCGTTTTCCCGGAACCAGTCAATGATATCCGGCAGGGCTTCGGCGGTGGTCTTGGTGGCTTTGGTATCATGCATCAGCACCACGCAGGTATGTTTATCGCCCACATCCCGGGTCACATTCCGGAAGATCTCCTGGGCATCCGGATGGCCGCCCTGGGCATCCTCCGCGCAGAGGTTCCAGTCCAGATACCGGTAGCCGGCCTGTTCCGCCTGGGTTTTGAGGGTCTTCATGATTCCGCTGCCCCCATAGCGCCGGCTCACCGTGTTGGTGCTTCCGCCGGGGAAACGCAGCCAGGTAAGGGTATCCGGGTCTGCATAAGGTTCCAGTTTCTGTTTCAGCTCTTTGATGTCATTCCAGAAGTCTTCCGGGCTTTGATAGATCTTGCTGTACTCATGGCTGCAGCTGTGCAGGGCGATCTGGTGCCCTTCCGCTACGGTCCGCTCCAGGATGGGAAGATATTCCTCATTGTTTTCTGCCGCGATCACAAAGAAGGTGGCCGGAACTTCCTTTTCCTTCAAGATATCCAGGATCTTCTCGGTAGTCGGGCTGGGCCCGTCATCAAAAGTAAGGAATACCCGTTTGGGTGTTTCCGGCTCTCCTTCCACCACCGATTCGGTGAAGAAGCTGTCATCCGGGATGCAGCGGCTGTCCCAATCCGCCGCGGCGCTCCGGGCGCTGCCGGTGCCCAGCCACAGCGCCGCCCCAAAGCCCGCAATGATGCAGCAGCCCAGGCCAACGATTTTTTCAGATTCTGTCTCGTCTTCATCCTTGTTCGCCTCCGCTTGATTTTTTCAAACGCCCTCATTATACTAAGGTATTGTATTTTTATACCTATGTAGCAGGGGGGAGCGGTTATGCCCCCTTTTGATCAGGAGGCTATCATGGAAATCGCCACCCTTCTCTTGGCTCTGCTGGCCTTTTTGTGCAGCCTGGCTTCCCTTCTGCGCCGCCGCGAAGGGCTGACCGGTGAAGACCTGGAACAGGTGCGCCAGGATCTGCTGGCCGAGGTCCGCTCGGCCCGTCAGGAATTGAACACGGCTTTCAGCCAGAACCTTGCCGCCGCCAGCCAGCAGCAGGTCCTGGCCCAGAAGCAGAGCGGTGAAGTGCAGGACCGCCACCTGCAGGAAGCCAGCCAGCAGCTGGGGCGGCTGCTTTCCGGCCAGTTGGGCCAGATGAACGAGCAGCTCCATTCCGGCGCCGTACAGAACGAACAAAAGCTGGAAAATCTGCGCCAGACCATCGAGCGGCGCCTGGCTGCCCTGCGGCAGGAAAACGACCGCCAGCTGAGCGAGATGCGCAGGACTGTGGACGATACCCTGCAGAAGACCCTGGAGGACAAGCTGAACAACAGTTTCCGCCAGGTGACCGAGCAACTGGAAAGCGTATACAAGGGGCTGGGCGAGATGCAGAGCCTGGCCGCCGGTGTGGGCGATTTGAAAAAGGTGCTGAGCAATGTAAAGACCCGGGGCATTCTGGGCGAGACCCAGCTGAAGGCCATTCTGGAACAGCTGCTGACCCCGGAGCAGTATGCCGAAAACGTGGCCACCCGCCCCCGCAGTTCGGAACGGGTGGAATTTGCCCTGCGGCTGCCCGGCGACGGCCAGACCCCGGTCTGGCTGCCCATTGACGCCAAGTTTCCCTCGGATTCCTACGCCGCCCTGATGGATGCCTGCGACCAGGGCGACCCTGCCGCGGTGGAAACAGCCGCCCGGGAACTGGAGCGTCGGGTGCGCAGCTTTGCCAAGGATATCCATGACAAGTACATCGAGCCTCCCTTCACCACCGATTTCGGGGTGATGTTCCTGCCGGTAGAAGGGCTATATGCCGAGGTGGTACGCCGGGGCATTGCGGAAAAGATCCAGCGGGAATTCCGGATCGTGGTGACCGGCCCCACCACCATGTCGGCCCTGCTCAACAGCCTGCAGATGGGCTTCCGCACCCTGGCTATCCAGAAGCGGAGCAGCGAGGTATGGGCGGTGCTGGGCAGCGTACGCAGCGAATTCCAGAATTTCACCGCCGCCCTGGCCCAGACCCAGAACCGGATCACCCAGGCAGGCGACGAACTGGAAAAGCTGGTGGGTGTGCGCAGCCGGCAGATGCAGCGCCGCCTGGACGCGGTGACCCGGCTGGCCCCCGACCTGTCCGCCGGGGATTCTTCCCTGCCCCAGCCCCGGGACCCCTCCTCCTTGTGAAAATCCGCCGGGGGAAATCACACAAACGCCTTGACTTTCCCTTTGGGATTATGATAGAATATATTTTGCAGTTTGGAAGTCTCCTTCCGGGCTGCATTACATGCGGAAGTGCTGGAATCGGCAGACAGGCACGTTTGAGGTGCGTGTGTCCATGACGTGTGGGTTCAAGTCCCATCTTCCGCACCAGATAAAAGGGCGTCAAACCGTTTGGTTTGACGCTCTTTTTGTTTGCCGGCCCATCCCGGTACACAATTATCCCGTGTTCAAAGCTGCTTTTCCGGCTGCCGTTTTTCTTTCAAAGCAGGGTACGGAAAGGCTCTCCGCCTTTCTTCCCGGGGCTGAAATGCCCCCGGCTTCTCACCGGCTTTTGCCCCAAGCGCCTTGCCTGCGTCTATCGGGGCCGACATGTTTTCCTTCTTCCCTTTTGTCAGGCATCCCGGGGCGATGTATACCTTGTCAGGTATATTTCCAGTTCGCTGCCTGGGATTGCCTGCCGGGTCTTATCCACAGCCTGGTCATAAAAGGCACGGGCATACCGGGGAGAGGGCAGGTCCAGAGTTTTTGCGACCTGCCCGAAGGGCATGGGCCCATCCAGCCCGAACCCGCAGCGCAGCAAAAGTGCCCGGCGCTCCCTGACCGAAAGGGCAGTACCCATCAAATCAAAGAGCAGGGACAGCACCCGGCCCCGTTCCACATACTGAACCGCCATATTCTCCTGGATCTTCATCTTCTCTTCTCCTTTCTTAATAGCGTCGGCCAGTTTCTTCCTCATCGTCCAGTCGAATCTCCAAAAAATGGTTGCGGCGGCAAAGGTCCCTGGAATCGTAATACACAACCAGAGCGCAGATGATATAGATCCGAATCATCTTGCGGATATAGGGCACGGTATAGTCGCAGGCCATGTCGGCGCAGCGGTGGATGCTGTACAGATAGGCCAGCATCCCCGCCTCATAGCAATCCTCGTATTCCGCCTGCCGGGGCCGGATGCTAAAGCGGCGAAGCAGGGTAGAACGAATCAGCCTGTCCCCAAATTCCTCAAAAGGATAGGCCCGCAGGTATTCCTCCACCCGATCCGGTATCCGGCTCTTGATCTCCGCCATACTCTTGTAGGAATATACGGTCAGCTTCTGCCGGCACAGCTTTACCCGATTTTCCATATAGTACTGTCGCCAGGCCAACCGGCGCTCCTCCTCTGTTTTGGGCAGGCGGCGGGGGGCCGGCAGCAGCCCTTTGGCCAGGCGCCGGGCCTTATCCCGCTCGTTCAGCTCCCTCACATAATTGGGGTTTTCCGCTTTTTTCCGCCGGTAGTATTCCCGGGAATAGGCCCAGCGCTCCTCCCGGTGCCGGCGATTGTATTCCCGGCTGTAGCTCTTGCGTTTTTCCTGGTTTCTCTTGTAAAAATCCTGCCCGTACCGGCGGGTCTGCTCCGGGTGCGCCAGTGCCCATTGCCGCCTCTGCGCCGCCCGTTTTGCCTCATAGGCTGCTTTTTCTTCCGGTGTTTTTTCTTTTCTCATGTTTTGTCTTCCTTCCTGCTTTTGTGTTTCGGGCATTCCGGACGGAACGCCCCCTTCCTTTTATAGTAAGGCAGCAGACAGGCAAAAGCAGAAAGCGGGCCCTGAAGCAACCGCTTCAGGGCCCGCCGGTCCTTTTTCCTTTTTAGTCTGTTTCTTCCCGGGCTGTATGGGTGCAAAGCCGGATAAATTCCTTCATTTCCTGGGTGGTCCATTTTTCCTTGTGGGAAAAGATCTGGCTGTACATGACGGATTGCAGATCCTCCACCTCCACCACGGTCAGCCGCCCCTGGCGCAGCCGTTCTTCCACCAAAAACCAGGGCAGGTAGGAAAGCCCCTCGGTTTCTTCCAGGATCTGGAGCAGAAAAGAGGCATAGCTGCTCTCCAGTGCCGGCGTTACCGAGCGGCCCTGGGCCGCCAACCGACGGTCCAGCAGGCGCCGATAGTTGGCGTCCCTCTCCGTAAGATAAAAGGGGCGGTCCAGCAGCTGCTCCAAGGTATGCCGCCCCGGCCCCAGGGCCTTGCCCAGGGACGGGGATGCCACCATCACCAGCTCTTCCTTTTCTTCCAACAGTTTATTCCAGCTGTTGGAATACAGGGGTTCATCCAGGATATAGATCAGGTCCACCTCGCCCCGCTCCATCTTGCTGATCAGCTCTTCCGGGATTCCCACCGTGATCTGCAGGTTCACTTTGGGGTACAGAGTGCGGAACCGGCGCACCACCCCCGGCAGCCGGGCACAGCACAGGGATTCCAGAGTGCCCACATGGAGATGCCCGCTCAATTCCCCTTCCACCGACAGGGACAGGGCTGCATGGTTCACCTCCTGCACAATGTTGTAGGCGCATTCCAGAAACTTGAGCCCCTGGCCGGTGAGGGATACCCGTTTGTACATCCGGTCAAACAGGCGCACATGCAGTTCCTCTTCCAGCTGGCGGATCTGCACCGTCACGGCAGACTGGGAATACCCCAGGCTTGCCGCCGCTTTTGAGAAGCTTTCGAACTGAGCGACCCGGATAAAGGTGGTGATTTGACGCAATTCCATCCTTTTTTCTCCCTCCCCGCCAAGTATTATGAAAAATTTTAATCCAAATGATCAAAACACTTCATTTGATTGAATTATATGGTCATGATATACTAATGTTATCAGGAAGTCAACAAAGTTTTTAATCAAATCCACAGAGTCGACTTCGTTCAACCAATTGCAACGGGAGGAAATCATTATGGCAGAAAAAAAGTTCCGGTTAGGGCTTATCCCAAAGCTCATCATCGCCATTATCGTCGGTATCCTGTTCGGCAGTTTCATGCCGGAATGGTTTAACCGGGTAGTGGTCACCCTGTCCTCTATTTTCAGCACCTTTCTTTCCTTTATCATCCCTCTGATGATCGTGGCCTATGTGACCATGGGCATTGCCAACCTGCGTAGCGGCGCAGGCAAGCTGCTGATCATCACTGTGGCGCTTTCCTACTTCTCCACCCTGGTGGCAGGTTCGGCTTCCTACCTGGTATCCTCCACCCTCTTCCCCTCTTTCATGAGCGAGGGCGCCCTGGACCAGATTGCCGCCACCGCCGACGTATCCCTGGAAAGCTACTTCTCCCTGTCCATCCCGCCCCTGCTGAACACCCTGTCCGCCGTGACCTTGTCCTTTGTGCTGGGCCTGTGCCTTTCCACCATGCGGGGCAAATCCATCGGCGACAGCCTGTATCATGGCATGGAAGATTTCTCCACCATCATCGATAAGGTGCTGCACACCGTGATCATTCCCCTGCTGCCCCTGTACATCTGCGGCACCTTCACCAACATGACCTACTCCGGCAAGACCTTTGCCATCCTGAGCATTCTGTGGAAGGTGTTCCTGGTGGTCATCGCCATGCACCTGATCTACATTTTCATCCAGTTCCTGGTGGCCGGCCTTATTTCCGGCAAGAACCCCTTCACCCTGATCCGCAACCAGATCCCCGGCTACGCCACCGCCATCGGCACCCAGTCCTCTGCGGCCACCATTCCCGTCAACCTGGAATGCGCCCGTAAGGACGGCATCCTGGCAGAGATCCGCAACTTTGTGGTTCCCCTGTGCGCCAACATTCACATGGCCGGTTCCATGATCACCATCACCGCCTGCGCCACCGCCGTCTGCCTGATGTATCAGCTGCCCATCAGCCTGAGCATCGTCATCCCCTTCATCATGACCCTGGGCATCGCCATGGTGGCTTCCCCCGGCGCTCCCGGCGGTTCCATCATGACCGCTCTGCCCTTCCTGTACATGGTATTCGGCACGGAAGCCGGCGACGTGAACGGCCCCATCTGCGCCATCATGGTGGCCCTGTACATCACCCAGGATTCTTTCGGCACCGCCTGCAACGTATCCGGTGACAACGCCATCGGCACCATTGTGGATACCATCTACCGGAAATTCATCAACAAAGACGCTGTTTCCGAGGTATAATTCATGTCCTTTATCAGTGTATTCGACGTGCTGGGCCCCAATATGATCGGCCCTTCCAGCTCCCACACCGCCGGCGCGGCGGTGATCGCCGGGCTGGCGCAGAAGATGCTTGCCCCGCCCCTCACCCGGGTGGAGTTCACCCTCTACGGTTCCTTTGCCAAAACCTACCGGGGCCACGGCACCGACCGGGCCCTGCTGGGCGGCATTCTGGGCTTTTCCACCGATGACCGGAATATCCGGGATTCCTTTGAGATTGCCCGGCAGCGGGGCCTGGATTTCACCTTTACCCCCAACGAGACCGAGACCGACCTGCACCCCAACACGGTGGATATCCATATGGAAAACGCCGCCGGCCAGACCCTGCTGGTGCGGGGCGTATCCCTGGGAGGTGGCAAGGTAAAGATCGTGCGGATCAACGGGGTGGAGGTGGACTTCACCGGCGAATATTCTGCCGTGATCGCCGTTCACCAGGACAAACCCGGTGTGGTGGCTCATATCACCAAGGTGCTCAGCGACCGGGGCGTGAACCTGGCCTTCATGCGGCTGTTCCGGGAGAGCAAGGGCCACACGGCCTACAGCATCATCGAATCCGACGGCCGCCTGCCCGAGGGGATCACCGAAGAGCTGAAAACCAACCCCTATATTCACGACGTTATGATCGTCCAGTCATAAGGAGGCGGCAAAATGGAGTTTCGAAACGGAGCAGAACTGCTGGAGCTGTGCGCCCGGGAGGACTGCCTCATTTCCCAGGTGATGCGCCGCCGGGAATGCGAGCAGGGGGAAACAGCCCCCGACCGGGTGGAAGCCCGTATGGCCCGCGCGCTGGAGATCATGCGGGAATCCGCCACCCAGCCCCTGAAAACGCCGGTGCGCTCCATGGGCGGGCTGATCGGCGGGGAGGCCAAACGGCTGGCCACCCACGCTGCCAAGAAGAAGGCCCTGTGCGGGCCGGTGCTGCAGCGGGCCATCACCTATGCCATGGCGGTACTGGAAGTAAACGCTTCCATGGGTCTGATCGTGGCCGCCCCCACCGCCGGTTCTTCCGGGGTGGTGCCCGGTCTTCTGCTGGCCCTGCAGGATGAATACCACATCTCGGACGAAAGACTGCTGGACAGCCTGTTCAACGCCGGTGCCGTGGGCTACCTTGCCATGCGCAATGCTACGGTGGCCGGCGCGGTGGGGGGCTGCCAGGCCGAGGTGGGCGTAGCCGCCGCCATGGCGGCCTCGGCCGCAGTGGAGCTGATGGGCGGCACGCCCAAGCAATCCCTGGACGCCGCCTCCACCGTTATGATGAACATGCTGGGCCTGGTTTGCGACCCAGTGGGCGGACTGGTGGAATACCCCTGCCAGAGCCGCAACGCCGCCGGCGTGGCCAACGCCCTGGTGGCCGCCGAGCTGGCTCTCAGCGGCGTGCCCCAGCTCATCCCCTTTGATGAGATGCTGGCCGCCATGTACAATGTGGGCCGCCGGCTGCCCGCCGAATTGCGGGAAACCGCCCTGGGCGGCTGTGCTGTTACCCCTTCCGCCTGCGCTCGCTGCGGCGGCTGCGGATAAAACCTTACACAAAAGCAGATGCCCCCGGCCTTTTGGGCCGGGGGCATCTGCTTTATATTCTTGTAAGGAACTTATTTTCGCTGGCCGGTCATGGTCTGCTCCACAATATCCTCCATGATCTCCAGGTTGATGGCGCCGGTCACATAGCCAAAAAGGTTCCCCTCCGCATCGATCATAAAGGTGGTGGGGAAGGCGCTGATTCCGTAGTTGGCCAGCACCTGCCCGGTCTCGTCCATCACTACCGGGAAAGTATAGCCGTTTTCCTCCAGGAAGGCCTCGATCTCTTCCCGGCTCTTGTCGGCGTTGCCGGGGGCCTCTTCGGTAACCGGGTTGGCCACCCCCAACACCACCAGATCCTCCTCGTTGAGCCCGTACTTTTCATACAGCTGCTGGATCTCGGGCATCTCGCTCTTGCAGGGGCCGCACCAGGTGGCCCAGAAATTCAGGAACACCACCTTGCCCTGATACTCCGAAAGAGTATGGCTGTTGCCGTACTGGTCGGTGAGGGTGAAATCCGGGGCGGGATAGAGGGTTTCTTCTTCCTCCTCTTCCTGTGCCGTGGAAGAAGATGAGGGTTCTTCCTCTGCCTGGGAGGCACCGCTTTCCTCTTTTTGAGGCGAAGAAGAGGGAGATTCTTCTGCCGGCTGGGAAGAAGTGCTCTGGCTCTGGGATACCGAGGATTCCTGGCCCAGGGAAGCCATCATGGAGGAAAACCGCCCCATCATGCCGCCCAGGGTCATCAGGCCCATCAGGATCAGCAGCACGCCCCCCGCCTTGACGGTGTATCGCACCACCTGCACATGCCGGCGGAAAAGGTCCAGCACCTGGCCGGTAAAAAGCCCCACCGCCAGGAAGGGGATCACAAAGCCCAGGGTATACACCCCCACCAGCACAAAACCCGCCCCGCCGGAGGCGGAGGACGCCATGAGCAGCACGCTGCTGAGGGTGGGGCCCACGCAGGGCGTCCAGGCAAAGCTGAAAGTAAAGCCCAGCACCAGAGCAGTGAGAGGGTTCATGGCCCACTGATCCAGCCGGAAAGGCAGCCGGTGTTCCCCGGCCAGGGCCCGGTTCTGGCCGAACACACCCAATTGGTACAGACCGAACAGGATCATAATGACGCCGGCGGCCCGGGTAAACCAGACCTTCCCACCGGTAAAGAATTGCCCGATGGCCGTAAAGCCCAGCCCCAGCAGGAAAAAGGCAAAGCTGATACCCACCACAAAGAAAAAGGTGTTGATCAGAACCTTTTTGCGGGGATAGCGGCTGACGCCGTCCCCCCCTGTCACCCGGGCGCCCCCCGCCAGATAGCTCACATACAGGGGCACCAGCGGCAGTACGCAGGGGGAAAAGAAGCTGAGCAGCCCCTGAATCAATACGGTAAGGGCAGGTACGCCCGCCTCAACGGAAAATCCCATTCATCTTCTCCTTTTCAGCCGGCCCCCAAACCAGGGCAGCCATGCCGGTTATTTTTGTTCAGCCCGGATCTTTTCTACAAAAGCCCGGAGAAATTCCACTGCCCGCTGCAGGTTTTCCATGCTGTTGGCGGCGGAAAGGCGGATATGTCCTTTGCCGTAGATGCCGAAGGCGCTGCCGGCCAGGGCTGCCACGCCGCCCTCGGTGAGCAGTCGGTCCGCAAATTCCTTGTCATCCACTCCCAACTTTTCAATGGAGGGGAAGGCGTAGAAGGAACCGCCGGGCATCAGGCATTCCATTCCCTCGATGGTATTCAGGGTGCCGGTGAGGTATTCCAGCCGCTCCTGATAAGCCAGGCGCATCTTTTCCACACTGTCCTGCGGCCCACGGATGGCCTCCACGGCGGCCACCTGGGTAAAGTTGGCGGCGCAGGAATTGGAGTTGACCATCAGCAGGGTGACCTTCTCGGCCATTTCCCGGTTCATGATGCCGTATCCCAGCCGCCAGCCGGTCATGGCATAAGTCTTGGAAAAACCGTTCAGGATGATGGTGCGCTCCTTCATATCCGGGATGGAGGCGATGCTGAAGGGCTTTTGATCGGTAAAGATCAGCCGGTCATAGATCTCATCGCTCATCACCATGGCGTTGGTGGTGCGCACCACCTGAGCAATGGCCTCCACATCCGCTTTGTCCAGCACGCCGCCGGTGGGGTTGCCCGGGCTGTTGAGGATGATGAGCTTGGTCTTTTCGCTGACCTGGCGCTTCATCTGCTCCACATCCACCTTGAAGCCGTTTTCCTGCAGGATGGGCATGGGAACCGGAATGCCCCCCGCAAACCGGATGCAGGATTCATAGATGGGGAAACCGGGGTCCGGATACAATACCTCGTCGCCGGGCTCCACCAGCGCCAGCATGGTGAAGAACATGATGGGCTTGCCGCCGGGCACCACCACCACCTCGTCGGCACTGGCCGGCACATTCCGCTCGGCCGCGTAATATTCGGCAATGGCCTGGCGGAGTTCCGGAATGCCCTGGGTGGTAGTATAGCCGGTGCAGCCGTTCTTCATGGCCCGGTAGGCCGCCTCGATGATATTGTCCGGGGTGGCAAAATCGGGCTGGCCGATCTCCAGGTGGACCACTTCCTTCCCCTGGGCTTCCAGCTCATTGGCCTTTTTCAGCACCTCAAAGGCGGATTCTGTCCCCAGCCGGCTCATACGGCCAGCAAACATCTGCTGCATATCCATAGTATCTCCCTCTCTTTCTCTTTTTTCCGTCCGGCCCTAAGGCCGGGGATATTTTCATTATACGGACAGGCCCGCCTGCAGACAAGTTTTTTCTTTCCGGTTTTTGGAGAAAAGTCCGAAATAAGTCATACTATTTATTGTGCATCTTGCTGCCATTTATCCCCCATATCTTGTGAAAGGCTACAAAAAGCCCCTGGAAAGTTTACCGCCTCTGTCGCTTTGGCCAAAAATCTTTTTCAGCCCCGGAAATGGTATTGATTTTTACCTTTTTCTGACTTACTATAGAAATAGAAACAAGGGCGTTCTGGCCGGGAAGGAGCGGATTTGTCTTGACCGAAAAAGCGTATCAGGGTTCTATTTTCCCCCGCATTTTCAAACAGGGCATCCGTGTATCCGCCTTTTGCAAGGCCGCGCGCTTGCATACCTTTCGCGCGCCGAAAAAATTCTGAAGGCCGTGGTGCATCCTCTTGCCCACTGCCTTTTTTGTTTGTTCCGGCCCCGAAAGACACCGCCCTGCAGATCTGGCCGCAGGGGATCAAGGAGAAGGAGAGTTACCTATGGAAAACCGCAAGAAGGTCGCCGTCATCATGGGCAGCGACAGTGACTGGCCGGTGGTGAAAGCTGCCTGCGCAGAATTGAAGAAGTTTGAGATCCCCTGTGAGGCTCATATTCTCAGCGCTCACCGCACTCCCGCCCAGGCGGCCGAGTTCGCCCGCAGCGCCCGGGCCAACGGCTTCGGCGCCATCATCTGTGCTGCCGGCATGGCAGCCCACCTGGCCGGCGCTTTTGCCGCCAACACCACCCTGCCCGTGATCGGCATCCCCATGAAGGGCGGCGCCATGGACGGGCTGGACGCCCTGCTGGCCACCGTGCAGATGCCCAGCGGCATCCCCGTGGCCACCGTGGCCCTGAACGGCGCCAAGAACGCGGCGGTTCTGGCCGCCCAGATCCTGGCCGTATCTGACCCTGACCTGGCCGCCAAGCTGGACCAGGCCCGCAGCGAGATGGCTGCCCAGATCGCCCAGAAAGAGCTTGCTCTGCAGGCTGAGCTGTCCTGAAATCCCCCCTTCCCATATTAAAAAACCATCAAATCAAAAGAAAAGAGGAAACGATCATGAAAATTCTGGATCAGATGTACGAAGGCAAAGCCAAGAAGGTTTTCGCCACCGAGGACCCCGCCATTGTGATGGTGCATTACAAGGATGACGCCACCGCCGGCGACGGCGCCAAGAAGGGCACCATCCGGGATAAGGGCATCGTGAACAACAAGCTCAGCAACGCCCTGATGCAGAAGCTGGAAAAGGAAGGCATCCCCACCCACTATGTGGAGGAGCTGAACGACCGGGATACCCTGGTCAAGAAGGTCGAGATCGTTCCCCTGGAGGTCATCATCCGCAACGTGGCCGCCGGCAGCTTCTCCAAGCGGCTGGGCGTGAAGGAAGGCACTCCCCTCAAGGCTCCCACCCTGGAGTTCAGCTACAAGAACGACGATCTGCATGATCCCCTCATCAACCACTACCATGCCCTGGCCCTGGGCCTGGCCACCCAGGAGGAGATCGACACCATCTCCGCTTACGCCTTCAAGATCAACGAGATCCTCAAGGAGATCCTGCTGAGCGCCAACATCCGCCTCATCGACTTCAAGCTGGAGTTCGGCCGCCTGTCTGACGGCACCATCATCCTGGCCGACGAGATCAGCCCCGACACCTGCCGCTTCTGGGATGCCACCACCGGCGCCCACCTGGATAAGGACCTGTTCCGCCGGGATCTGGGCGGCGAGGCCGACGCTTACCAGGAGGTCATGAAGCGCCTGCTGGGCTGATTGCCTCCCCTGCAATTTTATCCGACTGAATCCCGCGCAGCGGGCCGTGCCCTCCTTTGGGGAGGGTGCGGCACGCGGCGCTTTGGCCGTTTAAAAGGGAAGTTTTATGTGTGATTTGAATTTTTCCGGTCTGCATGAGGAATGCGGCGTTTTCGGCATCTATGACAAAACCGGCGCCACCGATATGATCTCGGCCACCTATTCGGCCCTGTACGCCCTGCAGCATCGGGGCCAGGAAAGCTGCGGCATGGCCCTGAATGTGGACGGCGTGATTTCCGGCCATCGGGACCTGGGGCTGGTGAACGAGGTGTTCACCCCCACGGTGCTGGCCGGGCTGCCCCAGGGCGCCAAGATGGCCACCGGCCATGTGCGCTATGCCACCAGCGGCAGCCGGGTACGGGCCAATGCCCAGCCCATGGTGGTGCGCCACTGCAAGGGCTCCATGGCTCTCTGCCACAACGGCAACCTGGTGAATGCCCCCGCCCTGCGCCATGACCTGGAGATGAACGGAGCCATCTTCCACGGCTCTTCCGACACCGAGGTCATCAGCTATGTGCTCACCACCAACCGGCTGAAGGCCCCCAGCATCGAGGCCGCCGTCAGCCTGACCATGGAGCAGATCAAGGGCGCCTACAGCCTGGTGATCATGAGCCCCACCAAGCTTTTGGCCGCCCGGGACCCCAACGGTTTCCGGCCCCTGTGCATCGGCGAGCTTCCCGACGGCAGCGGCTGGGCCTTTGCCAGCGAGAGCTGCGCCCTGGACGCAGTGGGCGCCACCTTTGTGCGGGATGTGAAGCCCGGCGAGATCGTGGTGGCCGACCGCAACGGCCTGCGCAGCCTGGAAGATCACTGCGGAACCGCCCCCCACACCATCTGCGTGTTTGAGTATGTCTACTTTGCCCGGCCGGACAGCGTGCTGGAAGGCACCTGCGTCCACGAGGCCCGCAAGCAGGCCGGCCGTTTCCTGGCCCAGGAACACCCGGTGGAGGCCGATGTGGTCATCGGCGCGCCGGATTCCGGCCTGGACGCCGCCCTGGGTTATGCGGAGGAAAGCGGCATCCCCTATGGGGTAGGCTTTATCAAGAACAAATACATCGGCCGCACCTTCATCCAGGGCAGCCAGAAACAGCGGGAGAGCAGCGTCCGGCTCAAGCTGAACGTGATTGCCTCCACCGTCCGCGGCAAGCGGGTGGTGCTGGTGGATGACAGCGTGGTGCGGGGCACCACCAGCACCCGCACCATCAAGCTGCTGCGGGACGCCGGCGCCAAGGAAGTGCACTACCGGATCTCGGCGCCTCCCTTCACTCATCCCTGCTATTTCGGCACCGACATCCCCGATCAGAAGCTTCTGGTCGCCACCGGCCGCACGGTGGAGCAGATCAATGAGATCATCGGGGCCGACACCCTGGGCTACCTGAGCGTGGAGCATGTGCAGCAGCTGGCCATCCATTCCCACTGCGGGTTCTGCACCGGCTGCTTCACCGGCAAATATCCCATTCCCGAGCCCGCCCAGCTGATGGAAGATCCCTTCAGCATCCCCTTGAGCCAAACCAACAAAAGCAAGAGCCTGTAACCTCAGTCCGGGGTTTGAGCAATCGATCTTGAGAGGAGACTGTAATCATGGAAAAGAGTTATTCTGCCAGTTATGCCGCTGCCGGTGTGGATATTACTGCCGGCTACCGCGCTGTGGAACTGATGAAGGGCTATGTGGCCCGTACCACCACCCCCGGCTGCATCGGCGGGCTGGGCGGTTTCGGCGGCCTGTTTGAGCTGGACTGCACCGATATGCCCCACCCTGTGCTGATCAGCGGCACCGACGGTGTGGGCACCAAACTGCGGATCGCCTTTTTGATGGACAAGCATGACACCGTGGGCATCGACTGCGTGGCCATGTGCGTCAACGATGTGATCTGCGCCGGCGCCAAGCCCCTGGTGTTCCTGGATTACATTGCCTGCGGCAAAAACGTGCCCGAGCGGATTGCCGAGCTGGTCAAGGGCGTTTCCGAGGGCTGTGTGCAGGCCGGGGCTGCCCTGGTGGGCGGCGAGACCGCCGAGATGCCCGGCTTTTACCCGGAGGACGAGTATGACCTGGCCGGCTTTACCGTGGGCGCGGTGGATAAGAGCCGCATCCTTTCCAACGAGGATATGAAGCCCGGCGACGTGGTCATCGCCCTGCCCTCTTCCGGCGTTCACTCCAACGGCTTCAGCCTGGTGCGCAAGGTGTTCGATCTGGACGCCCACCCTGAAAACGTCAAGGTCTACTATGATGAACTGGGCTGCACCCTGGGCGAGGCCCTGCTGCGCCCCACCTGCATCTATGTCAAGCCTGTGCTGGCCCTGATGGATCAGGTCAAGGTGAAGGGCGTCAGCCATATCACCGGCGGCGGCTTTTACGAGAACATCCCCCGCAGCCTGAAAAAGGGCTGCGCCGCCCGCATCAAGAAGAGCGATGTGCGCACCCCCGCCATCTTCGGCCTGCTCCAGAAGACCGGCAACATCCCCGAGCGGGATATGTTCAACACCTTCAACATGGGCGTGGGCATGGTGGTCACCGTGGCCGCCGAGGATGACGCCAAGGCTCTGGAAGTGCTGAAGGCCAACGGCCAGGATGCCTATATCCTGGGTGAAATCGTGGAAGGCGAAGGTGTGGAGCTGTGCTGAAGATCGCGGTACTGGTAAGCGGCGGCGGCACCAACCTGCAGGCCTTGCTGGACAGCCAGGCCCGGGGTGAAAACCCCGATGGCCGGATCTGCTTGGTGGTGGCCTCCAAGCCTGGCGTTTACGCCCTGGAACGGGCGGCCAATGCCGGGGTGGAAAGCTGCGTGGTGAGCCGGAAAGAGTACGCGGACAGCGCCGAATTCGACGAGGCGCTCCTGCAGGTACTGCAGCAGCACCAGATCAATCTGGTGGTCCTGGCCGGCTTTTTGTCGGTGCTGGGGCCCCGGGTCATCCAGGCTTATCCCCGGCGGATCCTGAACGTACACCCCGCCCTTATCCCCAGTTTCTGCGGCCCCGGCATGTACGGGCTGCGGCCCCATCAGGCCGCTCTGGCCCGGGGCTGCAAGGTCACCGGCGCCACCGTGCACTTTGTGAATGAGGAATGCGATGGCGGGCCCATCCTTCTTCAGAAAGCGGTGGACATCCTGCCCGACGACACCCCCGAGACCCTGCAGCGCCGGGTGATGGAGCAGGCGGAATGGAAGCTGCTGCCCCGGGCGGTGGCCATGATCTGCAGCGGCGAGATCCGCTGAAACACTCTCTTTCGTTTATGATGGAGGTATTGCTATGAAAAGGAATCTGTATAAATATCTGGCCGGCAACGAGTATCCCGGCCGCGGCATCTGCATCGGTCTTTCTCCCGACGGCCAGAAGGCCATGGTGGCCTATTTCATCATGGGCCGCAGCGCCAACAGCCGCAATCGGGTGTTCAGCGCCATCGAGGGCGGCATCCAGACTCTGGCCGCTGACCCCGAAAAGATGGAAGACCCCCATCTTATCATTTACAACCCGGTGCTGACCATCGGCGATACCACCATCGTCACCAACGGCGACCAGACCGACACCATCTACAACTTCCTCAAGGCCGGCTGCTGGCCCGGCTATGACTTTGAGGCGGCCCTGGCCACCCGCACCTTTGAGGATGACGGCCCCAACTGGACCCCCCGCATCAGCGGCGTGGTGAGCATGAAGAAGGGCGGCTACAAGCTGAGCATCCTCAAGAGCAACGACGGCAACGGGGACAGCGTGCTGCGCCAGACCTTCGATTACCCCCAGCCGGTGGCCGGCGAGGGCCATTTCCTCAGCACCTACAAGAGCAACGGCAATCCCCTGCCCAGCTTTGCGGGCGAGCCCATCCGGGTGCCGGTGGACGAGTCGGACCCCAACGAGTGGGCCGGCAAGCTGTGGGAAGCCCTGAACGAGGAGAACAAGGTCAGCCTGTTTGTGCGGGCCATCGACCTGGCCAGCGGCGATTACGAGGACGTGATCCTGAATAAATACACCGCTGTGCCCGGCAAGAAAAAGAAGAAGTGAGCCCTCTTTCGGAAAGGAACGGTATCGGAATATGAACGAACTGGCATTGAAATATGGCTGCAACCCCAACCAGAAGCCTGCCCGGATCTTTATGGCGGACGGCAGCGACCTGCCCGTGACCGTGCTGAACGGCAAGCCCGGCTATATCAACTTCCTGGACGCTCTCAACAGCATCCAGCTGGTGCGGGAACTGAAAGAGGCCACCGGCATCTGCGCCGCCGCTTCCTTCAAGCATGTCTCCCCCGCCGGCGCCGCCCTGGGCCTGCCCCTGGACGATGTGCTGCGCCAGATGTACCACATTGCCCCGGATATGGAGCTGAGCCCCCTGGCCTGCGCCTATGCCCGGGCCCGCGGCGCTGACCGGATGAGCAGCTTCGGCGACTGGATTGCTCTGTCGGATGTGTGCGACGTGCCCACTGCCAAGATCATCCAGCATGAGGTGAGCGACGGCATCATCGCCCCCGGCTACGAGCCCGAGGCCCTGGAGATCCTCAAGACCAAGAAGAAGGGCAACTACAACATCGTGGACATCGACCCCGCCTACCGGCCCGAGGCCATCGAGCGCAAGCAGGTGTTCGGCATCACCTTTGAGCAGGGCCGCAACGAGCTGGAGATCAACGCCGAGACCATGCTCTCCAACATTGTCACCGAGAACAAGGCCCTCACCGAGGCCCAGAAGCGGGACCTGATTATCAGCCTCATCACCCTGAAATACACCCAGTCCAACAGCGTCTGCTATGTGCAGGACGGCCAGACCATCGGCGTGGGCGCCGGCCAGCAGAGCCGGATCCACTGCACCCGCCTGGCCGGCAACAAGGCGGATTCCTGGCAGCTGCGCCACCATCCCAAGGTGCTGGGCCTGCCCTTCCGGGAGGATGTGTCCAAGCCCAACCTGGACAACGCCATCGACGTGTACCTGGGCGAGACCCCCGAGGATGTGATCGGGGATGATGTGTGGGCCGAGACCTTCACCCGCCAGCCCGAGCCCCTCACCGCCCAGGAAAAGCGGGAATGGCTGGACAAGGTGACCGGCGTGGCCCTGGGCAGCGATGCCTTCTTCCCCTTTGGCGATAATATCCAGCGGGCCCGCCGCAGCGGCGTCACCGCTATTGTGGAGCCCGGCGGCTCCATCCGGGACCAGAACGTGATCGATACCTGCAACCGCTACGGCATCGTCATGGCCTTCTGCGGCCTGCGGCTGTTCCACCACTGATATAAGGGGGAGGACACAATGAAGATCCTGGTTGTGGGCGGCGGCGGGCGTGAACACGCCATCATCCGCGCCCTGAAAAAGAGCCCCCTGTGCGGGGAGATCTGGTGTGCCCCCGGCAACGGCGGTATCAGCTACGACGCCAAGTGCAAACCCATCAAAGCCACCGACCTGGACGCCATGGTGGATTTTGCCAAGCAGGAAGCCTTTGACTATGTGGTGGTGGCTCAGGATGATCCCCTGGCCCTGGGCATGGTGGACAGGCTGGCTGCCGTGGGCATCCCCGCCTTTGGCCCCAATGCCGCCGCGGCCCGCATCGAGGCCAGCAAGGTGTTCAGCAAGGACCTGATGAAGAAGTACAACATCCCCACCGCCGAGTATGAGGTGTTCGACGACCCTGCCAAGGCCATGGAGTACATCCGGGGCCGGGGCCAGTACCCGGTGGTGGTCAAGGCCGACGGCCTGGCCCTGGGCAAGGGTGTACTGATCTGCCAGAGCGAAGCCGAGGCAAAGGACGCCCTGAAAGAGATCATGGAGGACAAAAAGTTCGGTGCCTCCGGCAATCAGGTGGTGGTGGAGGAATTCCTCACCGGCCCCGAGGTAAGCGTGCTCAGCTTTACCGACGGCACCGTCATCAAGCCTATGGTTTCCAGCATGGACCACAAGCGGGCGCTGGACGGAGACCAGGGCCTGAACACCGGCGGCATGGGCACCGTTGCCCCCAACCCTTATTACACTCCGGAAATTGCCGCCCAGTGCATGGAGACCATCTTCCTGCCCACCATCCGGGCCATGCAGGCCGAGGGCTGCCCCTTCAAGGGCTGCCTCTACTTTGGCCTGATGCTCACCCCCCAAGGGCCCAAGGTCATCGAGTACAACTGCCGCTTTGGCGACCCGGAGACCCAGGTGGTGCTGCCCCTTCTGGAAAGCGATCTGCTCAAGATCATGCTGGCCACCACCAACGGCGATTTGAAGGACGTAGAGGTGCGCTTTGACAAGGGCGCGGCTGCCTGCATCATCCTGGCCAGCGGCGGCTACCCGGTAGCCTACGAAAAGGGCAAAGAGATCACCGGGCTGGAAGAGGGCCAGCTGCCCGACAGCGATGCGGTCATCTACCATGCGGGCGACGCCTTGCAGGAGGGCCGCCTCGTCACCAGCGGCGGCCGGGTACTGGGCGTTACCGCCACGGCTTCCACTCTGCCCCGGGCGCTGAAAAAAGCCTATGCGGCCAGCGATGAGATCTTTTTTGAAAACATGCACAAGCGGGGCGATATCGGCGCCCGCGCCCTGGCCGCTTTGGGCCAATAAGGAGGATTCCTGCTATGGTTTATCGCATTTATGTGGAAAAAAAGCCGGGCTTTGATGTGGAAGCCCAGCAGCTGAAGAACGAACTGAGCACCATCCTGGGCATCAAGGGCCTGAGCGGCCTGCGCCTGGTGAACCGCTATGATGTGGAGGGCATCAGCCGGGAACTGTTCGAGCAGTGTGTCCCCACCGTTTTCAGCGAGCCTCAGGTGGACATTGCCGGCGAAGAAGCTCCCCAGGGTGAGATCATCTTTGCGGTGGAGTACCTGCCCGGCCAGTTCGACCAGCGGGCGGATTCGGCCAGCGAGTGCATCCAGCTGATCAGCCAGGGCGAGCGGCCGGAGGTGCGCAGCGCCAAGGTTTATGTGCTCAGCGGCCAGATCACCCCCGAAGAAGTGGCCGAGATCAAGAAATACGTCATCAACCCGGTGGAAGCCCGGGAGGCCAGCCTGGAACCCAAGACCACCCTGCAGATGACCCACCCGGTGCCCGGCGCCGTGGAGGTGCTGGAAGGCTTCGGCCAGCTGGATGAGAAGGGTCTGGCGGATTTTGTGGCCGAAAAGGGCCTGGCCATGGACCTGGCCGACATCAAATTCTGCCAGGAGTATTTCCGGGGCGAAAAGCGGGAGCCCACCATCACCGAGATCCGGATGATCGACACTTATTGGAGCGATCACTGCCGCCACACCACCTTCGGCACCATCCTGCAGGATGTGCAGATCGATGACGAAGTGGTCAAGAAAGCCTTTGAGGAATACCTGGCCATGCGCAAGGAGCTGGGCCGTGAGGCCAAGCCCCTCTGCCTGATGGACATGGGCACCATCGGCGGCAAGTACCTGAAGGCCAAGGGCATCCTGAAGAATCTGGACGAGAGCGAGGAAATCAACGCCTGCACCGTCAAGATCAAGTGTGATGTAAACGGCAAGGAGGAGGACTGGCTTTTCCTGTTCAAGAACGAGACCCATAACCACCCCACCGAGATCGAGCCCTTCGGCGGCGCGGCCACCTGCATCGGCGGTGCCATCCGGGACCCCCTCTCTGGCCGGAGCTATGTATACCAGGCCATGCGGGTCACCGGTGCGGGCGATCCCCTGGTGCCGGTAAGCCAGACCCTGAAGGGCAAGCTGCCTCAGCGCAAACTGGTCACCACCGCTGCCGCCGGCTATTCCAGCTACGGCAACCAGATCGGCCTGGCCACCGGCCAGGTGGATGAGCTCTACCATCCCGGCTATGTAGCCAAGCGGATGGAGATCGGCGCCGTGGTGGGCGCTACCCCGGCCAGCCATGTGCGCCGGGAGGAACCTGCCCCCGGCGACAAGATTGTCCTGCTGGGCGGGCGCACCGGCCGTGACGGCATCGGCGGCGCCACCGGTTCCAGCAAGGCTCATAAGCTGGAAAGCCTGGAAACCTGCGGCGCCGAGGTGCAGAAGGGCAACGCCCCCATCGAGCGCAAGCTGCAGCGGCTTTTCCGCCGGGAGGATGCCTGCCGGATGATCAAGCGCTGCAACGACTTTGGCGCAGGCGGCGTGAGCGTGGCCATCGGCGAGCTGGCGGACGGCCTGTATATCGACCTGAACCAGGTGCCCAAGAAGTACGACGGCCTGGACGGCACCGAACTGGCCATCAGCGAGAGCCAGGAGCGGATGGCTGTGGCCCTGGCCCCCGAGGATGTGGACAAGTTCATTGCCCTGGCCCATGAGGAAAACCTGGAGGCCACCCCTGTGGCCACCGTCACCGAGGAAAAGCGGCTGAAAATGGTCTGGAACGGCTCCACCATCGTGGATATCAGCCGGGAATTCCTCTCCTCCAACGGCGCGCCCAAGCATGTGAGCGTCCGGGTGGAAAAGGGCGGCAGCTACCAGCCCGCCTGGCCCGGCAGCACCCTGGCCGAAAAGATGACTGCCCTGGTGAGCGACCTGAATGTCTGCTCCAAAAAGGGCCTTTCCGAGCGATTCGACTCCACCATTGGGGCCGCCACCGTCCTGATGCCCTTCGGCGGCAAATACCAGCTCACCCCCAGCATGGCCATGGCTGCCAAGCTGCCGGTGGACGGTGAGACCACCACCTGCAGCGGCATGGCCTGGGGCTACAACCCCTACCTGATGGAAAAGAATCAGTACGAGGGTGCTTACCTGGCAGTGGTGGAAAGCGTCAGCCGTCTGGTGGCTGCCGGCTTCCGCTATGAGGACGCCTACCTCACCTTCCAGGAATACTTCGAACGGCTGGGCTCCGCGCCCGAGCGCTGGGGCAAGCCTGTGGCTGCCCTGCTGGGCGCCCTGAAAGCCCAGGTCGACCTGGGCATTGCGGCCATCGGCGGCAAGGACAGCATGTCCGGCAGCTTTGAGGACCTGGACGTGCCCCCTACCCTGGTGAGCTTTGCCACCGCCGTGGGCCCGGTGGACAAGGTCCACAGCCCTGAATTCAAAAAGCCCGGCAGCCAGGTAGTGCTGCTGCGGCCCAACTACCTGGAAGGCGGCCTGATGCCCGAGCCTGACAGCCTGAAAGCGGTTTACAAGCAGGTAGAGCGGCTGATCACCGAAGGCCGTGTGCTGAGCCTGGCCACCCCCGGCTATGGCTGCCTGGCCGAATCCCTCTTCAAGATGTGCGTGGGCAACCGGATCGGTCTGAGCCTGATCCCCGGTGTGGAGCAGGAGCTGTTCCGCCCTGCCTACGGCAGCTTTGTGCTGGAACTGGGCGAGGGCGCTTCGGCGGGCGAGCTGCTGGGCGAAACCACGGTGGACTACACCTTCAAGGCCGGCAAAGAGGAGCTTTCTCTGGCTCAGCTGCAGGAGGCCTGGGAAGCCAAGCTGGAGCCTGTGATGCCTTATCGCGCCAAAGGCGAAGAGGTGGAATCCATCCGCTACACCCAGGGCAAGCGCACCGGCGCCGCCGTGCGGCTGGCCAAGCCCCGGGTCATCATCCCGGTTTTCCCCGGCACCAACTGCGAATACGATTCGGCCCATGCCTTTGAGCGTGCCGGCGCGGATGTGAAGGTGCTGGTCATCAACAACTTGAGCCCCGCTGCGGTAGCCGAAAGCTGCCAGGCCCTCTGCGATGAGATCAAGAACAGCCAGATCGTCATGCTGCCCGGTGGTTTCTCCGGCGGCGACGAGCCGGACGGCAGCGCCAAGTTCATCACGGCTTTCTTCCGTGCCCCCGCCGTCACCGAGGCGGTGCGGGATCTGCTGCAGCATCGGGACGGCCTGATGCTGGGCATCTGCAACGGCTTCCAGGCCCTGGTCAAGCTGGGTCTGGTGCCCTACGGGGATATCCGGGACATGGACGAAACCTGCCCCACCCTCACCTTCAACACCATCGGCCGCCACCAGAGCAAGCTGGTGCGCACCAAGGTCTGCTCCAACCTGAGCCCCTGGTTCAGCCGCTGCGAGGTGGGCGACGAGTACACCATCGCCATCAGCCACGGCGAGGGCCGCTTTGTGGCCTCTCCCCAGCTGCTGGAGGAGCTGAAGGCCAAGGGCCAGATCGCCAGCCAGTATGTAGATCTGACCGGCACCCCCACCATGGACCTTTCCTACAACCCCAACGGCAGTGTGCTGGCTATCGAGGCCATCACCAGCCCGGACGGGCGGATCCTGGGCAAGATGGGCCACACCGAGCGCAGCGGCTACGGCCTGTACAAGAACGTGCCCGGCGATACCTATCAGCCCCTGTTTGAGGGCGGCGTGCGGTACTTTGCCCTGTAAGCCGATACACCCTTTCCCTACCCTGTATAAAAAGCGCTCCTTCCCGGGATTTTCCCGGGAAGGAGCGCTTTCCTTTTTACTCTGGTATTCAGCGCTGTCACAAAGGAAGCCGCCCCCGGCCTTGAGGCCGAAGACGGCTGTTTTGCGTTTTATCAGTTGTTGGGGTTGTTTTTCAGGATAACGTCGTGGCTGCCGCCCTCCACAATGCTGGTGGAGGAAACCACGGTCAGGCGGGCCTTCTCCTGCAGCTCGGGGATGGAGAGAGCGCCGCAGTTGCACATGGTGCTGCGCACCTTGTACAGGGTGGTGTTCACGCCGTCGGCCAGGCTGCCGGCATAGGGCACATAGCTGTCCACGCCTTCCTCAAAGCTCAGCTTGGCAGCGCCGCCCAGGTCGTACCGCTGCCAGTTGCGGGCCCGGTTGGAACCCTCGCCCCAATACTCCTTCACATAGCTGCCGTTGATGCGCAGCTTGTTGGTGGGGCTCTCGTCAAAGCGGGCAAAATAACGGCCCAGCATCACGAAATCCGCACCCATGGCCAGGGCCAGGGTGATGTGATAGTCATGAACGATACCGCCGTCGGAGCAGATGGGCACATAGATGCCGGTCTCCTTGTAGTACTCATCCCGGGCCTTGGCCACCTCGATCACGGCCGTAGCCTGGCCGCGGCCGATGCCCTTGGTCTCACGGGTGATGCAGATGGAACCGCCGCCGATGCCCACCTTCACAAAGTCAGCGCCGGCCTCGGCCAGGAAACGGAAGCCCTCCCGGTCCACCACGTTGCCGGCGCCCACCTTTACGGTATCGCCGTATTTCTGACGGATCCAGGTAAGGGTGCGCTTCTGCCACTCGCTGAAGCCCTCGGAGGAGTCGATGCAGAGCACGTCCACCCCGGCTTCCACCAGGGCAGGCACCCGCTCTTCATAGTCACGGGTATTGATGCCGGCGCCCACCACATAGCTCTTGCCCGCATCCAGCAGCTCGTTCACATTCTCGTGGTGGCTGTCGTAATCCTTGCGGAAAACCATGTACACCAGGTTGCCCTCTTCGTCCAGCAGGGGCAGGGAGTTGATCTTGTTATCCCAGATGATATCGTTGGCTTCCTTGAGGGTGGTGGTGGCGGGGGCGGTGACCAGCTTTTCCAGCGGGGTCATGAACTCGCTCACCTTCACATCGGTGCTCATCCGGCTGACCCGATAATCCCGGCTGGCCACAATGCCCAGCAGCCGGCCGTTGGCGGTGCCGTCGTGGGTGATGGCCACGGTGGAATGGCCGGTCTTGGCCTTCAGGGCCAGCACATCGGCCAGGGTAGCATCCGGCGAGAGGTTGGAATCGCTGGTGACAAAACCCTTCTTATAGCTCTTGACCCGGCTTACCATGGCAACCTCGTCCTCGATGCTCTGGCTGCCGTAAATGAAGGAAATGCCGCCCTGCTTGGCCAGGGCAATGGCCAGCTTTTCGCCGCTGACCGCCTGCATGATGGCGCTGATCATGGGGATGTTCATGGTCAGGGGGCATTCCTCCTGGCCTTTTTTATATTTCACAAGAGGGGTCTTGAGGCTGACCGCGTCCGGCACGCACTGGGACGAGGAATAGCCCGGAACCAAAAGATATTCGCCGAAAGTACGGGAGGGTTCTTCAAAATAGTACGCCATATCTCTTTTCTCCTGTTCTTCTCGATAGCCGAGAGCCAAAAAAATCCTTTTTTTCTTACTTGTTTTATGCTTTCTTTTTATTTTATCTATAGTACCATATTTTCGGTGGGAATACAAAATGCGCCCCACACAAACTTTTGCCGCAGGAAGTCGAAAAAAGGATGCAAACTGACAAAGCGATGGCGGATAAGTATGACTTTGCCTGGATATTCCTTTGTTTATCGCTCTTTTTGGCCACTGGTGCCCCCTCCTCCTTGCCCTGCGGCAGGCTCCAGCTCATGTCTCTGCGCAAAACAAAAAGCCCTGCCGGAGGGACGACAGGACTTTTTGTTTGAAGGGAAATTTGCATCTTACCCAAGGCGAACCCGCGCGGGAAAACGCGGTAAGGAGGAAAACGCCTGGGCGGTTGGGAAACACATGAAAAAGAATCTGTAACTTTCTTGCAACTAAATTGTAACCAATTTGAAACTACTTGTCAATAGGTTTTTTCTCTTTTCGCAAATTTTTCTTATTTGGAAACAAATTGCGAAAAAAGGCCGCCCGAAAATCCGGGCGGCCCTGCCGCATTGATTTCTATGTTTTGCCCATTTCAGGGGTTGAGCCAGATGTTCCCTTCCACACAGCACAGCCCGTCCCGTTCTCCGCACAGATACCAGGCCCCGGGCTCTGCCTGTCCCCGCCGCAAAGAAAAGCTCTGCCCCAGGGGTGTTTCCCGGTGGTAATACAGGGTGATCTGCCGCACGCCGGAAGGGGTTAACGCCCCTGCGGGCAGGGCATCCAGGAAAAGATCCGCATAGCGGGTATTGTTCAGGTGGCCATTTTCATCACAAAGGGTATAACCGGCCCTGCGCTTCCCGCAATCTTCCAGTTCCGCCGCTCTGGTGAGTTTCAGGTCCAGCTCCGGGTATTCCACCTGTTGGGGCCACTGCACGGCGCCGTAGCCCTCCGGCTCACGCCGCAGGATCCGCTTGGTGTCGGTATCCACCAGCATCCAGACGCTGTCCAGGCAGGCCACCTGCTCCCCTTCCGAGTTCAGCACCCGGGTATATCGGCGGTAGGCCGCCCGCTTCATCCCGCTGGGATGGGTGACCAGGGTATACTCACCCCGGGCAGGTGCCGGCGTCTGGAAGACCAGGGTCTGCCGGGCCATCAGGAAGGCGGTATGGGTTCTCTGATAAAATTCCGTATCCATGCCCAATTCGGTACACTGATCAATGGCGATCTGCTGCGCAAAGCGCAGGATTGCGCCGGGCTGCAGGTTGTTGTATACATCTCCGTCATAGCTGCAGGCCCGGAAAGTTTCGCTGTATTGCGCTGTCATTTCCACTGTTCTGCCTCTCAATATTCGTTTCTCAGTTTTTTGCGCACCCGGTGCCAGATGTTGAAGACCGAAATGGCCAGGGCCAGGATCAAAAAGACCAGCACCATCCAGCCGCTGCCGCCCTCGTCATAGCTCTTCATATCGCTCCAGGCCGTATCCAGGGCGCTGTTTACCTGGGCGCTGAGGGTGGTAAAGGCCTCGGCCTTATCCAGCACCTCCTGGCTGGGGTAGGCGATCTCGCTGTATTTCAGCTCATCGTCCAGCCGTTCCCACACCTTCCCGATGGGGGTGGAATAACCGATGAACTCGCAATTGGCCAGGCCCACATCCGGCTCGCACATATAATTCAGGAACATCTCGGCGGCTTCCTTGTTTTTGCAGTTGGCCGGGATGCAGAGGCTGTCCACAAAAAAGTTGACACCCTCTTTGGGGAAGACAAAGGCAAGGTCCGGGTTATCCTGGATCATGGTGATGGCGTCCCCCGCGTAATAGGGGGCCAGGGCGGCCTCCCCGCCCTCCATCTTATCAAAGATCTCATCCATCACATAGGCCTGTACCACGCTTTTCTGGGCCTTCAGCTCCTCGATGACCCCATCCACCTCTTCCACCGAGGCAGGGTTCAGGCTCATGCCCAGCTTTTTGGCGGCCACGGCGTAGGCATCCCGGCTGTTGTTGAACATCAGCACATTGCCGGCATACTGCACATCCCACATATCCGCCCAGGAATCCGGGGCCTCCTGCACCATGGTGGTGTTGTAGATCAGGCCGGTGGTGCCCCACATATAGGGCACACTATAGGTATTCTCCTCATCAAAGGGCCAGCCCAGGTATTCCGCCCCGATGCCTGCGGCGTTGGGGATATTGCTGTAATCCAGCGGGGCCAGCATCCCCTCCTCAACCATCTTGCCCACCATATAGTCGGAGGGCACGATCACGTCATAGCTCACCCCGCCGGACTTGATCTTGGCATACAGGCTCTCGTTGGAATCAAAGGTGGTGTAATTCACCTTGATGCCGGTGAGATTCTCAAAGGCGCTGATCACATCCACGCTTTCCTCCGAGCCGTCGGAGATATACAGGCCCCAGTTGTACACGTTCAGGGTGACCCCCTGGCCCTCAAAGCGCTTCCAGTCATAATCACCGCTCACCGAGATATCCTCGGTCACCTGGATCTGATCCTCAGCCAGGGCGGCCGGGGCGGCCCCCAGGCTCAGCAGCAGAACCAGGGCGGCGCAGAAAAGGGCGCGAAGCTGTTTTTTCACCGTCCCTCACCTGCCTTTCCCAGGCCCTGTTCCCGCTTGTAGCGGCGGCTGTCCAGGGCGTTGGAGATCAGGATAATGGACAGGATCACCAGGAACATGATGGTGGAAAGAGCGTTGATCTCGGGGCTGACCTTCTTGCGGGTCATGCTGTAGATGGCGATGGGCAGGGTCTGCAGAGTGCCGCAGTTGAAATAGGAGATGATAAAATCATCAATGGAATAGGTCAGGCAGATCAGGAAGGCCGACAGGATGGCGGGGGTCAGTTCCGGCAGTACCGCCTTGAAAAAAGCCTGACGGGGGGTGCAGCCCAGATCCAGGGCTGCCTCATAGATGCGGCTGTCCATCTGGCGCAGCTTGGGACTCACATTGAAGATCACATAGGGAAGATTGAAGGTGATGTGGGCAATGAGCAGAGTGGGCAGCCCAAAGAAGGCGTCCGGCAGGACGTCAAACTTGGAAGCCCAGTTCTGCAGAAAGACAAACAGCAGCATCAGGCTGACACCGGTGATGATCTCCGGGTTGACCACCGGCATATAGCTGATGTTGTTGATGAACAGCTGGCTTTTGCGCCCCATGGCGCTGATGCCCACCGTGGCCATGGTGCCCACCACCGTGGCCACCACCGCCGAAACCAAGGCCACCGCCAGGCTGAGAGCCAGGGCCGAGAGGATCATCCGGTTGGTGAAAAGGCTCTTGTACCAATCCAGGGTAAAGCCGGTAAAGACGGTGCGGCTCTTGCTCTCGTTGAAGCTGAAAACCGCCAGAACCAGGATGGGTAGATACATGAAACAGAAGATCAGCACCACATAAGTGCGCTGCAAAAGACGAAGATGACGGCTTTTCATCACATCACCCCTTCCATTTCCTGCTCGTCAAAGCTGGAGGTGAAGCTCATGCAGAGCAGAACGATCACCATCAGCACCAGGCTCATGGCGCTGCCCATGTTGAAGTTATAGCTGTTGCCCAGGAATTGCAGCTCGATCAGGTCACCGATGAGCAGGTTGGAACCGCCGCCCAGCATCCGGCTGATGATAAAGGTGGACACACTGGGCACAAACACCATGGTGATGCCGGTGGCAATGCCCGGGCCGGAAAGGGGCAGCAGCACCTTGGTGAAGGTGCCCAGGGTGGAGGCGCCCAGATCCTGTGCGGCCTCGATGATACTGTTGTCGATCTTGGTCATGGCGGTATACAGGGGCAGGATCATATAGGGCAGGTAGTTGTACACCATGCCCAGCACCACCGCCCCCGCAGTGTTGATCATCCGGAAGGGGCCCAGGCCGAAAAAGCCCAGCACCGTGTTGATGATGCCGTTATTTTCCAACAGGCTCATCCAGGCGTAGGTGCGCAGCAAAAAGTTCATCCACATGGGCAGCATCACCAGCATCAGCATGATATGCTGCTTGGAGGCCCGCAGCCGGGAGAGGAAATACCCCACCGGAAAGGCCAGCACCAGGCAGATCACCGTAGCCTCGGCTGCCAGCAGCAAACTGCGGGCAAAGACGCTGGAATACCGGCCGATGGCCATGATGTTTTCCAGGGTGAAATTGCCCGAGGCGTCCGTGAAGGCATAGTAGGCCACAATGAGCAGCGGCGCTACAATAAAAATCACCATCCAGACCAGATAGGGCGAGGCAGCCGCCTTGCTTTTGATCATTCCTCACTCCTCCATTCTGGCCATGATGTGGATCTCATCGGGGCCGATATCCATCCCGATGGCTTCCCCCTGGCGGCAGGCCTGGGTGGAATGAATCAGCCATTCCCGGCCGTCGCAGTCCACATGCATCTCAAAGTGGACGCCCTTGAAGATCACATCCTCCACCACACCGGTGAGCATGCCCTGGCCGGCCGGCACCACCTTGATATCCTCGGGGCGGATGACCACCTGCACCGGCTGGTTGCGGGCAAAGCCCTTATCCACACAGACAAATTCCCGGCCGGAAAATTCGGCCCGGTAATCGGCCAGCATCACCCCGTCCAGGATGTTGGAAGCGCCGATAAAATCGGCTACAAAGGCGTTTTCCGGCTCGTTGTAGATATCCTCCGGGCTGCCGATCTGCTGCACATGACCCTGGTTCATGACCACCACCGTGTCGGACATGGTGAGGGCCTCCTCCTGGTCGTGGGTCACATAAATAAAGGTGATATTCATCTCCCGCTGCAGCCGCTTGAGCTCCAGCTGCATCTCCTTGCGCAGCTTCAGATCCAATGCGCCCAGGGGTTCGTCCAGCAGCAGCACCCGGGGCTGATTCACCAGCCCCCGGGCGATGGCCACCCGCTGCTGCTGCCCGCCGGACATCTGGGTCACGGCACGGCGCTCAAAACCCTTGAGGCCCACCACCTCCAGCATCTCCAATACCCGGCGGCGGATCTCCTTTTCGTCCAGCTTTTTCAGCCGCAGCCCAAAGGCCACGTTTTCAAACACATTCAGATGGGGGAACAGAGCGTATTTCTGGAACACCGTATTCACCTGACGGCGATAGGGGGGCAGATCGGTGATGTCCTTGCCGTCAAACAGCACGACCCCGCTTTTGGGCTCCACAAAGCCGCCCACCACCCGCAAAGTCGTGGTTTTGCCGCAGCCGGAAGGGCCCAGGAAGGTTACAAAGCCCTTATCCGGGATATCCAGCGAGAGCTTGTCCAGCACCTTTTCCCCGTCGTATTCCACCACAATGTCCTTCAGGGATACGATCACATTCTGCTCCATCCCGATCCTCCTTTTTTCCTCGCTCTCAAAAGGCCGTTTGTCCGCCCTGCCCGGCGTCAAACGGCCCTTTTCAGACACTTTTTCATTATCCACTATATAGCCCCGGTCTGCTCTTGTCAATGACCTTTTCCCCTGTTTTTCGGCACAGGCCTTTTCAGCGGGCAGACACCAGTTTTTTCAGGGCCTTTTCCAGATTTTTCACCGTGAGGGTATACATATCAAACTCATGGCGGATGGCGTCATAGGTCTGGCAGACGCCCCAGTAGGAATCTCCGGTGCCCGGGTTGAGCCAGACCACATGGGAGAAATGATCCCGGATGGTGAGCAGCCAGTCCAGCCCGCTCTTGCGCTTTGCGTACTGGCCGCCCCACAGCTCATAGGGGGCCATCTCCGCATCCCCCACAAAGATCACCTTGTAATCCCGCCCCAGAGTGTTCAGCACGCTTTCGGTGGTGACCCATTTGGCCGGGTTGCAGGTGGGCTCGGTGTACAGGTGGCTGTAGACGCAGTTGTGGAAATAGTAGATCTTCAGATCCTTGAAATGGTTGGATTTGCGCACCGCCTGGAACAGGGCGGTGCAGAGCCCCGAATAATAATCCATACTGCCGCCGGAATCCATCAGCATCAGCACTTTGACGGTATTGATCCGGGGCCGCTCGTACACCAGCTTGAGGGTACCGCCGTTCTCGCAGGTGGCATCCACCGTGGCGTCCGGGTTCAGCTCAGTTTTGGGCGCGTCGGTTTTGGCGGAATACTGGCGCAGCCGCCGCAGAGCCACCTGGAACTGGCGGGTATCCAGCACCGTATCCCCGGTGAAATCCCGGAACCGGCGCTCCCCTGCCACCCGGAAGGCCCGGTGGTGGATGCTCTGCCCCCCGACCCGGATGCCGGTGGGACTGTTGCCCGCATTGCCGAAGGTGGACATACCCCCGGTGCCCACCCAGTAGCTGCCTCCGTTGTGTTCTTCCTTCTGTTCCTTCAGCCGCTGGGCCAGCATTTCCTCAATCTGTTCGGGGGTGAGCAGGCTATTGAGCCGGGCGATCTCTTCGTCGTAGTTGCCGGGGGTGACCGCCGGCTTGTTGAGCCATTCCATCAGCTCCGGAGGGATCTCCTCCGAGGCCTCGGCAATGGCCCGGAAATACCGAATAAAGGCCGAATCAAATTTGTCGTAATCCGCCTCGCTCTTGATGAGCACCGCCCGGCACAGCCCGTAAAATCGGGTAAAGCTGGCCCCAGCCAGCCCCTTATCCAATGCCTCGCAGAGGGTGAGCCACTCCTGCAGGGAGACGGCCAGCCCCTGGCTGCGCAGATAATAAAAGAAGTCTGTAAACATCCGTTTTTCCCTTTGCCCTGTGGCCCGGCCCTCAGAACCGGCGCCGTGCCTTGGATTTTTCCAGGCTTTCCAGATCCTCGTTCTTTTTCAGCAGCACCCCGGCAAAGGGGATCTGCCGCAGGATCTCCTCCTGGGGAATGCCGCTGAAGGTGAGGGCCCGGATCCAGTCGATCAGCTCGCTGGTGCTGGGCTTTTTCTGCAGGCCGGGCAGGCCGCGCACCCAGTAAAAGGCGGCGATGGCCTGATCCAGCAGGTTCTGTTCCAGGTCAGGGTAATGCACCCCGATGATCCGGCGCATGAGGGCCTCGTCGGGGAACTCGATATAGTGGAAGATGCACCGGCGCAGGAAGGCGTCCGGCAGCTCCTTTTCCGCATTGGAGGTGATGAGGATCACCGGCCGGTGCTTGGCCTTCACGGTGCGGCCGGTCTGGGGGATGGTGAACTCCATCTGATCCAGCTCCCACAGAAGGTCGTTGGGGAATTCCAGGTCGGCCTTGTCGATCTCGTCAATGAGCAGCACCGCCCTCTCCTCACTCTCGAAGGCCTCGCCCACCTGCCCCAGGTGGACATATTTTTCAATGTCATCCACCCCTTCGCCACCGAACTGGCTGTCATACAGCCGCTGTACCACGTCGTACACATACAGCCCGTCCTGAGCCTTGGTGGTGGATTTGATGTTCCAGATATACAGGGGGGCATGCAGGGACGAAGCGATGGACCGGGCCAGCATGGTTTTACCGGTACCCGGCTCGCCCTTCAGAAGCAGGGGCTTCTGCAGGGTCATGGCAATGTTCACGGCGCTGAGCAGTTCTTCCGAGGCCACGTAGTCCTGGCTGCCCCCAAAGGTTTTTCCCTTCATTTTTGTTTCCTTCCTGTGTTTTTTGATATTGTTTATACTTTTTACTTTCAGTAAAATCCATTTTTCGGCCCAAAAAGGCCGTGCCAAGATCCGGCACGGCCCCACAAACCTCGCAGGCAACTCTTGCCAGACCGATTCTGCCTTCTTCCCTGTGAGGCTTCACCTTTTTGCTGACAAATCCATTATAAAAGTTCCTGCGTCAGATGACAACCTCTTCTCTTTCATCCGCCTCAGGCCCTGCCTGCCCGCCGAGCCAACGCCTGGCCCAGGGCCACCCCTGCCAGGCAGCCGGCCACGCTGAGCAGGATGTACGCCCCCCCCCAGGGCCACAAAGAGCAGATTTTCCATTCTCATGGGGAAAATTCCTCCATTTTCTCAAGATCTTCGGGCCTGTCCACATCCCACAGTTCCCCTGCCCTATCGGCGGGGATGCGCAGACATTGGCTTCCGCAGCGTTCCAGCACCTTGCGGCCCCCTTCCTCCCCTTCCAGCGCCAGCAGCTGATCCCGCAGGGCCGCCGAAAAGAGGGTGGGGCTGCCGGGATGATTTTCCAGCCAAAGGCTGGCAGCCAGTACGCCCCGGTCGGCGGCTTCCAGCAGTCGGGCAACGGTTTCTCCCCGCATACCGGGCTGATCCGCCACCGCAAAGAGGTAGTAATCCCCCTGTGCCGGGGGCAGGTTTTCCAGCGCTGCCCGGATGGTGCAGGCCAGCCCCTTTTCGCTTTCGGGGCTGTTCACTGCCCCGCAGCCCAGGGCCCGGGCTTGCCTTAAAATCTCCGGCCAGCGGGAAACCACCCAAATCCGGCAATCCGCCCGGCCCGCCGCCGCCTCTTCCAGCGCGGAAAGCCCCCAGGCAAAGAGAGGCCGGCCCCGGTAAGGGGCCAGCAGCTTATTGGAACCAAAGCGGCGGGCAGAGCCCGCCGCCAGATAGATCAGATGTTTCATTCCTGCCCATCCATCCCCAGCAGGATCTTTTCCGGGGTGATGGGCAGTTCCCGATGCCAGACGCCGGTGGCCCGATAAATGGCATGGGCCAGGGCCGGGGCTGGGGTGTTGATGACGATCTCCCCGATGGATTTGGCGCCAAAGGGGCCGGTCTGCTCATAGCTGGACTCAAACTCCACCCGCAGCTTGCCCATATCCAGCCGGGTGGGGATCTTGTACTGCATGAAGGAATCTTCCAGGATCCGCCCCTCGGGGGTGTAGGTGACATTTTCCGAAAGGGCCATGCCGATGCCCTGCACCAGGCCGCCCTCGGTCTGCACCCGGGCCAGGTTGGGGTTGATGGGGGTGCCGCAGTCCACCACAGCCGCATAGTCCAGCAGCTTTACCGAACCGGTCTCCCGGTCCAGCTCGATCTCGGCCATGCCCACCATGAAGGGGGGCGGCGAGATGGGAGAGGAATGGGAACAGGTAGCCTGCAGGGCCGTCTCGTTGCCGCACATGGAGCGATCCGCGATCTGGGCCAGGCTCACCTGCCCCTTGCCGTCCAGCCGGCGCACCGTCCGGCCGGCGAATTCCACCTGCTCGGGGCCGCAGCCCAGCATATCGGCGGCCAGGGCGCAGATCTTTTCCTTCAGCTCGCCGCAGGCCTTTTCCACCGCCTTGCCGGTGACATAGGTAGTGGAGGAGGCATAGGAGCCGGAATCGTAGGGGGAGGCGTCGGTATCCGCGCCGAAAACCGCCACATCTTCCAGGCCGCAGTCCATACATTCGGCCACCATCTGGGCCAGAATGGTATCACAGCCGGTGCCCATATCGGCAGCGCCGATGGTCAGGTTGTAAAAACCGTCGTCGCTGAGTTTGACGGTGGCGGAACCCACGTCCACCCCGGAAATACCGGAGCCCTGCATGGCCATGGCCACGCCGGCCGTGCGCACCTTGCCGCCGCCCAGCTCCCGCACCGGGAATTTTTCCTTCCAGCCGAAGATCTCGGCGCACCGGTCCATGCACCGGTCTAGAGCGCAGGCCCCGGCCACCTCGCCGTAATAGGCAGGCATGGCCTGGCCTTCCCGCACCATGTTCTTCTTGCGCAGTTCCACCGGGTCCATCCCCAGGCGGGCAGCCAGCTCGTTCACTGCCGACTCCACCGCAAAGATGCCCTGGGTAGCCCCGTAGCCCCGGTAGGCGCCGGCGGCCTGCACATTGGTATACACCACGTCGTAGCCAAAACGATAGGCCTCCAGCCCGCCGGTGTACAGAGGGATGGATTTATGGCCGGAAAGGCCCACCGTGGTGGGGCCGTGCTCGCCGTATGCGCCGGTGTTGGAGAGGGTGTACACATCCAGCGCCCGGATGGAGCCGTCCCGCATAGCTCCCAGGCGCACCCGCACCTCCATCTCATGGCGGGGGGAACCGGCGATCTGGCATTCCTGCCGGGTATAGATCATCTTGGCGGGGCGGCCGGTCTTCCAGGTGACCAGGGCCGGGTAGACCTCGGCCACCACCGTCTGTTTGGCCCCAAAGCCGCCGCCGATGCGGGGCTTTTCCACATGGATGCGGGAACGGGGGATGTCCAGGGCGTTGGCCAGGATCCGCCGCACATGGAAGACGATCTGGGTGGAGCTGACCACATGGAGCCGCCCGTAGGGGTCCATCTCGGTATAGGTGCGGAAGGTCTCCATCATGGCCTGCTGGCAGGCCTTGGTGTGGTAGGTGCGCTCCACCACCTCATCACAGCTGGCCAGCACAGCCTCCACATCCCCGTCTCCGCTCACCTCGCTGGCGCAGAGGTTGCGATGGTTGTCCGCCCCTACCGGGCAGAGGCTGCGCCAATTTTCTTCAGGGTGGACCAGGATGGGGTTATCCTTGGCGGTGTGGATATCCAGCACCGGTTCCAGCACCTGATAACGCACCTTCACCAGCTTGAGGGCTTTGTTCACCGCCGCCTCGTTTTCGCCGGCCAGAACGGCCACCGCGTCCCCCACAAAGCGGACCCGCTGATCCAGGATCAGCCGGTCATAGGGGGAAGGCTCCGGGGCCGTCTGCCCCGCCATGGTAAACCGCTTCTGGGGCACATCCCGGTAGGTGTACACCGCCACCATCCCCGGCACCTTCATGGCCACGGAAGTGTCAATTTCTTCGATCAGGGCATGGGCATGGGGGCTGCGCAGCACCTTGACCACCAGGCAGTCCCGGGGGGTCACATCGTCCACATAGGCGGGCTTGCCCAGCAAAAGGCCCATGGCGTCCTTTTTCCGCAGGGGCTTGCCCACGGTCTTGAAGGTCTTATTCTCCACGGTCGGCCCCTCCCTTCTTTTTCCAATCCAGATAGGCCCGGATGCCCCGCAGCTGCCCCTCGTAGCCGGAGCAGCGGCAGAGATTGCCCGACAGGAAGGCCCGGATCTCGTCATCGGTGGGGTCTGGGTTTTCCCGCAAAAGGGCAATGGTGTTCATCACAAAACCCGGGTTGCAGAAGCCGCACTGCTCGGCCCCCTGGTCGGCAATGAAGCCCACAAACTCTTCCGCCTCGCTCTGCAGCCCTTCCAGGGTGCGCACCTGATGGCCCGCCGCCCGGGCGGCCAGCACCCCGCAGGAAAGCACAGGGTGTTCATCCAGAAACACGGTGCAGAGCCCACAGTTGGCTGTTTCGCAGCCCCGCTTGACGCTGAGGCAGCCCTGCTGGCGCAGGAAATCCAGCAGCAGGGTATCGGGCGCGATCTGCGCCTTGACAGTTTTACCATTCAGCGTGAGGGAGATTTCCATCCTTACTCCTCCTTTGCCAGTTCCAGCAGGCCGCGCCGGGCCAACACCCGGCAAATCCGCCGGCGATACTCTTCCCCGGCCCGCAGATCATGGCCCAGGGCCGCCTGATCCGCCAGCCAACGGCCGAATGTTTCGGCGCTTTCGGGGGTGATGCCGCCGGCAAGGATCCCCTCTTCATCCCGGAACAATCTGGCCTTCCCGGGCCGGGCCCCCAGGGCGCAGACCAGACCCTCGGGCCGGCGTGCCGCCGCAAAGGTGAGCACGGGGAAATCGGTGGCGGTGTTGCGCTGGGAAAGATAAACCGCCCCCTTTGTAGTTTTGGGCAGGATCACCCGCACCAGAATATCCCGCTCGAAGGGCAGCGCCGCAAATTCTTCCAATTCCAGTACGCCCCGATGGTACAGTTCCACCTTTGCCCCCAGGGCCATCAGCAGGGTGAGGGGGTCAGAAAAACCAAACCGCCCGTACAGGCTGCCCCCGATGGTGGCCAGATTGCGGAACTGGACCCCCACGATGGAGCCCAGGCACCGGGCCATGGCCCCGCCGGTATAAGCGTTCAGGCCGGGGTGAGTTTCCAGCGCCCGCAGGCTGGTCATGGCGCCGATGCGGAATTCTTCCTCCGTCTCCTCAATGCCCTCCAGCCCCAGATCACACAGGTCGATGGCCGTACCCACGGTCCGGTTCTGCATTTTCAGCCAGAGTATGCCGCCCAGCACCACACTGCTCTTTTTCTGGCAGAGGGTGTAGGCTTCCTCCAGGCTTTGGGCCCTGACATATTGTCCGATGCTCAGCACGATGGTTCCTCACTTTCCCGGGCTTTCCCGGCGATCTTATAACCTTGCCCCGGCAGACGCCGGCGCAAAAGAATTACTATTCGATTTTAGTATACCATGTTCCCGCCGGAAAGCAAAGGTATGAATACAGTTTGTAAAAAGGCGGCGAATATTTCCCGTTTGGAAATCTCCGCCGCCAGAATTTTATGCGATTATTCGGCTTTTTTCTCTTTGGACAGCAGCAGGTTGAGCAGGATGGCCACAAAGGCGGCGGGCACAATGCCGGAACCGCCGAAGATCAGCTGCACCGCCTGAGGCAGGCCGGAAAGCACCGCGCTGTTGGCACCCAGACCATAGCCCAGGCCCAGCGCCACCGACACGATGGTCATGTTGCGGGTGTTTAGGGGCTCGCTGGTGATGAGCTGGATGCCGCTCATCACAATGGAGGAGAACATGATGACCGCCGCGCCGCCCAACACGCTCTGGGGCATGATGGAAATGAGGGCTGCCAGCTTGGGGAACAGCCCGCACAGTACCAGGAACACCGCGCCGCAGGCCAGGGCAAACCGGTTGACGATCTTGGTCATGGTCACAAGGCCCACGTTCTGGCTGAAAGAGGTGTTGGGCAGCACACCGAAGAGAGCGGCAAAGCTGGAACCCAGGCCGTCGCACATGATGCCGCCGGAAAGCTCAGTATCGGTGGCCTCCCGGCCCATACCGCCCTCGGTAACGCCCGAAATATCGCCCACCGTCTCCACAGCGGTGACAATAAACATGATGCCCACGGGCAGGATAGCCCGCAGATCAAACACCGGCTTGACCGGCATGAGCTGGGGCATGGAGAACCAGGAAGCCTGGGCCACCTTATCCCAGTTGAGCACCCACGCCTTGGTGTATTCCACCCCTTCGGCGGTCACGCCGGTGGTGGACCAGACAAAGGGCAGCACCATGCAGAGCAGATAGCCGAACAGGATGCCCAGCAGGATGCAGGAGGAGCTGGCCAGACCCTTGGCGCCGTGCTTGAGGGCCAGGATCACCGCCATCACCAGCAGGCCGATCAGCAGGTTTTCGGCCGAACCGTAGTCCGCCGCGCCGCTGCCGCCGCCAAAAGAGGCCACGCCCACGCTGATGAGGGAAAGGCCGATGGACATGACCACCGTGCCGGTGACCACCGCCGGGAAAAACCGGCGCAGGGGCTTGAGGAAGGCGCCCAGCACCGTCTCGAACAGGCCACCGATGATGGAAGCGCCCATCATGGCGCCGTAGGCCAGGATGCCGCCGCCCATGCTTTGGGCCACGCCCTGGAACACCCCGATAAAGCCGGAGCTGGTGCCCATGATGATGGGTACCTGGCCGCCCACCGGGCCGATGGAGAAGAGCTGCACCAGGGTGACCAGGCCGGCCACCAGCATGGCGTTCTGCAAAAGGGCCACCTGCACCGCCGCCAGCTCCTCCGCGCCGCTGCCCGCCGCGCAGGCACCGGTGATGATGAGGATGGGGGTCAGGTTGCCTACAAACATGGCCAGCACATGCTGCAGGCCCAGGGGGATGGCCTGCTTTAAGGGCAGCCGTCCTTTAAAATCATAGGGTGTAACATTCTTTTTTTCTTCCATACTTCTCTTCCGTCCTTGGCTTGATTTTCGCTGTTTTCTCTCTAAACTCCCGAATTACCGCCCCTTATTATAGCACCCCCCCCCGGCCGGTTCGATAAAAAACCGGCCGAGGGCCTGTATTTCTCTTTTTTAGGCAAGAAGGGAGTAAAACAGCCCGGTTTCTTTGTCTTTTTTCACCAAGATTTGGGGCCAGATCTGCCGCAAAAAATCCTGGATCTGCCGTGGAGAGGATTCCGCCGGGCAGATTCCCCCGGTCAGAATCCCCTCCCTCATGCAGTACAGCCGGTCACACCAGCGCAGGGCCAGGGCCGGGTCGTGCACCACTGCCAGGGCCGCCTTGTTCTGGCTTTGGGTAAGCCGGCGCAGCTGACGGAACAAAAGCTGGGCGTTCTCCGGGTCCAGGGCGCTGGTGGGCTCATCCAGCAGCAGCAGGGGGGCGTCCTGGGCCAGGGCCCGTGCCAGCTGTACCAGCTGCCGCTGCCCCTCGCTGAGAAGGGCGCAGTCCCTTCCCCACAGCTCCCCGATCCCCAGGCTCTCGGCCGCCCGGCGGGCCATGGCTTCCTCCCCCGGGCCCGGCCCCCTGAAAGGGCTGCCGTGAATATACCGGCCCATCCGGATCACCTCGCCCGCTCTCAACCCCTGGGGCAGAGGGCTGCGTTGGGGCAGGAGGGCTATTTTTTCCGCTCTTTTCCGGGCCGACAGCCCCAGGCAATCCTGCCCTTCCACCCGGACGGCGCCCTCATACACCCGGGCTGAGCCGCAGATGCCCCGCAGCAGGGTGGTTTTGCCGCTGCCGTTCCGGCCCAGGATGCCGCCCAGGCTTCCGGCCTCCAGCCGAAAGCTGGCCCGGCGCACCACCGGCCTGGTATACCCAACACTCAGGTTTTCCACTTCAAGCATCCTCGTCCCCTCCTTCCCGCCTGCCGCAAAGCAGGGCGATGAGCACCGGCACCGCAAACAGGACGGTGAAGATGCTCAGGGGCAGCTCCGCCCCCGGCGAAAGGCTGCGGGCCAGCAGGTCGGCCGCCAGCAGAAGATCCGCCCCCGTAAGGGCGCAGAGGAAGAGATAGGGCCCGGCTCTTCGCCCCAGCAGCCGGAAGGCGATATGGGGGGCGATCAGCCCCACAAAGGCGATCACCCCGGTCACCGATACCAGGGCCGCCACCATCAGGGTGGTAAGGCCCAGCAGCACCGCCCGCCAGCGGCGGGGTTCCAGCCCCAGACTGCGGGCGGTCTCATCCCCCAGAGAGAGGATGGCCGTCTGCCGGCGAAAGAGCAGCAGAAGAGAAAAGGGCAGGGCCACCGCCGGGGCCAGCATGGCCAGCTTGGAGGCAGTCACCGCCGCCAGGCTGCCCATGGTCCAGAACTCAATGGCTGCCAGCTCCCGCTCCGGGTCGGCCAATACCTTCATGGTCATGAGGGCCGCATCCGCCGCCGAGGATACAATCACCCCCGCCAGCACATAGGTGACCGTGTGTTCCATGCGGGCCGCCCGCACCAGGGCCAGCACCAGCACCAGGCTGGCCAGCCCGGCCCCGAAGGCCCCAGCCATCATGGCCAGGGTGCCGCCGGAACCCAGCACAATGGCACAGGCTGCCCCCAGGGAGGCGCCGCTGGCCACGCCGGTGAGATCCGGGGAGGCCAGTGGATTGCGGAACACCGTCTGGTACACGCCCCCCGCCAGGCCCAGCCCCAGCCCGGCCAGCAGCCCCACTGCCGTGCGGGGCACCCGCAGGGTCCAGAATACCCGGGCCGGCATCTCCCCGGCCAGGCCCCCCTGCAGGATCTCCCCGATTTGGGAAAGAGAAAGAGGGAAGCTGCCCACACAGAGGGATACCGCGCACAGAGCCAGCAGCAGCCCGCAGGCCGCCCCCATCAGCATCGCGCTTTTTTCCCTCTTCATGGGCCTCTCCCCTCTTGTGTGGGTTTGCCCCGCCCGATCAGGCGGTCAGCAGCTGAGCGTCCAGCTCAAAGCCATAGAACTCCCGATAAAAATCCTGGGCATCCACCACGAATTCCTCCTGGCTGTAGCTCTCGGGATGCAGGGTGCTGGTGAGCCAGAGCGCCCCCAGAATGCCGGAAGGCACCGGGGAATCCCACTCCTCTACCTGGCCGGGCATCTGGTAGACCCGGCCCTCTTCCACAGCGGGCACCCCTGCCAGCTGGGCGTCGTTCAGCACGTCCTCCACCGTATAGGAGGCAGCAGAGGGCAGAATGATCACTTCGGGGGCCATGGCCAGCAGGGACTCATAAGAAATCTCGGTCCAATAGTCCCCTTCCAGCTCCCCGGCCGCGTTCTGGCCGCCGGCCAGCTGGATCAGGCTGCCCTGGTACATGGCGTTGGTGGCTGTTTCCAGATAGGAGGAGTTGCCGCCCATGTATACCAGCGGCCTTTCCTGCCCTTCGGTGAGCTGGGCCATCCGGTTTTCCTGCTCATAGTAGTAGTCGATCAGGCTCTGGGCCCGGTCCTCCACGCCGCAGGCCTGACCGATCAGGGTCAGCATCTCTTCCAGCCGGTCCTGATCCTCCGGGTCCACCACCAATACCGGGATGCCCAGCTCGGTGAGGGCATCCACATAATCCATCAGCTTGACGGGCATCAGCACCAGGTCCGGCTCCAGGGCCGCGGCGGCCTCCACGTCAAATTCCTTCAGGGTGCCAAGCTGGGGCTTTTTCAGCAGGGCAGGGTCGGCCATCTGGTAAACAGGCCGGGTCTCGGCCTTCTTTTCCAGGCCCACCACCCGGTCGGAGACCCCCAGGGCCAGGGTGGCATAGGTGGTGATATAGTAGCAGCTGACCAGACTTTGGGCCGGCTCTTCCAGTTCCACCTGGCGGCCCGCCTGATCGGTGAGCTGGATGGGCCCCTGGGCCTGAGACGAGGCGGCCTCACTGGAGGCGGCGGCGCTGGAAACCGGCGCGCTGGAAGCCGCCTGAGAGGAGCCGGAGGCAGCCTGACCGCAGCCTGCCAGGGACAGGGCCATGGTCAGGGCCAGGGCAAAAGCCCCTGCCCGCTGCAGAAATTTGGCGTTTTTCATGGTAAAATCTCCCGCTTTCTTTTCAAACGCTTTTTGAAACTATCCCTTGGCCGGGGCGAGTTTTCCAATTCGGCTTCCCGCCCGGCCCGCGTTATTCTAGCACGAGAATATCGCTTTGTAAAGCGTTTTTCAAAGATTCCGGTCTATGCCAGGGCCTTCCCCGGGCCCAAAATCCCCAAAGGCCTCCTCAAAGGCCTGGCAGGCGGCGGCCTCCACCGCTTCCAGCATCCGGCGATACCGCCCGGCCAGCTCCCGGCCCTGGGCGGTGAGGGCAGAGCCGCCGCCCCCCGCGCCGCCGGGCCTGCTTTCCAGCACCGAGAAGCCCCACTCGGCCTCCACCTTCTGCAGCAGCTTCCAGGCCTTGGAATAGGCCATGCCCATCTCGGCAGCGGCCCGGTGTAGGGAGCCGGTGCGCTCCACCCCTTCCAGCAGCCGCAGGGGGCCGGGGCCAAAGCTTTTCTCCTGCCCGTACAGGCGCAGGGTCAGCCCCCAGTGCAGGGGCGGCAGCTCCTGTTCCAGCACCTCCCGGGCCTGCAGGGGGCTGATCCTGTCCAGATCCAGCACCAGGGCCCCCGGCAGTGCCCGCCACCGGTCCAGATAGGGCAGCGGTTCCTGTTTCAGGACGGCCACCACGATCTTTTCGCTGCCCAACAGTTCCTCTACCCGGCCCAGAAAGGCGGGGCAGTCCTTTTCAAACCGGCCGATCTCATCCAGCAGCACCACCGGCGCCGGCCCTTCCAGGGCCTTTTTCAGGCAGGCTGCGCCCAGCCCTTCAAAACTCTCGGGCACCGGCCGGATGGCCCCTTCCTCCCAGCGGGAGATGGGGGCCGATTCCCCGCCGGGACAGGCATAAAGCGAAAAAAGCGGCCCGGCTTCGCACCTGCCGGCGCACAGGGTGCGGTAGCCTGCCCAGGGCCGCCCCAGCCGTTTTACCAGCCAGAGGGCCAGGGTGGATTTGCCGGTGCCCGGCCGGCCTGTGATGAGGATCTTGGTATGCATTTCCCTGCTGCCCCCCTCGTTTTGTTTGGCTTTATTATAGCATCCCCGCCCCCGCCGGGCCAGACCCGGCCAAAAGCCCCGCCCGGAAAAGGGCGGGGCAAAGAATGGATGATTTAAAATGTTTAATTAAAACTGCCGTCCCAGGTGGGCATCCCGGTGAGATACTCCCCGGATACGGCGGGCACATAGTAGGCGCCGTAGGTGTTCAGGCCGTTTTCCCGCTTTTTCTGGGGCAGTTCGGCATAAAAGCGGTAATAGGGCATGTAGTATTCATCCTGGGTGCCGATGCGGTAGACCAGTTCTACCTTGCGGATATGCTCCCGACCGGGTATCTCATAGGGCACGGTGGTGATATAGTGCCCTTCCAGCAGCAGCTCCCGGGCCTCGCTGGCTATGATGATAGGGTAATCCCCCATTTTCTGGGACAGGTCGGGCTGCCAGATCCGCACCAGGAAAAGCCCACCCGCATCGTCGCAATAAAAAGCGACGGGGGTAAAGTTATAATGGAGGATCTGATCCAGATCACTGCCGTCCCCCTCAAAGAATTCCAAGCGGTACAGCTGCCGGCCGTAAATGTCATAGTCTCCCCCGTACAGATTGAGCCGGGGCTCCTCCATGCCCAGCAGTTCCCCGTACTGAGCTATGAGATATTCCGCCGCGGCCTCTATCTCTTCATAGTTGCTATAATGGGTAAAAGAGTATTCCGGAGGCAGGGGGCGGGCGGGAATTCCAGGCCCTGAGATATGTATCGTTCTCGCACTCCTCGGCAGTCTGCCGGTCCTCGGTGATGCCGTAAGATAAGGACCGCAGCCGGCCGCCGAATTTTTCGCCGGTATGCCGGATCGCGGCCTCATCCCGGGCAAGATACAGCTCCACGATCTTGTGATCCTCCAAAGCGAACCCTCCTTTCACAGATCCCTTTCACCTTTATAAGCGGCATTTTCCCGGCAAGGTTACAGTTTTTTATAAAAATTCAGCTTTACTATACCAGATTCCCCCACTCTGTCAGCGCCCCAAAAAGGCGCCCGGCAAAACTGCCGGGCGCCTTTTTGGGTTTTTACAGGGCAAAGCTCACCGCTCTTCGTCCTCGTCATCCTCGTCGAATTCATCCCCGGCCATATTCTTGCCGTCCTGACGATACAAGTTGGGGAAATAGGCCGATTCATCCAGCGCGTCCAAGGGATTGGGGCTGGAACGATGCCAGCCGGCCTGGAAGGTGCCGGTGCCGTCCTTGTGGAAGCTGCCGGCGGAGTTCCGGCTCTCCCCTTTGCCGCCATTGTATTTTTCCGGGTGGTGCAGCGGCTCAATGCCGGTGCCGTATTCAAAATCATTCTGCATTCCGTTCATAAAAATCCCTCCTTATCCGGTATGGGGCCGGCGGAACTGCTGGCCCTGCAAGGATAGTGTTTCCGGCCCTCTCCCCTTTCATACGCCGCCCTCTTTGTTGTTTTGAGGGGTCGGAGATGTTATAATGAAAACCAGAAAATCGCACGGGGCCCCAGCCCCAAAAAAAGATGAAGGGAAGGAATACCATGGACGCAGAAAAGACACGGGAGCTTCTGGAAGCTCTCAAGCAGTACGACACCCCCAGCGTCACCAATGTGGTGGCCACCTACCCCCAGGATAAAGAGCTCTGCCTGGGGCTGTATCACCCCTGGGACGGCAAATGGTACACCGACGCTACCCTGAAATGCATGTACCCGGAACTGGGCCGCACTGTGGGCTATGCGGTCACCGTTACCTACGGCATGCCCGACCCGGCCTTTGACCGGCTGAGCCTGCTGGATGTGTACAAGGCCATTGAGGCCTCCCCCAAGCCGGTGGTGGTCTGCCTTAAGCAGAATCTCCCCGAACCCTACAAGAGCAAAAACGGCCTGTGCGGCGGCAACATGATGACGGCCTTCAAGTCCCTGGGCTGCGTGGCGGTCATTTCGGACGGGCCCAGCCGGGACCTGGACGAGGTTCGCCCCATGGGGATGCAGTACATGCTGCCCGGTGTGTGCGCCGGCCACGGGCCTTTCTCCATCCAGGCGGTGAACGAGCCGGTGGAGATCTGCGGCATGCAGGTGAGCGCCGGCGACATCATCCATATGGATGAAAACGGCGCGGTCAAGTTCCCCGCCCAGTATCTGGAACAGGTGAACGATCTGTGCCATAAGCTCAGCGCCTATGAGGAGCGCAAGATGAAGATGCTGGCCTCCACCAGCGACCCGGAGGAACTGGCAAAGATCATCTCGGACGTATACAAGTAATTCTTTGCAATAAAAGGCCGCCCGGCCCGCAATCTGCGGGGCCGGGCGGCCTTTTTCTTTTGTAAGAGAAATCAGTTCAGCACAATGGCGTTCACTGCTTCCACCAAATCCATGACGCTGCTGCGGGCCACAAGGCACACCGGCTCGCCATCCACAATTGCCAGGCAGTTGGTTCCGTCATACCGGTACAGGTCCACCTGGATGCTGGTTTCTTCCTCTGTATCCAGATGCAGGGTCAGGCCGATCTCCAGCTTGTCGCCCGGCTCTTCGTCGGTGAAGCTGTCGGCGCTCAGAGCCGAGAGGGCATTCGGGAAATTCTCGCTCTCCAGCTCTTCCTCTCCGTAATGATAGGTCCGGTCCTCGTCCTTGCCTTCCGCCGTGATGGTATTTTCGCCTTTTTTCACCTTTTGCGGGTGTTCAAAGCACAAAAAAGCGCGCGGAACAGCCCTTTGCAGGGTTCCGCGCGCTTTTGTACTTGATTGGCTTTTTCAGAGATCGGGCTGCTCCTGGGTGATCTGTCGATACATCTCCGCCACTTCCATGGGCTTATAGTAGTAATACCCCTGGATCATGTCACAGCCGGCTTTTTTGATCATGGCATCCTGGGCTTTGTTTTCCACCCCTTCCATGCACACCTTCTTGCCAAACTGGTGGCAGGCATACACGATACTGGAAATAAAGCTCATCTTGTCGGCGGATTCTTCCATTTCCGCCAGCAGGGACCGATCCAGCTTGATCATGTTGGAAGGGTACTGCAGCAGCATGCGCAGGGAAGAATCGCCGCTGCCGAAATCGTCCAGCGCAATCCGGATGCCCATTTCCCGGCAGGCGTCCACAAAATGCAGCAACTTTTCGGGCTGTTCATCCATACAGCTCTCGGTCATCTCCGCCATCAGGTGCGTACCGTCCAGGTGGTATTTTTTCAGGGTGGCCCGCATGAAATCGGTCAGCCCCGTGTCGGATAACTGCTGCAGGCTCACATTGAAGGTCAGGTAGAAATCCGGGATACAGGCCACCAGCCGCATACATCTGCAGACAGCCTGCTCAAACACCCAGCGCCCTGCCTTCTGGATCAGGTTATCCCGCTCCAGAATGGGGATAAAGAGGTCCGGCGGGACGCTCTCTCCGCCGAAATTCCACCGCAGCAGGGCTTCGCCGCCCACCATTCTGCCAGTATCTGCCGACACCACCGGCTGGATCACCAGCCGGAAGTTTTCCATGTTCTGCAGCACATCCTGGCTCAGCGCCAGGGCCATGTTGGACATCTTGCGGATCTTTTCCACATTGGAAGCGGAATCATCCAGGTAGGGCTGGCCCGGGTCGTGCTTGGCCACCTTGATCAGGCAGACCAAGTCTTCCAGATAGTCGGAGGGCGAATGGTGATCCTGCGGGTACTTCATCAGGGCAAACGAGCAGGGGTTCGGCACCGACAGCCCCAGCATACGGTATCCCTTTTCCACCACCCGCCGGATCTGTCCCACCAGTTCCGACGCGCTTTCCTGGCAGCCGGGGTCCACCACCGCGGCGCAGCGCATCCCTTCCAGCTGGTAAAAGGACATCTTGCCGGACAATGTGCGCATCAGCTCTTCGGCAATGCTCTGCACCAGATGGTCGCTGTATACCCGACCGCGGGTATTGTTCAGCTCGGAAATACTGTTCAGACAGAAACCGATGGTGAGGAATTTACTGTCTTCTTCGCCGCGCTCGGCCATGTACCGGAACATGACCGGTCCCCGTGGAAAGTTGGTAATGGGGTCTACCATAAAATCATCATCCTGATGGGTGATCCGCCCACTGAAAAACAGCGGTTTCTCTCCGTCTTCACTCCATTTCAGCAGGCCATAGCAGCGGATCCAGACATTTCGGCCGGCAGCGTTCCGCACCTGATAGCGCAGGTCGTGCACCGCCCGCTTTTCTTCCATCAGCTTTTTCAGGGACTGCTGATAGAGCTGCCGGTATTTGGGGTTGGGAATTCGCTGAGCCCACTCCTGCAAAAGCCCCGGCACCACATTGCTCTCAAAGCCAAACTCATCCCGCATATTGTCGGATACATAGAACAGATCCTTCTGCAGGTCGCCAAAGTAGAAATATCCCACCGTATTTTCCTGGGCAATGGACCGGAACAGGAATTCCATATCATGGTATGTATTGGAAAGGAAATGGTAAAACAGGCTGTTGGCCTGCTCCGGGTTTCCTCGCCTGTCCCCATGCCTCCGGTCAACGCCCATCCCCCGGTTGGCCTCATAGTAATCCCGTTTATCCTGGTACATCACCCTGTCTGCCTGGGCAATGAGGGTTTCCAGATTGAAGGGGCTCTGATCGGACCAGGCATACCCCACCGCCATATGGAACCGTTCCTGCCGGATCCGGTCGTGCAGGGTCTTCACATTCTTTTTGAGTTCTTCCCGGCTGCAATTGCGGAAGATGGCCACAAATTCATCCCCGCCCGAGCGATAGATCCGGGGCGTATCCAGCACATCCTTCAGCAGATTGCAGCAGCTGCAGATCAGCTGATCTCCAGCACTGTGCCCCTGGGTATCGTTCACCTGCTTGAGGCTGGTCACATCGCAGTATACCACACCCACGCTGGTAAGATCCTGACAGCGGGCACCGTGCTCAAACATGGCGTTGCGATTGAGCACCCCTGTAAGCGGGTCGTGGAAACTCAGGGTGTTCAGCCGGTGCAGCAGATCTCTCTGGCGCAGCCGGGCCGCCACCGAGCAGCCAATCACATTCAGGACATATTCCAGCAGGGCCATCCCTTCCGGGTCCGGGTTATCCACCCCCAAAAATCCCATGATCTGCCCTTCGGAAGCAATCGGCCCCGCAGCCAGCGACCTCACCTTCTGCGGTTTCAGGATGGCATACGCCACCGGATACTGGGTACGGATCTCCTCCAGATCCCGGATCAGCACCACCTTGTTTTTGCCGAAGATCTGCAGCCACCAGTCAATGCTGGACAGGGGCACCTTCTGCAGGATCTCCCGCTGCGGCGTAACGCCTTCCCGGCACCACTCATAGGTATTGTCTACCCCGTCGGCCCCGTTCATCTCGAACACATATACCCGGTCACAGGCGAAGGTGTCCCCCAGATATTCCAGAACCAGCTCCAGGCCCTCTTCCGGGTCAGTGGCGGTAAACAGCCTGCGCAGGCACTCATTGAGCAGGGCCTCGCTGCGGGTATAGCAGCAGGGAACGGTGCCTCCGGCCCCATCCACATCGATGGCCAGTTCCAGCTGGCAAAGCCTCTGCCCTACCGTAAGGGCAGTATCTTTGATGAGATACCGTTTGCCCAATACCGGGTTTTTATGAATCCAGGAAAAGAATTTCCCCTGTTCCAGTTCCCCATTATTGCAGAAAGGGCAGGGGTCTTCCCGCCCCTGCAGCACCTTATAGCATTTTTGCCCCACATAGTCCGAATGGTCCGCATAGCCCAGGGATGCCCGCAGGCGGCGATTCATATAGACCAGTTCATGGTTCTGGATGTCCGATACATAGACCAGTTCATCCAGTTCTTCAAAAAAATCCAGCAAATCCCTCACACCGTTCTTCCTTTGATACTTACTATATTATCAAAGTTTTAAGGGCCTGTCAGCCAAAAACACAAAAATCATTATCATTTTCATTTTTATTTGAACACAGGCTCTGCGCCCCAGTGCGCTGCCCCCGTGGGCTTGATTCTTCGAAACTCCATCATCGGATAGATCCGGGCTATAAGCGCATTCCCATAAAACGATTGTCCGTCTAAATCTGTCATATTTGCGTTAATTTTTTCCGGTAGTATGTAAATCCATCGCTGCATCATCCGGTGAAGCTTCTGCGGTATGCCGCCGACGGGTTCATCCACACCACCAAAGTTTCCGCCTGCCCTATTGAGCCGGAATTCAAGCCGTGTGAATTCACCGAGCGCATGGCGGAGGAGACTAACCAGACACCGTGACCCGCATTTCCGGCAAGGAGATCATTCTTCAGCGCCTGCGCCGGAATAAGTGCCGCAAATTACCCTTGTGATCGCATCCTTCGGACTGCCGTGCCCCTCCCCTGCCACCACGAAAAAGCGCAAGCTGGCGGAAGAATCGGGAGAACCCCTCTGTCTTTCCCATGCTTTTGCAATAAATAGGTTGTATTTCGCCTATTTATGCGGTATGCTGAGAAGCAGAGGTGATTAGAATGATGCTTGATACCCGTGAAATGATTTCCGTGACCGAAGCCAATCAGAATTTTTCCCGCGCAACGAGAATTGCCGACCAGCGAGGCAAGGCTGTGATTCTGAAAGGCAATCGGCCCAAGTATGTATTGCTGGATATCGAGGCCGACCCGCGGCTTCTTTTATCGGACGATGAATTGATTGGTATTTCTGCCACCCGGATTTTTAAAAATCACCGGGCAGCGTTTGAGGAGTTGGCAAAATGATTGTATTGTCCACACAAAAAGTGATGCAGCTTCACCGGTTCCTCATGCAGGTGACCGGTGGGCTGGATGGTCTTCGGGACGAAGGTCTGTTTGATTCCGCCGTACAAAGCCCCTTTGCCACATTTGGAGGTCAGGAGCTTTATCCCAGTATCGAAGAGAAAGCAGCAAAGCTGGGAGTTACCCTTACCAAGAATCACGCCTTTCTGGATGGAAACAAGCGCATCGGTGCCTATGCGCTGCTCATCTTCCTGGATGTAAACGGCGTGGTCATGGAGTACTCCGACGCTGACCTGATTGCTCTGGGACTTGGCATGGCCGACGGCTCACTGGATTATGAAGGCGTTCTGGACTGGATTCAGCAGCATAAGAGATAGGCTTTCGTCCGATGCCTGAGGAGTTTATCCAATCATCAGTACCATGCACAAAACCATGCTTGCAAATTTAAAGAAAAGGTTTGCGGGCGGTTCCGAGGTTCGGAACCGCCCGCAAACCCGCATTACAACAACAAAAAAGCCATCAGCTAAAAAGCTGATGGCTTTGGTCCGAGTGGCGAGAGTCGAACTCACGGCCTCTTGAACCCCATTCAAGCGCGCTACCAAACTGCGCTACACCCGGATATCGCTTTCGGCGACGTGTATTATTATATCCGCTATTTTTCTGTTTGTCAACAACTTTTTTTATTTTGCTGCAAATTTTTTCAAAGGCATCCGCGCCCCGCCAAAAAGCCTGGCAAAGCCGGCCGCAAAAGGCTTGCCCTTTGCGGCCCTGCCGGCCCCATTTACTGCAGCCTTGCCTTTCGCCTGCAGCCAGGGCAGCGGCCGTACAGGGTCAAAGAATACCCTTCCAGCTGCAGTTCGGGCGTTTTTTCCAGCACCGCCCGCAGTGCTTCCTCATCCACCAAAACGTCCTGGACACAGCCGCACTCCAGACAATACATATGATTGTGCTGTTCCAGGGTGCGGTCAAAACGGTCTGCCTTGCCGGGAATCCCCACACGGCGCACGCTGCCCATTTCCACCAGGCTGTTCAGGTTTCGATATACCGTCCCCAGACTAATGCCGGGGCATTTGGCCCGCACAGAGGTATAAATCTCGTCCGCTGTGGGATGATCGCAGCGGGACAATACCTCGTTCAGTACCATTTCCTTCTGCCGGGAATAGCGCATGAATCACGCCCCCTTTCTTGGATTTTTGGCTTCTGGTTCAAAGATACCGGTCATTATGTGCTAATGAAAATAGTATCTTCTACTACATAGAATAGGGGACGCCGCCCGCCTTGTCAAGCGCCGGGAGTTTTTTTCCACAAAAAATTATTTTTTCCCTTTGATCTTTTCCCAGTAAAGTTTGGCGGCCTGCTCGGTTTTATTCTCCCCAAAATGATAGTAGACCCGGTCTTTCAATACATCCGGCAAGTACTGCTGCTCCACCCAATGATGCTCAAAATCATGGGCATACAGATAGTGCTGACCTTTCGCCGCCGCATCCTCTCCATCAAAATGCTTGTTCTGCAGCTGGCGGGGAACCGGGCCGCTGCGGCCCCGCCGCACATCGGCCAGAGCTGCGTCGATGGCCGCCTCGCCGGAGTTGGATTTGGGGCTGATGGCCACCAGGATGACTGCGTCGGCCAGAGGGATCCGCGCTTCGGGCAGCCCCACCATGTTGGCGGCATCCACAGCCGCTTTTACAATGGGGATGATCTGGGGATAGGCCAGCCCTACATCCTCGCAGGCGCACACCATCAGCCGGCGGCAGGCGCTTACCAGGTCCCCCGCCTCCAAAAGCCGGGCCAGATAATGCAGAGCAGCGTCCGGATCAGAACCCCGCATGGATTTCTGGTAGGCCGACACAATATCATAGTGCTCATCGCCCTCCCGGTCATATCGCATGGCGGTGCGCCGGCAAACCTGGCGGATCATATCCAGGTTGATCTGCTTGCCATCCGGCCCCGGTTTGGCGGCACTGACCGCAAACTCCAGGCTGCCCAGAGCCTTGCGCATATCTCCACCGGCGCTCTCGGCCAGGTAATCCTCTGCCTGTTCCTCCAGGACAACCGGGCCTTCCTCCCGGCTCAGCTTCTGGACAGCGTTGCGGATTCCCTGACGGATATCCTCTTTTTCCAGCGCTTTGAACTCAAAAACCGTGCACCGGGAAAGCAGAGCGTTATAAATATAAAAATAGGGGTTTTCGGTGGTGGACGCGATCAGGGTCACGCTTCCGTCCTCGATGCATTCCAGCAGGCTCTGCTGCTGCTTTTTATTGAGATACTGGATCTCATCCAGATAGAGCAGAATCCCGTTGGCGGCCCCCAGGGTGCCGATCTCGGCCAATACTGCCTTGATGTCGCTGGTGGAGGCAGAGGTGCCGTTCAGCTTATGCAGGCGCATTCCGCTGTTGTCCGCAATGATGCGGGCCACCGTGGTCTTGCCCACCCCGCTGGGCCCGTAAAAGATCATATTGGGGACCCGGCCGCTTTCCAGGGTGCTTCGGAACACCATTCCTTCCGCCAGCAGATGCCTCTGCCCGCAGACTTCCTCCAGGCTGCTGGGCCGCAGGCGCTGGGCCAAGGGTTCGTTCATTTGTCCTCCTCCTCGCTGGTTTTGCAGCTCCAGGCCTGACGGCAGGCCTGCCCGTAGCCGGGGTTTACAAACCGGTCAATGGCCAGGCTCAGGCTTCTGTCCCAGAACTCCCATTGATGGGCGCCGTCCCACTCCAGATAGGTGTAGTCCGCCAGGGGCAGATCCTTGGCATGGCTGTGAAACCGTCGGTTCTGCTCAATGATATAATAGGGCTCATGGTCCTGCCGGCCCGCTGTGCAAAGGATTTTGGGCTGCTCTTCCTGGGGCAGGCGGCTCACCCGTTCGGCCAGCCGGAAGAGATCTCTGTCCGCAGACAGCTCCAGCTCCCGGCCCAGGATCGGCTCAAAGGCCCGGCACACAGCCGGATCTTCCCGGTTTTGCAGCATCAGGGCCAGATCCAGGCAGCCGGAAAAGCTGGCGATGCCCGCATAGCGCTCCGGATGATTCATGCCGATATACAGTGCCCCATATCCCCCCATGGACAGGCCGCACAGAAAATTCTTTTCCCGCTGTCGGGGCAGCTTGAAGATCTGATCCAGCTGCCCCGGCAGTTCCTGGGTGAGCCAGGTATTCCAGGCCGGCCCGGCTGCCATATCGCAGTAAAAACTGTTGGAAGCGTCCGGGATGATCAGGGCCAGCCCGTTATCGGCGGCCATCCGGAGAGCCGAGGAAGAATGCACCCAGTCGTCCCCATCGTTGGTATACCCATGCAGCAGGGTAAACACGGCCCGCACCTCCCTGCCGGCCCAGCCGGGCTGGTCACAGGGCAGATACAGCCGGACAGTCGTCTGCGCCCCCAATGCCGCGCTCTTGAATTTGCAGTGCAGGAAAGCCATCGCTTCTTCCCCCTCATTTCCGCTTTATACTTTAAAAGTATTATATCGCAAAGGCCCTCCCCCCGCAATCGGGCCTGCCTATCCCTCTTTGCGCCCGGCCCCCGGGGTTTTCCTACATTATTGCGCCCGCCCGGCCTTGTCATCCCGCCTTAATGAAAATAGTTCCTAATTTCTCTTGCTATCCCCGCGGCCTTCATGTTACAATACTTATAATAAAAATTCCCCCGCTGCGGCCTGCCGTGCCGCCGGGAATGAGGGACGAGGACGTTTATGGAAAAGAAGGAACTGGCCCTGGAAGTGATCCGGCGGCTTAAGGAAGAATACCCCCTGGCGGAATGCACGCTGGACTATGACCACGCCTGGCAGCTGCTGGTGGAGGTGCGTCTGGCTGCCCAGTGCACCGACGCCCGGGTGAATATCGTGGTGAAGGACCTCTTCGCCAAATATCCCAGTGTGGAGGCCCTGGCCGACGCCACTGTGGAAGAGATTGAAGCCATTGTAAAGCCCTGCGGCCTGGGCCACAGCAAGGCCCGGGATATCAGCCTGTGCATGAAAAAGCTGCGGGACGAATTTGGTGGGCGGGTCCCGGACGATTTCGATGCCCTGCTGAGCCTGCCGGGTGTGGGCCGCAAGAGCGCCAACCTGGTAATGGGCGATGTGTTCGGCAAGCCGGCCATTGTCACCGACACCCACTGCATCCGCCTGTGCAACCGCATTGGGCTGGTGGATGGCATCAAGGAACCCAAAAAGGTGGAAATGGCCCTGTGGAAGATCATCCCCCCCGAGGAGGGAAGCGATCTCTGTCACCGTTTTGTGCTGCACGGCCGGGCGGTATGCGACGCCCGCAGCCCCAAATGCGAGGGCTGCAGCCTGCGGGATATCTGCGCCTACGGGCAGGCCAGTGGGAACGCCTGAGGACCCGCCTGCATAGACAGGGGCAGGGGCGTATCTCATAAGGAGAAAGGAAGTTAGCGGATATGATCCATCTGATTGTCAGTATTCTGATCGGCGCACTCGCCGGCTATATTGCCGGCAAGATTATGGGCAGCGAGGGCGGTTTTCTGCACAACCTGGTTCTGGGTGTGATCGGCGGCGTTGTGGGCAGCCTTTTGCTGGGGCTGGTGGGCATCGCCAGCTATAGCCTGCTGGGGGATGTGCTGGTGGCCGTGCTGGGCGCCTGCGTTTTTCTGTTTGTGGGGCGGCGGTTTTTCCGCTGACCAAAACCGACATCAAACGGGCGGAAGGGAGAGAAATCTCTCTTTTCCGCCCGTTTTTTCCTTTGGCGAAACTTCCGCCATAAAAATGATGAAAACGCTCCCCTTTCTCTCCCTTACTATCGTCAAACTGCCCTATGGATTCAATTGAAAGCGAAGAAAGTTTGTGATATACTTAACACGTTAACAGATTCTCCCCCTTGCAAAGGGCCCGGGCAGCGCATTATGGGGGCGTTTGCCGAGCTTTTGGCGGCGGGGAAATTTCAGATGGAGAGGAACAGATTTTTATGTTCAAGATCTTGAAAAGAAAGGCGCTGAAGCCCACTGTCACCGAACTGGTGATCGAGGCGCCGCTGATCGCCAAAAAGGCGAAGCCGGGGCAGTTCATCATTGTGCGTCCCTTTGAAGATTCCGAGCGCATCCCTCTGACGATCTCCTCCTATGACCCGGAAGAAGGCTCTGTGAGCATCATCTTCCAGGTGGTGGGCGGCACCACCATGGAGCTGAACAGCCTGCCCGAGGGCGGCTATGTTCATGACTTTGTGGGCCCCCTGGGCCGTGCCACCGAGGTGGAAGGCCTGAAAAAGGTGCTGGTGGTAGGCGGCGGCGTAGGCTGCGCCATAGCCCTGCCCATTGCCCAGGAGCTGCACCGGCTGGGCTGCGAAGTGCACAGCGTCATCGGCTTCCGCTCTCAGGATCTGGTGATCCTGGAGGACGAGTTCTCCGCCTGCAGCCAGAAGATGATGGTGATGACCGACGACGGCAGCTACGGCCATAAAGGCCTGGTGACCAACGCCATCGAAACTCTGGTGGCCGAGGGCAACCAGTACGATGAAGTGATCACCATCGGGCCCCTGGTCATGATGAAGTTCGTCTGCCTGACCACCAAAAAGCTGGGCCTGAAGACCGTGGTTTCCATGAGCGCCATCATGGTGGACGGCACCGGCATGTGCGGCGGCTGCCGTGTTTCTGTGGGCGGCAAGACCAAATTCGCCTGTGTGGATGGCCCCGATTTTGACGGCCATGAGGTGGACTGGGACGAGATCATCAACCGCTGCGGCATGTATAAGGATTTTGAGGCCCATGCCCGCGAGGCCACCTGCAATTTGCTCAATAAGGAGGTTCAGTGATCATGGCAGTCCAGTTCAATATGGATCCGAAAAAATGCCCCATGCCCAGCCAGGATCCCCAGGTCCGCAATCACAATTTTGACGAGGTTGCCCTGGGTTACACCAAGGAGATGGCTGTGGGCGAGGCCAAGCGCTGCCTCAACTGCAAGAACAAGCCCTGCGTAAACGGCTGCCCCGTGGGCATCGATATTCCCGGCTTTATCAGCAAGGTAGCCGCCGAGGATTTTGAGGGTGCCTATCAGGTGCTTTCCGCTTCCAGCAGCCTGCCCGCCGTCTGCGGCCGGGTATGCCCCCAGGAGACCCAGTGCGAGGGTGTGTGCACCCGCGGCATCAAGGGTGAGAGCGTGGGCATCGGCCGGCTGGAGCGCTTTGTGGCCGACTGGCACCGGGAGAATGTACATACCGACCCCCAGACGCCGGTTTCCAACGGGCACAAGGTGGCGGTGATCGGCGCGGGTCCCAGCGGCCTTACCTGCGCAGGCGACCTGGCCAAGGCCGGCTATAAGGTCACCATTTACGAGGCCCTGCATGTGGCCGGCGGCGTGCTGATGTACGGCATTCCCGAGTTCCGTCTGCCCAAGGATATTGTGCAGACCGAGATCGAAGGCTTGAAAAAGCTGGGTGTGGACATCGAGACCAACATGGTCATGGGCAAGGTGCTGACCATTGATGAGCTGATGGGCGAATACGGCTACGAGGCTGTCTATGTGGCTTCCGGCGCCGGCCTGCCCCGGTTTATGAATATCCCCGGCGAGGGGCTGAGGGGCGTGTACAGCGCCAACGAGTACCTGACCCGCACCAACCTGATGAAGGCTTACCGCCCCGACAGCAAGACCCCCATCAAGAAGAGCAAGGCTGTGGCCGTGGTTGGCGGCGGCAACGTGGCCATGGACGCGGCCCGCTGCGCCCTGCGCCTGGGCGCCGAGACGGTGTACATCGTTTACCGCCGTGGTATGGAAGAACTGCCTGCCCGCCGGGAGGAAGTGGAGCACGCCCAGGAAGAGGGCATCGTCTTCAAACTGCTGTGCAACCCTGTGCATATTGACGGGGATGAGAACGGCAACGTGAAGGATATCACCTGCATCCGGATGGAGCTGGGCGAGCCCGACGCTTCCGGCCGCCGCCGCCCGGTGGAGGTTCCCGGCAGCGAGTTCACCCTGGAAGTGGACACCGTGATCATGGCTCTGGGCACCAGCCCCAACCCCCTGATCCGCAGCACCACCCCCGGCCTTGAGACCAACAATCACGGCTGCATCGTCACCAACGGCGACGACGGCCTTACCAGCCGGGAGGGCGTATATGCCGGCGGCGACGCGGTGACCGGTGCTGCCACCGTGATCCTGGCCATGGGCGCCGGCAAACATGCCGCCAAGGCCATCGACGAGTACATCAAAGGCAAGAACGCCTGAAGCGTTTGATCTGTAAAAAGGGCGGGAGAAAGTCTCATGCTTTCTCCCGCCCTTTCTTGTTCCCCAGACAGAAAAATGCTACAATGAAGGTACAGAGAAACAGAAAAAGGGGGCGATGAAAATGAGCTTCGCAGGCTGGCGGACGCTAGTTTTTTCAACGCAGTATACCCGGAGAGTTTGAACAGATTTTCAGGTGATGGATATGAAAAAGATCCTGCCCGCCTTCCTGGTCTTGCTTTTCTGCGCCTTATCAGGCTGTGCCCCCGAAACCCCTGCCTCTTCCCTGCCGGCAGAGCCGGCTTCTTCCTCCTCGCCCAGTGTACCTTCCTCTTCTGCGCCCGGCGTTTTCTCCTCTTCCCCTTCCTCCCAAACGCCCCTGTTTGATCTTTACGACTATTATAATCTGCCGGAAAGCGTGGAGATCCTGGACCCTTTCCCCGACCGGACCGAGCCGCCCTATACCGAGCATGCCATGGCTCAGCTGAAAGATCTTTTTGCCCATGCCATGGCCGGGGAGTGGGAGCTGGCCCGCCAGCTGGCAAGCAGCATCCCCGGGGCCTTTGACCGCTTTGAAGGGGTGAAAATCTCCGATTTCCAGATCCGGAAAGTGGAGATTCTGGATTCCTATGACACCGCCCTTGTATCCTTTGATTTAACCGTCGAGGAAGGCGATGACGAGCTGTTCCAGCCCGGCACCACCCCTTGGGAGGCCAAACTGGTGCTGAGCGCGAGCAACTGGGCCGAATACATCCTGCCGGAGGACCAGGTCCTGACGCCCTGCCATCTGGCCCAGATGGAGCCGGCCGAGCAGTTCTGCTTTACCCTGGCCAGTTATCTGCCCCAGCTTCGGGGGGATGATTTCACCCCATACCTGAAGCCGGCCGATGAGACGGAAATGTACTACATGATAGACCCGGCCTGCTGCGCCCTTACCCGAGCCAATCTTCCGGAAGTGCCCTATACCCCCGAAACAAAAAGCCCGGAAGCCTTCTATCGGGATATGGAAAAGGTCTTTGGTGTAGACCTGTGGGGGGTAGACCTGAGCCAATACAGCAGCTATCTGGCCTACCAGATGATCATCCCGGTGCCCAAGGGAGGCCGGTGGGTCTATGCCGTCACGGCTGATACCGGCCAGGAGGGAGACACCCAGACCGTCACCCTGGATCTGTATGCCGATACCATCTGCTGGTCGGTTGTCAGCACCCTGCGCTATACGCTAACCCAAAACGAAGATGGCTCTTTCCGGCTGTTGTCGGTGGATGAGCTCTATTCCTCCGGCCTTTCCTGGGAGACGGGAAGCCTGTGACCTGTAAACAAAAGAGCCGGTTCTGCGGGAATTCCGCAGAACCGGCTCTTTTTCGCAAACTCTTATCGTTTTTTTCGCCCGCCCCCGACCGCGGGCTTTTTTCTTTTGGGGGCAGGCCCTTCCCGGCGCTTTTTTTCCGGTGCCGGGCGGCCCTGGCCGATTGCGCATTCTCCGGCCATTCCCCGACCGGCCAGCAGCCCGGTGCCAAAAGCCCAGTGTAGATTGTAGCCCCCGCACAGGCCGGCCGCGTCCAGGATCTCCCCTGCCAGGTACAGCCCCGGGCAAAGGCGGGATTCCATGGTGACCGGGTCGACCTCCTCCAGGCTGACCCCACCGCCTGTGACCTGGCACTGCTCCCAGCCCAGGGTGCCGGAAATCGGGAATTCCAGCCCTTTCAGGGCAGCGGCCAGCCGACGGGCCGCTGCCTCATCCAGATGCGCTTTTTCCGGTATGCCCGCTGCCTTCCCCACGGCCCGGGCCAGTTTCCAGTGAAGCATCCCTTCCAGGGCCTCGCCGGCGCTGCAGCCCCGGCTGCCCTGGCGTGCCAGCCAGGCGGCCAGACTTTCGGCACTCCTGGCCGGAAACAGATCTACCCGGGCCGAAATCCCCTGACGGCGGGCCGGCGGCAGCATGCCGTAGCTGAGGGAGAGTTGGAAAAAGGGAATCCCGGAAAGGCCGTATTCGGTGAACTGCACCTCGCCGGTATCCTCGGCCAGCAGCCGTCCCCCGCTGTACAGGCCTGCCCGGGCGGCTGCCCGGACTCCCTTCAGATCCCGGCAGAGGGGGGAGGAACTGGTGAAAGCGGTCAGCGCCGGCCAGACCGGATGCAGGGTGTGGCCCAGGCTGGCGGCCAGTTCCAGGCCTGAGCCATCCGAACCCAGGGCCGGGGCGGCCTTGCCGCCTGCCGCCAGCAGCACCTGGCCGGCCTGCAGGGCCCGGCCATCCCGGGCAGTGACGCAAAAACCGCCGTCCGCCTTTTCCAGCCTGACCGCCTCAAAGCCGGCCAGTTCTTCCACCCCCGCCGCTCTCAGGCTGCGGCGCAGGGCTTCCGCCACCGTGCCGGCAAAATAGCTATAGGGGTACATCCGGCCATCCGGCTGCAGGTCGCAGAGCAGGCCATGGTTTTCAAAAAAGGCCCGCTGCCGCTCAAAGGGGGCCCCGGCCAGGATCTCTTCCAGCCGCCGGGGCGAACGGGTGGCATACCCTGCGGCGGACACGTTCCGGTTGCCCAGGTTGCACCGGCCGTTGCCGGTGGCCAACAGCTTTTTGCCCGGCTTTTCCATCCGGTCCGCCAGAAGGATCCTGCCGGGCAGCCCGACCCGGTTCCGTATCTCGGCCAGCTGGATGGCCGCCGCCATCCCGGCAGCGCCGCCCCCCAGGATCAGCACATCCGCCCGCATCCGGTTTTCCATAGCCGCCTCCTTTTACAGAATCTCTATGCCCAGCAGCCGGGCCATTTCAGCTGCCTGGAACATATCCATCTTTGCGCCCCGCAATTCGGCGCAGTTTTCCGACACCCGGATCCCCTGTACCCCGCAGCTTCTCAGGTCCAGCCCGGCCAGAGAGGTTCCGTACAGTTCGGCCCCGGAAAGATCACACCCTTCCAGGCCCATCTTTTTCATCTGAAGACGGGATAAAAAGCTTTCCTGCAAGACACAGTCTTTCAGTCTGCTTTTCTCCCACCTGCTCTCGGAAAAATTGGCCCAGGACAGACGGCAGTCCTCCCACCGGCTGCCCAGGAACACCGCCCCGGCAAACCGGCCGCCCTCCGCCTTGCAGCCGCTCAGCCGGCTGTTTTTCCAGTAGCTGTCCTCAAACCGGCTGCCGCTCAGGTCGCACCCCTCAAAAACCGTATCGTAAAAAGCCGCCTTGGAAAAATCGCAGTTCAAGAGCCGGCAGCCCACAAACCGCACCTGCTCAAAATCCAGCTTTTCCGCCTCGGCCCCTTCCAGGACTTCGTTTTGAAAGGTAAGGCCCCGCAGCCCCTGTTCCTGCAGGCGGGCCTCTTTCAGCGCCTGTATCAGCATCCCGTTCTCCTTATTCCCGGCCCTGCCAGCAAAAGCGGGGGCCTTTCCAGCCGTCCCGCTCCACCCATTCGTTCCACATGGGCAGGGGCCGCACCCAATAACCTTTTTCTCCGTACAGCGCCTGGTATAAAACCAGGGTCTCACCGCTCTCGCTGTGGCGCACCGGCCCGATCACCCGGTACTGTCCGCCCTTGAAATGCCGGTACAGCCCTGGCAGGGGGAACAGCTCCTTTTTCATCACCAGCCGCAGATGCCCGCCGTATTTTTCCTTCTGGCAGGCAGGACGGTAGCCCTCGGCCTCCAGCGCCCCCCGGCTGAACCGGTTCTGGGGGCTGACGGTACAGCCAAAACCAATGATCCGGGGCGGGCGGTATTCCTCGGCCAGCCGCAGCAGGCGGCGCTGGATCCCGTTGCCCCGGTACTCGGGGGCCACCACCACCGAATCCACATTGGCCCAGAGGGGGATCTGGTCAGGGGGCAGCCCCAGGTCCCACCCATAGTTCCCGCTTTCCCCGCCCAGGCAGACCAGGCTCAGGTAGGCCATGGCCTCTTCCCCGGCCCAGAGGCAGAGAAAAAGCCCCTTTTCCATCTGGCTTGCCATCTCCTGCCGGGTGGAGGGCACATACCATTCCGGCTGCTCCATCCCCGCCAGCACCCGCCTCTGCAAATCATCCAGGGCCGGGATATCCTCCGGGCGGCCAAAACGAAGGGCCAGCACCTGCTGGCAGGGCTGGCCCCGGAATTTTTCAACAGAAAAATCCTTGCTCATTTTACGGCGATGCACTCGATCTCCACCAGGCCGGCCTTGGGCAGGGCGGCTACCTGGAAGCAGCTGCGGGCGGGACGATGATCACCGAAGGCCTCGGCATAGATGCTGTTGACAGCGCCGAAATCCTTCATGTCGGCCAGCAGAACGGTGGTCTTGACCACATCCTGCATGGTCATGCCGGCCTCGGCCAGGATGGCAGCCATGTTGGCCAGGGACTGCTTGGCCTGAGCCTCAACGCCCTCGGGCAGCTCGCCGGTCACAGGGTCCAGACCCAGCTGGCCGGAAACGTACAGGGTGTTGTCGCACAGCTGGGCATGGCAGTAGGGGCCCACGGCGGCGGGAGCATTCTGAGCAGTGATTACCTTTTTCATTCTTCCAAATCCTCCAAAAAATTTTTTCGCATTTTGCGATCTGCAAGGAACATTATAACACAAAAGTGAAACAAGTTGTGCTATAATAGCAAAAGATTCATCAAAAGTTTTGCGGGCCGGATAGAAAAGGGCGCTGCTGCCCTTTTTTTCGGCTTAGAGGCCCGGGGAAGGCCGGCCCGGCAAAGAGTTTTGCGTTTCTCTAAAATGGGTCTCAGGGCCCGCCTGAGCCGTCCGGCGGCCTTTTCAGGCGTTCCCGGAGGCTTTTTTTGAGGGAAGGAGAAGTGAAATGATACAGCAACAACCGGGCGACACCCCTGTTTTGGGGGGCGCGCTCATCTCTTCTCAGGTGGTGGAAAAGCTGCTGGAGGAGATGCGTACCGGCTGCTATGCCCGGGGGGCCCGCCTGCCTGCGGAAATTGAACTGGCAGCCCACCTGCAGGTGAGCCGCACCGTAGTGCGGGATGCCTTGAGCGAAATGGAACGGGAGGGCTTTGTGGAACGGGTGCGGGGCATCGGCACCGTCATCAACCGCCGGGCCCTGGAACTGAAGGACCGGATGGACCAAAAATTTGAGTACAGCGCCATGATCCGGGCGGCGGGGCGCCAGCCCAATGTGGATATGATCAGCACATCCCAGACGCCGGCCTCCCCCGAGATGGCCGCGCTGCTGCAGATCGAACCGGGCAGCCCCATCTTCACCATTCAAAAACGGATCAAGGCGGATTCCCAGCCGGTGATCTATTCGGTAGATCACCTGCCTTTGGCCCTTTTCAAGGGGGAAAAACCGGAGCAGATGGATCTCACCCTGCCGGTTTTTGAGATTCTGGAAAAGGCCTGCGGCCAGACGGTGACCAGCACCATCGCCCATGTGAAGGCCGTCTGCCCCGACGCCGCCCTCAGCCGCACCCTGTCGCTGGGCAGCGGCGAGGCCCTGCTTTTGCTTGACGAGGTGTGCAGCACCAGGCTCTGCCAGCCGGTCCTGCATTCCTACAGCTACTATACTTCCTTCTTCGATTTTTCCCTTCTCCGCAAGCTGTTTTGAGGTGCGGCCGCCGGCCGCAGAAAGGAGCGTTATGCGTCATCTGATCGATCCTCTGGATTTTACCAGGGAAGAAGTGGACAATCTTCTGGACCTGGCAGACCGGATCCTGGCAGACCCGGAGGCCTACCAGGAGGTAGCCCGCCACAAGAAGCTGGCCACCCTGTTCTATGAGCCCAGCACCCGCACCCGTCTTTCCTTTGAGGCCGCCATGCTGAACCTGGGCGGCAGCGTACTGGGCTTTTCCAGCGCGAATTCTTCCAGCGCCTCCAAGGGTGAGAGCGTGGCCGACACCATCCGGGTGGTGAGCCACTATGCCGACATCGCCGCCATGCGTCACCCCAAGGAGGGCGCTCCCCTGCGGGCTTCCCGCTATTCGGGCATCCCGGTGATCAACGCAGGCGACGGCGGCCACCAGCACCCCACCCAGACCCTCACCGACCTGCTCACCATCCGCCGCCGCACCGGCCGGCTGGAAAACCTGACCATCGGCCTTTGCGGCGACCTGAAATTTGGCCGCACGGTCCACAGCCTCATCAAAAGCCTGACCCGATATTCGGGCATCCGGTTCATTCTTATCAGCCCTGAGGAGCTGCGCCTGCCCGACTATATCGTCAACGACGTGCTGAAGGCTCACAATGTGCCCTTTGAGGAGACCCGCAGCCTGGAAGACGCCCTGCCCCAGCTGGATATTCTGTATATGACCCGGGTTCAGCGGGAGCGGTTCTTCAACGAGGAGGACTATGTGCGGCTGAAAAACAGCTATATCCTTACTGCCCGCAAGATGGAGCTGGCCCCCGCCCATATGGCGGTGCTGCATCCCCTGCCCCGTGTGAACGAAATTGAGCTGAGCGTGGACGATGACCCCCGGGCCGCCTATTTTGAGCAGGCCAAGAACGGGGTATATGTGCGGATGGCCCTTATCATGACCCTGCTGGGCCTGCCCGACCCCAAAGCCAATCAGGAGGTGTAACGGAATGCTGAACATTGATGAAATCCAGAACGGTATTGTGATCGACCACATCCAGGCCGGCACCAGCATGCATCTGTATGATCTGATGGGGCTGGATTCCCTGGACTGCGGCGTGGCCATCATCCGGAACGTGCGCTCCAATAAAATGGGCAAAAAGGACATTATCAAGATCGAGGGGGATATCACCGGCCTGAAGCTGGACGTGCTGGGCTATCTGGACCCCAACATCACCATCGCCGAGATCCGGGACGGGAAGATCGTCCGTAAGGAAAAGCCCTCCCTGCCCAAGCGGCTGGTAAATGTGGTCCGCTGCAATAACCCCCGCTGCATCACCAGCATCGAGGAGGAGTGCGACCACATCTTTGAATTGAGCGAGAACGGCCGTTACCGCTGCATTTACTGTGAGCAGGAACTGCAGGTCAAGCCCCGCTAAGCCCCTATACGCCAGAAAGGCGCGCGCTTTTTGAAGCGCGCGCCTTTTTTCCTGCCTTTTCAGGTGGGGGCCCCGGCTGCCGCGGTCTGCCCGCTCTGGGCTTCCAGCACCACCTGGTCGCCCTCCACCTGGGCCACAAAGCTGCCCCCCGGCAGGGCCGTGCCCTCGGCGATCTTATCGGCCAGAGCCTGCTCCACCGCCCGGCCCACCACCCGGCGCAGCTGCCGGGCTCCGTAAGGGGAAGAGGCCTTGCGGGCCAGCAGGGCGGGCAGAAGGCTGCTGTGGTCCAGCTGATAGCCGTTGGCCCGGGCCCGCTGTTCCAGCTGGCAGAGCTGTTTTTCCGCAATCCGGGTCAGTTCCGGCTGGCCCAGGGGCTCAAACACCACGATCTCATCCATCCGGCCCAGCAATTCGGGGCGGAAATACCCCTTGGCCTCCTCAATGGCCTGCCGCCGCCGGCTTTCGGCTGCCCCCTCCTGGGTGCCGAAGCCCACCGGCCCGGTCTGGCCGGAAAGGAACCGTGCCCCCAGATTGGAGGTAAGCAGCACGATGGTATTGCGGAAATCCGCCGTGCGGCCCATGGAATCGGTAAGGCAGCCATCCTCCAGAATCTGCAAAAGGATGTTCTGCACATCCCCGTGGGCCTTTTCGATCTCATCAAAAAGCACCACACTGTAGGGACGGCGGCGCACCGCCTCGGTGAGCTGGCCCCCCTCCCCGTGGCCCATATAGCCCGGAGGCGCCCCCATCAGCCGGGAGACCGTGAAGCTCTCGTGGTATTCGCTCATGTCAAATTTCAAAAGGGCTTTTTCGCTGCCAAACCAACATTCGGCCAGGGTCCTGGCCAAGTAGCTCTTGCCCACGCCGGTGGGGCCCAGAAAGAGCATGGCCCCCATGGGCCGACGTCCGTCCCGCAGGCCGGTTCGGCTGCGCCGGATGGCCCCTGCCACCGCCTGCACTGCCCGGGGCTGGCCCACCACCCTTTCGGCCAGCCGTTCTTCCAGTTTTTCCAGCTTCTGGCGCTGCTGCTCGGTGATCCGGTCTACCGGTACCCCGCTGGCCCGGCTCACCACCCGGGCAATCCGCTCCGCCGTCAGCTGGGGCATCGTCTCCCCGGGCATCCGATCGATGCGCAGGCTGGCGGCGGCCTCATCCAGCAGGTCCACCGCCTTGTCGGGCAGGTATCGGCCGTTCAGGTACCGCACCGAGAGATCCACCGCCGCGTCAATGGCTTCTTCGGTGATCTTTACCCCGTGATAGCTCTCATAGCGGGGGGCCAGCCCCCGCAGGATCTCCCGGGCCGCGGCGGGGGTAGGTTCTTCCACCACCACCTGGCCAAAGCGCCGATCCAGGGCGGCATCCTTTTCAATGCACTTGCGGTATTCCTCCCGGGTAGTGGCCCCAATGATCTGCACCTCGCCCCGGGCCAGCAGGGGCTTTAGGATGCTGGCCGCGTCGATGGCCCCTTCGGCGGCCCCCGCCCCCACGATCACATGGATCTCGTCAATAAACAGGATGGTGTTCTTTTCCCTGCCCAGTTCTTCCAGCAGGCTTTTGAACCGTTCCTCAAAATCGCCCCGGTACTTGGTACCTGCCACCATGGCCGCCATATCCAGGCTCACCAGCCTTTTGCTCAGCAGGCTGTCCGGCACCCGGCCGTCGGCGATCCGCTGGGCCAGGGCCTCGGCCAGGGCGGTTTTGCCCACCCCCGGCTCTCCCACCAGGCAGGGGTTATTTTTCTGGCGGCGGCAGAGGATCTCCACCATCCGCTCCAATTCCTGCTGACGGCAGAGCACCGGGTCCAGCACCCCTTCCAGGGCCAGGCGGGTCAGATCCTTGCCGTATTTGTCACAGAGCCGCCCCGCCTTGGCGTAGGTGGTCCGGGGGGCGGCGGTGATATTGTACTGGCCGGAAAGCTGCCGGCATTCCCGGGCTGTGGATGTAAGCTCCACCCCCATCTGGGTCAGCCACAGGCTGGCCATGCAGGTGGCGTCTTCCAGCATGGCGCAGAGCAGGTGGGAGTTTTCTGCCTCCCGCCGCCGGGCCGTCTGGGCCCCCAGCACCGCAAATTCCATGGCCTTTTGGGCCTCGGGCAGAAGGTCGCCCCCCTTCAGCCGCAGGGGCTTATCCTGCCCCAGCTGGCGTACCTTCCACTCCACCTGCTCCACCGTCACGTTTTTGGTGCGCAAAAAACAGGCGGCCGTATCCGAGGGCTGCAGCATGATGGCCCAAAGCAGATGCCCTGTGCCCGCTTTGGGCAGGCCCTGCTCGCCGGCCAGCTGCAGCGCCCGCACCACCGTCTGGGTGGCGCTTTTGGAAAAACCCTTATATCGAAACATTTCCTCCCTGCGCTTTCCCGGGGCGTAGGTTGATTGTAAAGGCCCCGCGTCTTGCAGTATGGGCCCGCCGGGCGCAAAAAAATCCCCCTGGGAAAATTGTCTTCCCAGGGGGATTTTTCTGTAAGCCAAGTTCAGCCCTGCTGGGCCAGCGCCTCTTCCAGGGCCAGGGCGATCTGATCCGGGCAGGAGGTAGCCTTGCGGCCGCAGCGGATGCCCTTCATGCGGGCGATGGCCTGGTGGGCGTCCATCCCTTCCACCAGCGAGCAGATGCCCTTCAGGTTGCCGTCGCAGCCGCCCAGCACCTGGATATTCTGAATCTTTCCTTCCGGGGTCAGCTCCACCTTGGTGGCCATGGAGCAGGTGCCCTGATTTTTACGGGTATATACCATGTTGATTGACTCCTTTTCAGTTTTCTTTCCGCTGCTTTACCAGTTGGCGGATTCGTTCCAGCTGATCGTCCCCGGTGACGCAGGTGCCCACCGGATGGGGCCGTTTGGAGTTGGAACCGTGATAGTCGGTGCCGCCGGTGACGATCAGGTCATAGTCCCGGGCCAGCTGGCGCAGTTCTTCCTTATCCTCGGGGGTGTTGCGGGGATGCTCAATTTCCACCCCATCGATCCGCCCCTGCTCTGCCAGCTGGCGCACCAGCGGCATGCTGTGGTATACGCTGGGATGGGCGAAGATCACCACGCCCCGGCAGGCCCGGACCAGTTCCAGCACATGGTCCACCGTCTCATACTTGGGGGTGTGGATCACCTTGCCCCGGTAGGGGCGCAGGTTGAACAGCTCCTTATACAGATCCCCGTAAATGGTATCGGCCAGGCCGATCTCATAAAGGGCCCTCATGATGCCGGATTTGTAGAGCACCCCGCTGTCCTGGGCATATTCCAGGGCCTGCTGAGTGGTGAACTGGGGATACATGGCCTCCAGTTCCCGGGCGCTTTGCAGGCAGCACTCGTTCCGCCGCCGGGCCATGGTTTCGCAATGCTCCTGCAGGGCAGCGCAGTCGTCCGGCCAATAGCAGAGCAGGTGCACCCGGTGCTCCCGCTCATAGTCGTAAGCGGTGAGCTCGGTGGCAGGGATCAGCTCTACCCCCTCCTGCCGGGGATTCTGGTAGGCATAGCGCACCGAGAGCAGGCTGTCGTGGTCGGAGATGGCCAGGCTGGTCAGCCCGGCCCGGGCTGCGTAGAAGGGGAGCATTTCCGCCTTTACTGACCCGTCGGAAAACGTAGAATGGGTATGCAGATCTCCGGGCATTCCGGTATTCCTTTCTGTTCTGAAGAAAATGCCCCTCCCCGGGGAAAAAAGCAGCGCCGCCCGGGGCGGCGCCGTATGGGGATGCCGGGCTCAGCGGCCCAGCCGGGGGGTAGCGTTTACAAAACCGCTTTCCAGCTGTTCGCCCATGGACAGGCACTTGGCCGTGCCCAGAGCCACGCAGTTGATGGGATCCGGGGAGAGCTCCACCTTCACCTTCAGCTGCTCGCTCAGGTATTCCGGCAGGCCCTGCAGCTTGCTGCCGCCGCCGGTGAGCATGATGCCGTTGCGGTAGATATCGCCCGCCAGCTCTGGCGGGGTCTTTTCCAGCACCTGATGGGCGGCCGTGGAGATCTGCTCCACCAGGGGCAGGATGGGCTCGTACAGATCCTGGGTGGTGATGGTGATCTTCTGGGGCAGGCCGGTGATCAGGCTGCGGCCCTTGGTCTCCATGCTGGCGCTGAAATCCTTCTGGGGGCAGCAGGCGACCTCCTTTTTCAGGGTCTCGATGGTGCGCTGGCCCACCGCCACGCTGAATTTCTGCCGCACAAACTTGATGAGTTCCTCGTCAAAGGTGTTGCCGGCCACGGCCAGCCCGGCGGAAAGCACCTTGCCGCCCAGACTGATCACCGCAATATCGGTAGTGCCGCCGCCAATATCCACGATCATCCGCCCGTCCGGCTGCAGGATATCCAGCCCGCTGCCCAGGGCCGCCGCGATGGGCTCATCGATCAGGAACACCTGCCGGGCCCCGGCCGAGACCACCGCTTCCACCACCGCGTCGCTCTCAATGCCGGTGATGGCCGCCGGCACGCATACCGCCACCCGGGGCTTCATCATCCGGGCATTGTAGACCTTTTTTACAAAGCTGCTGATCAGCTCTTTGGTAAGGGTGTGGTTGGAAATGACGCCGTCCTTCAGGGGGCGGATGGCCGAGATGTAGCTGGGGGTACGGCCCACCATGGCCAGTGCCGCATCGCCCACGGCCAAAACCTTGTTTTTGCGGGTGTCATAGGCCACCACGCTGGATTCGTTCAGGATCACGCCCTCATCTGCCACCGCAATGATGATGGAGGTGGTGCCCAGGTCAATACCGATATCGTAATTGGTCAAAATACTCTCCTCTTTCTCTTGCCCGGCAAGGGCCTGCCGGTTTTATCTGCACAGAGCCTTATCCGGCTCCCTTGTCCTCTTGTTTTTGGGGCGGCTCGATCTCCGAGGCCGCGGCGCTCACCGCAAACACTTCCAGAGCCCCGGCCTGCAAAAGCGCCCGGGCCGCCTCACTGATGGTGGCGCCGGTGGTGATCACATCATCCACCAGCAAAATTCGCCGCCCTTCCAACTTCTGCGGGCAGCTCACCCGCATGGAAAAGCAGGGATTGGCCAGCCGTACTTCTCCGGGAAGGCCGGTCTGGGGTTTTACCGGCCGGCTGCGTTCCAGCGCTCCCTTCTCAAAGGGCAGGCCCAGCGCTTCGGCCAGGGCAGCGGCCATCCGGGCCGTACTGTCATAGGGCCGATTGGCATGGCTGGAAGGCACCGAAACCACCCGATCATAGGGCAGGCGCGGCCCCTCGTAATTCAGGGTTATTATACCATGCCGCACCCCGAAAGTACAGCCGAAAAGGCTCATGGCCAGGGCATAGCCCAGCTCCCGGCCATACCAGGGCCGGCCGCCGTTCTTCATTTCCAGAATAGCCCGCCGGGCCGGGTCTTTATACAGGAAAAGGCTGGCGGCTCCTTCCAGATCTTCCAGTTTATGCTCGGTGGCGGAAAGGGAAAAGGGCCGGTGCAGCACCGCATCGGTCTTAGCCTTGCAGTCGGTGCATTGGGGCAGCCAGCCGATCACCGCCCCGCAGAAGGGACACCGCCGGGGGAAGGCCAGGTCAAAGGCGGCCCGGGCGGCCCCTTTCCAAAACCGGTCAGCTTTCATGGCCCGGCTCCCCGCCCGGCATGGCCCGCATCAGCAGCTCTCCCAGGCCGCTGTAGCGCAGGTTCTGGCGGACATTTTCCACCATTTTCTGAACGGTAGCCCCGCTGCCTGCCAGGATGCAGAGCTTCTTGGCCCGGGTAACGCCGGTATACAACAGGTTGCGGTAACAGAGCTTTTCGGGCACCTCGCTCACCGGCAGTACCACGGCGGGGAACTCGCTGCCCTGGCTTTTGTGGATGGTCACCGCATAGGCAGTTTCCAACTCGTTCAGGTGTTCGGCGGTATAGACCAGGATCCGGTCATCCATCCGCACCTTCAGGCTGCGCTGGCTTGTATTTACCTCCAGCACGATGCCGATATCTCCATTGAAGGCGCCCACGCCGGATTCGCCCCCCTCCCGCTCAAAGGGGATGTCGTAATCATTGCGCACCTGCATCACCTTGTCTCCCACCCGGAAGATCTGCTCCCCTGCCTTCAGCTCGTCCTTGCCGATGGAGGGCGGGTTGAGCATCTCCTGCAGCCGCAGGTTCAGCTGGCGGGTGCCCGAGGGCCCCATCTTGGTGGGGCAGAGCACCTGAATATCCCGCACCGGGTCAAAGCCATAGCTCCGGGGCAGGCGGGCCGCCACCAGATCACAGATCAGCTGCTGGCAGGCCATTCCCCCCGCCTTGAGGAAGAAAAAATCATCCTCCCTGCCGCCGGTCTCAGGGATCTGGCCGGTTACGATGCGATGGGCGTTGGCCACGATCAGGCTGCTGGCCGCCTGGCGGAAGATCTGGGTCAGGCAGACGGTGGGAACCACCCCGCTGCAGATGACCTCCCCCAGAATATTGCCGGGGCCCACGCTGGGCAGCTGGTCGGCGTCCCCCACCATGATAATCCGGCAGCCCCGCTTGAGGGCGGCCAGCAGGCTCTGGAACAGCTTCACATCCACCATGCTCATCTCATCCAGGATGATCACATCGCAGCGCAGCAGGTTCTTTTCGTTATGGATAAAATGGAGTACCCCGCCGGAATAATCCACCTCCAGCAGGCGGTGGATGGTGGAAGCCTTATGACCGGTAAGCTCGCTGAGCCGCTTGGCTGCCCGGCCGGTGGGGGCACAGAGAGCCACCCGGTCGGCCTGGTTTTCAAACAGGGCCAGGATGGCGTTGACGGTGGTGGTTTTGCCGGTGCCCGGGCCGCCGGTGAGCACCAGCACATTGCTGGTAAGGGCGGTGCGGATGGCCTGACGCTGCAGGGGGGCGTATTCCATCCCCCGGCTTCGCTCCAGCACCCGGATGTTCCGCTCCAGATCCGGGGGAACGGTGGGCTGGCGGCAGGCCAGGTCTGCCAGGCGGGCGGCGATATTCTCCTCAGCGCTGAGCAGCTCGGGCAGGTAGATATACTCGCCCCCGGCCATCTGCCGGCTTTTCAGCTCCCCTGCTTCCAGGGCCCCGTCCAGATGTTCCTCCACCGCCTGGGCCTCCACCCCGATGAACTGGCCGGTGGTGGCGGTCAGCCGGCGGCGGGGCAGGCAGGTATGGCCGTTGCCCGCGTTGTGGCGCAGCACATACAGCAGCGCCGCCCAGACCCGCAGCTTGTTCTCCCCGCTCATCTGCAGTTCCGCCGCAATGGAATCCGCCAGAGCAAACCGCATCTGCAGGGGTTCGCCGCAGAGCAGGTAGGGGTTCTGGGTCAGCGCCTCCAGGGTATGGGGGCCGAAGGCGTTGTACACCGCCATGGCCCGGGGCGCGCTCACCCCAAACCGGGCCAGCCAGGCCACCACCTCCCGGGCGCCGAACATTTTCTTGAATTCCTCGCTGATGCGCAGGGCCTTTTCGCCGCTGATCCCCTTGATATCTGTCAGCCGCCGGGGTTCCTGGGCGATCACGTCCAGGGTCTTTTCCCCAAAGCGGGCCACCAGCTTTTTGGCTGTGGCCGGCCCGATATAGGGCAGAACCCCCGCCGAGAGATAGGCAAGGATGTCCTGCATCGCCTGGGGCACGCTGGTCTCACAGGCCACCGCCCGGAACTGTTCCCCATAAGTAGGGTGGCTCTCAAAACTGCCGTGGGCCACCACACTCTCGCCAATATGCACCTGGCCCACCACGCCGGCCACCTCGTAGTACTCGCCGCCGCTTTCCACCTCAAACACGGTATAGCCGGTATCTTCATTCTCAAAGATCACATGGATCACCCGGCCTTCCAGCCGGCTTGTCCCCTCGGTATTTTCCATCCTGCTCCACCTCTTTTCCCCTTTGGCGCATACAAATTTATTATACCTTGCCCATTCTGGTTTGTAAACGAAGCCCGGAAGATAAAAAGCCCCGGGAAGGGTTCCTTCCCGGGGCTGCAGGGTCATCTTATTCCAGGGCTGCCTTGAGGGCGTCCACCATATCGGTCTTCTCCCAGGCCACGCCCAGATCCTCCCGGCCCATATGGCCGTAAGCGGCCAGCGCACGGTAAATGGGCCGGCGCAGATCCAGCCGGCGGATGATGGCGGCCGGGGTCAGGTCAAAGACCTTCTCCACAGCCTGCTCGATCTTTTCGTCCGCCACCGTGCCGGTGCCGAAGGTATCCACCATGATGCTCACAGGCTGGGGCACACCGATGGCGTAGGCCACCTGCACCTCGCACTTCTTGGCCAGGCCCGCCGCCACGATGTTCTTGGCGACCCAGCGGGTGGCATAGGCAGCGCTGCGGTCCACCTTGGAGGGATCCTTGCCGCTGAAGGCGCCGCCGCCGTGGCGGGCATAACCGCCGTAGGTATCCACAATGATCTTGCGGCCGGTGAGGCCGGTGTCGCCCTGAGGGCCGCCCACCACAAAACGGCCGGTGGGGTTGATGTAGTACTTGGTGTTCTCGTCCAGCAGATGGGCGGGCACCACCGCCTTGATGACCTTTGCCATCACGTCGGTCTTGAGCCGTTCCATGCTCACATCCGGGCTGTGCTGGCTGGAGATGACCACCGCGTCCACCCGCACCGGGCGGCCGTCCTCATATTCCACGGTCACCTGGCTCTTGCCGTCGGGCCGCAGGTAATCCATCTCGCCGCTCTTGCGCACCTGGGTCAGGCGGCGGGCCAGGGCGTGGGCCAGGCTGATGGGCAGGGGCATGAGCTCGGGGGTCTCATCGCAGGCGTAACCGAACATCATGCCCTGGTCGCCGGCGCCGCCCACCTCGTCGTTGGTGCCCAGAGCAATATCCGGGCTCTGGCCGTCCAGGTTGGAGATCACGCCGCAGGTGTCGCAGTCAAAGCCGTATTTAGCGCGGGTATAGCCGATGCTGCGGATCACATCCCGGGCGATGGTGGGGATATCCACATAGCAGGTGGTGGTAATCTCGCCCATCACATGGACAAGGCCGGTGGAGCAGGCCGTCTCGCAGGCCACCCGGGCGCCGGGGTCCTGGGCCAGGATCGCGTCCAGCACAGCGTCGCTGATCTGGTCGCAGATCTTGTCGGGATGCCCTTCGGTAACGGATTCAGAAGTAAAAAGATGTCTTGCCATGGCAGTTGGCCTCCTTTGTTTGTACCAGAACAGGCAACTTGCCGGAAACAAAAACGCCCGCAGCCGAAAGCCGCGAGCGTTATACGCTTATCTTTCGGTTTCCCGCAGGATTTGGCACCTTACAGTAATGCAGGTTGCCGGGCTTCACAGGGCCTGTTCCCTCTGCCGCTCTTGATAAGTTGCTATTCTGTTTTTGTATGCGAGTGCTATCATAGCACATTCAGACTTTTCTGTCAAGAAAAGGCTCGGATTTTGTCAGCTCTTCCCTTTTCCCCTTAAACCACCGGATTTTGCCGGGCAAAGCCCCCCTCTCAGCGGCGGCCATGAAGCACCGGGGACAGGGGCTTGTAGATCAGGAAGGTAAGGGCCGCGTCGATGGCGCCCTTGAGCAGGGTGAAGGGCATATTGAAGACGAGCAGGGCCTCCATCAGGCCGTCGGTGCCCGGGCGCAGCACCTGGTAGGCGGCAATGATCTGATCCAGGCCGCCGAACATCTTGGCATACACCGGGTAGCTGATGTAGTAGTTGACCGGCACGCTGACCACAGCCATGGCCACGGCGCCCAGGGCCGCCGCCAGGATGGCCCCCTTGCGGGTCTTTTTCTTTTTATAGATCAGGCCGGCAACCCCCACAAAAACTGCCCCCAGCAGAAAGTTGCACAGCTCGCCGATGCCGCCGGTGCTGCCGTGGAACAGCAGGTTGAATACATTCTTGATCAGGCAGACCAGGATGCCATAAGAAGGGCCCAGGCTGAAGGAAGCCAGCAGGGCCGGCAGCTCGGACACATCCATCTTCACAAAGCTGGGGATGATGGGCAGGCTGAAATCCAGAAACATCAGCAGGGCCGCCACGGCGGAGAGCATGGCCGCCACAGTGAGTTTGCGGGTTTTGGTTTGATTCTGACTCATGATACTTTTCCTCCCGGGCCCCGTTGCTTTAAAAGTCAGGGGCCGCTTTTTGCGGAACACCGTTTCCGGGCGGGCGGCGAAAAAGCTCCTGCCAGCAAAAATGCCCTTTTGCGATTGACGCAAAAGGGCACAGCAAACACAGGCTTTCGCTGCTGTTTCTTTCATCCGGACTATACCGTCGGCCCCGGAATCTCACCGGGTCAACCCCCACCAAACAGCGAGGGCTCGTGGGCTTTACCACCGGTGGGGACTTTCACCCCGCCCTGAAACAACGTTTCTGATACTTGATTGAAAATATATGCGATGGGGCTCCCCAAAAGGTTCCCATCAGCCTACTTTCTCCACCCGTTCCAGCACGGCCAGATCGTAGGGCTCAAATACCACCTTTTCATAGGCGGGCACATCCATCACGGTGCCGTCCCAGTCGGAGTGAATCTCCCCGGTCTGTTTGATGAGCACATCGTACAGGATGGCATAGGTGACACCGTCCGCCGGGTCCTTCTCAATGATGGTGGAATAGGGCAGGGTCTTGTGGTAGGTCAGCTCCATGCCCTTGTAATCGAAGTGGAAGCCGCAGCGCATCCGGCAGCCGTCCAGCCCGGTATAGCGGGAGATCTTTTTCAGGTCCGCCAGGATCTTGTCATGTTCCCGGTCATAGAGGTTTTCCGGGGTGGTGGCAGTGTAGTCGAAACGGAACTGGATGGACGCCCCGGGCACTTTATAGAACCGCTCCAGGTAGGGCACCAACTGCTCGGCCGGGTAATCCTTGTACAGCACGCAGTTGATCCGGAAAGGCACTGCCAGCCGGGAAAGGAGCCCGTCGTTGGATTCCACCACATAGTGCTGCATATGGCGGGAAACATTGATGCAGGTGATCTTATCCCGGTTGCGGCGGGTGAATTCTACAATGTCATCCTCGCTGGTGATCTTGGAAACCGGCAGGGTGGTGTTGATATACACCTTGTGGGTCTTGGGTACACAGTCCAGCATCTGCTGGAAGACCGGCAGGTTGGCAAAGGGTTCGCCGCCGGTAAAAACAAAGTCGCAATAAGGGGTGATGGCATCCAACCGGCGGATGCTTTCCATGATCTTTTCAGCGGAAAAACCATCCAGACAGGCATATTCTTCTTTATTGATGCAGAAAGGACATCGGTTGCCGCAGTCGTAGGGAACGAAAACCGTGACCGTGGCGCCGCCTTCCCTTGTCTTATAGGGGTATTTCATGGGGAGCAGCTCCTTTCGAGGGCAAACATTGCGGCGGTAAGCCGCAGAAAACCGCAGTGCGGCAGATAGATTCAAAACATTACTATATTATCATATGATTCCCGTTTTTTCAAGAATCTGCCCTCGCAAAAGCCGCTTTTTCAGCCTACCTCACAGGGGATATTGGGGTTTTCTGCCTTCCAGCACATCCAGGATCTGTTCCACACAGGTCATGCCCACCGTGTACAGCGCATCGTCCGTGTTGGCGCCGATGTGGGGGGTACCCACAAAGTTGGGCAGACTGAACAGGGGATTCTCCCGGGTGGGCGGCTCTTTGCAGAAAACATCACAGGCCGCGCCGGCAATCCTGCCCTCTTTCAGGGCCCGGTACAGAGCTTCTTCGTCCACCAGGGCGCCCCGGGCCGTGTTGATCAGGCAGGCGGTGGGTTTCATCAGGGCCAGCTGGGCCTCACCGATGATTCCCCGGGTCTGGTCGGTCAGGGGCATGCCCAGGCTCACCACATCGGCATTTTTCAGCACCGTTTCCTTATCCGGCGCCCATTCCAGCCCCCATTCCTGAGCCTTTTCGGGGGTGAGGCTGCGGCTCCAGGCCAGGGGCTTCATGCCAAAGCCGTCCCGCAGGATGGCCGCAGTGCGGCGGGCGATCTCCCCGGCACCCAGAATACCGAACACCTTGCCCCGCAGATCAAAGCCGTTGAGCAGGGCCATGCCCTCCCCCTGACAGCCCTCATCGATCAGCTGGCGGGCATACACGATCCGCCGGGCCAGGGCCAGGGTAAGGCCCACAGCCAGTTCCGCCACCGCGTTGGCATTGAGATGGGGCGCATAGACCACCTGGATGCCCCGACGGCGCACCTCGGGCAGGTCCAGCCCGTCGGTGCCGGTGCCATGCACCGCAATCACCTTCAGGTTGGGCATCTTGTCCAGCTGCTCCTTGCCGATGTACAGGATCCGGTCCAGCAGGGCGTCAACCTCACCGGCCCGCTCCCAATCACTGATGATCTCGGCTTTCTGGGCCAGAGCCTCATAGGCCTTGGGGTGGATGCTCTCGCAGAGAAATACCTTCATGGGTGTTATCTCCTTCCTTTTTCTTTTTTCACATCTGCTGCAGGGTGTTCAGCATGGCGGGGATCAGCTGCTTTTTGCGGCTCACCACACCAGGCAGCACAAAGCTCTCCCCTTCCTTACGGCAGCCAAAGGCAGCGGAAAGCAGTTCTTCCGCCCCCTCGCCGGCGCAGAGCACCTGGCTGCTCTCCTCCTTCACACTGGTGAGCATGAAGAAGATCATCTGCATGCCTTCCCTCTTGAGGGCCTCCGGCAGATAGGGCCGCAGCAGCTCCGCCGCCTTGCGCCGGTTCTTCTCGCTCATATAGCTGCCCTGGCCCACGCCAAAGCGCAGGTCCCCGTGGGTGAAGATCTTGAAGTCCTGGAAGAACACATCCTCGGCAGCGCGGCCGTCCAGGTTCTCCCCCGCTTCAAACATCTCGGAGGCCAGGTCTTCAATCTCCACGCCGGCCAGGCGGGCCAGCTCCCCGGCGGCGTTCTCGTCCTGCCGGGTGCATGTGGGAGACCGGAAGGCCAGGGTATCTGAGAGGATGGCGCTGAGCAGGAGCCCCGCCATATCCGGCTCGATCTCTACCCCCGCTTCCCGGTACATCTGATAGACGATGGTGGCGGTGCAGCCCACCGGCTGGTTGCGGAAAAAGACCGGGCCGCTGGTTTCCAGGCTGCCAATCCGGTGGTGGTCGATCACCTCCAGGATCTCGGCTTCCTCATAGCCCTCCACGCACTGGGTCTTTTCATTGTGGTCCACCAGGATCAGCTGCTTGCGCTGCAGGTTCAGCAGGTTCCGGCGGCTGATCAGGCCCAGGTACTTGCCCTTGGCGGTATGGACCGGGAAATAGACATGCCGAACCCGGCCCATCACTTTTTTGGCTTCCTCCACCGGGGTGGTGGGCAAAAAGCTCAGGAGCTTCTCATAGGGGGTCATATGGGCGCAGATGGGCACGCTCTGCTTGATCAGGCAGGATGCCGCATAGGTATCGTAGGGGGTGCTGATGAGGGTGCAGCCGTGGGCGGCGGCCATCTTGACGATGGTCTTGGCCACTGCCGAGCCCATGCAGACCACCACGCAGGCGGCCTCCATCTCAATGGCGCAGAGCTGGCTCTCATACCGGTTGGCCACCAGCACGATATCCCCCGCCTCCACCATGCTCTCCATGGCTTCGGGGCTGCCCGCGCCGATCACGATCTTGCCTTTTTCCAATACTCCTTCCCCATTCCCGGCCAGCACGGTGCCGTCCAGGGTCTCCACAATATTGCGGATGGGGGTGTGGGCATTGGAGAGGGCGTGGGTATCCAGGCTGTCCATATTGGCCACGGCCAGGTCGCTCAGGGTGATTATTCCCTCCAGGCGCCCGTCCTCCGCCACAATGGGCTGGCTGTTGGCCTGGGTATCCCGCATCTTTTCCCAGGCCCGGCGCATGGTGGTGCTGCCCGGCACCCCCGGCACCCGGCGGATATCAATATCCTGCACCTCGGCGCTCACATTCAGGCAGCGGCGGGGCGGGCGGGCGTGGAAGCGCTTGAGCACATAGGCCGTCTCCTGGTTGGGTTCCCCGGCCCGGCAGGCCTCAAACCAGGGGCCCTCGGTCTTGTTTTTCAGGTTGGCATAGGCAATGGCCGAGCAGATGGAATCCGTATCCGGGTTCCGGTGGCCGATCACCATAACTTTGCGTTTTGTATGTTCCATGGATGTATCGTTCCTCACACAGAAAAGCCCCGGCAAGGGGCTTTGGATTCGGGGCGTCAGGCCGCCCCTTCTTTGCGGCTATTATACCACACCAGCCAAAACCGGTACAACCGAAAAAGCGGCTTTTCTTGCCCGGCCCTGTCGGGCACTGTCTTTTTGGGCATTTCTTTGCTATGATAGAAGAAAAACTGCCTCTTTTTCACAAAATTCCCGCGAAAGCGCAATGTCTTTCCCCCCAAAACTTACCGTATAGGTAAGAGGAACCACAAGGAGGAATCGCCATGGAGGACGAGAAGATCGTAGCCCTGTACTGAGACCGCTCTGAAACCGCCATCCGGGAAACACAGATCAAATACGGCAGGCTGCTCCACAGCCTTTCCCTGAACATCCTGAAAAGCCGAAGGGATGCGGAGGAATGCGTGAACGACACCTATCTGGGGGCCTGGAATTCCATGCCGCCCCATCGCCCCAGTCTGCTGCGGGCCTTTCTCTGCCGGCTCACCCGGAACATCCCCCTGAACCGGTACGACTACAACCGAGCGGAAAAGCGGAACCCGGAATGTCTGGTTTCCCTGGAAGAACTCTACAACAGCTTTTCCCTCAACGAGAACCCGGTGGAAGAGATGGTGTTGGAGGAGCTGATCAACAGCTTTCTGGACGGCCTGCCTGCCGAGCAGCGGGATATCTTCCTGCGCCGGTACTGGTGCTTTGATTCCATCCGGCAGATTGCGGCCCGGTACGGCTGTTCCGAGAGCCGGGTCACTTCCCTGCTCTTCCGGGCCCGGGCCCAGCTGCGGGAACACCTGCGCAAAGGAGGCGTTTCGGTATGAAAAGAGAAGATGTGGACAAGATGCTGGAACTGGTAAGTGACGAACACCTTGCCGGCACCCTGCAGCCGCCCCGGCGCCGCCCCGCAGCCCGGAAATGGGGTACCCTGGCCGCCTGCCTGGCCCTCTGCGCGGGCTTGGGTGCTCTGAGTCTGCGGCTGCTGCCCCACATGGGGGGCGCCTCTTGCGGAACGGGAGGCAGTGAGCCCGAATCCGCGGCCGATGCTGTCTTTCTCTCCTACGCCGGGCCGGTCTTTCCCCTCACGGTGGAGGAGGGGGGCGGGGAACTGGAAGCCCGGCGGAGCCTTACCTACGATTTTTCCGCCTATGCGTCCCGATCCGAATCCTACACCGCCGCTGACGGAACCCCAAAAGAGCACATGGTCTGGAGCAACGAGCTTCAGGTCACCGATGCCTACCAGCTCTCCAACCCCACCGATCAGGACCAGACCCTCATCCTCCTCTACCCCTTTGTGGCCAGCTATATCAGCCCTTCCCAGGCCCTGCCGGAGCTGTCTGCGGGGGGCCAGGTCCTTGAGAGCGAACTTTTGGTGGGGGCATCCTCCCACAGCTATACCGGGGCATAGGGTGACGAGGAGAGCGGGGAAAAGCTGAACTTTCAGCCGGCCACCAACTGGCAGGACTACAAAACCCTTCTGGAGGACGGGCTCTATCAGGCCGACGCCCTGAGGGGCGCCTTCCCCCTGTCTCAGGAGACCGTCACGGTCTATCGCTTTGAGGACGCCGCCTCCACCAGTGAGGAAAATCCCTCCCTCTGTGTAGAGCTGGACATTGACCCGGCCAAAACCCGGGTTCTCTCTTACGGCTTCCACTTCATGGATTGGGACGAGGAAACCGGACATCTGGGCATCGGTTTTTCCATCCCGGAGGAGAGCGAGTCCCGCTATGATTCCCCCTTCCTGCTGATTTTGGTGGGCGAGGACGTAAAAGACTACACCCTCACCGGCAGCCGGGCGGGTCAGGAACCCGATTTCCCCGTCACGGTGACCGCCAACGTCACCCGTACCACCCAGCCCCTGGATCAGGTGCTGAGGGAAGCGTTCAGGGATTATCTGGCCTTATACGGTGCTTTCGGCTCTGATTCGGATGCCCTTTCTCTGGTAAGAGAGGAACAGATTCTCTCCTCCGCCTGCCGGCTGCTGTATGAGGGCGGGATGCTCTCCGATGAGGTGTACAGCCGCTATGAGACCGGTTGGCTGGAAGATATCTTCAGCGACACCCTGTCCGCTGACCGGATCTTCTATCTCCGGGGCCAGGCGGAGATCCCGGCCGGAGGCAGCCTGCCGGTGCAGCTGAACTTCACCAAGCAGCCCAGCTTTAACTATCCCGGCACTGGCGGCAGCAGCTATGAGCGGTACGACATGGTCACCCGGCTGGGTTCTTCCCTCTTCTTCACTTCCCTCAGCGCCACCCTTCTGGGCGGGGAATGGATTGAGATCGGGGCCCAGAACTATGGCTTTGACCCGGAAAACGGGGTGGAAGAGGTCAACCTGGACCTTGGTCAGGAATATTACTATCTGGATGTATGCAGACGGGCGAAGTGATCCCCCAAACGCAAAAAAGGCCGGACGGCAAAGCCGTCCGGCCTTTTCTTTTGCTTTGGATGCCCCGTGAGGGCGAAGCGCCTTACACCAGTTCGATGATGGCCATCTCAGCAGCATCGCCACGGCGGGCGCCGGTGCGGATGATGCGGGTGTAACCGCCGTTGCGGTCAGCATACTTGGGGCCGATCTCATCGATGACCTTCTTGGCCACGGTTTCCTTGGTGATGTAGGCGAACACCTGGCGCTTGGAATGCAGGTCTTCTTCCTTGCCCAGAGTCACCATTTTCTCGGCCATGGAACGAACTTCCTTGGCACGGGTAACGGTAGTTTCGATCTTGCCGTTTTCAAACAGATAAGTGACCATGGCACGCAGCATCGCATTGCGGCTGTCGCTGGTTCTGCCAAGCTTTCTCATCCCGTTTCACTCCTTTGCAGTAATTACTCGTCGTCTTTCGTAAGCGTAAAGCCCAGAGAATCCAGCTTCGCCATGACCTCTTCCAGGCTCTTGCGGCCGAGGTTGCGGACTTTCATCATCTCATCCTCGGACTTGTTGATCAGGTCTTCCACCGTGTTGATACCGGCGCGCTTGAGGCAGTTGAAGGAACGCACGGACAGATCCAGCTCTTCGATGGTCATCTCCAGAGCCTTTTCCTTGCCCTTGTCGTCCTTCTCCACCATGATCTCGGTGCCCATGGTCTCCTCAGACAGGTTGGCAAACAGGTTCAGATGCTCGGTCAGGATGCGGGCAGCCAGGCTGACAGCCTCCTGGGCACTGATGGTGCCGTCGGTCCAAACCTCAACGGTCAGCTTGTCGTAGTCGGTGATCTGGCCCACGCGGGTGTTATCAACAGCGTAGTTCACCTTCAAAACGGGGGTATAAATGCTGTCAACGGGAAGAGTGTTGATGTCATTCTTCTCCAGAACAGCCTGCTTGTTGCGCTCTGCGGGCACATAGCCGCGGCCCTTGTCAAAGGTCAGCTCCATCACGAGTTTGGCGCCCTCGGCCAGGGTGGCGATATGCCATTCGGGATTCAGGATCTCGATTTCATCGCTCTGCTTGATGCTGCCGGCGGTCACTTCGCCCTCGCCTTCAGCCTCAATCCGCACAGTGGCGGGGCCGTCGGTAAAGAGCCTGGCCTCGATGCCCTTCAGGTTCAGCACGATCTCGGTGACGTCTTCCTTGACGCCAGGGATGGTGGAGAACTCATGGACAACGCCGTCGATCTTCACGCTGGTAACAGCAACACCGGGAAGCGATGAGAGCAGTACACGCCGTAAGCTGTTGCCCAAAGTGGTACCAAATCCCCGCTCAAGAGGCTCTACGACGAATTTGCCATAGCGGCCGTCCGGGCTGAGGGAGGCAGTATCAATTTTGGGCCGTTCAATCTCCATCATAAAAACACCCTCCTAAGTGGGCCGGCTGTGTGGAACAGCCGGCCAGTGTGTTCGCGTTCCCTACGTTCAGAGCGATTACTTGGAGTACAACTCGACGATGAGGTGCTCGGACACTTCGTAGTCGATATCGCTGCGCTCGGGCAGGCGTTCCACAACGCCTTTCAGGGTGTTAGCCTCACGGCTCAGCCAGGAGGGCAGGGTGACAACAGGAGCTTCGGGGCCGGTGAGCTTGGCAAACTTGGCGGAGGAGCGGCTGGAAGCGCGCACTTCCACCACATCGCCGGCCTTCACCAGGTAGGAAGGAATGTTCACCTTCTTGCCGTTGACGGTGAAGTGGGCGTGGGTCACCAGCTGACGGGCGTCACGACGGGTAGAAGCAAAGCCCAGACGGAACACCACGTTATCCAGGCGGCACTCCAGCATCTGCAGCAGGTTCTCACCGGTCATGCCGGGGCGGCGCTCAGCCTCGATGAAGTAGTTCAGGAACTGCTTCTCCAGCACGCCGTAGATGAACTTCAGCTTCTGCTTTTCCTTCAGCTGGGTAGCGTACTCAGACTGCTTCTTGCGGAAGTTGTTGCCGTTGGAGTTGCGGGTAGTGGTCTTCTTGGAATAGCCCATGACTGCAGGAGAAATGCCCAGAGCCTTGCAACGCTTTGCGATGGGCTGCATGTTTTTTGCCATAATTCAAATTCCTCCTTGCATCAAATACGGCGCCGCTTCGGGGGACGGCAACCATTGTGGGGCACAGGGGTAACGTCCTTGATCATGGTTACCTCCAGGCCGGTGGCCTGCAGAGCCCGGATGGCGGCTTCACGGCCGGCGCCGGGGCCCTTCACGTAAACCTCAACGGTCTTCATGCCATGCTCCATGGCCGCCTTGGCAGCGGTCTCGGCGGCAGACTGGGCCGCGAAGGGAGTGCTCTTGCGGGAGCCGCGGAAATTCAGGCCGCCGGAGCTGGCCCAGGATACAGTGTTGCCCTGCAGATCGGAGATCGTAACAATGGTGTTGTTGAACGTACTCTGGATATGGGCAGCGCCGTTGGCGATATTTTTACGCTCGCGCTTTTTGGTGCGAACGGCAGACTTCTTGCCGGCTGCTTTATTGTTCGTTGCCATTTCTGTTCCTCCTTATTTCTTCTTGTTGGCTACAGTGCGCTTGGGACCTTTGCGGGTACGGGCATTGGTCTTGGTGCGCTGGCCACGGCAGGGCAGGCCCTTGCGATGACGGGTGCCGCGGTAGCACTGAACCTCAATCAGACGCTTGATGTTCAGGGCAACGTCACGGCGCAGATCGCCTTCCACCAGGATGTTGTTCTTGTCGATATAATCGCGGATCTTCGCCTCTTCGTCGGCGGTCAGATCTTTCACGCGGGTATCGGGGTTGATTCCGGTTCCAGCCAGGATCTCGTCCGCAGTGCTGCGTCCGATACCAAAGATGTAGGTCAGGCCAATTTCGATCCGCTTCTCACGGGGCAGATCAACACCAGCAATACGTGCCATAAAGCACCTCCATAAAATCATCCCATGTCCGTGTCGGGGCCTGCGCCGGGAATCTACGCACTTGGCCCCCAAGTCCAGGCATTAGCCCTGGCGCTGCTTGTGTTTGGGGTTTTCGCAAATGACCATCACGCGGCCTTTGCGCTTGATGACCTTGCATTTTTCGCAGATGGGTTTCACGGAAGGCTTGACCTTCATGATGCTGAACCTCCTTCTTAGCTCGGCGCTTTATTTCGAGCGCCAGGTGATGCGCCCCTTGGTAAGATCGTAGGGCGACATTTCCATAGTGACTTTATCACCGGGCAGGATACGGATAAAGTTGGTCCGCAGTTTGCCGGAGATGTGAGCGAGAACTGTGTGACCGTTGGGTTTCCCCTCGCCGGTCATCAGCTCGACTTTGAAGATGGCGTTGGGCATTGCCTCGCGCACAATGCCTTCCACTTCGATGACGTCTTCTTTAGACAAGCTTTTACCCTCCTCATTCAGATCGGGTCTGGGTTTCGAATGCCGCGATCGCCTTGCTGAGCGCTTCGTCGCTGGCCAGGTCTTCCTGCCGCAGGACAGCGGCAGTGGGGGCCACATGCTTATTCTTTTTCCGCTTGGGGCGGCAAAGAGTACGCAGGCGTCCGTCTGCCAGAAGAAGCATCTGGCCTTCCACAGCCAATACCGCAAAGGTACGCGTCTTGTCCCGTCCGGCCTTGGAACGGACCAGCCGGCCTCTTACAAAGTCCATCCGGCGTCCTCCCAGCCTCGTGTCAGGATCTCCGGACCTTTCGGCGTGATGGCCACGGTATGCTCGAAATGAGCTGCCAGGCCGCCGTCGCAGGTCTTTACCGTCCAGCCGTCGGATAAGGTTTTTACGGAATGGTGTTTCTGGTTTACCATGGGTTCAATGGCAATGGTCATCCCATTCACCAGCCGAACGCCGTGACCGGCATGGCCGTAATTGGGCACCTCAGGATCTTCGTGAAGTTCCTTGCCTACCCCATGGCCCACAAAACTGCGGACAACCGAGAAACCGTTTTCCTCCACATAGCTCTGCACCGCATGGCCGATGTCCCCCACCCGGTTGCCTGCCACAGCCTGGGCGATTCCCAGATGCAGGGCCTGCTTGGTGACATCCATCAGCCGCTGGGCTTCCAGGTCCACCTTGCCGCACCCGAAAGTGCAGGCATTGTCGCCGTTGAAGCCATCGATGGCAGCGCCTGTGTCGATGCTGACGATATCGCCGGGGCGAATAACGATCCCATGGCTGGGGATGCCGTGGATCACCGTGTCGTTCACGCTGATGCAGGCAGTGCCGGGGAAGCCATACAGTCCCTTGAAGTTGGGGCGTGCCCCATGCTTGACGATAAAGTCATAAATGATTTTGTCAATCTCCCAGGTAGTGATACCTGCTTCGATCGCTTCGCCCCCCGCCTTGAGAGCGGCCGCACTGATGGCACAAGCGCGGCGCATCTTCTCAAGTTCGGAAGCGTTTTTCAGTTGGATCACTCTTTTGCCTCCAATGCCTTCATGATCTGGGCGTTGGTCTCTTCGATCCCATCCTGGCCCTGGATCACAACCAGCTTGCCTCTCTGGCGGTAGAACTCCACCAGGGGCTCGGTCTGCTCGTGGTAAACCTTCAGCCGCTCCACCACGGTGGCGGGCTCGTCGTCCTTGCGGACGATGAGGCTGCCGCCGCAGCGATCGCAGACGCCCGGCTTCGCACTGGGCTTGAAAGCGGTATGATAGCTGGCGCCGCAGCTTGCGCAGACGCGCCGGCCGCTCATACGGCGAATGATATTTTCGTCGGCCACCTCGATGTCCAGCACCTTATCGATGCGCACACCCATCTGCTCCAGGGCTTCGGCCTGGGCCACCGTGCGGGGCACGCCGTCCAGGATAAAGCCGTTCTTGCAGTCGTCGGCAGCCAGGCGCTCCTTGATGATGCCGATGATCACGGCATCGGGGACCAATGCTCCGGATTCGATGTAGCTTTTTGCCTTACACCCCATCTCGGTGCCTTCCTTGACGGCGGCCCGGATGATGTTGCCCGTGCTGATCGCAGGGATCTGCAGCTTGTCACAGATGATCTCGGCCTGGGTGCCTTTGCCGGCGCCAGGCGCGCCCAACAGAATCAGGTTCATAAGGACTCGTCCCCTTTCTCCTTGTTATTCAAGGAAACCTTTGTGGTGACGCATCAGCATATAGCTTTCCATGCTGCGCCCGGTGTCCAGGGCCACGCCCACCACGATCAGCAGGCTGGTACCGCCCAGCTGGATCGAGATGCCGGTGAGGTTGCCCAGCAGGATGGGCAGCACTGCCACAACGCCCAGGAACAATGCACCGATCAGGGTGATCCGGTTCAGCACACGGGAGATGAAATCACTGGTGGGCTTGCCGGGACGGATACCAGGGATGGTACCGTTGTTCTGACGCAGGTTGTTGGCGATCTCAATGGGGTTATACTGGATGGCCACGTAGAAGTAGTTGAAGCCCACGATGAGCAGCAGGTAGATGACCGCGTACACCCAGCTGGTATAATTGAAGGTGTGGAAGAAGGCATACCAGAAGGAATGCTCTTCATAATTCAGATTCAAGAAACCGCCGATGGTGCTGGGGATGCTGCACAGGGCGCTGGCGAAGATGATGGGCATAACGCCGCTCATGTTCACCTTGATGGGAATGTGGCTGGACTGGCCGCCGTACATCTTACGGCCCACCACCTTCTTGGCATACTGCACGGGGATGCGCCGCTCCGCGTTGGTGAGAACCACGATGAACAGCACCACCGCCAGAGCCAGAACCAGCAGCAGAGGCAGGAAGATGTAGTACTGGGGCTGGCCGCCGCTGGCCTTGGCCAGCATGCCAACTACCGTGTTGTACACGGAATCCCAGCGGGAAACGATACCCGCGAAGATGAGCAGGGAGATGCCGTTGCCGACACCCTTCTCATCGATCTGGCTGCCGCACCAGGTGATCAGCATGGCGCCCGCCGTAAAGGCGAGGATGATGACGAAGGCGCTGAACCAGCCCTCCGCACCGGTGGTGTATTCCAGGGCGGCGGAGTTGCGGAGTACGAAGTAGTAGCCGATGGACATTGCCAGGGCAATGCCGCCGGCGGTGTATTGGGTGATCTTGGTGAGTTTGCGGCGTCCCTCTTCGCCTTCACGGGCCAGGGCTTCCAGCTGGGGGATGGCCACAGTCAGGAGCTGGATAATGATGGAGGCGTTGATGTAGGGGGAAACACCAAGAGCAAAGATCGCGCATTGGGACAGCGCGCCGCCGCTCAGCATGTTCAGGTAGGAGAGCATATCCGCGCTGCCGAAGGCCCCGCTCAGTACGCTGGGGTCAATATAGGGCACCGGGATGGCGCAGCCTGCACGGAAAATGACGATAATCGCCAAGGTGTACAGGATCCGCTTGCGCAGATCCTCGATCTTCCAGGCATTCCGGAAAGTCTCAAGCACCTCAGATCACCTCGGCCTTTCCGCCTGCCTTTTCAATCTTTTCCTTGGCAGAAGCAGTGTAGGCGGTGAGTTTAACGGTGAGAGCCTTGGTGAGCTCGCCGTTGCCCAGGACCTTAACGCCGTCCAGGGACTTCTTGATGATGCCCTTGTCCAGCAGAGACTGAACGTCCACCACGCTGCCGGCCTCGAACTTCTCCAGGTCACTCACCTTAATGGTAGCATACTCGGTAGCAAAAATATTGTTGAAACCACGCTTGGGCAGGCGGCGGGCCAGAGGCATCTGACCGCCCTCGAAACCAGCCTTCTTCACGCCGGAGCGGGCTTTCTGGCCCTTGTGGCCGAAGCCGGCGGTCTTGCCGTTGCCGGAGCCGTGGCCGCGGCCTTTACGGGTTGCAGGGGTATTAGCGCCCTTGGACGCCTTCAGTTCATGAAGCTTCAATTGATCACACCTCCTTGCCGTTATGCTTCGGTCACGACCACCAGGTGCGAGATCTTGGCGATCTTGCCCCGGGTTGCGTCGTTGTCGGGCTGAACGGTGGTGTCACCGATCTTCTTCAGGCCCAGACTATTGGCGGTAGCGATCTGCTTCTCGCTGCGGCCAAACAGGCGGCGTGCCAGTTTGATGGTCAGCTTTTTCTCAGCCATGATTCACTGCCTCCTTAACCTAAAATCTCTTTGACGGTCTTGCCGCGCTTAGCAGCGACCTGTTCTGCAGTGGTCAGGCCGCACAGACCCTGGAAGGTGGCGGTAACGACGTTGCAGGGGTTGTTGGAACGCAGGCTCTTGGTACGGATGTCCTTGATGCCGGCAACTTCCAGAACGGCACGCACGGGGCCGCCGGCGATAACGCCGGTACCGGGGGCGGCGGGCTTCATCAGCACGCGGCCAGCGCCGTAGATGCCCACGGTCTCGTGGGGGATGGTGGTGCCCTTCAGGGCGATCTTGTGCATGTTCTTCTTAGCAGCCTCGATGCCCTTGCGGATGGCCTCGGGAACCTCGCCGGCCTTGCCCAGGCCGAAGCCGATGGTGCCCTTGCCGTCGCCCACGACAACCAGAGCGCTGAACTTCATCACGCGGCCGCCTTTTACGGTTTTGGATACGCGGTTGATGGCGACAACCTTTTCCAGCATGCCGTCGTCAACTTCACGATTTCTTCTTTCCATGGTATCCTCCTCCTTACAGCTTCAGGCCGCCCTCACGGGCGCCCTCGGCCACAGCTTTCACGCGGCCATGATATACGAAACCGCCGCGGTCGAACACGACCTCGCTGATGCCCTTGGCCAGAGCCTTCTCGGCGATCTTCTTACCCACCTGGGTGGCAGCCTCAATGTTGCCGCCCGCACCCTCAAAGTCCTTGTCCATGCTGGACGCGCTGACCAGCGTCACGCCGGCCACATCGTCGATGATCTGGGCGTAGATATGCTTGGCGGAGCGGAACACATCGAGACGGGGACGTTCAGCGGTGCCGCTGATCTTACCGCGAACTCTGCGGTGACGACGAAGACGAGCTTCGTTCTTGTCAGGCTTATTAACCATTGTCTTTCACTCCTTACCTTATTTGGCCTTGCCCTTACCGGCCTTGCCTTCTTTGTGGATCACATACTCGCCCTTATAGCGGATGCCCTTGCCCTTGTAAGGCTCGGGAGGACGCTTCTCGCGAACTTCGGCGGCGAACTGGCCAACCTTCTGCTTGTCGATGCCGCGGATCACCAGGTTGTTGGCGTCGGGCACATCGATCTGGATGTCATCGTTCTCTTCGATGATGACAGGATGAGAGAAGCCCAGGGTCAGAGTGACTTTCTTGCCCTGCTTGGCGGCACGGTAGCCAACGCCCTGAATCTCCAGAGCCTTGGAGAAGCCGTCCACCACGCCGGTGACCATGTTGGCGATGTTGCTGCGGGTCAGTCCATGGAGGCTGCGAGCCTCCTTCTCGTCATTGGGGCGGGTAACCAGAACTTCATTGCCCTCGACCTTCACGGTCATGAGGGGATGATAGTTGGAATGCAGGCTGCCCTTGGGGCCCTTCACGGACACAGTGTGCTCGGTCTCATTGACCTTAACCTCAACGCCCGCAGGAATGACGATGGGTTTTCTTCCAATTCTCGACATTGTCTATTGCCCCTTTCTTACCACACAAAAGCGAGGACTTCACCGCCGACGTTGGCAGCACGGGCAGCCTTGTCGGTCATGACGCCTTTGGAGGTGGAGATGATTGCGGTGCCCAGGCCCTTCATGACCTTGGGCATATCCTCGCAGTTGGTGTAGATGCGCAGGCCGGGTTTGGAAACGCGGCGCAGGCCGGCGATCACAGAGCTGCCGTCTTCCATATACTTCAGGGTCAGACGGATGACGCCCTGTTTGTTGTCATCGATCACTTGCATGCCCTTGATGTAGCCCTCATCCACCAGAATCTGGCAGATTGCCTTCTTCATGTTGGAAGCAGGAACGTCCACAGAAGGGTGTTTGGCAGTGCTCGCGTTGCGGATGCGGGTGAGCAGGTCCGCGATGGGATCGGTGATTTGCATGCCACTAACCTCCTTAAGGTTAATTGTTGGGTTGTGAAGCGAACTGGCTTTTTGCCCGGGGCGCCCAAAGCGCCCGGACCAAAAGCGCAAAGATTACCAGCTGGCCTTCTTAACGCCGGGGATCTCACCCTTGTAGGCGAGCTCACGGAAGCAGATACGGCAGACACCGTACTTGCGCAGGTAGGCGTGGGGACGACCGCAGATCTTGCAGCGGTTGTAAGCGCGGGTGGAGAACTTGGGCTCACGCTGCTGCTTGAGTTTCATGGATGTTTTAGCCATTGTGATCCCCTCCCTTAGTTGGCGAACGGAGCGCCCAGAGCCTTGAGCAGCTCCTTGGCCTCTTCGTCGGTTTTTGCGGTGGTGACAAAGCAGATATCCATGCCGCGCACGGCGTCGATCTTATCGAAGTCGATCTCGGGGAAGATCATCTGCTCCTTGATGCCGAATGCGTAGTTGCCACGGCCGTCGAAAGCGTTGCCGTTGATGCCGCGGAAGTCGCGCACACGGGGCAGAGCCACGTTGAACAGGCGATCCACGAACTCGTACATACGCTCGCCGCGCAGGGTGACCTTGGCGCCGATGGGCATGCCTTCACGCAGCTTGAAGTTAGCCACGCTCTTCTTGGCCTTGCAGACCACAGCCTTCTGGCCGGTGATGGTGGCCAGGTCAGCCAGGATGGCGTCCATGATCTTGGCGTTGTCCTTGGCGTCGCCGCAGCCAACGTTGATGATGACCTTATCCAGCTTGGGGATCTGCATCACGCTCTTGTAGCCGAACTTCTTGTTGAGGGCGGGGGCAATCTCATTGATATACTGTTCTTTCAAACGTGCCATTTTTGACCCTCCCTTACAGTTCCGCGCCGCACTTCTTGCAGACGCGGACGTTCTTGCCATCTTTGACGGACACGCCCACGCGGGTGGGCTTGCCGCACTTGGGGCAAACCGGCATGACCTTGCAGGCGTAAATGGCGCCCTCGGCCTTCACGATGCCGCCCTGCTCGCCCTGACGACGAGGCTTGACGTGCTTGGTAACCATGTTGCGGCCCTCGACGATGACCTTGCCCTCCTTGGGGCTGACCTGCAGAACCTTGCCGGTCTGGCCTTTGTCCTTGCCGCTGATGATCATAACGTTGTCGCCGGTTTTAACATGAAGAGTATTCATTCTTAAAACCTCCTTACAGGGATTCCGGAGCAAGGCTCAGAATCTTGGTGTAGCCTGCATCACGCAGCTCACGGGCAACGGGTCCAAAAATACGGGTACCCTTGGGGTTCTTGTCGGCGTTGATGATCACCGCCGCGTTCTCGTCGAAGCGGATGTAGGAGCCGTCGTCACGGCGCAGGCCATGGACACTGCGCACGATCACGGCCTTGACTACGTCGCCTTTTTTCACAGTGCCGCCGGGGCTTGCTTTTTTCACAGAGCAGACCACAACGTCGCCGATGTTTGCATATCTCTTGCGGGAGCCGCCCAGCACGCGGAAGCACATAAGTTCTTTGGCGCCGGTGTTGTCGGCCACTTTGAGATAAGTTTGCATCTGAACCATAGTCAGATCCTCCTTTCAAAGTAACAGGCTTATTTAGCCTTCTCGATAATTTTGACCAGGCGCCAGTTCTTATCCTTGGAAATGGGACGGGTCTCCATGATCATAACACGGTCGCCGGCACCGCACTCGTTCTTCTCGTCATGAGCCTTGAACTTCACGGTGCGCTTCAGGATCTTCTTGTACAGAGGGTGCTGCACGCTGTCCTTCACAGCGACGACGATGGTCTTATCCATCTTGTCGGACACAACGGTGCCCACGCGGGTCTTTCTCAAATTGCGTTCCATCGTTTAACCTCCCTCTTACTGTTTCTCGGCCAAAATGGTCATCACGCGGGCGATGTCCTTTTTGACAATCTCGATGCGGCCGGGGTTCTCGAGTTGGTTGATGGCGTGCTGGAAACGAAGGTTGAACAGCTCTTCTTTCAGCTCGGAGAGCTTCTTGGTCAGCTCGACAGCAGTCATTTCACGAAGTTCAGCAGCTTTCATTCGGCTTCAACCTCCTTCTGTGCGTCCTCACGGACCACGAATTTGCACTTGATGGGCAGCTTGTGCATGGCCAGGCGCAGAGCCTCGCGGGCCACGGCCTCGTCCACCTCATCCAGTTCGAACAGGATGCGGCCGGGCTTGACCACGGCCACCCAGTACTCGGGGCTGCCTTTACCGGAACCCATGCGGGTCTCGGCGGGCTTTTCGGTGACGGGCTTGTCGGGGAAGATCTTGATCCAGACCTTGCCGCCACGCTTGATATAACGGGTCATGGCCACACGGGCGGCCTCGATCTGACGGGAGGTGATCCACGCCGGCTCGAGAGCCTGCAGGCCGTATTTGCCCTGGTTGACGACATTGCCGCGGGTGGCTTTACCAGTCATGCGGCCACGCTGAACGCGGCGATATTTAACGCGCTTAGGCAGTAACATTACTGTTTGCCTCCTTCCTTACGGGGGGCGGGCTTGGCGCCCTTGAGAACCTCGCCCTTGTAGATCCATACTTTCACGCCGATCTTGCCGTAGGTGGTGTTGGCCTCGGCAAAGCCGTAGTCGATGTCGGCACGCAGGGTCTGCAGGGGGATGGTGCCCTCATGATACTGCTCGGTACGAGCGATATCGGCGCCGCCCAGACGGCCGCTGCACTGTGCCTTGATGCCCTTGGCGCCGCGCTGCATGGCACGACCCATGCACTGCTTCATGGCGCGGCGGAAGGTGATGCGGCGCTCCAGCTGAGAAGCGATGTTCTCGGCCACCAGCTGAGCGTCGGTGTCCATGTTGCGGACTTCCACGATGTTCACGTTGGTGCTCTTGCCCACCATCTTCTCGATCTCGGCGCGCAGCTTCTCGATCTCGGCGCCGCCCTTGCCGATCACCATGCCGGGCTTGGCGCAGTAGATGTTCACCTTCAGCCGGGGAGCACCGGTGGAATCGGTGGTGCGCTCGATCTCAATCTTGGGGATGCCGGCGCTGTACAGACGCTTCTTCAGCATCTTGCGGATCTTGTAGTCCTCAACCAGGGTGTCGCCGAACTCCTTCTTGGAAGTAAACCAGCGGCTGTCCCAATCTTTGATAACGCCCACGCGAAGACCGTGGGGATTGACTTTCTGGCCCATTTGTTTACCTCCTTACTCTTTCTCTTTGAGGACGACGGTCACGTGACTGGTCCTCTTCAGGATGCGGTATGCACTGCCCCGAGCCCGGGGCATCATGCGCTTCAGGGTGGGGCCGGGAGTGACGAAGCACTCGGCCACATACAGGCTGGCCTTATCCATGTTGTGGTTGTTCTCCGCGTTGGCGGCAGCAGACTTCACCAGTTTCAGAAGGGGCTCACAAGCGGCCTTCGGGGTGTACTGCAGAATCGCCAGAGCCTTATCCAGAGGCTGATTGCGGATCAGATCCAGAACAATCGAAACCTTGCGGGGGCTGATGCGGGCGTATCTAAGAGTTGCCCTTGCTTCCATTGTTGTGTTCCTCCTTCAATTATTTACCGGTCTTGGTGCCGGCATGGCCCTTGAACGTGCGGGTGGGGGCGAACTCACCCAGCTTGTGGCCAACCATATCCTCGGTGACGTATACGGGCACATGCTTGCGGCCGTCATGCACGGCGAAGGTGTGGCCCACGAAATCGGGGAAGATGGTGGAGGAGCGGCTCCAGGTCTTCAAAACCCGCTTTTCGCCGGAGGCGTTCATTTCCTGAACACGCTTCAGCAGAACAGGCTGGACGAAAGGTCCTTTTTTAATGCTTCTACCCATGTTCCTTCTCCTCTCTTATTTTGCACGCTTGACAATCAGCTTGTCAGAGCGCTTGTGATGTTTGCGGGTCTTGAGGCCCATAGCGGGCTTGCCCCAGGGAGTCATGGGGTTGGGATGACCCACAGGCGCGCGGCCCTCGCCGCCGCCGTGAGGATGGTCACAGGGGTTCATGACAGAACCGCGGACGGTGGGACGCCAGCCCATATGACGCTTACGGCCAGCTTTGCCGATGTTCACGTTCTCGTGATCCAGGTTGCCAACCTCGCCGATGGTGGCGATGCAGTTCAGGGGAACATTGCGCATCTCACCGGAGGGCAGCCGAACCAGGGCGTAGCCGTTCTCCTTAGCCATCAGCTGAGCCATGTTGCCGGCGCTGCGCACCAGCTGGCCGCCCTTGCCGGGGTACAGCTCGATGTTGTGGATGATGGTACCGACGGGGATGTTCTCGAAGGGCAGAGCGTTGCCAGGCTTGATGTCGGCAGTGGGGCCGGCCATGATCACATCGCCGATCTTCATGCCTTCGGGGGCCAGGATGTAGCTCTTCACGCCGTCCTCGTACTCGACCAGAGCGATATGAGCGGAACGGTTGGGATCATACTCCAGGGTCTTGACAGTGGCGGGAACGCCGAACTTGTTGCGCTTGAAGTCGATCACACGGTACTTGGTGCGGTTGCCGCCGCCATGATGACGGACGGTGATGCGGCCGGTGTTGTTGCGGCCGGACTTCTTTTTCATGGGCTCCAGCAGGCTGCGCTCGGGCTCTACTTTGCTCAGGATGCTGTAATCGGTAACAGTCATACCGCGGCGGCCCGGGGTAGTCGGCTTATACTTCTTGATAGCCATGTTTTTCTCCTTTTGAACTTATGAATTTTTATCGGGGTCATATCCCCATAGGCAAGCCCTCGGCGGGCTTTCAGCAGGCAGCCCTCAAAAGGGGCTCTCGCCTTACACCATGGACTCGAAGAATTCGATGCCCTTGGAGTCCTTCTTCAGGGTGACGATGGCCTTCTTGCTCTTGGCAGTGTAGCCAGCGTGCATGCCCTGACGGCGCCAGCGGCCACGGACGTTGATGGTGTTGACCTTTTCGACTTTCACGCCGAACAGGCTCTCGACGGTCTGAGCGATCTCAACCTTGGTGGCGTCGGTAGCAACCTTGAAGGTGTACTTCTTGTTGGCGATGCCGTCCATGGAGTTCTCGGTAATGACCGGCTTCAGAATGATGTCCTGTGCAGTTTTCATTAGCCCAGCACCTCCTCGAGCTTTTTGGCGGCGTCCACGCTGATGATGAACTTGTCGGCGTTAACCACGTCGTAGGTGTTCACGCTGGTGGCCACGGTGGTCTTGACGCCGGGGATGTTGGCGGCGCTCTTGACGAACATCTGGTTGACCTCGGGGGCAACGATCAGGTTCTTCTTGCCGGCGCCCACAGCGTTCAGCATGCTGATGACAGCCTTGGTTTTGTACTCGGTGGCGGTCAGCTGATCGATCACGATCATGTTGCCGCTCTGAGCCTTGTCGGACAGCGCGCTCAGCACAGCCAGGCGCTTGACCTTCTTATTGATGTGATAGCTGTAATCCCGGGGCTTGGGGCCCAGAGCCACGCCACCGTGAGCCCACTGAGGAGCGCGGGTGGAACCCTGACGGGCATGACCGGTGCCCTTCTGACGCCAGGGCTTGCGGCCGCCACCGGAAACTTCCTTGCGGATCTTGGTGTTCTGAGTGCCCTGGCGCTGATTGGCCAGGAAGTTGACGACTGCGATGTGCACAGCCTTCTCGTTCGGGGTGATCCCGAAGACGGCGTCGGAAAGCTCTACGGTGGAAACCTTCTTGCCGTTCATATCCAAAACGTCAAATTTTGCCATTTTGCTTTCCTCCTTTACGCCTTCACGCTGTCATGGATGGCGACCACGGAGCCCTTGGGGCCGGGGATCGCGCCCTTGACGGCGATCAGGTTATTCTCGGCGTCCACTTTAACCACGGTGAGGTTCTGCACGGTAACGCGCACAGCGCCCATATGGCCGGGCAGACGCTTGCCGGGGAACACGCGGGAGGGGGTGGAGCAGGCGCCCATGGAGCCGGCATGCCGGGCAACGGGGCCGGTGCCGTGGCTCTCGCGCAGGCGGTGCTGGCCGAAGCGCTTGATGGCGCCCTGGTAGCCCTTACCCTTGCTGGTGCCGATCACGTCGATCTTGTCGCCGGCGGCGAAGGTGTCGGCCTTGATGACATCGCCCACGTTCAGGCCGCTGATATCAGCCAGACGGAACTCGCGCAAGGTCTTCTTGGGGGCCACGTCAGCCTTGTCGAACTTGCCCTTCATGGGCTTGTTGACCTTGCGGGCGGCCAGATCGCCGTAGCCCAGCTGCACGGCCTGGTAGCCGTCGCTCTCCACGGTCTTCTTCTGCACCACGGTGCAGGGGCCGGCCTCGATGACGGTAACCGGCACGACCTTGCCGTTTTCGTCAAACAGCTGGGTCATGCCCAGCTTCTTGCCGATGATTCCTTTTTGCATAGTTTTTGTCCTCCTTAAAGGTTATTGGTTGATGCGGGGTCTCGCACCAACATGACCCCTCTGTCAGCTTTCGCATCCAGACGGCTTTGGGGATCCTTGCCGTCCCTGCCAGCAGTTGGCGGCTCGGTGGCTGCCCTTGCCGGCCCTGTGGGGCGGCGCCGGTTTTCCTTACAGCTTGATCTCGATGTCGACGCCGGCGGGGAGCTGAAGGCCGGTGAGGGCCTCCACCGTCTTGTTGGACGGCTTCAGGATGTCGATCAGACGCTTATGGGTACGATTCTCAAACTGCTCACGGCTATCCTTGTACTTATGGGTAGCCCGCAGGATGGTGACGATCTCCTTGTCGGTGGGCAGGGGGATGGGGCCGGACACACGGGCGCCGGTGCGCTTCGCGGTCTCCACGATCTTCTCTGCCGCTGCATCGATGAGGGATGCATCGTAGCTCTTCAAACGGATCCTGATTTTCTCTTTGACTGCCATTGCTTTCGCCTCCTTGAAAATTTTGTGCCTTAGGCGAGCCGATAAACTACTTCACACTGTTCCGGGTGTTTCATCTTTTTGCACAAGAAAAGCCGGTGAACCGCTAGGCAGTTCCCCCGGACATACTTCGGCAAATTAAGATGGAAATTGGTTCGCGGCTGAGTAACTGACCGTGAACATAACCCTTTGCACTCAGTAATTCTTTCGCCCGGTTCTAAGATCGGACATACTCCGCGGAAAAACCCGTCAGGATTTCTGACGGCAACCTCCCGCATCAACGCATATCGCGGCCTGCATGACAAGCTTGCCATGCAAGCCTTTTGCAGCCGAGTATTATAATATCATACCCCAATCCGCCTTGCAAGGGTTTTTTAGCAAAAAGTTAGAAAAATTTTTAAGATTTTCTAACTTTTGACCAAAGCCGCTTTTCTCTGTTTTTTCACCGGAGATTCTTGGCAAAAAAGCGGGGGCCCAAACCGCCGGGCCCCCGTTTCCAGGGCATTTTGGGTTTATTTTTCCCGCAGGAATTCCTGCAGGCCGGGCCGGGGGGTGATGTAAACGGTGGTATACACCTCATACACCACCATGCCGGGTTTGGCCCCCGCCGGCTTTTTGATGTTCCGGATCTCGGTGGTATCCACCGGCACCTTGGCTCCCCCGCCCACGCTGGAGTGGAGCACCGCCAGCTCGGCGGCCTCCTGGCGGGTGGCATCCGGGATCTTCTTCCCCTCGCTGATCACCACGGTGTGGCTGCCCGGCGCCTTCTGCACATGGAACCAGAGATCGCACCCCCGGGCGGTGTGGAGGGTGAGCTTGTCGTTCTGGGTATTGTTGCGGCCCACCAGGATAAGGAAGCCATCCGAAGAGCGGTAGCGCAGGAAGTCGGCTGGCTTCTGGCGCTTATCCCTCACCTTGTAATACTTCAGGTAGCCCTGGCTCTTAAGCTCGGCCCGGATCTCTCCCAGGGCCTGCTCGCCGCCAGCTGCCTCCACCTCATACAGGACGGTCTCCAGGTAGCGGATCTCCTCCTCGCCCTTCTCCAGCAGCTCTACCAGCATCCGGGCCGCGGTCTGGCGCTTTTTGTAATCCTTGAAATACTTCTGGGCATTGCCGGTGGGGGTAAGCTTGGGATCCAGGGGGATCCGCAGCTGGGTGCCGTCATAGTAATTGTCCACCACCACGCTGGTCATGCCCTTTTCCAGCTTCCAGAGATTGGCGTTGAGCAGCTCACCATACAGCCGCAGCTGATCGCTGGCTTCGCTCCGGGCCTGCTCCTCCTTCCGGGCCGCCTGCTTGCGCAGGGCCCGCTCGTGCATGTTCTTGACCGCCTTGTGCAGCTCCTTGCTCTTCTGGCGCAGCCGCTCGGCCCGGTCCTTGGTGGCATAGTAGCCCTCCAGCATCTCGCTGTAGCTCTCCCACCGGGTAAGGGTATAACCGGGGCCATACTGGGTCAGCCGGGTGAAGCTGTATTCCACCGGCTTGCCCTCGGGGCCGGCCACCGACCAGGGCTCTCCCCCGTTCCGGTATTCCTGGCGCACCTGTTCCAGGCTGTTCAGCAGGGCTTCCTTCTGGGCAGCGTCCAGCTCGTTGGCCTGGAGCGCATTGTCCCCGAAGGCCCGGCAGACGATCTCCCGGCAGACCACCGGCCCCACGCCGCCCACGCTCTTGATGAGGGCGTCCGCCACCGGCAGTTCCTTCTGGGCCAGGGCCGCGATCAGCCCCGGGCCGCTCACCTGGAAAAAGTCCGGCTTGCCGGGCTTGGGGGGCAGGGTATAGGCCAGGCCCGGCAGCAGCTGGCGAATCTCGGAATCCTCAAAATCCACCCGCTTGAGGGCATCCAGAATCTTGCCGTTCTGGATCAGCACCAGGTTGGAATACCGGCCCATCAACTCGGCGGCCAGGGTGTTCACCACCAGATCCCCCATCTCGTTGACGCACTGGAAGTCAAAAAAGACGATCCGGTCCCCTTCCAGCTGGCGCACTTCCAGCAGGCGACCGCCGGAGAGGTGCTTGCGCAGGAGCATGCAGAAGCTGGGCGGCACCGCCGGGTTTTCGAAATTCTCCTGGGTCAGGCAGATCCGGGCCGAACCGCTTCGGGCCGACAGCAGCAGCCGGAAGGTCTCGGTGCGGGTGCGCAGGGTGAGCAGCACCTCATCCCGGGTGGGCTCAAAGATCTTGTCGATGCGCGCCTCGGCAAGACGGTTTTTCAGTTCTTCTGTCACCAGGGACAGCAGGGCGGCATCCAGAGCCATGGGTTCATCTCCTTTGTGTGTTCCAAACAGGCGCTATTATAATAAGGTATATATAGGACGGTTTTCTCTCACAGATAGTGGTAGGGATCCCGGTCTGTTTCGCTCACCAGCACTTCCAGATCCCGGAACCGGTCTCCCAGGCGGGTGGCCAGGGTCTGGGCCACCGGGAATTCGGTGGCATAATGGCCCGCCGCCACCAGGGTGACCCCGGCAGCCAGGGCATCCAGGGCCGCATGATGGCTGGCCTCCCCGGTAAGGAGGGCATCCGCCCCGGCCCGGATGGCATCTTCCAGCATGCTGCCGCCGCTGCCGGTGATCAGGGCCAGACGACGAATGGGCTTTCCCCCATCCGCCCACTGGACCCGGGCGTGAAGGATGCGGGCTGTCTCCTGGGCCAGCTGGTGGGCGCTCATTTCCTCGATCCAGCCGATCCTGCCCATCCCCTCGGCAAAGGGTTCCACTTCCCGCAGGCCCATCCACTGGGCCAGGGTATCATTCACCCCGCCGGGGGCGGCATCCAGATTGGTGTGCATGCAGATAGCGGAAATGCCGGCTTTGAGAAGCAGGCAGGGCACCTGCCCTTCCTGCAGAGCCTTGAGGGGGCGGAAGATGACCGGGTGATGGGAGACCACCAGATCACAGCCCTTTTCCTGGGCTTCCCGCACCACCGGCCCGGTGATATCCAGGCAGGTGAGCACCCGCCCCGCCGGACGGCCGCAATCCACCAGCAGGCCGGGGTTATCCCAATCCTCCGCCAGTTCCAGAGGGGCCAGCTCCTTCAGATAGCCATAGATCTCCTTCAGTTCGGTCATGTTTCCCTCTCCCCTTTCTCTTCCAGTTCTGCTTCCAGCCGGGCGATCAGTTCCTCCACCGGCCCTTTCAGGGTCGGGTCATCCTGTACGCCCCGGCAGAATTTTTTCAGTTTCACCAGCTGCTGGGCCAGATATTCCTGCCAGCCGGCCTGTCCCTTGGTGAGGCCCATCAGGCAGAAATCCCCCGTGGGCTCAAAAGCCTGGCCGGTATATTCGGCAGCCATCACCGCATACCACCGGCCGGATACCTGGGCCAGACTCTCCTGACGAAGGGCAAAGCCCTCCCGACAGAGCCAGCGGCGAAGGATGGAGTGCTTGGTGGCGGGCACCAGCACCAGCCGCAGGGCGGGATCCCGCACCCAGGGGGCTTTTTCCAGAATCTCGCAGATGGTCTCGGCCCCCATGCCGGCAATGATAATATCTTGGGCCTCGCCGGGGCGCAGCACTTTCAGGCCGTCGCCCAGGCGGAGTTCCACCCGGTCGGCGCAGCCTGCCGCCTGGATATTGGCCCGGGCCACGCTCAGCGGTCCGGGACGCAGATCGGCCGCTATCACAGAAGGGCACCGCCCGCCGCACACCAGCGCCGCGCTGAGCTTTCCGTGATCGCAGCCGATATCTGCCGCTTTATGCCCCGGGCGCACCAGCCGCGCGGCAGCGCGCAGCCGGGCGTCCAGATGCAGGACGTTCTCAGTTGCCAAAATGCTTGTTCAGGTTGTTGACCAGCTCGTCCACGCTCACGCCGTGGACCATGCAGGCCTCTTCCAGGCTCTCCCCGCGGGAAGCCGGGCAGCCCAGGCAGTGCATGCCGATCTCCATGAAGTAAGGGGCGGTGGACATATCCGCATCCAGGATCTCGCCGATGATGGTTTCCTTGGTGACTTTCATACTTGATACCTCTCTTGTTGTTCAGGTTTAATCTTCTGTATACTCAACCCCGCAGAACGGGGAAAAGCCGGTATGCTCGCCCTTTACAGGGCCGCAAAGAGACAAAGGGTGTTCAGCAGGGCCAGGGTGGACAGGCAGAGCCCCCCCATCTGCAGGGCGCCTTCCCGGGGCCGGGTAAGGGTCAGCCACCGGTTTTTACCCAGCAAAAGCATGAGCAGGGGCAGCAGAGGCAGCAGATACCGGCCCTGCAGGCCAAAGATGATCTGATAGTTGACCGGGGTCCAGGTCAGGCAGGCCGCCGTGATCAGGGCCGTCACACCCAGGCAGATTCCTCCTGCCCCCCAGGCCGCCCGGGCAGGCAGACGCTTTTCGCCGGCGGAAAGGCTTGCCAGCACCACCAGGCAGAAAAGGGCCAGGGTAAGCAGGCCGTTCAGTTCCAGCTGGTGTACAATGGGCTCGCCGGGGCAGGCACCCAGCAGCTGCTGGAGCCAGAAAAAGCCCTGGGCAATGACGCTGTTCACCAGCAGCTCCGCCACCTGGGGCAGATGCCGCAGGGTGTACCCCACCGAATAGGTGTAGATGGAATCCCCGTTGGGCTGGATTCCTTCCGCCAGCTGCTGGGGAGTAAGATTTCCGCCCAGCCGAAGGGCATAAAGCCCCACCGCCGCCGCCAGGACTGCCAGCACCATGGCCGCCGCCAGGCTCAGCCGCTTATACCGGGGCGCAAGTGCCTTCCAGAAGCACAGCAGACGGGGCAGCAGAACAGCCAGGACAGCCAACAGCACCAGGCCGCCCCACACAGCCCATTCGTTCACATCCCGCAGGATATACCGGATATATTCCAGATTATAGAACGCCCATCCCAGCCCGGCAGCCCCCACCGTCAGGCAGCGGACCAGCACACAGCGCCGGGGGGAAGAATAGCATTCCGCCGGGATCAGGAAAACCAGCCCCACCAGCAGGATATAGACAGCCTTGCCCGGCCCCAGCAGGGCCGACAGCAGCACCAGGCCGCACAGATCCCCTCCCCTCACCTGTCGGCGGCCAAAGGCACAGTCCAGGCAGAGCGCGGTAAGGGCGAAAGAACAGCCGATGATGAGGGTATCCGCCGAAAGCCCGGCCGCCAGCCCCAGGGTGGAGGGCAGCACCAGAGCAGTGAACAGCAGGTTTTTGCCAAAGGGCATCCGCCTCAGGGCCAAGGTGCCCAGGGCCAGATAGGCGGCCAGGCTCCCCAGCCGCCCCAGCAGCCATACGCCGTAAAAGCTCAGGCCCAGGGTCCGCCCCAGCAGCATACCCAGGGCAGAGGGCAGGTAAAGGTAGGCGGCAGACCCGGCGCTGCGCACCGAAACGGCCTCGGTCAGCTGGGGGCTGTTGCCGCCCTGACCCAGCTGGCGCAGCCAGTCCGCATACACAAAGGCACCGGAAGGGCCGGTCTCATCCGTCATATAGGATGCGTCACAGGCCCGCATATACAATTCGCCCGCTTCATTATAGGCAGGCTGACCGCTCAGCTTGCTGGCCAGGGCATAGGCGCTGGCTCCATGGGCGTATTCGTCCGGCCCGCACAGAGGAGGCAACACCAAGGCAAAGCCCAGCCCCAGCAGGGCCCCGCACAGGCAGAACAGCCGCTGCACCGGCACCTTTCGGCCCACACAGAGCCAGCCAGCCCCCAGCATCACTGCCAACCCCAGGGCCAGCCAGCGATAGGCATCGCTGACCAGGGTGCCGGTATAGCCGCTGGTGGCCTGCATGGCCAGGGTGGCCTCCAGATCCGTCTGCCCGGCCCGGGCGCTCTTCTGCCCGGCGGGCACTCCCTCGCTGGCCCACAGGCCCAGCCGGTCCTCCCCGGTCTCGGGCTCATACCAGAACCGGAAGGTCAGAGGCTCGGTTCCGGTATCCTCCTGCGAGCAGTAAGCCTTTTCAAAAACAAAGCCATAGAAGGTGTTATCCAGCAGCTCGGTCATATCGCAGACGGCGCTGGCGGCCAGATTTCCCGCCGGGTCGTACAGATCCAGATGGGCCACACCCCGGTTGACCCGGCCAAAAGCCGCCACATCCAGCCGCAGCCCGTACAAGGGGCTTCCGGCCGGCCAGTCAAAACTCTGGGTGATTCCCTCTTCCGGGTCGGCTTCCAGGATCTGGCTGTATTCATCGTTCAGGATCAGATAGTCCTGACGCTCGTCCGCGCCGGCGGCCACCAGCCGCCCGGCCCAGAACAGGCAGAAGGCTGCGGCCAGCAAAAAGAACGCAAACCCCAGCAGCCGGGCCGCTGCTGATCTGGTCAGATACATCTTCCCCATGTTCCTCTCCTCTATCCGCCGTCTTTCAGACACAGAGTTATTGTACCGCAAACCCGGCAAAAACACAAGAAAGAGCGCCGCCCCGCGCCCAAAGCGGCGAAGCGGCGCTCCCTATGCGTCACAATTGGATCAGCAGCGATTAATAGTTCTCGCAGCGGATGACGAAGTACCCCTGGGGATGATCGCAGACAGGGCACTTCTCGGGGGCATGGGTGCCCACATGGATGTGGCCGCAGTTGGTGCAGATCCAGACCTGCTGCTCCTCACGGGCAAAGACCTTGTTCTCGGCCAGGTTGGCAGCCAGCTTCTTGTAGCGCTCCTCGTGCTCCTTCTCGATGTCAGCCACCGCGCGGAAGAGGCGGGCGATCTCGGTAAAGCCCTCCTCATCGGCTTCCTTGGCGAAGGTGGGGTACATCTCGTTCCACTCATAGCTCTCGCCCTCGGCAGCGTCCACCAGGTTGGCAGCGGTGTCGGGCATGCCGTCGTGCAGCAGCTTGAACCAAATCTTAGCGTGCTCCTTTTCGTTGTTGGCGGTCTCCTCAAAAATAGCGCTGATCTGGTTGTAGCCTTCCTTCTTGGCCTTGGAAGCGTAGTAGGTGTACTTGTTGCGGGCCTGGCTCTCGCCGGCAAAAGCGGCCTGCAGATTGGCTTCGGTCTTAGTGCCTTTCAGTTCTTTCATGGGGGCATTCCTCCTGATCGTAATTTTTTTGGATACTCTCAAAAAGGGGTCGCGCAGTTTTGCTTAGTGAGAATAATTCCTAATTAAAGAATACCATATTCCCAGGGAAAGTCAAGGGGCAAAAAGGCGATTCTGTGGCCGGCCGGGCAGATTTTTCCCGGCCCGCCCGGAGTACCTGACGGCAGCCCTCAAACAGCAAAAAAGCGCCCTGCCGGGCTTTGCCGGCGGGGCGCTTTTGCGGATTCAGTATTTTTTTGCGGTGGGGATGGCGAGGGTGGGCACAGCCCAGGCCACCTGATACAGGGCCACCGCAGGCAGGGCCAGATCCAGCAGGCCGCCGGAGAATGCCAGCAACAACCCCACCAGGGCGCCCACTGCCACCGAGGCGCAGAGCACCAGGCAGGAGGAATGCTGGGCCGAGGCGGCGCTGGCCGCCGAGCGCATGCCGCCCACATAGGAGGCGAAGCTGCCCAGATGCACCATGCAGCCCTCGCTCTCGGGCAGATAACCGGTGGCGGTGGCCAGATGATCCATTTCCTGGCTGGTAAGCACCTTCACAGATCCCTGGCGCAGGCGGTAGACCTTTTCTACCAGAGGCCCGGTGATGGAGAAATCATCACTGTGAACCAGCAGAGAAATACCGGACTGCTGCAGCACCCGCAACACCGAGGCGGTCTCCTTGCCGGCCCGGTAATCCACCACGAACATACCGAACAGTTTGCCGGATACCGCCAGATACACCGGCTGTTTTTCGCCCTTGGTATACCGGTTCTCATAATCCAGGGAGGGGATATCGATGTCGTGGGCCGTCATCATGTTCCGGTTGCCCAAGATCACCCGGCTGCCGTTGATCCAAGCGGTAAAGCCGCGGCCCCGCTCGTTCACCAGGTTTTCCACCGGGTAAAGCATCTCGGTCTTGTTCTGGATGATATTCAGGAACACATCCCGCAGGGTATCGCAGCCTGCCACCAGCACGCTGGCCGCATACAGGATGGCCAGGTCGATCCGTTCTTTTTCAAAGGTCTTGATTCCCTGCAGCACCACGCTGCCCCGGGGGAAGAGGTCCTTGGCGCCCACCACAATGGTGTTGATCTTGCCCAGCTCTTCCACCACGCCCCAGCCGGGCACCACCGCGCCCACCCGGGCAGCGCTGCGCTGCTGCATCCGGGAGCAGAGAGCGCTGAAGAGGACCGCGCACAGGGGCGCGCCCAGGCAGAACACCGCCGCCAGGCCGGATACTGCCAGCAGAAGATCTTTCTCTCTCAGATAGACCGCCAGGGCCGCCACCAGGGCCACCCCACTCAGCGCCCAGGCCAGCTTCTGCAGCCCGTAATCACTGCGGGGCCGCGCGGCGCTCTTGCGCAAGAAGCCCTTGATAAGGGAGGTAGGGCGGCTGACCAGCAGTACCGGGCTTTCTTCTTCCAGGCCTTCGGCCAGCAGGCGGGTCAACTCCATATTCTGCAGCCGATAGGCCGCCGAATGCTCCACCCCGGCGGTGATCAGCTCGAAATTATCCTTTACCACAGCCGCGCCCATCCGCCGGCCGGCAGCGCCCGCAAAGAGCAGAAGCGCCGCAATGGGGGCGTACAAGGTCAGGTGGACCGGGTCATAACTTTCGGGCAGCAGCAGGGCCGCCACGCACTGGAGGGCACAGCCGGCCAGGGCCAGCGCGCTCAGGCTGTTGGGGGAAGGCTGCCCCTTCCCCAGGCCCAGGAAACCCTCCTTAAGGGGTTGGGCATTGAAAGCCGCCGCCAGGGCCAGCAGCACCAGTTCCACCCCCAGGAAGGCCTGGGGCACCTGGTTGGGGTCCAGCACCGCCGGGAATACGCCGGTGGCCGAGATGCCCAGATACAGCAGGGCCAGTGTCAGGATGCCGGTGACGGTCATGGAGAGGGTGGCCTTGGCATAGGCCGCGCTCAGGGAAGCCTTGACGGCCGGGGCATCCTCCAGGCTGTCATAATCCGGCGTCCGCGCCTCCCCTTCCTCCTGTTCGCTTTCACTCTCAAAGGGGGTCTGTGGCTCGTCGGCACCGAAAAAGCGGAATTTCTTTTTCAGGGGCGTTTCCCGGGTGGCCTCTTCCTCCTCAGCGGGTTCTTCCTTCTGGCGGGCCTCTTCCACCGCGTCTGCCACCAGGCGGGTATCGATCTGCCCGGTCTCATCCTGCAGCTCCACATTCAGCCGCACTTCTCCGGTGGGGTCCTCGTCCGGGGTAGTCTCCGGGTCGCTGACTCCCGGCATCATGATGGCCGGGTTTTTGGCCGCTTCTTCAAATTCTTCCTTTTTCCGCTTCTTGATAAAGCGGTTGAACAGGCTGGAGGAGGCGGGATTTTCTTCCGGGATCACGGCCACATGGTCGCTGAAGAAGTCCACAAAAGAACCGTCCAGATCCGAATCCGCCCCTACCGATTCGGCCGCAGCCTTCTCAAAACGGCGGCGCAGCTCGGCAGCAGCATTGTCCTCCGGGGCCTTTTCCGCCTGTTCTTCCTCTTCTGCCTCCGGCTCGGCCTGAACCGGGGCGGCGGGGGCGGGCTTTTCCTCTTTTTCCTCCGCCTGAGGCCTTGCCTCGGCCTGCTTTTGTTCCAGCCCGGCACGGATAAAGTCCAGGCAGATCTCCCCCGTGGTCTCTTGCCGGCCCTGGGCAGCAGGCTCGGGCTGCCCCAGCCGGATCTCCCCGGTATCTCCCGCCCGGAGCGAGGGTTCCCGGGTCACGGCCGCCGTTTGGGCCGGCTGCTCAAAGCTTTCCGGTTCCTTGTCCGCAATCCGGTCGGGTTTGGGGGCAGAGGGGGTCTTTTCTCCCAGGCCCAAACTGGCCAGGATGGCGTTCACCTCGCTGTCATCCGCGGGCTTTTTGCCCTCCTGCTGCCGCCTTACATTTTCAATGATCTCATCCACCGAACCGGAATACCTGTTTTCTGGCATTGCTGCGCTATCCTCCCCGATTGATGTTCCAAACTCTGCCGCGCTTACTGCCCGGCCCGGCGCTGACGGCGGATCTCATACAGCAGGATCCCCGCCGCCACCGAAACATTAAAACTGTCCACCCCGCCGGCGTCGGCTTCCATATCCAGGCTCACCGCTCCGTCGCAGAGCTTGCGCACCAGGGCGCTTACCCCGGCGCCCTCACTGCCCATTACCAGGGCCAGAGGGCCGGTAAGGTCAGTTTTGGCCAGGGGCGCGCCCCCCATATCGGCGCAGTACACAAAAATATTTTTTTCCTTCAGCCGGCGGATGGTCTCGCCGATGTTGGCCACCCTGGCCACCGGCAGCCGGGCCGCCGCGCCGGCGCTGCTCTTCATCACGGTGGGGGTCACGGCCGCCCCGCCCCGCTTGGGAACCACCAGGCCATGGGCGCCGCACAAAAAGGCACTGCGGATGATGGCCCCCAGGTTGTGGGGGTCCTCCACCCCATCGGCCAGCACCAGGAAGGGGTCTTCCCCCTTCTGGGCCGCTTTTTCCAGAATCTCTTCCACGCTGGCGTATTCCATCAGGCTGGCCCAGGCCGCCACCCCCTGGTGGTTTTCGGTGCCGCACAGCTGCCGCAGCTTGTTGGGATGCACCTTCTTCAGCACCGCGCCGGCCTGTTTGGCCAGGGCCCCATAGTAGGCCGCCTGCTGGGGCGCCATACTGTCGCTGATCATCACGGTATCTACCCCGCCGCTCTTCAGCAGCTCTACCACCGGGTTTTTGCCGTAAACGATCTGTTCCGGCTTCTGTTTTTCTTCCATGCCCTGCTCCTATGTCCAGAAAATCCGTCCCCCTTTTCCGGCGACAGATTTTCACATTTTATTTCATAATATATTTACTATAGCACAGTCTCGGGCGCTTTTCTATAATTTACCGCAAAATCCCCTTTTTCTTTCCCGTCGGCTGCTTTTTCTCCTCCCCGGCCCCTCTTGGCCGGGCTCCTGCATTATATCTTTTTCCAAAGATTTTGTTTTTCACTTGTTTTTATAATTCTCTCTTCTTCCGTTTTGATTGCTTTTGTATTGTATTTCGTTTCTTTTTTCCTGTTTTCCGGCTTTTATTCCTCATTTTCCCTTTCGGCAAACCCTTTTGCCTTCTTTTTCTTCCTCTTCGTAAAGCCGGTTATACAACATGTACACTCCCTTTTGGTTTTCCACTTTCCCCAAGTTTTGTTGAAAACTCTGTGGAAAAAGTGAATAACTGGCCATTTTGCTCTGTTTTTTTATTGTGGAAAGCCAGTTCTCCACCAAGTTTTCAACAGCATGTTGAAAACTTGTTTTTAAACGGAGCGTTGAAGAACGACTGTCAAGAGGGAATTTCGCTGTTTTTTGACGGAAAAAACTGGCGCGTTTTTCCCCTTTTTGCCAGTGGGCCCGGTTTGCCTTTTGAGGGGTCTGCCGATATAATATTTTTCAAAAAGAAAGGGGAAAATGGGTTCTTATGCTGATTTTTGAGGACGCAAAGGGGCTGGAGCTTTCTTCCACCCTGGACTGCGGCCAGTGCTTCCGCTGGCTGCCTCAAAAAGAGGTCTGGCAGGGGGTGGCCGAGGGCCGCTCGGTGCTGGCCTATACCAAGGGAAATGCCCTTATCCTGGAAGGGGCCGAGGAAGAGGACCGGGAGTTCTGGGCAAACTATTTTGCGCTGGACCTGGATTACCCCGCCCTGCAGGAGCGCTTTTGCGCCGGCAACCGGCGGCTGAAACTCTGTGTGGAGGAAAACCCCGGGATCCGGGTGCTGCGCCAACCTTTTTTTGAAACGCTCTGCACCTTTCTCATCAGCCAGAACAACAACATCGCCCGGATACGGGGCATTGTGGAGCGGCTGTGCGCCCTGGCTGGGGAACCGGTGGCTTACGGTCGCTTTTCTTTTCCCGACCCGGCCCGGCTGGCCGGTTTTTCCCTGCAGGAGCTGGCCCCGCTGCGGGCGGGCTGGCGCTCGGCCTACCTATTGAACGCCGCCCAGCAGGTGGCCTTGGGGCAGATCTCGGAAGAAGAGCTGCGGGCGCTGCCCCTGGATCAGGCCCGCCTGCGGCTGCAGAGCCTGCGGGGGGTGGGCCCCAAGGTGGCGGACTGCGTGCTTCTGTTCGGTCTGAGCCGGTGGCAGGCCTTTCCCCGGGATGTGTGGATCAACCGGGCCATGGATACCCTCTTCCCCCGGGGCATCCCGGTCTGCTGCCGCAGCCAGGCCGGCATTGCCCAGCAGTACATCTTTGCCTATGCCCGGGCTCATCTGCCCCGGGGCGGCGAAAAAAGGGAAAAGAAAAAGCCGGATTGATTTTATCCCCCCGGGCCGCTATACTATAGGTGTAGAAAAAGAAAAAGGCAAGGATCCCCCGCACGGACGGCTTTTTTGCTGCCCGGATGAATACGACTATTTTTAGTACAAAGTCAGGAGGAACAAACATGCTGGTAAACGCAACCGAAATGCTTCAGAAAGCTCGGGACGGCCATTACGCCGTGGGCGCCTTCAACGTCAACAACCTGGAATGGGCCAAGGCCATTCTGCAGGCTGCCGAGGAGTGCAAGAGCCCGGTGATTCTGGGTGTCTCCGAGGGCGCTGGCAAGTATATGTGCGGCTTCCCCGTGGTGGCTGCCATGGTCAAGGCCATGCTGGAGACCATGAAGATCACCGTGCCTGTGGCCCTGCACCTGGATCACGGCACCTACGAGGGCGCCAAGGCCTGTGTGGCCGCCGGCTTCAGCAGCATCATGTTTGACGGCAGCCATTACCCCATCGACGAGAACGTGGAAAAGACCAAGGAGCTGGTGGCCCTGGCTCATGCCAACGGCATGTCCATTGAGGCTGAGGTGGGTACCATCGGCGGCGAAGAGGACGGCGTTGTGGGCATGGGCGAAGTGGCCGACCCCGCCGAGTGCGCCACGATCGCCGGTCTGGGCGTGGATTTCCTGGCCGCCGGCATCGGCAACATCCACGGCGTTTATCCTCCCAACTGGAAGGGCCTGGATTTTGAAACTCTGGATAAGATCCACGCTGCCACCAACAACATTCCCCTGGTGCTGCACGGCGGCACCGGCATCCCTGCCGATATGATCCGCAAGGCCGTGTCCCTGGGTGTTTCCAAGATCAACGTGAACACCGAATGCCAGCTGAGCTTTGCTGCCGCCACCCGCCAGTATATCGAGGCCGGCAAGGACAAGCAGGGTAAGGGCTTTGACCCCCGCAAGTTGCTGGCCCCCGGCGCCGACGCCATCAAGGCCACCGTTCGGGAAAAGATTGAGCTGTTCGGCAGCATGAACAAGGCCTGATTTTCCCCTTTTGCGCCGGCCCGGAAGGGTGCCGGCGCCCGGCCCCTCTGCTGAAGAGGGCGCTTTCTCCCGGAATATGAAGCTCCCGCCTGGTTTTTCTCGGGGAACCAGGCGGGAGCTTTTTGTGGGCAGCCCGCTTTTGCCCGCCGGGGCAGGGCCTGCCCCATTTTGAGGCTCGCCTCCTTGCCTCCACCATCCAATCGGAAAGGAACAAAAAAGATGGATATACTGATCGTGATGTGCCTGGGCATTCTTGCCGGCCGCTTCCTCGTCCCCTCCCGTGCCAAAGGGTGGAATGGATTTCCCCGGCCTGCACCTTCCTGCTGATTTTTGCCATGGGCAGCCTGCTGGGCCAGCGGGAAAATTTCTGGCAGGAGCTGTCCCAGCTGGGGGTTTCCAGCGCCCTCTTCTTTGCCATCCCCACCCTGCTGTCCATCGTGATCGTATTTTTCCTCACCAAAGGATGGCGAAACAGACAGCCCGACAGCCCGGAAAGGATGGGAAAATGATTCTTCTGTTTCTGATTGCTTCCCTGCTTCTGGGGATTCTATGCGGCATGTCCGGCACGCAGTTCTGGCTGTTTTCCCTGATCAGCTGGCATACCGACCTGATCCTCTACCTGCTCATGTTTTCGGTGGGCATCAGCGTGTGCATGCAAAAGGGGATCTTCTCCAAGATCAAGGAATACCACCTGAAAATATTCATCATCCCCTTCGGGATCATTGCGGGTTCTTTTTTGGGCGGCATTCTTTGTTCCTGGATCCTTTCCATGCCGGTCAGCTACGGCGCTGCCATTGCCAGCGGCCTGGGCTGGCACAGCCTGGCCGGTGTAACCATCAGCAACCTGATCGACGCCCAGATGGGCAGCATCGCCTTTATGAGCAACCTGATGCGGGAACTCTTTTCCTTTTTCCTCATTCCTCTGCTGGCCGTGCGGCTCAACTGTTATACCTGCATCGCCCCGGCCGCAGCCACCAGCGAGGATACCACCCTGCCCTGATGCTGCGGTATACCAACGAGGAGACCGTGGTCCTCTCGGTATTGAACGGGATGATCTGTTCCTTTTTTGTGCCCATCCTCATCTCCCTGTCCCTGAATTTGTTCTGACGTTTGGGAGATTTCGATTCCCCTGCTTGTGAAATAAAAAATACGGCGCGGCCTTTTGGGGCTGCGCCGTATTTTTTATACCTGCAGGTACCATTTCAGCTCTTCCAGCCGCTGCAGGGTTTCCAGCCTGCCCTCACTGTACAGCTGTTCCAGCTTATCCACATTCCGTTCCAGCCGGGAAACTGCCACCGGCTTTTGGGGGCGCAGCACAAAGATCCGGCCGGCGGCCTCCAGTTCCTCAATCTCCTCCTGCATCCGGTTGTATCTCTGCTGGGCGCTGAGCAGCTGGCGCATCAGAGCCGGATATTTCCGGTAGGTGCGGTAATACAGTTCCTTCATCTTATAGGAAAGGGGCTCTTTCCGGTACCCCTTCTGCCGGGTGAGCACCAGCACGACCTTTTCATGGCCGGCATCCAGGGCCCACTGGTAGGGGATAGCACAGGCGATTCCTCCATCCAGATAGGGAACGCCATCGATCTGCACAAACCGGCTGAGCAGGGGCATGCTGGCCGATGCCCGGGCCGCCAGCAGGATATCCGAGTGATCCCGTTCAAAGAATGCAGGCTTGCCGTTCAGGCAGTTGGTGGCCACCGCATAAAACTTGGTGGGTGATGAGAAAAAGGTCTCGTTGTCAAAGGGGTCCAGCTCGTCCGACACTTCCCCAAAAAGGAAATCAAAGCCGATCACACTGTGACTGCGCAGGAGTGCCCGGGGCCCCACATACCGGCTGTCCCGCACATAGCAAAGATTGATGCGGGCCGACCGGCCGATCTGCCCCGAGATAAAGTTGATGCCGTTCAGCGCTCCTGCCGACACCCCAACCACTGCGTCAAAGCCCACGCCGTTTTCGGCCAATACATCCAGCACGCCCGAGGTGTAGACGCCCCGGAATGCGCCGCCTTCCAGAATCATGGAATTCATAGGTTCTCCCTTCCTTTCCCGCCCGGCAGGGCCGGGCCGTTTTTCCCCCTCCGCAATTTTAACCCTCCTGTTCAGTATAATCTCTCCCGCGGCGCCCCGCAAGTCTACAGGCTTCTTTCCAGTTTGAGCACTTCCACGGTAATGTCATCTGCCGGGGCGGTGCCGCTCTGCCGCCGGCGGGCGGTATCTGCCAGGATATCCGCCATCTCCTGGGGCGTATTGCCCACAGCAGCGCACAATTCGATCTGCTGGCGCAGCCAGGTATCCCCTTCCCCCAGCACCCCATCGCTCACCAGCACGACCCAGTCGCCGCCGGTCATCCCAAACCGATGCTCCTTGCCGGAGACTTCCTTCAGGATCCCCACCGGCAGCCCGGCGCCTTCCACCGCCCGTACCTTGCCCTGCTGCACCGTAAAGCTGGGGGCCGCCCCCGCCTTGTACAGCCGCACCCGGCCGGTATACAGGTCCACACTGAGCAGATCCAGGGCAGCGCCGCTCTCCTCTTCACTTTTCAGGTTCAGGGCTACATTCACCAGCCGGGCCGTGGTATCTCCCTCAAAGCCGGTGCGCAGCAGCCGGTCGGCCAGGTTGGCCGCCATGGCCCCATCCACCGCGGCGTATTTGCCCACACCCATCCCGTCACAGAGCAGCATATGGGCCCGGCCGCTGCCGTCACAGAACTGCCGGGCCGCGTCCCCGCTGGCTTCCTGCCGGGCCGGGCGCAGGGCTAGGCCAAAGACCGCCTCATATACCGGTTTTTCCGCAAAAACCAGGGTGGTAACGGTGCGGCAGTGGTTCACCTGGGGCAGACCAAAACTGCGCCGGCAGAGATGCTCCACCTCTTCGGCAAGGCCCTGCAGCTCTTCCTCCTCAAAGGGGGTACGGCTCAGGGTGGCGGTGACCTTCATCCGCCCCAGCCCGTCGCTCTGCACCAGCGCTTCCAGGGGTTCCAGCCCCATGGATTCCAGCAGGGAAGCCACCCGGCTGCTTTTGGTCTCATCCACCGCCCCGCCCTGGGCCAGATCCTCGGCCATATGGGCCAGGGCCCCCGCCATGGCGCCGTATTGTTCGGAAAGGGCGCTGCGCAATGCCGTCATCCGCAGGGCGGATTCCCGCCGGCTGCACTGGACCGCATACCCCTGGCACAGGCAGCTGCACAGGGCCGCCGGCTTTTCGCAGCGGTAAAACTGGGGCGGCAGCTGCTCCACCGAAAGCCGCTGCCCCTCCTCCAACAGGCCCTTGAGGGAGTACAGCCCCTTGACGGTATCGTTGTATTCCCGGATCCAGCAGCGCTCTCGCTGACGGCAGGAAACGCAGAGCCCACGGGCCAGGTAATCTACCGTGAACTCATACCCCTCCCCGGCCTTGGGCAGCTTGTCCATCACCGCGTCCACTGTCTGGGCCACGTCGGCCAGGGCATCGGCCACCGCCGTCAGCCGTCCGCTGGCCCCCACCAGCCCTGCCTGCCGGGCATCCTGGCGGAAGCTGCTCTCTCCCGGCAGGGCCAGCAGATACCGCCGGGGGATCAGGCAGAACACCAGCACCGCCTGGCCGCAGAGCAGGACAGTCTGCCACCGCAGATCCGGCTGGACCAGCCCCAGGCTGCACAGCTGCGCCGCCGCAAAAAGGCCGGCCGTCAGCATTTTTTCGCCCGAGCCAAATACCGCGCCTGCCAGCACCCCACCGCACAGGCCCAGGGCCGAGGGCAGGAGGGCCGGGTCGGCGGCCGCCAGCATTCCGCCCCAGCAAATAGCCCCCACCGCCGCATGCTTTACTTCGCCCCTATAGGCCAGGGCCAGCCCTGCCGTCCCCGCCAGCAAGAATCCCGGGCGGAAGGCACCGGTGCCGATCCCTTCCAGGGCAGGGATAAACAGCATGATCCAGACCAGTCCGGTTTGAGGACGCCCCTGGCCTGCCCGGCCCAGCGCCAGGCCAAACAGGAGCGCCAGGGCCGCCTCCCCCAGGGCGGCCAGGGTACCCGCCAGGGTGCTCAGCCCGGAAAGGGCCAGCATCCCCTGCACCAGCAAAAGGCACCCGCAGCCCGCCGCAAAGCCTGCCCATCGGCTGCGGCGGCAGATGGCCCGCCCCGCCAGGGCAGCAGCCACCGCCCCCACCGTGCGCAGGGCGGCCACTGGTTCCAGGGTAAGCAGCGAGCCAAAGGCTGCCCCTGCCGCGCCCAGGTACATCCACCGCTCGGGAACCCCCAGGGTATAGGCCAGCCCCAGGGGATACAGCTCCAGCACCGGGCCGCCGGCCAGCAGAAAACCTGCCAGCACCGCACCGCCCTGCCGAAGGGCCGGCAGAGTCTTCTGCCAGCGGGCCTTTCGTTGTAAGCTTTTTGTGGACAGCATTCTTCTTCCTCTTTCCTGTTCCGAAAAAATCCGGCTTTTGGGGTCACTGTAGCACGGGGGGAAGGAAGAATTTTGTTGCAGGGCGGGGCTTCGACAAAGCCTTTCCCTTTTACGCAAAAAGCGGCGGGGCCCGCCGGGGCCGCCACCGCTCTGATTTACTTTGCTGTTTCGGGCGCCATCTCTTTTTCGGGGCGGATGATGCAGACATACCGCTTATCCCAATCCGCCACAGCCTGCCGGATTGCCCCGCACACCTGCTTGTCATCCTCCTCAAAACCGTAAGGGGTCACGCAGTCAAAAATCAGGTTGATCCGTTCCTTGCCGGGCACCATCCGCAAATCTGGATGCTCACCCTGTCGCCCCAGCGCTCCTGCACGATCTGGGTCAGCTTGCTGCGGGCCTGGTTCACCTGCTCGTCCTGGGTGACCACCGGGTCAAAGTGGATGAGCACCTCCAGTCGCTCGGCCCGGAAATCCCGCTCGATGGTATCAATGAGTTCATGGCTTTCCAGCACATCCGCCTCGGCCGCCATTTCCACATGCAGGCTAGCAAACTGCCGGCCCGGGCCATAGTCGTGGATCATCAGGTCATGTACACCCAACACGCCGGGGTAGCTCAGGACCTTCTGGCGGATGTGGTGGACCAGCTCCGGGTCGGGGGCGCTGCCCAGCAGAGGGTCGATGGTCTCCCGCATCAGCCCGAAACCGCTGTACAGGATAAAGAGAGCCACACCCATGCCCATCCAGCCATCCAGTTCCAGGCCGGTGACCTTGCCCAGCACAAGGGCAATCAGCACCGCCGCCGTGCTGATCACATCGTTGCGGCTGTCGGCTGCGGTGGCTTCCAGAGTACCGGAATGGATCAGCTTGCCCAGCCGACGGTTGAAGGCCGACATCCAGAACTTGACCAGGATGGAGGCCACCAGCACTGCCACGGAAAGCAGGCTGAATTCCACCGGGGTGGGATGCAGGATCTTTTCCAGGCTGCTCTTGGCCAGCTCCACACCAATCAGCAGGATCATGGCCGCCACCACCAGCCCGGCCAGATACTCATAGCGGCCATGGCCATAGGGGTGTTCCTCATCGGCGGGGCGGCTGGCCAGCCGGAAGCCCATCAGGCTGACCACATTGGAGGAAGCATCCGAAAGGTTATTCAGGCCGTCGGCCGTGATAGAGATGCTGCCGAACAAAAAGCCCGCCGCCATCTTCCCGCCCGCCAGCAGCAGGTTGCACAGGATGCAGACGATTCCCGCCAGGTTGCCGTAAGCGGTGCGCACCGCCGCATCCCCGGTGCGCTCATGGTCCTTAATGAAATGCCGGACTAGAAAATCTGTCATATTTTCTCCGATTTTTCTGTGTTTGGGGCAAAAGAATACCGGTAACCCCTGTTACCGGTATTCCGTATGAATATTGGGGACGGCGTCTCAGCGCTTGATATAGGCCTCGCGCTCGGCGCCCACCGAGATATACTGGATATGGCAGCCCACTGCCTTTTCCAGATACAGCACATAGTCCTGGGCCTCTTTGGGCAGATCCTCAAAGCGGCGGACCCCCGTGATGTCGCAATGCCAGCCGGGCAGGTATTCCACCACCGGCTGGGCGGTATCCAGCGCTTCGCCCATGGGGAACAGGTCGGTCTCGGTACCATCGGCCAGCTTATAGCGAACCACCACCGGGATCTTTTCCATATAGTCCAGCACGTCCAGCAGGGTGAGGGCCACCTGGTCGGCGCCCTGGCAGCGCACACCGTACCGGCTGGCCACCAGGTCGATGGGGCCTACCCGGCGGGGACGGCCGGTGGCTGCGCCGTACTCATGGCCATGCTCCCGCAGCACGTCCTTCTCCTCTTCGGTCATGGCCAGCTCAGCGGTGAAGGGGCCCTCGCCCACGCAGCTGGAATAGGCCTTCATGATGCCGATGGAGAGATCCAGCTTGCGGCCGGGAATGCCCGCGCCGATGGGCGCATAGGCGCCGATCACGTTGGAAGAGCTGGTGTAGGGGTAGATGCCGAAATCGATATCCCGCAGTGCGCCCAGCTGGGCCTCGAACAGAATCTTCTTGCCCTGACGGTCGGCGGCGTCCAGGTAGGCGCCCGCGTCGCAGATATAATCCTTGAAGACGCGGCCGTACTCCTGGCACCAGGCCCACATCTCTTCCAGATCGATGGGCTTGGCCCCGTAGATGTTCACCATGGTCAGGTTCTTGGCGTCCACAATGGTCTTGAGGCGCTTCTTCATGGCCTCATCCAGATGGAGCAGATCCCCCATGCGCAGGGTCTTTTTCATATATTTGTCGCCGTAGCTGTAGGCAATGCCCCGCTTGGTGGAACCGAACTGAGCGCCGGTCTGGGACAGGCGGGCTTCCTCCAGGCCGTCCTGATCCACATGGAAGGGCATGCAGATGGTGGCCCGATCGGAGATCTTCAGGTTGGCAGGGCTGATCTCGATGCCCTGCTGGCGCAGGGTGGCAATCTCCTTATCCAGATGATGGGGATCGATGACCATGCCGTTGCCCATGACGCAGACCACTTCCGGGCGCAGAATGCCCGAGGGCAGCAGGTTCAGCACAAACTTGCCCCGGGGATTCTTGACGGTATGCCCCGCGTTGTTGCCGCCCTGATAGCGCACCACAATGTCATATTCCTGGCTGAGCAGGTCCACCATGCGGCCCTTGCCCTCGTCGCCCCAGTTGATTCCGGTAATTGCTGTAAGCATTTCTCTATTCCCCTTACAATATGCTCAAAGGCCGCCTTTTCCGCGCGCTTTGCCCGGGATGCGCGGCCCGAAAATCAACATTCATTATACTGTACCCCGCCCTGGTTGAAAAGCCTTTTTTCGCAGAATTCGGGGCTTTTGCCGCACTTTTCAGCCCTTTTTGCCCTCCTGGGGCCGAAGGGGCCGGCGGCTGCCGTCCGGCGAGACCACCACGGTGGCGTCCAGCTGGCTTTTCAGGCTGCGCTTGCAGGCCTCCACATATTCCCGGCGCAGGGCCTGCTGTTCCGCCTTTTCGGCATTGGTCAGCCCTTCAGGGGTCTTGCTCTTTCTTGCCAGCTCATTGATGCGGGCGATCTTTTCCTGTGTCATGCTTGCCTTCTCTCCTGCCCGGCCCTTGGGCCGGAGCCTTTATTTTTCCTTTCGGATATGTTCAGTATACTATACCTGCCAAGAAAACGCAAAAACGGCGCGTGCGGGAAGAAAGGAAAACCGCGCGCGCCGTTTTTGCTGTTTATGGTAACTTTCTGTCCAGAAAGAGGATGGTAGTCTGACCCGCCCGGGCCCCTTCCGGGGCGCTGGCATGGGCGGGGGTCAGTGGCCGCACGCCGCAGTATTCCGCGGCGCCCGGTATTTGGTATCTTTGCTGTGAGTATAGAATACTCCCCATTTGTGGCAGTTTTGTGGTACACTTTTGAACAGTTTGAAAACAAAATGTGGTAAAATAAAAAAGCCCCCGGCCCTCGGGCAGCTTGCCGGCAGCCGGGGCGCGCAAAACCTGATTTCAGCGAGGTAACGTCAGATGGCCAACCGACCCAATTACACCCAGCAGATGGACCAGGTGCTGGAACAGCTGGGGCAGACCCGCCCCCGCCTTTTGCTGCACGCCTGCTGCGGCCCCTGCTCCAGCTCGGTGCTGGAACTTCTCTGCCGCCATTTTCAGGTCACTGTGCTTTACTATAACCCCAATATCTGGCCCGCCGCCGAGTATGAGCGGCGGCAGAGAGAACTGGCCCGTTTTCTCGGCCTTGCCCACCCCGGAGAGGTGGAGCTGGTAGAGGACACCTACGACCCTGCCGAGTTTTACCAGGCGGTGAAGGGGCTGGAGGATGAGCCCGAAAAGGGCGGCCGCTGCACCCTTTGTTATCGGCTGCGGATGGAGCGGGCCGCCCACTACGCCGCCCAGCACGGCTTCGAGTGGTTCACCACTACCCTTTCGGTCTCGCCCCTCAAGGACCCGGTGCGGATCAACCAGATCGGCCTGGAACTGGAAGAAAAGTATGGGGTAAAGCACCTGCCCAGCGAGTTCCGCAAGCGGGACGGCTACAAGCGCAGCCTGGAACTGAGCGCCCAGTACGGCTTGTACCGTCAGGCCTACTGCGGCTGCGAATTCAGCGCCCGGGCCCGGGGCTTTGATGAGGAGAGCGCCGCCGGCGCAGCCCAGGCACCCTCAGAGAAATAAGACCTGCAGAAAGAGCATTCCGGTCACCCCGGGCAGGCCCAGCACCACTGCGGCAAAGGCGGTGCCGTAGTTAAGGGCGATGCTCACCCCTGTATAGGGGGCCAGCAGGTTTACCGCCCCCAAAGCGCTTACCCCGCACAGGGCCGACAGGCAGGCCCTGCCGATGGAGTGGGGCCCCGAGGCAGCTGCCCGGCTTACCGCCAGCAGCAGCACCGCCGCCAGGGCCCAAAGCCACCCGCTCACAGGATGGCGCGCAGCCCCAGGGCCCGCGCCTTGGCTTGTAAGTAATGGTACCGGCACAGCAGTGCCTTGCGCTCGTAGATGCGCTGGTCGATCAGGTCTTCCTCTACCTCCAGCGAAAAGAGCATCTCGTTGTGGCGCATCTGTTCCAGGCAGTCCCGGATCTCCTCTTCCAGCGTGGGCTGGTAACGGCGCAGTTCTTCATCCATGGGGTCCTGGCGGCGGGGCCAGAACACCGGCCTTGTTTTGGACGGCATGTACCTTTTCCCTCCTTATCCGGCGGTTTTGGTACATGGTACGCCCCGCCCTGCCCCAACATTCCTGTATGGGGCAACTTTTTTGGGGTTAAGGCCCATAAATCCTTCCCGGGATGGTATAATCTCTATAAAATCATCTGATCGGCGCGGGCCCGGCCCGCCCTTCCCATAAAGGAGGAACCAATCCATGCGCAAGAAGGTCCTTTTGCTGGTGAACCCCTCGGCGGGCACCGGCAGCGCCCGCCAGAACACCTACCGGATGGTGGAAGCCCTGGCCCTGCGGGGCTGCGAGACCACGGTATATCCCCTGCTGCCGGCCCACGGCCTTACCGCCGAAAGCATCCTGGCCGAGTGCGGCAGCCGCTTTGATCTGGTGGCCTGCTGCGGCGGCGACGGCACCCTGAACCATGCGGTTTGCGGGCTGATGGCCCTGGAACACCGGCCCCTGCTGGGCTATCTGCCCGGGGGCAGCACCAATGATTTTGCCAACAGTCTGGGACTGGCCATCGAGCTGGAACAGGGCTGCGCCGCCCTGGCGGACGGCCGCCCCTTTGCCTATGACATCGGCCGCTTCAATGAAACTTATTTCAACTATGTGGCCGCTTTCGGGGCTTTCACGGCGGTGAGCTATTCCACCCCCCAGGACACAAAAAACGCTCTGGGCCATGCGGCCTATGTGCTCAAGGGGATTCTCTCCCTGCCCGAGAGCATGGGCTGCCGCTGCCATATGAAGGTGGAGCACGACGGCCTGATCGAAGAGGACGAATACCTGTACGGCTCGGTTTCCAACACCACCACGGTGGGGGGCTTTGCCGCCCCCAATGCCCGGCAGGTACAGTTGAACGACGGCCTGTTTGAGGTGATGCTCATCAAGGCCCCCGCCACCCTGCGGGAGGGCGAGCAGATCCTGACTGCCCTGACCCGGGGGGAAGAAAACCCCTATGTGCGCCTGTTCCAGACCGACCGCATCCGCTTTACCGCATTCCAGCGCACCGCCTGGACCCTGGACGGAGAATACGGGGGCACACCGGATACTGCGGATATTTCGGTGGAGCCTCAGGCGATTTCCATCATGCTGCCCCGCCGGGAGGCCGGCAGCGACGAGGGGCTTTGAGAGCGCTGCCAGATCATGGGCCGCCCGCCTGCCGGGCGGCCTTTTTTCGTCTGTTTTCGAAAAAATTTTCCCCGGCGCAATAAAAACAAGGGTCCAAACGATCTAATAAGCAGAAGGACAAAAGAAAGGAGGCCCGCCATGACCCAGGAAGAATACGCCCTTGCGGTTGAGCATCTGCGCGCCCGGCTCTATCGCACCGCCTTTCTCTACTTAGGCAGCGAGGCCCTGGCCCTGGACGCGGTGGACGAAACGGTATACAAGGGACTTCGGGGACTGCGGGGGCTGCGCCAGCCGGAATTTTTCGCCACCTGGCTCATCCGCATCCTGCTGAACGAGTGCAGCCGGGAGAAAAAGCACCAGCGCCGGCTGGAGCCCTTGGATACATTCGACTGCCCCAATGCCGATGATCTGGACGCCCTGCCCCTGAAAGAGGCGATCCGGCGCCTGCCCCCCGAACTGAGCCAGGTGGTGATCCTGCGGTATTTTTCCGGCTATACCCTGGCCGAAACCGCCCGCATCCTGGATATCCCGGCCGGCACCGCCGCCACCCGCCAGCGCCGGGCCCTGGCCCTGCTGCGGCTGGAACTTTGTGAAAAGGAGGGAGACGCATGAACCGGAACGAAGAATATTCGGCCCTGCTGCGGGAACTGGAAGACACCCCGCCCGCTCTGGAAAAGACCCTGCCCCGGGCTCGGGCACGGCTGCGCCGGCGCCGGGTACTGCAGCCTGCGGCCAGCTTGGCCGGTCTTGCCTGCTGCTTTGTGCTGCTGGTAAACTTCTGCGCCCCGGTGGCCTATGCCTGCTCCCGGGTCCCCCTGCTGCGGGAACTGGCCGCCGCGGTCACCTTTTCTCCCTCCCTGAGCCGGGCGGTGGATAATGAATATGTCCAGCCCCTGGAGTTGACCCAGACCCAGTGCGGCATCACCGCCCAGGTGGAATATCTGCTCGTGGACCAAAAGCAGGTAAACATCTTTTACCGGCTGGACACCGAGAGCGGCGGCCAGCTGCGGGAGGAACCCAGGATCCTTTCCCTGGACGACTCCTCTCCGGCCCCCTGCTCCTACGGGCTGAACAGCTGGGATGTGCCCAATGGCCAGCTGCGCAGCATGACGGTGGATTTTGTGGCCGAGGATGTGCCTGACGCCCTCCTCCTGGAGCTGGACGTCTGGCAGGACCCGGAGGAAGACGCCCCCACCCTGACGGAAGAAGGCCCGGCCGACCAGCAGGTAGGTGAGGATGTCTGGCTGGAACTGCCCCCGGACCCGGAACCCCTGACCACCTTCCGGTTTGAGCTGCACTTTGACCCCACCTTCACTGCCTCGGGCCGGCAGATCGAACTGGGCGAGACCCTTACCCTGGACGGCCAGACATTCACCTTCACCCAGCTGGAGATCTACCCCACCCACCTGCGGCTGGACCTGGAGGAATCGGAGGAAAACACGGCCTGGCTCACCCAGCTCTACTTTACGGTGGAGGGCGGCGGCCAGGTATACCAGCCGATATCCAACGGGGTCACCGCCACCGGCTCCGGCGAAACCCACACCATGACCTCCTATCGGGCCGAGAGCCCCTATTTTGAAAAGGCCGATTCCCTTACCATCCGGATCACCGGCGCCGAATGGCTGGATAAATCCCATGAGCGCACCCTGGTGGATCTGGCCGGCGGCAAGGCGGATTTTCTGCCCGAGGGGGTCAGCTTTTATGAGGCCAAACAGGTCGGCTCTGGCTGGAAGGTAAGCTTCCTGGCCCGGCAGCGCAAAGAGAGCTATGTCCACCAGATCTTCCGCACCGAATACTACGACCCGGAAGGGAACCAGATGGAGTACCACAGCTGGAGCAGCGGCGGCCTGCCTATGGACGCCCCGGATGACTCCTTCCTGGTCACCCTGTACCTGGAAGATTATCCCTATGACCAGGTGTGGCTCTGCCCTCAGTACAGCCGCCAGTGGCAGGCACCTGAAGCTATCTGCTTCACGGTGGACTTGACCCAATAACCCTGCCCGCAAAAAGGCCCCCGGCCCTCCTGAGAAAGGAGAGTCGGGGGCTGTTTTTTGTTTGTGTTTTGTTTCAGGTCTTGGAATAGAGAGTCTTGGTGCTCACCCCGGGCAGCATGCCCAGCTTGCCCGAAAGGGCGCTGATCACCGGCTGGGGGGCATCCAGGGCCACACTGATCAGGGATATCCCTTTTTCCCGGTAGGGGATGCCCATCCGCCCGATGATGTAAGGGGCATACTGGTGCAGCAACCGGTTCATCTGTTCCACCGATTCCGGTTCTTCCACCAGAATCCCGATCAGGGCGATTCTTGTCTCTTCCATTCCTCTCATCTCTCATCCTTTCTCCCGGCTGCCCAGGGGCAGCACGCACCAGCCCTGCTTTTCCCCGGCTTGTACCCGGCAGAGTTTCAGGGGCATTTCCAGGCACCAGCTCAGGTTTTCTTCGGTGAGCGCCTCTTCCGCCGGGCCAAAGCGGTATTCACCCTGCCGGTTCAGCAGCAGGGCCTTATCGGCCAGGGCCAGGGCGTTCTGGGGGGAGTGGGTGATCCACAAAACCCCCAGGCCCTCCTGCCGGCAGAGCCGTTCCAGGACTTCCAGCACCTTTTGCTGATTCTTAAAATCCAGGTTTGCCTCCGGTTCATCCAGCACCAGAAACCGGGGCTGCACGGCCAGCGCCCGGGCAAAAAGCACCAGCTGATATTCCCCGCCGGAAAGCTGGCTGCAAAGCCGGTTCGCCAGGGCCTCTGCCCCCACCCGTTCCAGACATTCCCAGGCCAGGGCCTCGTCCCGGGCGGTGGGTTGGGCCAGCAGGCCCAGGTGGGGGCTTCGGCCCAGCAGCACCATCTCCAGGGCGGTACAGCCCAGGGCCGGCCGCTTTTGCTGGGGTACATAGCCGATGCTCTGCCAGCGGCGGGTATCGTTGGCCAGGGGCTGGCCATCCAGCAGGGTCTGGCCCTCCTTCCAGTTCAGCAGCCCCAGCATGCACCGCAGCAGGGTGGTCTTGCCCGCCCCGTTAGGGCCCAGAATGGATAGGACCTCCCCACCTTCCACCTGAAAGGACACACCCCGCAGAAGGGGCGGCCCGCCGGGGTAGCCAAAGCTGCCCCCTCTTACTTCCAGTTTCACAGCCCAGCCCCCCCTGTTCTGCGCAGCAGCACAATAAAGAGCGGCGCGCCCACCACCGCCGTCAGAATGGAGACCGGGATCTCGGCCGCCGTGGCGCAGCGGGCCAGGGTGTCGATGACCAGGAAAAACGCAGCACCCAGCCCAAAGCTGGCCGGGATCAGCCGCCGGTTATCCCCGCCCACCAGCATCCGGGCCGCATGGGGCACCAGCAGGCCAACCCAGCCGATCTGCCCGCAGAGGGAGACCACCGAGGCCGTGATGAGGGCGGCAGCCCCCACCGCCAGCACCCGCAGCTTTTTCACAGGTACCCCCAAGCTGAGGGCTTCCTCCTGGGGCAGGGCCAGCAGGTTCAGCTTCCAGCGCAGCAGCCAGAGCACCACCACGCCCACTCCCAGGAAGGGCAGGCCCAGGGCCAGGGAACGCCGGGTGGTGCCCGAAAGGCTGCCCATCAGCCAGAAGGTGATGGCAGGCAGGGTGTTTTGGGGGTCGGCCACATATTTCACTAAAGAGACCAGCGCCGAAAAGAGGCTGCTTACCACCAGCCCCGCCAGCACCAGGGTCAGGACAGTGCGCTCGCCCCGCACCTGCCCCACCAGATAGACCAGAGCCACCGCACCCAGACCCATGGCCAGGGCCGCCCCCTGCACCGCCAGGGCGGGCAGGCCCATCAGGATGGCCAGTACCGCCCCGAAAGAGGCCCCTGTGGCCACCCCCAGGGTGTCCGGCGTGGCCAGCGGGTTGGAAAAGACAGCCTGGAAGGCAGCCCCTGCCCCACTGAGAGCGGCCCCCGCCAGCAGGGCCAGCAGTACCCGGGGCAGCCGCACGTTGAAGATCACGGTCAGATCCGTATCCGACAGGCTCACCCCCGGCCAGCCTCCGGGCCAAAGGGCGGCCAATACCTTGGCCGGGCTCAGGCTGTACTGGCCCAGGCAGAGGGCCGCCAGCCCCAGAACCGCCAGCCCCAGAACACAAAAAACAGGGGAGAGAATCCGCTTTTTCATGGCAAATCCCTCCCCTGCTGTTTTACTTTTTGTTTATTCTTGTCGCAAATTTCCGATTTGTATCAAGTTTTGCCGATACAGGGCCCTCTCAGCCCCGGCCGGCAGCCGCCTCGGCAGGCGGGTTGTACATGGCTTCCACCTGCTCGTCGGTGAGCTCCACCCCGTAGATCTCGCTGTAGTACTCCTTCACCCGGGCGTTCATGTCCAGGTCGGCGAACTTTTCCGGGTAGACCTTCTGGGCCAGCCAGAGCAGGGTGAGCGGGGTATCGCTGCTGGGGGTGTAGGTGCGGTAGGTGCCCAGAGGCATCTTATATACCTGCTGGTTCTGCACCGCGGCCACACTGCTCCAGTCATCTCCGTTGATGGCATTGGTGTAAAGGTCTTCGGGCTGACACTCGGTAAAGTTGGTGATGAAGATCACATCCGGGTTCCACTGGTACACCTGTTCCATGGTGATCACTGCGTTGCTGGTCTCGGCGGGCACCTCGCTGGCCACGTTCACGCCGCCCACTGCCTCGCACCAGAACTGGCCGAAGAACTTGCTGCTGGAAGTAACCATGGTGTTTTCATCATACTGATAGAGGAAAAGGATCTTTTTCTTGCTGCCCTCTTCCAGATCAGCCACCTTGTCCTGTACCTCCTGGTAGACCTCTTCGGAATACTCCCGCACCAGGGCGCTCTTGTCGCTCTCGGGGAAGATTTCACCCAGCAGGGCCGTCCACTGGGCATAGGTTTCCAGAATGTCAAAGTTCCACTTGCCGGTGGCTACACCCACACAGGGGATGCCCGCATTGGTGATGGCTTCCATCTCCTCAGCATTGGAGGCGTTGCAGAAAACCAGATCCGGTTCCAGAGCCAGCAGGGATTCCACATTCAGCTCGGTGCCGGTCATAAAGCTGGTATCGGCTTCCAGAATCTCGGGGAAGATCTCCCCCAGGGTGCCGGTCTGGGCCGCGCTCATGCTCATGGGGTGGATGCCCACGATCTTCTCGGCACTGCCCAAAAAGACGCTGAGCACCGAGGGCAGCGGGTAGATATCGGTGACCACCACCCGGTCCACCTGGGCGGGAATCTCCACCTGCCGGCCGGCATGATCGGTGATGGTGCGGGTCTCGCCCTGGCCGGCAGCGCTGGAAGCAGGCACGGAAGAAGCCGGGGCGGAAGAAGCAGGCTGAGAACCGGAGGCGGCGGAATTGCCGCAGCCGGTCAGCAGGCCCGCCGCAAGGCACAGGCAAAGCAGCGCCGCAAGGATACGTTTTTTCATCATACTGTCAATTTCCTCTCTTTTTTCCGCACCGGGCCCTGCCCTTTCTTTGCGGGTGCGCTGCGCCGTCCCGCCATACCTGCTTTTCTTCTGGGCCGGAAAAAAACTCCCCGCCCAAAGGGCAGGGAGAGAGAAAGGCACCTTGCTTTTCCCTGCCTTTTGGCCCGGAGCCCCGGTACCGTCAGAACAAAGAGGATGGAAGGGCCGCCGGAATCCTGCCGGCAGCCGCTGTATCAGAACGCTGTTTGCCGTCAGGAATGCCCTTCCGGCGCACAGAAAGATTACTTTGTCAGGGTTCAGTATACCTTTGGAGCCGGGGCTTGTCAAGGCGGCCGCCCAATTCCCTTTGGGGGCAGAATATAGTATGATGATGATAAGAGATTTTTCCCTCGACATCCGCTGAACGGAGGTGCCTGTTATGAAGATCTACAGCTGGAAAACTCTTTTGGCTGCCTTTGCGGGGGTCGCGTTTATCGTATACCAGATTTTCCATTTCAACGGGTTCTCCTCCCTGATCTATATCTTCCTGGTACTCTACTATACGGTTCAGGCCTTTCAAATTGCTTTCAATGAATTTGCCTTCCGGCAGGAGCAGGAACGGGCTGTCGAGGTGCGCAAGATCTGGTGCAGCCTGTTCGGCCCGATGGGCCGCTGGATTCAGTATCTCCCCTTTTGCTTTGTGATCACAGCCATCATTCTGGCCCTGGCCCGTCCCACCTGGGTATGGCCGGTTCTCATTCTCTGGCTGTGCTTTATCGTTTCTGCCCTGGTGCTGAGCATTCTGTTCCGCCGGCGCAAGGCCCACCCGGAAAAATGGCACGATCAGTCCACTCCCCCACAAAAGGAGAAATAAATATGTGGTATGAACAAGCAGTCCTGTATCAGATCTATCCCCTGGGGCTCTGCGGCGCCCCCCTGCAGAATGACGGGCAGCCCGCCCACCGGCTTCTGCGTCTGCTGGATTGGGTGGAACACATCCGGTCTCTGGGGGCCACGGCGGTACTGCTGAACCCCTTGTTTGAGAGCGACGCCCACGGCTATGATACCCGGGATTACCTGCAGGTGGATTGCCGCCTGGGCACCCGGGAGGATCTGCAGCAGGTATGCGGCGCTTTCCACCAGGCCGGGCTGCGGGTGGTGCTGGACGGGGTATTCAACCATGTGGGCCGGGGGTTCTGGGCGTTCCGGGATGTGCAGGAGAAAAAATGGGATAGCCCCTATAAGGATTGGTTCTGCCTCTCCTTTGACGGCAACAGCCCCTATAACGACGGCTTCTGGTACGAAGCCTGGGAGGGCTGCTATGAGCTGGTCAAACTAAACCTGAAAAATCCCGCTGTGGTGGAATATCTGCTGGGCGTGGTGGACCGGTGGATAGAGGAATACGGGATCGACGGGCTGCGGCTGGATGTGGCCTACTGCCTGGACGAGGGCTTTCTGGCTGCCCTGCGCCGCCACACCGACACCCTTAAGCCGGAATTTGTGCTGATTGGTGAGACCCTCCACGGGGATTATAACCGCTGGATGAACGACCGGGCCTGCCACTCGGTGACCAATTATGAGTGCTATAAGGGCCTGTATTCCAGCTTCAACGAGGGGAACATGCACGAGATCGGCTACAGCCTGAACCGCCAGTTCGGGCCCGAAAACTGGTGCCTTTACCGGGGCAAACACCTGCTGAACTTTGCCGACAACCATGATGTGAGCCGGATCGCCACCCTTTTAAAGGATGCCAACCAGCTGCCGGCCCTGTATGGCCTGCTCTTCGGGATGCCGGGGGTGCCCTGCCTGTACTACGGCAGCGAATGGGGAATGGCCGGCGACAAAAAGGACGGTGACCCGGCCCTGCGCCCCGCCCTGGAAAAGCCCCAGGCCAATGAGCAGACCCGGTGGCTGAGCCAGCTGGCCAGGGCCCACCGGGAAAGCCCAGCCCTTTGCCACGGCTCCTATCATCCCCTGCTTACCCAGCCCCGGCAATTGGTCTTTGAGCGGGAGGCCCAGGGCCAGCGGGTAATCGTGGCCATCAATGGAGACGCCAATCCCTTCACTGCCCACTTTGACGCCCGCTCGGGCCTGGGATGGGATCTGATCACCGGCCAGCAGCACGACTTTGGCGGCGGCAGCCTGCTGCCCCCCTACAGCTGTTTTTACTGGAAAACCGAATCCTGAATTTTGTCTGCGGCCCCTGAAAGTGTCAAAAAATCTTGACATTTCCAGGGGCTTCTGTTGTCCTGAAACTGTAAAAAGTTTTTGACATTTTAGGGCCGGCCTGGCCGGTGAAAGGAGTGGCAGATGAATACCGCAGGCATGATGAGCTGGGGCGCGGTCGCCCTGTTTTTATCGGTACTGTTGATTTTTATAGGGCTGGATCTGTACATGCGCTTCACCCTGCTGCACCCGGGGGACGAGCGGGGCCAGCTGGTGGTGTGGAAGGCCAGCGCCTACACCCTGCTGGCCACCAGCGGCGCGCTGATGCTGGAAGTGATCGAGACCTTTGTGCGTGCCCAGGTCATGTCCATCAATCCCCTGGTACATCTGGTGGTCACCGGCATTACCTATTTTGTTGTCCTGCTCTATTTCCGCAGAAAGCTGGGGGGCTGAGATAGAAAACTGTATCCGCACCCGGCGTAAGGAGCTGGGGCTTTCTCAGGAAGAGCTTGCCAAACAGTGCGGGGTATCCCGCCAGACCATCAACGCCATCGAAAACAACAAGTATGACCCTACCCTGGCCCTGGCCTTTGCCCTGGCGAAGGTTCTGGGCTGACGGTGGATACCCTCTTTCACCCCGGCTGAGAAACCATAAAAAGCCCCCGGCGTTTTTCGCAGGGAGCCATAAGACAGTAAAATATGCAAAAAGTGTGCCACGAAGAAAGTCACGCCTTTTGCCTTAGGAGGATAGCTGCAAAGCGGCGCAAGGGATACAATTCCTTGTTCGGAACGCAGCGACGCAAAACACCCCGGACATTCAGGTGTCCGGGGTGTTCCGTCTCACAGAGCGCACATACGGGGATTACCCGTATAGAAGTGCGCCCTTGTATCTGTTCGACAAATCGGAAGTTGATGAGCCAACAGACTATTATTTTTCGTTGACTTTAAGTTCAAGGATATCCGGACGTGCATAATGTCCAATCGCATCATGCTCCATCTTACAGGCGGCAGGCAGGCTCATATCGAGCTCTGCATAGATGATGGTTTCTTCATCCCAAACCGGCTTTGTCAAATAATGACCATACGGATCAATGATGCAGCTTCCGCCTCTGCACACAAATTCCGGAAGTTCCGATACGATATTGCGCTCACACAAGTCAGAAGGATACGAACTGCGTCTGATAATCATATCAGCATTTACAAAGAAACATTTCCCCTCGATTGCAATGTGCTGAATAGTGGCTTGCCATTCTGGATTGTCATTGGTGTTTGGCGAAATATAAATGGTGATTCCCTTTTGATAGAGCGCTACCCGAGCAAGCGGCATATAGCTTTCCCAACAGATCATGCTGCCGATTGGTCCCCACGGTGTTTCAGTAACAGGGAAATAATCCTTATTCGCATCTCCCCATACAACACGCTCAGAGCCTGTGGGCTTCAACTTTCTGTGTACCTTATATGACCCGTTCGGTTCAAAAATGACATTGCTGTTGTAGAGCGTTCCACTAACAGCGTCTCGCTCGGAAAATCCAAGGCTGATGTATGCCTCCGCTTTTTTGGCTGCCTCTGCGAGTTGTTGGAACTCCGAATCTCCGGCAACAACAGAGGCATCGTAGTATCGTTTCCAGTCTTTTCGTCCCTCATCGCTTCGTTTTCCCATGCTAAAACCGAAATTCATTCCAACAGGATATCCCGGAATAAACAGTTCCGGGAAAACAATTAAATCCGGTTTTTGGCTTGCTGCTTCACAAATATATTGAAGTGCCTTTTTAAGTGATGCGCTTTTGCTGAACATAACAGGCTCTGCCTGTACTAGTGCGATTTTACAAGTGGTTTTGATATCCTTCATAACGACAATTTCACTCCTTTACAAATTCCGATTTGCAGGTGTGTTCGGTTCCACCCTATCACATAACGGGATAAAATACAAGAACAGACACAGCGGTTCAACCTATTGTGGCTGTTAACCGTCTTATGAGCACTTCGCTTTTTCGCCGGGGGCTTTTTTCAGGATTCAGTGGTCCCACTCTCCGTTGGGGCCCTCCTGCATCCGGCGCATGGCCTTTTTGAACTGGAAGGCAAACAGGGTCACGGTGGTGGTCACGGCCAGGATATCGGCCACCGGTTCCGCCAGGAAGACCGCGGTGGTCTTATCCCAGGGCAGGATGAGGGGCATGATATAGATCAGGGGTACCAGCAGGAAGAGCTTGCGCAGCATGGCCAGGAACAGGGCGCACTTGGCGTTGCCCAGGGCAATAAAGGTCTGCTGGCAGGCGATCTGAGCGCCGAATACCAGCATGGCCGCCATATACAGCCGCAGGGCATGGGAGGCAAATTCCACCAGTTCCGGGTCATTGTTGAAGATCTTTACAAAGATCTGGGGGAAAGACATGGCGGCCGCCCAGAGGGTGCAGGAAAAGGTCAGGCAGCAAATGAGCAGCAGCCGGAAGGTCTTTTTCACCCGCTCCGGGTTGCAGGCACCGAAGTTATAGCTCAAGATGGGCTGGGCGCCCTGGGTCAGGCCGGTAAGGGGCAGCATGGAAAACTGGTTGACACTGGTGAGGATGGTCATGGCGCCCACAGCCAGGTCGCCCCCGTACCGCAGCAGGGATTCATTGAAGCAGATGGAGATGATGCTCTCGGTGGACTGCATCACAAAGGGAGCCAGACCCAGCGCCACCGAGGGCAGGACCACCTGCTTTTTCAGGGCCAGATACCGGCGGCGGATCCGCAGCGTGGTCTTGGGGCCGGTAAGGAATTTCAGGATCCAGAGCATGGATACCGCCTGGGAGATGATGGTGGCCAGAGCCGCGCCCTGTACCCCCATGTTCAGCCCAAAGATAAAGATGGGGTCCAGGATGATGTTCAGCACCGCGCCGATCAGCACGGTGGCCATGCTCACCCCGGAAAAGCCCTGTGCGCTGATAAAGGCGTTCAGGCCCAGGGTGAACTGCACAAATAGGGTGCCGGCGGTGTAGATGCGCACATATTCCATGGCATAGCCGATGGTGTTTTCGCTGGCCCCGAAGAACAGCAGCATATCCCGGGCAAAGATCTGGAATACCGCCGTGAGCACCACCGAAACCAGAACCAGCAGGGTGACCGAGTTGCCCAGGACTTCTTCGGCCTGATCCTTTTCGCCCTTGCCCAGGAAGATGGAAGCCCGGGGCGCGGCGCCCATGCCCACCAGCGCGGCAAAGGCGGAAATCAGCATGGTGAGGGGCAGGCATACCCCCACCCCGGTAAGAGCCAGCTTGCCGATCTCGGCAATATGGCCGATATACATCCGGTCTACCAGATTGTAGAGCAGGTTGATGATCTGGGCGGCAATGGCGGGCGCCGCCAAACGCAGCAAAAGCCGGCCTATGGGCTGGGTACCCAGCGCGTCTGTCTGATCGTGATGCATTTTGCTACCTCCCTTGCCGGGCAGGTATGGTCTGCCTGGTTTATATCTGAGTTCTAAACAAAAAAGTCATGTCAGGAAAATCCTCCTCACATGACTTTTTGGAGCTGGTTGACGGATTTGAACCCCCGACCTGCTGATTACAAATCAGCTGCACTACCACTGTGCTAAACCAGCTTGCCGCCAAACTCTCTCGGCAAAGGATATGATAGCACATACCGGTCGGTCTTGTCAATTTTCCAGGGCCTTCTGCAGGGCGCAGAAGTCTTCCAGGGTCAGCTGTTCAGGCCGGACGGCGGCGGGCAGGCCCGCCTGTTCCAGAGCCTTTGCCACCCGGGCTTTTTCCACCCCCAGGCCGGAAGCCACCGAATTGGCGGCGGTTTTGCGGCGCTGACTGAAAGCTGCCCGCACCAGGCGGAACAGCCCAGCTTCATCCGGGGTATCCACCGCCGGCCGGGGCCGGATCTTCAGCTGGATCACCGAACTGGTCACCTTGGGAGGCGGGTAAAAGCTGCCCGGCTGCACATGGAAGAGCAGTCTGGGCTCGGCATAGTAATACACCCCGTAGCTGATGGCCCCCGCCAGGCGGGTACCAGGGGCGGCGGTGATCCGCTCTGCCGCTTCCTTCTGCACCATCACGGTGATATGGCGGATGGGCAGTTTTTCCTCCAGCAGGCGCATCAGGATGGGGCTGGTGATGTAGTAGGGCAGGTTGGCGCAGACCGCCACCGGCATTTCACCGAATTCTTCCCGCAGCAGGGATGCCAGGTCGATCTTCAGCACATCCCCCATCACCAGGCGGAAGTTTTCGCAGCCGGCCATGGTCTCTTGCAGCAGGGCAGGCAGACGCTCGTCCACCTCCACGGCCACCACCTTGCCGGCCCGCTGGGCCAGTTCCCGGGTGAGGACCCCAATGCCGGGGCCCACTTCCAGCACGCCCCAGCTTTTGTCGATGCCCGCCGCCTCCACGATTTTGGGGCAGACGCCGGGGTTCACGATAAAGTTCTGCCCAAACCCCTTGGACAGGGAAAAATCATACCGGGCACACAGATCCCGTATGGTACTGACGTCGGTGAGTTTGGGCATGGGTCTTTCCTTTCACGGGCTGAAACCTGTCAGCCCTCCTCGCTGGTTTCGCTGGCATCATCCTCAGCGGTTTGCTGGGAATCAGCTGTCTCCGAGGATGCCTCGGAAGAAGATTCCGACGAAGAGTCGCCGGTCTCATCGCCGATCATGCCGGAAAGCACCTCCAGCGAGCGCTGGATCTGCGGGTCGGTGTCCACCGTCAGGGCATAGGACATCTGCTCCTCGTCGGCGGTGAGGGCGCTTTCCACATCCGGCGTTACGCCCACCCCGTCAAAGCTGTCGCCCTGGCTGGTGAGAAGTTTTGCCACCGTGATCACAATGGCGCTGCCGTCGCTGAGCTTTTCCGGCTCGGCCTGCAGCATCCCCTTGCCCATGGTCTTGACGCCCACGATCTGGGCCCCGTTCATATCCCGCAGGGTAGCGGCAAACAGTTCCGCCCCGCTGGCTGTGGGGCCATTCACCAGGCAGACCAGGGGAATGCTCACCTGATTTTCGTCGCTCTCATAAAGTGTTTCGATGGTGCCGTCCTTGTACTCGGCGCTGGCCACAACGCCTTCGCCGCACAGGATATCGATGCACTGTTCGGCGGCGCTGATCACATCGCCGCTGTTGTTGCGCACGTCCAGCACCAGGCCGGTAGCGCCGGTATTCTGCAGCTGGCTCACCGCATAGCTCAGTTCCGAGGGCGTATTGTTGTTGAAAGCGGTGATCTTGATGTAGCCCCGGTTGCCGGCCAGCAGCTGATATTCCACACTGGGGGTGCTGTACTGGGCACGGGTGACTTCCAGCTCCTGCTCCTCGTTGGAGGGAGTCAGATAGGTGACCTTCACGGTGGTACCGGCTTCGCCCCGCAGGCGGCTGATCACATTGTCCCGGGTGAGGCCCTTGACCTCCACCCCGTCAATGGCTGTGATGAAGCCGTCCATCTCCATACCCATCTGGTCGGCGGGCGAATCGGCATACACCTTGGTGATGCGGGCAGCGCCGGAGGTGTCCTTGATCACATCCACGCCAATGCCCATGATCTTTCCGTTCTGCATATCCTGCAGCTCGGTGAAAGCCTTGGCAGTGTAGTAGGTGGCATACCGGTCGCCCAGCCCCAGGATATACCCCGAGGCGATGGTATCATACAGGGTGTCGTCATTGATTTCGCCGTAATAATTGGCACGGACGAATTTGTCGATCTCCGAGAGCTTGCCGTACATGCTCTCTTTTTCCTGCACGCTCTGGACCTGGTTGTCGAACATGCGCATAGCCACGATCATGGTGATGGAAAACGTAACGGTCATGGCCAGCAAAGCCACCGTAATGGCCAGGCTGACAGATATTTTCTTGTTCATTCTCTTCCCCCTGCCGCAAAATAAGGTCGGGTCCTTCTCACAGTACTGCCCTTCTTTACAGCAGCTGCCAGACTACGCTGACCCCCAGGCTGAAAATCATCAGCACTGCGATCAGCAGGCAGACCAGGCGTACCCACAGGCGAGTTTGTTTCATGGAGTGTTACCTTCTTTTCTATGGGACTTGGCTTAACTGAAATAGTTGAAGGGGTTCGCAGGGTTGCCGTTGACACGCACCTCAAAATGCAGATGCATGCCGGTGGAAAGGCCGGTGGAACCCACATACCCGATGGTCTGATCGGCGCTCACCGTCTCGCCCTCGCTCACCGCGCGGCTGGACATATGAGCATACAGGGTGGCGTAGCCGTTGCCGTCCGCATCCTGCCCGTGATAGATCAGCACATAGTTGCCGTAGCTGGAACTATAGGTGGAAACGGTGACCGTGCCGCCAGCCGCCGCATGGATAGCCGGGCTGGCGCCGGCAGTGCGCACGTCAATGCCCTTATGGCCGGATTTGATATACCCGTTGATATCCTGGGTCTCACCGAAATAGGTGGTGATCTCATGATAACCGGGCAGAGGCCAGACAAAGAGAGAGCTGGTGAAGTCGTTGCTGGTGTCGTTGCCCTGGGCGTTGGAAAGGGCGGCCCGCACCGCGTTTTCATACTCCTGCTCGGCCTGGTCGTATTCCTTCTGCTTGGCGTCCACCACCTGCTGCTGAGCCTGCTCTTTGGCCTGGGCGTCGCTGATTTCCTGGTTGGTGGCGCTGATATTCTGGGCCAGTTCGCCGGATTTTGCGTCCAATTCGCTCTTCTGGCTTTCCAGCTCCTGCTTGGCCGCCTCCAGCTCCTGCTTTTCCTTGTCCAGCTGGGCTTTCTGCTCGTTCAGCTCTTCCTTCTGGGCCTTCATGTTGTCCAGAATCTCGGTATCCTGCTGGCTGATCTCCTGCATGGTGTTGGAGAAGGTGAGCAGCTGATACAGGCTGTTCACATTGGCCAGCATGGCCACATAGCCGGTATCATTCAGCATCTGCATGGCCGCCATCTGGTCCTTGAAGGCATCCCACTGCTCGTCGATCTCGGCTTCTTTTTCCTCAATGGCCTGCTGGGTGCGCTGGATATCCTCCTCTTTCTGGGCCACGGCCTCTTCTGCGTCCGAAATGGTGGAGATCAGGGCGCTGATCTGCTGGGTGATCAGGTTCTTCTGCTTTTCCAGGGCGGCCTTGGTTTCCTCGGCCTCTTTCTTATCTCCCTGGATATTGGCCAGCTGCTGGTTCAGGGCATCCAGTTCCTTCTGCAGGGCCTCTTTTTTCTCCTTGGCATCCTGCACATTCTGGTCCTGGGCCAATGCGTCAGAGTTGACGGTTTCTTCGGTAAAAGTGCCCTCGCCCAACGCGAGAGCGCCGCCTGCCGGCAGGGAGAGAACCAGCCCCGCGGCCAAAAGGCCGGCCAGCATCCGGACACGGATTTTCTCGGTGCGCATGTTATACCTCCAGATATTTATGGATGGATGTGGCAGTGCCCAGACTGCCGATCAGGATGCCGAAAGCCGCAAAGCCCCCCAACAGCCAGTACCAAACCTGGGAAAGCGGCAGCAGGGATACGCCCAGCAGGCTGTTCCAGAAGCCGCTCAGATCGCCGGCATAGTGCAGAACAATTGCATAGGCCCCCATCACCACGCCGGAAGATACCAGGGCAGCGATCAGGCCCACACTCATACCCTCCACAAAGAAGGGCCAGCGAATAAAGGCGTTGGTGGCGCCCACATACTTCATGATGCTGATCTCCTTGCGGCGGGCAAACACGGTGATGCGGATGGTATTGCTGATAACCACAATGCTCACCAGGCTCAGCACCGCCACCAGCACCCAGCCGCCCACATTCACGGCCCGCTGAATGCTGAGGAAGACACTGGCCAGCTCGGTGGGCGGGCTCACATCCTCCACTCCCTCGATGGCTTCCAGCTGGGCTACGATCTCATCCAGCTGGTTCAGGTCTTCCACTACCACCCGATAGTTGGCACGGAAGGGGTTGTCCTCCTCAAAATCATCGAACAGGACAGCATATTCTTCCATATAACCCTTATAGGTTTCCAGCACTTCTTCCTTGGACACATAGGTGACCGCCGAAAGACCGGAGATACCCCGGATCTGGGAATCCACCTGGGCGATCTGCTCCTCGGAAAGATCCTTGCCGATGTACACCACCGTCTCGTTCTGCTCGCCCAGATATTCCACCAGGCTGTCCACATTGGCGCTGAACAGGGTGGCCACACCCACCAGAATCAGGCAGGCGGTCAGCACGCCCACGCTGGCCAGGGTCATCAGCCGGTTGGCAACCAGGCTGTGGAGGCCCTGCTTGGAAAGATAACGAAAACTGGAGCCTCTCATCCCTTCACCCCCTGCTTATTGACGGCGTCCCCCACCACGGTGCCGTGGTCGATGGTAATGATCCGCTTGGAAAAGCGGTAAGCCAGCTCATGCTCGTGGGTAACCACCACCACCGTGATGCCCACACTGTTGATGGCGCTGAGCAGCTCCATCATTTCCAGGCTGAGCTCCGGGTCGATGTTGCCGGTGGGCTCGTCGGCAATGATGAGCTGGGGGCTGTGTACCAGAGCCCGGGCCAGGGCCACCCGCTGCTGCTCGCCGCCGCTCAGTTCCTCGGGCAGACGGTCGCTCTTCTGGGCCAGGCCCACCAGGCCTAGCACATAGGGCACCCGCTTGCGGATCTTATCCTCGGCGATGTTGGTCACCCGCATGGCAAAGGCCACATTGTCGTATACCGTCATGGTGGGGATAAGGCGGAAATCCTGGAAGACCACGCCCATCCGCCGGCGAAGGTAGGGCACTTCCCTCTCCTTCATCCGGCCCAGATCCTTGCCATCGATCAGTACCCTTCCACTGGTAGCCTTTTCCTCCCTCAGGATCAGCTTGAGAAAGGTGGACTTACCTGCGCCGGAATGGCCCAGCACAAAGACGAATTCGCCCTTGTCGATATGTAGGTTCACATTTTCCAGCGCGGTATTCCCGCCCGGATACACTTTTGTAACGTCCTCAAATTCGATCATTTTTTTCTCCTTGCTGATGAGAGCGGGCCTGTAAAAAAGAAAGGGGCTGACGTCCTGTTATGGCCGACAGCCCTCTGGGAAGTCAATATTTGGCCGGATTGGACGACAGATACTTTTTGACCATCAGCGCCACCTTGAAGACAATTGCGTCATCAAACTCGCGCAGATCAAGGCCGGTAAGCTTTTTGATCTTCTCCAGTCGATACACCAGCGTGTTGCGGTGCACAAACAGGCCGCGGCTGGTTTCGGAAACGTTCAGGTTGTTCTCAAAGAAGCGCTGAATGGTGAAAAGCGTCTCACTGTCCAGGCTGTCAATGCTGCCCTGCTTGAACACTTCCTTCAGGAACATCTCGCACAGGGTGGTGGGCAGCTGGTAGATCAGCCGGGCGATGCCCAGGTTGTCATAGCTGATGATGGACTGCTCGGTATCGAACACCTTGCCCACTTCCAGCGCGATCTGGGCCTCCTTGAAGCTGGTGGCCAGGTCTTTCAGGTTGGAAATGGGGGTGCCGATGCCCACCACGGCCTTCACATAGTGCTCGCCGGAAAGGGTATCCACAATGCTGGCGGCCAGTTTTTCCACGTCTTTCTGATCGATGCCGCGCCGGATCTCCTTGACCAGAACGGTATCGGTCTCGCTGATATTGAACACAAAATCCTTGGTCTTGTCGGGGAACAGGCCGCTCACCACATCATAGGCCGAAATATCCGTGCCGGAGGTGACCCGGATCAGGAGCACCACCCGGGATACATCGATGGAAAAATGCAGTTCCCTGGCCTTGGCGTAAATATCGCCGGGCAGGATATTGTCCAGCACCACATTCTTGATGAAATTGGTCTTATCAAACTTTTCATCATGGTACTGCTTGATGCTCTGCAGGCTGATAGCCAACATGGCGGCAAACTGGAAAGCCGCCTCGTCCACGCCTTCCACAAACACGGCGTAGTCGTTGTGCTTGGTGCTGCTGAACTGACGGTAGGTGAAGCCGTCCTTGGTAAAGATGTCCCCAGCCACCAGCCGTTCGGCTGCGAACCCTTCCCGGGTTTCGCCAATGGCATTGAGCTCGGTACAGGAGATGACCGTTCCGGTTTCATCCACCACGCCGAGCATCCGGTCGATGGCTTCTTTCATCTGGAAAATTACACCCTGAAAAACTCTGTTTGCCATAATAGCATCCTCTCTGTGCTGTATTCCCGCTTACGACCAAGGCTTTGTTATTATTGAACAATTCGACAAGCGTTCTGTGTATATTTTACACAATAGAATTTACTTTTGCAACATATTTTAGCAAAACCATTTTGGTTTTATTGTGCAATTTTAAGCCGTCGTACCGCTGGGAGCGCAAAAAAAGCGTAAACGTGCGCTTTTCGGGGCCCAATCTTTCTGTAATATACAAGAAATTTGTGTATGTTTTTTGAAAAAAGTCTTTCTTTCCCAAGGAAAATTTCCCCGGTCAGCAGATGCTCTCAGCCGCCGCTCTCCCGGCGCAGGGTTTCCACCTCTTGCTCGCTCAGGGGCCGCCACTGGCCGGGGGCAAGGCTTTCATCCAGCCGCACACTGCCAATGGCCAGCCGGTGCAGGCCGTTTACGCCCGCCCCGTACACCCCGAACATCCGCTTGATCTGGTGATAGACCCCCTGGTGCAGCACCACCACGGCCCGGCAGGGGGCCTGGGGGTCCGGCATCAACTCGGCGGGCTCCAGTTTCTGGCCGTCGGCCAGGGTGACCCCTTCCTCAAACCCCCGCTGCATTTCAGGGGTGCAGGGGCAATCCAGCAATACCTGATAAGTCTTGCTCACATGCCGCCGGGGCGCCAGGATCTCATGGGCAAACACCCCGTCATCGGTGAGCAGCACAAACCCGGTACTGGTTTTGTCCAGCCGGCCGGCGGGGAAAAGCTGCCGGCGGGGAAAAACCTCCTTCACCAGATCGACCACGGTCAAGTCCCTCTTATCCTGGCTGGCGCTCACCACGCCCTGGGGTTTGTTCAGCATCAGATAGACGTATTTCTGCCGCTCCAGCCGCTGCCCCTCCAGAGTGATCGTTTCGCCGCCCTGCAGGGGCCAGTCGGCCTTTTGGGCAACCAGCCCATCCACCAGCACTTTCTTCTTTGCAATGAGGGCCCGGCTCTGGCTGCGGCTCAGCCCCAGCGCTTCGCTCAGGTATTTATCCAGCCGTTCGCCCTTTTTGCCCGAAGCCACAGGCTTACACGTTCAGCGCGGCGGTCTGGCCTGCCGCGTCGGGGTTTGCCTTGAGGATGGGGGCGATCACCTCTGCCAGGAATTCCTCCACCTGCTGGGGAGCCCGGCCGGTGAAGTTTTCGGGCACCAGCACCGCGTCGATCTCGTGGCGCTCCAGCCCGAAGGCGGGATCGGCCACCACCCGGTCGATCATATCGTTGGGCAGGCCTTCCTGCTTGACCTGGGCAGCCGCCGCAATGGCATGCTGACGCAGCTTTTCATGCAGCTCCTGCCGGTCGCCGCCCTTCTTTACCGCCTGCATCATGATGTTCTCAGTGGCCATAAAGGGCAGCTCGGCCATGACCCGGCTGCGGACGACCTTGGGGTAGACCACCAGACCGTCGGAAATGTTCAGCAGGATGTTCAGGATGGCATCGGCGGCCAGGAAGCCCTCGGCCATGGCCACCCGCTTGTTGGCGGAATCATCCAGGGTACGCTCGAACCACTGGGTGCCGGCGGTGAAGCTGGGGTTCAGCACGTCCACCATCAGGTACCGGGCCAGGGCGCAGATCCGCTCGCAGCGCATGGGGTTGCGCTTGTAAGGCATGGCGGAAGAACCAATCTGATGCTTCTCAAAGGGTTCCTCCATCTCCTTGAAGTTGGCCAGCAGACGGATATCGGTGGCCATCTTCATGGCGCTCTGGGCAATGCCGGCCAGGGCGTTCAGGATCATGGCGTCCACCTTGCGGGAATAGGTCTGGCCGGAAACCGGCACGATCTGCTCCGGCTCAAAGCCCATCTCCCGGGCAATGGAGGCATCCACCGCCTTGATGCGGGCGGAATCCCCCTCGAACAGCTCCATAAAGCTGGCCTGGGTGCCGGTGGTGCCCTTGCTGCCCAGCAGCTTGAGGGAGGCCAGACGATGGTCGATCTCTTCCAGATCCATCACCAGTTCGTTCATCCACAGGGTGGCCCGCTTGCCCACGGTGGTGAGCTGGGCAGGCTGGCAGTGGGTGTAGGCCAGGCAGGGCATATCCTTGTACTGGGCGGCAAAATCATTCAGCAGGTTCAATACGCCGATCAGCTTTTTGCGCACCAGCTGCAGGCCCTGGCGCATAACGATCACGTCGGTGTTATCGCCCACATAGCAGCTGGTGGCGCCCAGATGGATGATGCCCTTGGCATGGGGGCACTGGAGCCCGTAAGCGTACACATGACTCATCACGTCATGGCGCACTTCCTTTTCCCGAGCGATGGCGTCCTCATAATTGATGTCATCCTTGTGGGCTTCCAACTCGGCGATCTGCTCGTCGGTGATATCCAGGCCCTGCTCCTTTTCGGCCCGGGCCAGGGCGATCCACAAACGGCGCCAGGTGCGGAATTTGTTGTCTTCCGAGAAGATATACTGCATCTCATCCGAAGAATACCGGGTAGAGAAGGGGCTCAGGTAACGATCATGCTGTGCCATAGTTCCATCCTTTCAGGCCAAGGGCCTCTTTTGCCATATCAGGGGTTTCCCCTGTCGTTCTCACAGATATTTTTATTATAATCCATCGCCGAAGGGCCCGTCAAGAAAGGCCGCCCTTTTCCCGGCCGGCCCCGGCTGGGCATGACCCTCTCCGGCTTTGCCCAGCCCCGCCTTTCCCGTTTTCTCTTGGCATTATCGATGTTCGATAATACACTGAAATCAGAGAATATCGATATTCGAGATTGCCCCGCAAAAATGGAGGTGAAGGCCTTGCCCCGAGCCAAATTTCAGACCCTGACCGAACAGATGTTTTATATCCTGCTCTGCCTGAGCCGGGAAAAATGCGGCATGGATATCATGGAGAAGATCCCCGCCCTCACCGGCGGGCGGGTGCGGGTGGGGCCCGGCACCCTATACAACCTGCTGGAACAATTTGCCGAGGCCGGGCTCATCCGTCAGACCCGTGCCGAGGGCCGGCGCCGCAGCTATATCCTGACCCCGGCAGGCCGGGACGCCCTGCAGGAGGAATACGGCCGGCTCTGCCGCCAGGCGGAGGATTACCGCCGCTTTGTCCAAAAGGAGGATGCCCCATGAAACAAAAGAAACATGATCTGATCCCCTTTTCCTTTTATGATCTTACCGGCATCGCCCGCCATCTGGAAAAGCAGGCAGCCCGGGGCTGGATGATCGAAAAATCTCCAATTTCGGCTGGCGCTACCGGGCCATCCCGCCCCAGAAGCTCCACTTTACTGCCACCTACTATCCCCCGGCCTCGGATTTTGAGCCGGAACCCAGCGACGGAGAGCTGACTTTCCAGGATTTCTGCCTCCACTCGGGCTGGAAATTTGCGAGCTCCAACGGGCCCCTCCAGGTTTTTTACACGGATCAGTCCGATCCCCTGCCTATCCACACTGAGCCCACGGAAGAACTGCGGATGATCCGCAAGATTGCCCGGAAAGGTTTGCCTTTCGGCTTCTTTATGCTGATTATTTCTCTGTTCGGAACCTACGGAGGCCTGGCAACCGCGGTCTTTGAGCCCATCCGTTTCTGGGCCAACTCCTCCGGGCTTTACGGCTGGATCGCCTGGTGTGTGCTTCTGGTCTACTTCGGGGCCGACCTTTTCACCTATTTCCGCTGGATGCGAAGGGCCAAACAAGCCGCCGGGCAGGGAGAATTTCTGCCCTCCCCGGGCTGCCACAAGATCCTTCTGGCCGGGCTGTGCCTGGTGGGGTTGGGGCTCCTGTCCTACCTTCTCTCCCTGATTCACCAGCCCTTTATCCTGCTGATCTTTTTCATCCTGATCCTGTATATGGCTTTTCTCTGCCTGGCAGTAAACGGCATCAAGAAGTTTTTGAAAAAGAAGAAGGTATCCGCCCGGCTCAACCTGGTGCTGACCCTGGCGGCGGACCTTTTGCTGGCCCTGGGAATGATGATCGGCCTCACCTTCGGGCTGATCCGTCTGGCCGGCAACGGCGACCTCTCTCTGTCACAGCCCCAAGCGCCCCTTTCCCTCACCCAGCTGACCAGCCTGGAAGAAAGCGAAGTATGACAGAGTTCCTATCTGGAAGGCTCGCTTCTGGCCAGCCGGAGCGAGTATCACCAGTCCCCTCCTCTGGAAGAGATGGCCCGGGGCCTGCCCTTGCTGGATTATACTCTTCTTCGCACCTGGCTGCCCCTGCTGGAAAAACCGTTCCTGAACCAGCTCTACCGGGAGGGCACCGAACTGTCCCCCGATTTTTCGGAAGATACGGCGGAATACTGCCCCATTGATGCCGGCCCCTGGGGCGCCCGGCAGGCCTGCCAGCTGTTCTGGAACGGACAGCCCAAGGACCAATACCTGCTGTACTGGCAAGGAACACTGGCCCAGCTGGAATACAACGGGCAACTGGGCCCGGAAGAAAAAGCCCTGATTGGCCAGGCTCTGGCCGGAAAATAAAAAGCAAGCCGGGAAGGCGTTCTGCCTTCCCGGCTTGTTTCTTTATTCCCCGTTTTCGAACCGAATGGGCGCGGTGGTGGCTCTGGCCGCCCGCACCAGGTCTGCGGGGGCCAGGCAGACCTGGGTGCCGATCCGCCCGCCGCTCACATAGACCTTTTCGTGGCTCAGGATGCTCTCATCCATCACGGTGACATACTGCTTTTTCATTCCCACCGGGCTGCAGCCGCCCCGGATATATCCGGTGATCTTGTTGATCTCGGCCACATGGATCATGGCCACGCTCTTTTCTCCCACGCTGCGGGCCGCCTTTTTCAGGTCCAGCTCGTCGGCCACCGGCACCACAAAAACGAAGTAGTTCCCGCTGGCGCCCCGGGTGACCAGGGTCTTATAGACACAGGCCGGGTCTTCCCCCATCTTCTGGGCCACGCTCACTCCGTCGATGGCTCCGTCCCCATGCTCATATTCATGGGCGGTGTAGGGGATCTTCTCCCGCTCCAGGATCCGCATTGCGTTGGTTTTTGCTTCTTTTCCCATCTTATTCTGCCTCTTTTGTCTTGGATTCAATCTGTGTAATCCGGGTTGCGCCAGATCTGCCACAAAACGGTCTGCCCGCTTTTGATCTCAGCCAGGGGCTCCCCCTCTTCCATATGGCGCAGCCAGTCGTCAAAGCCCTCGGCCTGCCAGCCCCGGGCCAGCGCTTCCCATCCGTGGATATTGTAGGTGGTGTTCACCAGCAGGTACTCGCAGCCGGTTCTGCTATCCCCGCTTTTCAGCACCACTCTCTCCCGGTCCTCCGGTTCCAGCAGGTCCAGCGCATGATCCAGTTCCACCAGATAGGGCCCGGCGCAGACGCCTGCCAGATACAGCTTTTCATCCGGGTCATTTTCACACACCCAGCGCAGGGCTTCCACCGCCCCCAGGCTCCAGTAGTCGGCGTCATAGCGCAGCTGGGCATTTTCGCCGGCCAGGATATTGAAATATTGCCCTTCCACCGGGTAATTGCGAACAATGTACACCCCGCAGCTCAGCATCTGCAACCCGGCCAGGCCCACCGCCAGCCGCCGGCAAAGCGTTTTTTCGCCGGTAAGCCGCCAGATGCCGCACACTGCCAGGATCACCAGTGGCCCGTATACAAAGTAAAAATGCCGCCAGCCATTGTAGAGTACCGAATCCCCTGCCATGGCCCCCAATATGGGGATGAGGCCAAAAACCAGCATGACCAGCTGGAACAGCCCAGAAAAGCCCGGGGTCTCCGTTTTGTCCCTTCTCTTGCGCAGCCAGGAAAAAGGCCAGAGCAGCGCCAGAGCCAGAAAGGCCGGCGGGGTGGTGAGCAGGATCAGCCGGGGCAGATAGTGCCAGGGCAGGCTCTCGCTGGCCATGTCATACAGCCGGCCCCCATACCACACATAACCGCCCCAGCGGGTAAAGCTGAGGGAAGCCGAGGTCACGTACTGCCAATATGCCACAAAGCCCGCCCACGAGGCCGGAGTGATCAGCATAAAGACAATCAGCCAGCTGCCCAGGGCAAGACATCCCCGCCCAAAGGCCCGCCAGCTCCAGGTTTTGCTCAGGGTGACCCAGGCCAGATACCCAAGGCCCATCAGGCCAAAAGCTTCCAGCCCCACCAGCCGCAGGTTGGAGGCAAGGGCTCCTGCCAGCCCAAACCAGACGCAGGAGGCCCAGCCCCTGCCCCGCCAGAATTCCAGCCCCCGCCAGAACACCACCAGGCACAGGCAGGCCAGCACCATATCTTTATTGTTGTAATACCCTTCCGCAAAAAAGCGGGGGCTGAGCCAGAACATCCCCACCCCCAGCCAGGCCGCCCCCGCCTTGCCGGTGAGGATGCGCAGGATCCGGTATAGTGAGAACAGGCCCAGCAGAAAGAGCAGCTGGATATAAAAGTGGTACATCCGGGCACAGAGACCGCCCTGGTCGGCAAAGGCCAGCAGCAGGGGGCCCAGCGGATAAAAAGCCGCCTGGCCGTGGTCCCTCTCGATGGAGTTCTGAATGTTGACCGGCGCAATGGCCTCGCACCGGGGATCCTCCGCCCCCCAGATCAGTTCCGCATAGGAGCGCAGGTTGCTGTTCAGGATTGCCTGCTCACTGCCCTCATCCAGCGGGCTGCCATAGCCTGCCGACAGAAAAAGCGCCAGCACCACCAGCAGGGCAAAAAAGCCTGCCAGCAGTTTTTTTTCATGTGTTTGCAGAAAGGCTTCCATTCCGTCCCCCGTTTTTCCGTTTTCGATACACGATCAGCAGCACTGTCAGGGATATGACCCCCATCCCCGACAGCAGAATCCCCTGCTTGAGGCCGGGGGTGATATAATACAGCTCCACATCATGGGTGCCTGCCGGCACTTCCAGCCCGATAAAGGCCCCGTTGGCCCGGAAGGATTTCACCGGCTGCCCGTCCACCATAGCCTGCCAGCCCTGGGAATAAGGCACCGAAAAGCAGAGGATGGTATCCGTCTCGCTGGTGAGCTTGCCAGTCAGGTGATTGTCGCTCACCTCCACCTCCTGCAGCACCGCCTGGGCCCGCTGCAGGGCATACTCCTCATACTGCGCCATGTCATAGGCCTTGGCCCAGACCTGCCCATAGGAGACGGGCTCACCCTGGGGCACTTCCAGGAAGACAGTGATCTGGCCGGCCTCCTCAAAATAGCCCAGATTCAGCCAGGCCGTCCGACTCAGGCCGGTGCCCTCGATATTGTCCTCATCGGTCACCCAGAAATCTTTCTTTCCCTCGCCGCAGTAAACCGAGACCCAGGCATGCTGGCCCTGCCGCTGGAGATAGGGCAGGCAGAGATGTACCTCACTATTGGCGGGTACATCCAGCAGATAGCACACCATGCCATATTCCTGTGTATCCGGCCACCGGGCATCCTGCGGCAATGCCTGCCGTTCTTCCTCTGCGCCTTCCCGGTAGCGGAAAACTCCGGGCTGAATCTCTTCGCATTCCTTCAGCCCTGCCAGGGTGCAATCCAGCTTAGTCAGGCCGGTCCAGTCCGGCTGAATCTCCTGGCCGCCTTCCGGGATCTCATCCACCACCAGGCCCTGCAGCATGGCCACTTGTTTTTCGTAGCCATCCATCTCCTCATAGCTCTGGTGGTCAATATACCCGGAATAGGTATATCCCAAGGGCAGCTGCAGCAGGTTTTCGTACCGCTCCAGCTCACTGCCGCCGGTATTGGCCATCACGATCTGGTGGCTCTGGGGGGTGACCCCCACCCGGTTATAGCCATAGGGCAGATACCATTCCTCCCCCGGCCGCAGGAAGATATATTTTACACCGGCCAGGGTATTCAGGATGGAGCATCCGTCCAGGCTGCGGTAATAATACGCCCGCTGCCGGGCCGCTGCCAGCCCCAGGTCATCCAGCAGATCCAGCATATCCGGGTTCAGCATGCTGAAATAGGCAGAAAGGCCGTTGTAATCCCCCATCATAGAGGCATTGGAGCCGCTCCACCAGCGGTACAAGCTTACATCCGACACATCCACCCGGTAGCTCTCCCCTTCCGGCAGCTGATCGCCTTCCACGGCCGCCATGGGCTTGGCATACTGTATCGAACTAAACTCTCCGCGCGCATCCACCGCCCAGCCTGCCATACAGACGCACAGCTGAACCACGCACAGCCCGAAAAGCAGCGCCGCTCCTTTTCGGCGGGCGCCCGGGCGGCCATTCCAGATCTGCAGCAGCACCAGTGCCGCCATGGTAAGAGCCAAAAACAGCGCTCCCCGCACCAGATTTCCGGTTTCCCGTTCAGACCATGCCAGGCCAAGGCAGAGCAGGGTGAACAGCCCGCAGGCTGCCATCTGCCGCCGGGTATACCGCCCTGCCTGAGGCAGCAGGCATACCGCGCCGTAGGAAAGGGCGAAAGCCGGCAAAAACCACCATTGATCGTCTTCGCTTTGGGTAAACAGAATCATCATCCCCGCCGCAAAGGGGGAGAGCATGGGCAGCAGGGAGGCGCCGAGAGCCAGCTTCAGCTTTTTCTGACCCTTGGGTGCGCTCAGGGCCAGCACCGCGCCCAAAAGCCCCAAGGCTCCCAGGCTCAGAGCCCCGCCCACCGTAAACAGCTCTTTCAGGGTCTGACCATAACCGGCCAGGCTGTCCAGCAAAGGCCGCCATTCCTTGACATTTCGCCCGGAAGAAAGGAAAAACCGAGCCTGGGGCAAAAACAGAACCCCCGCCAGCGCCAGACCGGTGCAGTAAGCCCACAGGGCTTTCAGAGCCGAAGCCAGGGCCGTTTTGAACCAGCCCTTCAGCCCGCCGCCCAGGCTGCGGATCAGGATATATACGGCCAACGCCCAGGAAGAAAGGGCCAAGAAGTAAAAGCCGCACAGGCCAAAGCAGAATACCCCCAGCACAAACACGCCGGGGCCCTTCCCGCTCAAAAAGCGCTCCAGCCCCCAGAACATGAGAGGCATATACAAAAGGGCGTGGCCGTACACCTGCTGATAGGCACTGCTCAGATACAGCCCGCTGAACACATACAGCCAGGCGCCCACGGCCGCCCATCGGCTGCTTTTGCCATGCTCCCGGCAAAAGCCCATAAAGCACAGGCCCCCCAGGTATCCCCGCAAGCAAAACAGCAGCACATAGCTTGCCGGCAAAACCGCGGCAGGGGCCAGCGCGCACAGGAAGTACAAAGGATCGCCCAACCCGTAGTAATTCAGGGTCAGCAGGATATCCTCGCCCAAACCGATGCTGAAATCAAATAAGGGCAGGGAAAAATCCCCCCGCAAAAGATTGCCGAAGAACTCATAAAAGTATTCGTGCAGATAGACGAACACCGGGTAATGCTGGGCATAGCCATCCGACCCATGAACCAGAATGCGGCCATCCATCAAAAACGGAAGCAGAAGAGCTGCCAGGATCAGCCCAAAGCCCAGCGTATACAGGGCAAAAGCCGAAGGCTGCCACAGCTTTTTTTCTTTGTTGTTTTGTTCCATCCTTTTCCGCTTTTCTCCTTTGCAAAATTCGCTTTCATTGTAGCATACCCCTTTTGGGGATTCAACCAAACCGGCAGTGCGCAGAAACGCCCCGAACGGGCATCTCCCATCCGGGGCGCAGGGGTTATTGAAAACCTGCCGGCTTCTGCCGTTTTTTCCGCTTGTAATACAATGCCAACTGAGCCAGCAGAGCCACAAAGCCCGCCGCGGAAAGGACGGCCCCTGCCTTCAGCCCGGGCGTGACATAATGGATGCGGATCACATGGCTGCCGGCCGGCACTTCCATCTGCATGAACATGCCATTGGCCCGGGTCAGCGGCGTTACCGCACCGTCCACCGTGGCCTGCCAGCCCTCGCTGTAGGGCACCGCCAGGCAGAGAACCGTATCCGTCTCGCTTTCCAGCACGCCCTCCAGGCTGTTGGGCACCGCACGGTTGGTGTTCTGCAGGCTCTGCCGCCGGCGCTCCAGCGCTGCCCCGGCATAATCCTCCATATCATAGGCCCATACCTGCAGGCCACCCAGCCGCATTCTGGTGTATTCACTGATGGAGAAGGTCACCTGCAAGTCGCCGCCCTGTTCGCTGTAACCCAGATTGATCCAATTTTCCGGGCCGTTCAGCACATCGGAAAGCCGCACCTGCCGTTCCCAGCCGCCTTCCATGGAAAAGCTTACCCAATCGTTATCGGCACCCAGATACTCAAAATCCTCCAGCTCCAGATGGATCTCGCTGCCTGCCGGCACCTGCACCCGGAAGGTGATCGTCTCTTCCTGGGAACCGAGAGTTTCCTCCAGCACTCCGTCCTGCCAGGAAAGGCCCCCGGTCAGTTCCAGGTCACGAATTTCCAGCTGAGTCACCGCCTGCTGCCCACAGTCTTTCGCAAGATCCGCATGCTCCATGCCGGCAGCCGGGCTGTCGGTGACCAGCACATGCATCAGGGCGGCCTGCTTTTGCAGCCCATTCAGGCTGCGGTATTCCTCTTCTGTGATATACCGGTCATAGGTATATCCCATGGGCAGCGCATACTGGTTTTCGTACCAATAAATGGCAGAACCGTTTTCCGGCACCAGCGTGAAAGCGCCGCTCTGCTCCCCGGTCTGTACCAGTTCATAGCCATAGGGCAGGTACGCCTCTTCCCCCTCCCGCAGGATCACATACCGCACCGAGGCCAGGGTATTCAGCGCGGCGCAGCCGTCCAGGCTCTGGAAGGAAAAACTGCCCTGCTGGGCAGGCGCCAGAGCCCAATCCTCCAGCATGGAACGGGCGTATTCCTCCCGCAGGATGCTGAAATATTCCGAAAGGCCCATATACTGCCCCACCATCGCCGCATTGGAAGAAGCCCACCACTGATGGAAGGTCACATCTCCCGCATCTACCCGGAAGGTGGCACCCGGCAGATTTGCTTCGGTGATCATGGACATCTGCCGGGCAAAGCGGCCATCCCGGTAGGCAGGGCTCACCGCCTGGGCATCCTTATAAAATCCCAGACCCAACTGGCAGAGGACCAGCCCGGTAAACACCACGCCCCCGGCTTTTTGCGCCAGCACCGGCTTTTTGCCGCCGGCCCATTTCATCGCCATTGCCGCCAGCCAGAACGCCGCCAGGAAAACCAGCCCCAGTTTTTGCTGGGTATTGGAACCGCAGGCCAGCAGGGCCGCCCCATACAGCAGCACCGCCGCCCCGCCGGCCAGAAGCTGGCGCCGGGAGAGCGAAAACAGCGCCGGATACATCTTGGCTGTCAGGCAGGCCAGCAAAAAGCTGATGCCGTACCAAAAGCGGGTATATTCACTTTGGCCAAAGCCCACCAGAGCCGACTGGGCCAGTGGGCAGATCACGAACACGGCGGCCAGGCACAGACCTGCTAAAAGCGCCGTTCTTTCCCGGCCTTCCTTTCGGGGCCCGGCCAGGAAAACCGCCAGCGCCAGCACACAAAGCCCGCAGACCGACCAATCCACCGACGGGTCCAGCCACTGGGCAAACCACTGCAGCAGTTCTTTCCACCCAATAAAGAGCATCCGGGCCCAGGGCAGCGCCCCGCCGGTACGGTTGGAATGGAGGTATCCCAGCACAGAGGGGAGAAAGACCACACAGGCCATGGCCAGCCCGCTCAGATAGGCAGCCAGCTGCCGCAGTACCTGAAGGATAAGCGTTTTCCAATAGGGTTTATCCCCCTGCTGCCACACCCGGATCAGAATATAAAAGGCCAGGATCACCGAGGTGATGAACAGGAAATAGAACCCGGAAAGAGCCAGGAAAAAGACGCTCAGGGCCAGCAGGAGCGGGCTTTCCCTGCGCAGGATCTTTTCGGCCCCCCACAGCACCAGGGGCAGATAAAATACCGCATGAGCCATGAGGGGATGCTCCACCGTCATCAGATAAAAGCCGGTGAACACATATACCCATGCGCCCAAAACACCGCCCCAATCCCGATACCCTATCTTCCAGGCAAAGCCCCAGAAGGCAAGCCCCGCCAGAAAATACTGCAGCACCAGGATCAGGCTGTAGGCCAGGGGAAGTTTTGCCGAATCCACCGGCAGGGCCAGCAGATAGAACACATTGCCAAAACCGTGCCAGTTCAATGTGGAAAGAATATCTCCGCCCAGCCCAAGGGAAAAATCATACAGGGGTATGGATGAGAAGGAAAAGCCTTCCTGGAGCCATGTGCGGAGCAATTCCTTCACATAGTCCAGCATATAGCAGAAAACCGGGAACATCTGGGTATATCCGTCCGCCCCGAAAACAAAATACTTGCCCGATCGGATAAAGGGCCAGGCATGGGCCAGCGCAACGACGAAAAAGCCCAGCGCATAGCCGATCCCATACAGAACCGCCCGCCGCCGCAATGTTGTACTTTTCACGTTTTCCTCCTGCTTGCTTGTAATGCCCTCATTGTACATCCTTCTCTTTCCCCATGCAACCAAAACGCGCCCCGCCGGGCAAAATCCGGCGGGGCGCATATCCGGGCAAACAATCGATTCAGTTTTCCGCCGGCGCCGTCAGTACCAGGTCGGCCCGGCCTGCGGTATCACAGGCCTCGTGGTACCGGTTTTCCAGCGGGATCCAGAGGCTCTCGAACCGGCGGGCCGCCTCGGGCCCGTTCCGGGCCAGAATCCTCTTTTTCTGGGTCTCCGGGTCAATATCATAAAAGACCGTAAGATCATAGGGCTGCCCGAAGGCAGGCCGCATGCAATAGGCCCCTTCCACCAGCACCGGGCCGGCGCCGTCTATTTTCCTTTGGCCTCGGATCTCTCCCTGGCCGCAATCGTATACCCCATAGGCAAAGGGGCGGTTTTCCCGCAGGGGAGCCAGTACCTCCTGCTCAAACCGCTCATAGTGCAGGTTGCCCCCCGGTTCGGCCAGTCTGGCAGCGGTACGCAGGGCCGGCGGCAGGAAGAAATCATCCATATGTACCACCTGAAAGCCGAACATATCAGCCAGCAGCCGGGCAGCAGTGGTCTTTCCGCTGGCCGAGCGGCCGTCCATGGCCACCCGGCGGGGGCGGGTCTCTTCCATCTTTTGCAAAAGCGGCAGCAAAGGGATGAGCCGGGCATCCACCACCCGATAGGCCGGGTGGTAGGCCTGCCGATAGGCCTCGCTGTGGCTCACCGGCCCGCCCTGATATTCCGCCAGGCAGGCCTCCGCCTGGGCCAGGGTACAGTGAGGAAAAGCCCCCTGCCAGGCAAGACTCTTCCATTCATCGATCCCTTTCAGAGGCTCCCCCTCCGCCTTTTGCCGGGCGCTGACCCAAAACATCCGCCCGATGAGCCCGGCGCTCAGGCCCGCCTGCCGGGCCGGGGCCAGGTTCAGCCGGGCCCAGCCGCCCCCCAGGGGCTCAAACAGGGGCAGCCCTTCCACCGGCCGGGCCGCAAGATATTCTTCCCGCAGGCGGGCGGTCATCTCCTCCCGGTTCCGGATCAGATGTCCGCCCCCAAAGCTGTGCTGGTACAAAAGCTTCAGGATATCCTGCGCCGTCATGGCCGGCCAGCGGGCGCCCTGGGCCCGCAGCACCTCAAACAGCTCGGCGCTCATGGGGCATCACCTTGGCCCTTTCCAGGGCAGTGACCAGCAGGGGAACCAGAACCAGCTGCAGCAGGATGCCGGGGATGGCCGTGAGCAGCGCGCCGGAGATAAAGGCCGCCATGGTAAAGCTCTGGGCGCTGAGGCCGGCCAGGATCAGGCGCACGATTCCCCAGACCACCCGGCCCAGCACCATGGCGCTGATCAGGGCAGGATAGATCCGCCATTTATGGCCGGAAAGCCGCAGGTACAGCCAGCCGCAGACAAAGCCGTACACTGCCATCTCAAAGGCCATGGCAAGACCGGTGGGGTAGATGGGGGGCATCTGGAAGAGCAGGTAGCGCAGCAGCGGGGCCACAAAGCCCACCGCGGCGCCCCAGCCGCCCCCGCAGACAAAGCCGCACAGGATCACCGGCAGGTGCATGGGGCAGAGCATTCCCCCGATCTGGGGGATCTGCCCGGTAAAGAAGGGCAGCACCAGGGCAAGGGCCAGGAACAGCCCGGACAAAACCAGTTTTTTCACATTGAATTTCATAGATTCTCCTCTCTTTTTCCCGCCCCGACAGCAAAAAAGACGCCGGGACCCGCCCTGGAGGCGGAACCGACGTCTTCCTGACATCCTGATTTCTGCTTTATAATACAACTTATATAGCGATACCCCGCAGGCGGGGCGGTTGGCAGAACCTTCTGCCCGGTGGCCGGCTTGGCCGGCTTAGCTGGCTGCTTGGCAGCGGAGTTATTATCCCACGGCCCCTCTTTTTTGTCAAGCAGCGGCCTTATTTTTCAAACAGCCAGTTCATCATCCGGGGCAGCTGCTGTTCCCAATCCGCCTCGCAGTGGCCGCCCCCCACCTGCATAAAGGGATAGACCTTCACGCCCCGCTCACTGAGGATATGGGCCGATTCCAGGGTGGCGGCCCCCAAGAACTCCACCGTTTCCGGGCTGCTTTCCCGGCTGCCCCAGCTCAGGTAAGCCCGCGCGCCCCGGCGCAGCACATACTGCTCCATCTCGGCCCGCAAGGGTTCCCAGCAGCACTGGAAGGCGCAGGAAAGGCAGCCCGCCTTGCCGAACACATCTCCCCAATGCACCAGGGCCCAAAGGCTCATCAGCCCGCCCATGCTGGAACCGGCGATGCCGGTATTGCTGCGGCCGGGCAGGGTGGGGTATTTTTTGTCGATCAGGGGCTTGAGTTCACCACAGAGCCATTCCATATATTCCTGGCCGCGGCCCTCAAAATCCGGGCTCAGCCAGCCGCGCTGCCGGTAAGGGCAGTATTCCCGCAGGCGGCCGTCCCCCTCCTTATTGCATTCCACCCCCACCAGGATGATCTTTTTATCCCAGCCATCCAGAAATTCCTTCAGTCCCCAGCTCTTGCCGTAGGTGGCGTCCTGGTCAAAAAAGAGGTTGTGCCCATCAAACATATACAAAACCGGGTATTTCTGCCGGCTGGTCTGCCAATCATCGGGCAGATACACCTGCACCGTCCGTTCCAGGTCAAAGGGAGTGATATGTACGCTGAATTTTTCCACCATAGTTCTGTTTCCTTCCTTGCTTTGCGGCGCTCCCGCAGGGGCGCTGGATTCTTTGCTCATTCATTCCTGTATAGTATACCATATCCCCCGCAAAAAAAGGCGGAACCGGGCGGCGGGCGGCGCTTGCTTTTCCCCCCGCTTGGCGATATGATAATTCTGCAGTTTGTGTTTTCCTTCAAGGAGGTTCCCCCATGGAACAAAGCGCCCGCCGCCTTTTGTACGACTGGTTCCAGGCCCGGCCCCGGGCGCTGACCGCTCTGCGCCTGAGCAACAAGGTCCTGACCGTGCTGGTCTACCTGATCTACATCCTGCTCTGCCTGGCCCTTTTGTGGCAGCGGGATATTCGCCTTGCCCGGGTGCTGGCGGTGCCTGCCGCGGTCTTTCTTTCCGGCAGCTGGCTGCGGGCCTGGCTCAACTGCTCCCGCCCCTACGAGAACGGCGGTGTGCCGCCCCTTTTTCACAAGGAGACCCGGGGCAAAAGTTTCCCCAGCCGCCATGTGTTTTCTTCGGCCGTGATCAGCTTTGCGGTGGGGTATATCCTGCCCGCCGCCGGCTGGGCCATGGCGCTGGTCACCCTGGCAGTAGCCGCCCTTCGGGTGGTGGGCGGTGTGCACTGGCCCCGGGACGTGCTGGCCGGGCTGGCTTACGGCTGGGGGCTGGGGCTGATTGGATTCTGCTTATTATAAACCCGGCACTATCTCTTGAATCAAAGGAGGCTTCTGCCATGAAAAAGATCCCTTACCTGAAAATGCAGGGGGCCGGCAACGATTTCATCATGCTGGATAACCGCCAGCTCAAGCTGGACCCCGCCCTCTTCCCTGCCCTGGCCCGCCGGCTGTGCTGCCGCCGGCTGTCTGTGGGGGCGGACGGCCTGATGGTGGCCGACGCGCCAGAACACGGCGGCGATCTGAAGATGTACTTTTTCAATTCCGACGGCAGCATGGGCGAGATGTGCGGCAACGGCGCCCGCTGCATCGGCCGGTTTGGCTACGAGCACTTTGCCGCCAAGGAAACGGTGATCATTGAGGCTACCGCCGGCGATGTGCCCGCCCAGCGGATCGACAAGCGGATGTACCGGGTGCACCTGAACAAGCCCACCCGGATGGCTCAGGTAAGCCTGGAAGCCCAGGGCCGCAGCCTGGAGGGAATGTATGTGGTGCTGGGCAATCCTGGCCTGCCCCACGGCGTTTTTGTATGGGACGGCCTGAAGGATCTGGATTATCAGAGCGAGCTGTTCAGCCTGGGCCGCACCCTGCGCTATCACCCGGTCTTCGGTTCCAAGGGCGCCAACATCAACTTCTGCCAGGTCCTGGCGCCGGACCATGTGCTGGTGCGTACCTATGAGCGGGGGGTAGAGGATTTCACCCTGGCCTGCGGCACCGGCAGCGGCAGCACCGTGGCCGCCCTGCAGAAGCTGGGCCTGGTGCAGATGGGCCCCGTGCGCATCTCCAACCCCGGCGGCGATCTGTGGGTAGAACCGGTCTGGCAGGAGGGCAAGGTGGAACAGCTGCTTCTCACCGGCCCCACCAACATTGTAGCCGAGGGCTTCATCACCGATGAGGACCTGGAGCTGGATCTGGGCTGAACCCCTTCACTTGCGCACAAAGATACAGAAAAAGAGCCTCGGCGGCCCGCAAGGGCTGCCGAGGCTTTTTGTTTAGATGGCGTCCAGGGCTTCTTCCCCTTTTTCCAGCAGAAGGGCCAGGATCTCTTCCGGCCGGCCGCACTGGCGGGGGAATTGCTGCCTCAGTTCCGGCACCGCCGAGCGCATCAGGTAAGGCCGCCCCACCCGGCTGAGGATGGGGATATCGTTGTAATTGTCCCCGAAGGAGAGCACGTCCGCCGGGTCAATGTTCAGCACCCGGCAGAGATCTTCCAGGCCGGTGCCCTTGTCCGACAGGGTGAAATCCAGCCAGGTAGGACCCGAAATGGCCACCTTGACCTTATCCTTCCAGAGGGGCTCCAGCGCCTGGCGGGCGATGGGGGCCCCCTCCTCGTACCAGGCGGAAACCTTGAGGATATCCTCCTGGATCTCGGTTTCATTCTGGATCACCTGGATATTGTTGTGGGTTTTTTCAGCCAGGTGGGCGCCCATCTTGGGTGCCTTGGGGATGAGATAGCTGGTGTTGGCCCCGCTGATCAGCACCTCCGCCTTGGGCATATTCAAAATATCCCGAATGATCTGCCAGGCCCAATCCCGGGGCAGCGGGCGGGCGCAGAGGATCTTGCCGTCCCGGTACAGGATGGCGCCGTTTTCGCACACATAGCCAATGTCATCCGCCACCGGCTCAAACAGCCAGCGCAGGCTGGCATACTGGCGGCCGCTGGCAGGGCAGAACAGGATTCCCCTCTCCTTCAGTGCCCGGATCTGCTCAAAGAGAATCGGCCGCAGTTGAATCTCCCCATTCTGCAGGAGAGTTCCATCGATATCGCAGGTAATCAGACGGATCATGGTCATGCTTCCTTTCCTGTTGCCGATGATTTTTAAAAGCCCAGTTCCACCTGGCTGCGGAACCGGCGCTTGCCTTCCAATGCTTCATCCAGCTGGGCCAGCAGCCGGGGCTTGTCCCGGTTGAGGGTACCCTTCAGCACCAGATAGTTGCTGGCGTGGTTGGAGCGGAACACGCTGCCCTCACTGTCGGTATTTTCCAGCAAAAGGCGGGTCTCCCGGGCCAGCTGCAGGGGATCCATCAGGGTAATGCTGCCTTCCTCCACCCACTGGGCCAGGGGGGTGCCCCGGTAAACCCGCAGAGTGAGCAGGCCGATATAATCCGGGTTCATGGCGCTGAGAGCCTTGCCGGTATCCACGGCGTGGCCTTCCCAGTTTTCCAGCCCGCCCAGGCCCGAAATAGCAGTGACCGAAAGGGCAATGCCGCTGTTTTTGATCTTTTTGCCGGCGTGGATCACCTCTTCCACCGGCTGGCCCTTGCAGAACTTTTTGAGCAGAGCCTCGTTGCCGGTCTCCAGCCCCATATACACCATGCCCAGCCCCTCGGCGTGCAGGCGGTTCAGTTCTTCCTCACTCTTGCCCAGGATGCTCTTGGGGGAGCCATATACCGACACCCGCTCGCACTCCGGGATATTTTTGCGCACAAAGCTCAGCACCGTCATCAGGTAATCCATGGGCAGGATCAGCGCGTCCCCGTCCGCCAGAAAGATGCGGGGGATCCGGGCATACTGCCGGCGGGCCCAGGCCAGTTCGGCCAGCACCGTCTGCAGCGGACGCACCGAAAAATTCTTGGCCTTATACATGTTGCAAAAAGCGCATTTGTTGTGGCTGCACCCCAGGGTAGCCTGGATGATCAGGCTGTAAGCCTCGCTGGGCGGACGGTATACCGCCCCACTGTACTGGATCCCACCGGCATTCATGGTCGTTTCCTCCTTGGCGATCTATCTGTATATTATTATTGTAAGAAAAAGGCGCCCGGCCCGGGCCCGGATTGGCCCCTGGGCCGGCACACTGCACAGTTTTATGGTAACAGACCCCGGCGCTTTTTGCAAGGAAACCTTTCCGCGCCGGCTGCCCTGGCTTTCCAGCTTTTTTCTTTTCCCCTGTTGACAAATCATGAAAAACAGGATATTCTTGTATCAACAAGTTAACACAATAACACACGAACTGAGGTGAAGCATATGAGCTGGACTTTTGACGGCGGCCGCCCGCTCTACACCCAGCTGGTAGAGCAGCTGAAAGCCAAGATCGTTTCCGGCGAATACCCGCCCGGCCAGCGGATCCCCCCTGTGCGGGAACTGGCCGCCGAGGCGGGCGTAAACCCCAACACCCTGCAGCGCGCCTTTTCCGAGCTGGAGCGGGAGGGCCTGCTCCACGCCGAGCGCACCTCCGGGCGCTTTGTCACCGAGGATGTTTCCCTGGTGGAATACCTGCGGGGCGAGATGGCCCGTGAACTGGCAGACCAATACCTTGACCAAACCCGACAGCTGGGGTATTCCAACGAACAGGCGGTCGAACTGATTCGCAGAAGGAGTGAAGAGACATGACAGAAGAGTTGCTGTGCTGCCGGGGGCTGGGCAAACAGTTCGGGCATAAAGTTGCCCTGGCAGGGGTAGATCTTTCCCTGGGCCGCGGCCGGATCATCGGGCTGCTGGGCCCCAACGGCAGCGGAAAGACCACCCTCATCAAGCTGGCCAACGGCCTGCTCACCCCCACCCGGGGCGAGATCCTTATCAACGGCGAGGTACCCGGCCCGGCCACCAAGGCGGTGGTCTCCTATCTGCCGGACGCCAGCTACCTGCCCTCCTGGATGCGGGTGCGGGACCTGGTAAATATGTTTGATGATTTTTACGCGGATTTCAGCGCCGACCGGGCGGTGGAAATGCTTTCCACCCTGGAGATCAGCGGTGCCGAAAGGCTCAAGCACCTTTCCAAGGGCACCAAAGAGAAGGTACAGCTGGTGCTGGCCATGAGCCGCCAGGCCCAGCTTTACCTGCTGGACGAGCCCATCGGCGGTGTGGACCCGGCTGCCCGGGATTACATCCTCCGCACCATCCTGCAGAACTACTCGGCCGAGGCCACCGTGCTCATTTCCACCCACCTGATCAGCGATATTGAGCCTGTGCTGGATGAGGCCATCTTCATCCAGAACGGCCACATCCTGCTGCATCGCCCAGTAGACGATATCCGGGAAACCGAGGGCAAAAGCGTGGATGAGTATTTCCGGGAGGTATTCAAATGCTGAGAAAACTGCTCAAATACGAATTTCTGGCCACGGCCAGGGTGTTCGGCGTCTGCTATCTGGGCCTGGCTGCCCTGAGCATACTGGCCGGCCTGTCCATGAAATTCCCCGCCACCTCCAACAATATTGTGGGTGCCCTGATGCTCATGGCCTATGTCTGCATGCTGGCAGCGGTGATGCTGTTCACCTTCCTCACCATCATCCGGCGGTTTTACAAAAATTTGCTGGGCGGCGAGGGATATCTCATGAATACCCTGCCGGTGCGTAGCTGGCAGCTGGTAACCAGCAAGCTGATTGCCTCCCTGGCATGGTCTGCCGCCAGCCTGGTGATGGCCGCTCTTTCCTTTGCCCTTTTGACCATTGCGGCGGTCCCCACCTTCTCCCTCTTTTGGAAAGACCTTGCAACGGTTTGGGATGTACTTACCTATCCGCCCGCCTATTTTGAGCTTACCACCGGCTTTTCCTTCTGGCTGTTTTTGCTGGAAGTTCTGCTGCTTCTTCTGGTGGATGGTATTTCCTCCATCTGCCTGCTGTATACCAGCTGCATGGTGGGCCACCAGTTCCGCCGCTGGCGGGTGGCGGCCAGCATCATCGTCTATTTCCTGATTTCCTTCCTGGTCAGTGCCCTGCTGGATGTTCTGCCCGGCAATGCTTCTGCCCAGCAGATCTTTGCGCTGGCCGATAATATCTCTCTGGCGGTCAACATCCAGTTCTGGCGCCTGATCCTGGTGGATGTTGTGTTGGGGAGCATCTACTTTGCGGTCACCGCTTATCTGCTGGAAAAACGGCTGAACCTGGAATAAGCATTCTCCGGCTTGTTTGTGCATATCTTTTTCCCGGCGCGGGCTTTTGCCCCGCCGGGATTTTTTATTGCAGGGAAAATGTAAATTTTTTTCTCTCCTGGGCCAGGCAGTTGACAGTGCCCGGCGCATCCACTATACTGAGAACGCATTTGACCGACCGGTCGGTCAGTCCGGGCCCGGCAGATCTTTCTGCCCGCTGCCCGGCTTTGATTTTTGGAAAGTTCCGGCCGGAATTCACAACAGCCTTGAGGTTAGAGTATGGCAAAAATCAGCGTAAAAAAGCCTTTTACCGTCTTGGTAGCGGTGATTATGGTGCTGGTGCTGGGCTTTGTAAGCCTGACCCGGATGCCCACCGACCTGCTGCCCAACATGACCCTGCCCTATATCATGGTCATCACCACCTATCCCGGCGCCAGCCCCGAAAAGGTGGAAAATGACGTGAGCAAGCCGCTGGAAAGCGCGCTGGGCACCGTGAACGGCGTGAAAAATGTGTACAGTACCAGCGCCGAAAACTACAGCATGGTACAGCTGGAGTTTGAGGATGACACGGATATGGACAGCGCCATGGTCAAACTTTCCAGCGCGCTGGACCAAGTGGAGGGCAGCCTGCCGGAAAGCTGCGGCACCCCCTCGGTGATGGAGCTGAGCATGGACATGATGGCCACCATGTACCTGAGCGTCAGCTACGAGGGCAAGGATGTCTATGAACTGAGCGATTTTGTGGATCAGGAGGTCACCCCGGTGCTGGAGCGCCAGAACGGCGTGGCAAGCGTTTCCGAGACCGGCCTTGTGGAAAAAAGCGTCCAGATCGAACTGAACAAGGATAAGGTGGACGCCCTGAACGACCGGATCCTGGCCGCCACCGACGCCAGCTTTGCCGAAGCATTGGAGGAACTGAACAAATCCAAGCAGACCCTCATTGACAGCCAGAGCGACCTGGACGAGTCCAAGCAGACCCTCATCGACAGCAAGCAGGATCTGCAGGATAGTGAAGATGAGCTCTGGGATTCCAAGCGGGGACTGGAAGAGGGCAAGGATGCCCTGAATCAGGCCCTTACCCAGTTTGAGCCGGAAAACCGCGCCCAGCTGGAAGCCCTGGATGACGCCATTGCCTCCCTGCAGACCCAGCGGGCCCAGCTTGTTGCCCTGATCGACGGCCTGAAAGCTGCCCAGGAGGGCTTTGCTCAGCGGGACCATGCGGGAGATCTGACCCCGGAGGATCTGGAGGCCCTGACCGCACTGCAGGTTCCCGTTGAGGGGCTGGTTTCGGTGCAGGATGCCTGTGACGCTCTGAAGAGTGCCCTGGGCCAGTCCGAACCCCAGCTCACCGCCCTGGACGAGGGCTTTGCCAAAGCCCTCGCCGGCTTCCAGACCATGGCCACCGCCGCCGGGCTGGGGGATTTCCGTTATACCCCCCAGAACCTGACCGAGGCGGATGTGCAGACCATCCAGGAATCCTGGGCCTCCATTCTGGTAACCGCCGAGGCCAACCTGCGCAGCCAGAAGGCCAGCCTGGAATCGGCCGAAAGCCAGCTGGACGACGGGCTGGAATCCATCACCGAGGGCCGGGAACAGCTGGATGACAGCTGGGCCTCGGTTTCCGAAGGTCAGGAACAGATCGACGAGGGATGGGACAGCTACAACAAAGGGGTGGAAAGCTTTGAAAAGCAGCGCCGGGAGGCCCTGCTCAAGGCCAACGCCGACAGCCTTCTCACCCTGGATACCCTTTCCCAGCTGATTTATGCCCAGAACTTTGAGATGCCGGCCGGCTATATTGATGACCAGGAGGACAATTCCTGGCTTCTGAAGGTGGGCGAAAATTACGCCGACCTGGAAGAGATGGCCGGCACCGTGCTGTGCAACATCCACGATGTGGGGGATGTGCGGCTTTCCGATGTGGCGGACATCACCGTAATTGACAACGCCGCCGACAGCTATGCCCGGATGAACGGGGAGAACTCGGTGATTCTGGCCGTGTTCAAGGGCAGCACTTCCGGCACCAACGAGGTGAGCGAGACCTGCCTGGCCGCCATCGAGGAGCTGGAAGCCAAATATCCCGGCCTGTCTGTGATTTCCCTGATGGACCAGGGCGATTACATCAACATCATTGTCAACAGCGTGCAGGACAGCATGATCGTGGGCGGCATCCTGGCCATCATCGTGCTGGCCCTCTTCCTCAAGGACCTGCTTCCCACCCTGGTGGTGGCCTTCAGCATTCCCCTGAGCGTACTGGCCGCCCTGGTGTGCATGTATTTCAGCGGCATTACCCTGAACATGCTTACCCTGTCGGGCCTGGCCCTAGGCATCGGTATGCTGGTGGATAACTCCATCGTGGTCATTGAAAACATCTACCGGCTGCGCACCCGAGGCATTGGCGCGCCCCGGGCGGCGGTACAGGGTACCAGGCAGGTGGCAGCCGCCATTATCTCCTCCACCCTCACCACCGTCTGCGTCTTCCTGCCCATGGTGTTCACCACCGGCCAGGTGCGGGAATTGATGATGCCCATGTGCCTGACCATCATCTTCTGCCTGATGGCCAGCCTGCTGGTGGCCATGACGGTGGTGCCCGCCGCCGGCTCCAGCCTGCTGCGCAATAGCCGCCCCAAGAGCCACCCCTGGTTTGACCGGATGCAGGAGGCCTACGGCCGGCTGCTGGCCTGGTGCCTGAAATTCAAGGTGGTGCCCCTGGCCCTGTCCATTCTGCTGCTGGTCTTCTCGGTATGGCAGGTGGGCCGCATGGGCATCGTGGTCATGCCGGAAATGACCACCGACGAGCTTTCCATCACGGTTACCATGCCCGAAGATATGGAAAAGGAAGAGGCCTATGCCACCGCCGATCAGGTGATGGAGGCCATCATGCCCCTGGATGGGGTCAAGGCGGTGGGCGCCATGGTATCTGGCAACGCGGTTGCCATGATATCCGCTTCCTCCGATCTTTCCTCGGCCATGGACGAATATCTGGATTACATGTTCTATGTGACCCTGGAAGACGAAAAAGCCGGCAAGGCCCAGGTTCAAAACCTGACCGACCAGATCCTGGCCGCCACTGCCGACCTGCCCTGTACGGTAGAGGTTTCTTCCGGTGCCGACATGTCCTCCCTTTCCGCCAGCGGCCTTTCCATCAACATCTATGGGCCTGACCTGGATACCCTGCAGAGCGTCAGCGAAGACGTGATGGAGATCGTGGGCCAGGTGGAAGGTTTTGAGGAGATTGAAAACGGCCAGGAGGACGGCGACGAGGTCATCCACCTGATGCTGGACAAGAACAAAGCCATGAGCTTGGGGCTCTCGGTGGCCCAGATCTATCAGGAACTGGCCGGCAGCCTGACCGTGGAATCCACCTCCACCACCGTCAATATTGACGGGGTGGAAATGGATGTAGTCATCAAGGATGAGACCGACCCCCTGACGGTGGAAAACCTGATGGACTATCCCTTTGATGTATCGGTGATTGATGAGGACAATGATACCGTCACCGAGACCCATACCCTGGGCGAATTTGCCACCATCCAGAACGAAAAAGGCGTGGCTTCCATCAACCGGGAAAACCAGTCCCGCTACATGACGGTCACCGCCTCGGTGGCCGAGGGCTACAACGTCACCCTGCTGGCCCGGGAACTGGAGCCCTTGCTGGAAGCTTACCAGGCCCCGGACGGCTATATCGTAGACCTGGGCGGCGAGAGCGAGAGCGTCAACGACATGGTGGAGCAGATGCTGCTCATCATGGGCCTGGGCCTGCTCTTCATTTACCTGGTCATGGTGGCCCAGTTCCAGAGCCTGCTCTCCCCCTTCATCGTGCTGTTCACCGTGCCCCTTGCCTTTACCGGCGGCCTGTTCGGCCTTCTGTTCACCGGGGAGCTGCTTTCCATGACCAGCCTGATGGGCTTTGTGGTGCTGCTGGGCACGGTTGTGAACAACGGCATCGTATTTGTGGACTACGCCAACCAGCTGCGTCTGGGCGGCATAGAGCGCCGGGCAGCCCTGATCGCCACCGGCAAGACCCGTATGCGGCCCATTCTGATGACCGCCCTCACCACCATCCTGGCCATGACCAAGATGGTCATGGGCGACGATATGGGCAGCCAGCTGGGCAAGGGCATGGCCATCGTGATCATCGGCGGCCTTGCCTATGCCACCCTGATGACCCTCTTCATCATTCCTGTCATGTACGATATCCTGTTCAAACGCAAGCCCCTGCAGGTGGATGTGGGCAGCGAAAATCTGGATGACCTGCCCGACGATGCCGCCGAGTTTATCCAGCAGGAACAGCAGCGTCAGGCCCAGCTCACCGAACAGCCGGCCGCGGCCGCCCCGAAGGGAGGCGATTGAGTGCAGCCCCATTCCTTTACCGACCGGGAGATCCAGATCTTTGGCGGGGTGCTGCAGCTGGCCGCCGGCGGCTGCGACCTGAGCCAGCTGCGGGTGCAGGAGATTGCCGATGCCGCCGGCATGGGCAAAGGCACCCTGTACGAGTATTTCCGCTCCAAGGAGGAGATCCTGCTGGGCACCTTCCTGTTCTGCATTCAGCGGGAACTGGATGCCCTGGAAGCCATGATGGATTCCTGCCCGGATTTTGAGGTCCTGTGTGAAAAATCGCTGGATTATGTTTCCGATCTGATCGAGACCCGGGCTTCCTCCTGCCGGCTGATTGCCCTGGCCCTGCGCCCCGGCGCCTCCCAGGAACGCTGCCGGGCCTTTGCCCCCGGATACTGCCGCCGTTTGCAGGAACTGCTGCAGCGCTCTTTGGAACTGGGCAAGCGGAGCCGGTTTGTGCGGCAGGACTGCGAATACCCCTATTTTGCCTATGTGATCTCTTCGGTCTACCTGGCTTTTGCCAACGCCCTGCTGCACCAAAAAAATGAAATGCCCCCGGAGTTTTCCTTCCTGACCGGGAAAGATACGCTGCGGGCCTATACCCAATCCATGTTGAAAAGCTCTTTGGGCTGAGCAAGAACCTTTTAGTGCCTTTTTCTTCCCCGGCCGGGTTATCCGGCAGGGGGGATTTTTAGCACTCTTTCTGTTTGATTGCCAGCTTTCACACTTATTTCATCTTTTTCAAAGAAATCGTTCATATCTTTTTGTGATAATGATCAAAAGGAACCGAAAGGCTTTTCTTTTGCTCTCAAATGTCTATAATGTTCTATATATTTCCCGGCCTGGCCGGGGCAAGGAGACTTCTCTATGCAAACTACAAACCCCACCAACAACCGAAAGCCTCTGATTTACTATGGGCTGATCGTGCTGGTTGTCATGATCCTGCTCAACAGCCTGGTATTCCCCAGCATTATGGGGGCCCGGGTGGAAGAGGTAAGCTACGGGCAGTTCATGGAAATGGTCGAGACCGGCCAGATCACCCGGGTGGAGATCGATACGGACGAGATCGTTTTTGAGGACACAAACGGCAACTATTACAAAACTGGCCCCATGGATGACCCGGACCTGGCCAACCGGCTGTATGACGCGGGTATTCGGGATTTCAGCTCCCCCATCATCCAGCAGGCCAGCCCCATGCTGCAGTTCCTTTTCACCTGGATCTTCCCTATCCTGCTCTTTGCGGCGCTTGGCCAGCTGATGATGAAGCAGCTGGCCAAGAGGGGCATGGGCGGCAACGCCATGAGTTTTGGCAAATCCAACGCCAAGGTATATGTCCCCTCCACCGAGGGCATCAAATTCAGCGATGTGGCCGGTGAGGACGAAGCCAAGGAGCTGCTGACCGAAATCGTGGATTTCCTCCACGACCCGGGCAAATATGCCGCCATTGGCGCTCGGGCGCCCAAGGGCGCTTTGCTGGTGGGCCCTCCGGGTACCGGCAAAACCCTGCTGGCCAAAGCCGTGGCCGGCGAAGCAGGGGTTCCCTTCTTCTCCATCTCCGGTTCGGAATTTGTGGAGATGTTCGTGGGCATGGGCGCCGCCAAGGTGCGGGACCTGTTCAAACAGGCTGCGGAAAAGGCCCCCTGCATTGTTTTTATCGATGAGATCGACACCATCGGCAAAAAGCGGGACGGTGCAGGCGGCATCGCCGGCGGCAACGACGAGCGGGAACAGACCCTGAACCAGCTGCTCACCGAGATGGACGGCTTCGACGCCACCAAGGGCGTGATCATCCTGGCGGCCACCAACCGGCCCGACAGCCTGGATCCTGCCCTTCTGCGCCCCGGCCGGTTTGACCGGCGCATCCCGGTGGAGCTGCCCGACCTGAAGGGCCGTACCGAGATCCTGAAGGTACATGCCCGGAAGGTGAAGATCGGCCCCAATGTGGATTTTGAGGTCATCGCCCGGATGGCGGCCGGCGCTTCCGGTGCCGAGCTGGCCAATATGGTGAACGAGGCAGCCCTGCGGGCCGTGCGGGACGGTCGCCGGGCCGTGACCCAGAACGATCTGATGGAAAGCGTGGAAGTGGTCATTGCCGGCTACAAGAAGAAGAACGCCATCCTTTCGGACAAGGAAAAGATGATCGTGGCCTATCACGAGATTGGTCACGCCCTGGTGGCGGCCCTGCAGAGTCATTCGGCCCCGGTCTCCAAGATCACCATCATCCCCCGCACCAGCGGCGCGCTGGGCTATACCATGCAGGTGGAGGAGCGGGATAAGACCCTGCTGAACCAGCAGGAGCTGGAAAACAAGATCTGCACCTACACCGGCGGCCAGGTGGCCGAGGAGCTGGTCTTCCACACCATCACCACCGGCGCCTCCAATGATATCGAGCAGGCCACCAAACTGGCCCGCCAGATGGTGACCCGGTTCGGTATGAGCGAGTTCGGCATGGTGGCGCTGGAAACCACCGGCAATGTCTACCTGGGCGGAGATTCCTCCCTGGCCTGCAGCGCTCAAACCGCAGCCCTGGTGGACAAAAAGGTGGAGGAGATCATTGCCGCCCAGCGGGAAAAGGCCAAGAAGCTGCTGAGCAGCAACATGGCCCAGCTGCACACCCTGGCCAAACATCTTTATACTAAGGAGACCATTACCGGCCCCGAGTTTATGCACCTGATGGAAAACCCGGAGTACCTGGCCCTGCCCGATGCTTCCGATCCCCCCAAGCAGGAACCCGAACAGGAAAGCGGGCAGACTTGAGGCCCAGCCCGGAATCGCCTATGAAAATTTTGTGATTTTTTAGAGGGGCGGCGGTTCCCGGCAATCGAAGCATTTCTCATTGTATCGAGAAAAAGAAAAGAGCGATCCCCGAAAGGCAGAGACTGGAGCCGTTTTTTAGGGCCCGGCCGCTGCCTTTCGGTGTGCATGATCGCCTAAAAAGGGAAAGGTATGATTTTATGCTGACAAATCTTGTGTTTTACGCCAATCTGGCTATTCTGATCCTATTTTTTGCCTCCTATGCGTACCAGGCTTTTTACCTGCTGGTGGGCCTGTTCAAAAAAGAAAAAGTTCTGGAGCCCAAAGGCACCCCTGGCCGGTACGCCGTGCTGATCCCCGCCCGCAACGAGGAAGCGGTGATCGATAAGCTGCTGGAAAGCCTGGAAGCCCAGGATTACCCCGCCGGCTTGCTGGATATTTATGTGATCGCCGATAACTGCACCGACGGCACCGCCCAGCGGGCCCGGATGCACCCGGGCGTGGATGTGCTGGAGCGCCACAGCAGCCGCCTGGTGGGCAAGGGCTACGCCCTGGACGCCGCCCTGGCCTACCTGCCCCGTCACAACACTGGCCTGCCCTATGACGGCTACTTCGTCTTTGATGCCGACAACGTGCTGGACCCCAATTTCGTCAAAGAGATGGACCGTACCTTCCGCAGCGGCTACCCCGTGGTGACCAGCTACCGGAACTCGAAAAACTACGGCAGCAACTGGATCAGCGCCGGCTACGCCCTCTGGTTTTTGCGGGAAAGCCGTTTTTTGAACGGTGCCCGCACCAAACTGGGCCTGAACTGCGCCATTTCCGGCACCGGTTTCCTGGTATCCGCCAAGCTGCTGCAGAAGGCCGGCGGCTGGAAATGGCACCTGCTCACCGAGGATATCGAGTTCTCGGTGGATAACGCCATCCATCACAACGCCATCGGTTACTGCCCCCGGGCGGTGCTGTACGATGAGCAGCCGGTCTGCTTTGGGGAATCCTGGAACCAGCGGCTGCGCTGGTCCAAGGGTTTTTACCAGGTTGTGCGCCGCTATGGCAGCCGGCTGGTGCGGGGGGCTACTCATAAAAAGGGCTTTTCCTGCTATGATATGCTCATGACCATTGCCCCGGCTACCCTGCTCACCCTGGCCATGCTTCTGTTCAACAGCGGCGCCCTGGCCTATGCGGTCTGGGCCGGCAAAAAATACCTGTTCTTCCTCACCCTTTTTGAGGTCACCAACACCCTGCTCAGCATCTACTTCTCCCTGTTTTTGTTCGGGCTGATCACCACCATTACCGAGTGGTCCAGCATCCACTGCTCCGGCTGGAAGAAGATCGTCTACCTCTTCACCTTCCCGGTCTTTATTCTTACTTATATTCCCATTGCCGTAGCCGCCCTGCGCCGCAACGTCACCTGGAAACCCATCCGCCATTCCATCGCCTGCAGCAGCCAGGATATCTGCGCTGTCCGGCAAAAATAACCTTCCCCAAAACGAGAAGCGCCGGGCCGACTGAAAAGCGGCCCGGCGCTGTTTGGTTTTGGGCAGGCAAAGGCTTGATTTTTCCACCAAACCTGCTGCCGGCGGTGGAAAAATCAGACCAGGGGATACAACTCTTCCCAGACCGGCTTTTCCAGTTCCAGCAAATACTCTTTCCTCCACAATCCTGCCGAAAATCCGGTGAGTCTGCCGCCGGCGCCCACCACCCGGTGGCAGGGCAGCATCAGCCCAATATGGTTTTTGCCCACGGCGCCCCCTACGGCCCGGGGCGCGGCGGCCCGGCCCTCTGCCTGCAGGGCCCGGGCAATCTCCCCATAGCTGGTGAGCCGCCCATAGGGGATACGGGCCAGCTGGCGCCATACCGCCCGCTGAAAGTCCGTGCCCTCCGGTTCCAGCAACGGGGGCTGGCCTGGGTCTTCCCCCCTGAAATAGGTATCCAGCCAGCGGCGGGCCTGCCGGAGCACCTCATCCTCCTGCCCCGGGGCCGGGCCTTCGGAAACTTCTCCCTCCCAGAATTCCAGCCGCTTCAGGGCCCGGCCGTCGCTCTCCAGCAGCAGCGGCCCCAGGGGGGAATCATACCAGCCAAATATCCGGCCCTCTGCCGCCCCTTCTTTTTCGGGGAACCGGGAAAAACGGGCTGCGGACTGCCATCCTTCCGCCCTGCCTCCGGCCAGCTCCCACAAATAAAAACTGGCCACGGTGCCATAGGGAGAATACCGCTTTTTGTACCGCTCAAAATCCTGGCGGGTGAGCGCCTTGCCGTACAGCATTTCCATCCCCCGCCGGATGCCCAGATCTCCCCAGCTCAGCACATCCGGCCGGCCCAGACTGAAGATCAGCATCATCTCTGCCGTCCATACGCCTACGCCTTTCTGGGCCGAGAGCACCCGGATCACTTCCTCATCCTCCCGTCGGGTCAGGGCTTCCAGGTCCAGCCGGCCAAAGACTGCATTTCGGGCCAGTTCCTGGAGATATTCCACCTTGCGGCCATTCAGCCCCAATTGGCGCAGGGCCTGGGGTTCCGCCTCTGCCAGTGCCCGGGGCGTTACCTCTCCCAAAAGGCTCTCCAGCCTTCCCCACACCGTCTTTTGCGCCGCCATGGAGATCTGCTGCCCCACAATGTTGAAAGCCAGACTCCGGAACAGGTCCGGCTGCAGTTCCCGGCGAATTTTCCCCACCTGGCCGATCAGCCGCCCCATACGGGCATCCCGCCGGGAGAGCCAGTCCATTTCTTTCTCGCCGTACGCAAAAATCATCTGCCCATCCCCTTTTCCTTTTTGCTTTTATTATATCGGATCCGGCAAAAACCGCAATCTGTCCCGGCTTTGGGCTCAAATGCTTTTTCTGGCCGACGGATTGTGCTATAATATTCTTGTTTCCGCATAATTCTGTATATTTTCATTTTATTTATACTATATGTTTAAAATTTCTTCTCAACAATGGACCCGTGGCCCGGTGGTGACCGGACTTGCCCTTTTCTGCTGCCTGCTGTGGGGCAGCGCCACCCCCTGCATCAAGGTGGGTTATCATCTTTTTGGCATTGCGGAAAGCGATACCGCTACCATCCTGCTCTTTGCCGGCTGCCGTTTTGCCCTGGCCGGCCTGATGAGTATTCTCATGGGCAGCCTAATCCAGGGGCGTTTTCTGCTGCCTCACCGGGGCTCTGCCCGGCCCATCCTGGCTCTTTCCCTGTTCCAGACCGTATGGCAGTACTTTTTCTTCTACATTGGGCTTGCCCATGCTTCCGGCGTAAAATCGGCCATCATTGTGGGCTGCAATGTCTTTATTTCCATCCTGATGGCCAGCCTGATCTTCCGGATGGAACCCCTGACCCGGCGCAAGCTGCTGGGCTGCCTGGCTGGCTTTGGGGGCGTGGTCTGCATCAACTGGAGCCCGGATGCCCTGACCCCGGAGATGTCTTTGATGGGTGAGGGCTTTGTGTTCCTGGCCATGTTGGGGTACGCCCTCTCCTCGGTGCTGCTCAAACGGTACGGCAACCGGGAAGACCCCGTGACCCTCAGCGGCTATCAGTTCCTGCTGGGCGGGCTGGTCCTGGCCGGCATTGGCCTGGGCCTGGGCGGGCACCTCACGGTGCCTTCTCTGCCTGCCCTGGGTATGCTGCTGTACCTGGCCTTTGTTTCGGCGGCCGCTTACTCGGTCTGGGCTCTGCTGCTGAAATACAACCCGGTCTCCCGGGTCACCATTATCGGCTTTACCAACCCGGTATTCGGGGTACTGCTCAGCGCGGTGCTGCTGGGGGAGTCGGAACAGGCTTTCCGCCCCATCAGCCTGGCGGCTCTGCTTCTGGTCTGCGTGGGCATCTGGATCGTCAACCGGCCCGCGCCCGGCCAAAAGTCCTGATTTTACCAAAACATTTGCCTGCGGGCAGAAAGGCGGCTTTCTTCTATGATTCAGGATATCCAGCCCCATCACTATGACAACGCCTATCACCCCCGTGCCCCCCGCCCGGGGGACCGGTTCTTCTTCTACCAGGGCGGCGAAACCCTGCTGAGCAAGGCCACCGGCCTGCCTTTCACCTGGGAGGAACTGCCTTTCGCCTCCGGCGAAATGCCCGACTATACCTATCTTTTTACCATTGATCAGGTGGGCTTTTTCTGGCTCCACACCCTGCCCGCCGGGCTGGAAGAAGCCGCCCTGCCGGTAAAGGACGCCGCCTTCCGCACCCTGCAGCCCGGCTGGCTGGCCTTTGCTTCCATCACTGCCAGCCAGCTGCACCGCTGGTACCAGAACAACCGGTTCTGCGGGCGATGCGGCGCCGCCACCGAGCCGGATGCCGTTGAGCGTGCCATGCGCTGCCCTGCCTGCGGCAATCTGGTCTACCCCACCATCTCCCCTGCCGTGATCGTGGCAGTCACCCATGGGGACCGGCTGCTGCTCACCAAATACTCCCCCAAAAACCGGCCCGGCTCCACCCGCAACTATGCCCTGATCGCCGGCTTTGCCGAAATCGGCGAGCCCCTGGAGGACACCGTCCGCCGGGAGGTCATGGAAGAGGTGGGGCTGCCGGTAAAGAATCTGCGCTTTTACAAGAGCCAGCCCTGGAGCTTTTCGGGCTGTCTGCTCTCCGGTTTTTACTGCGATCTGGACAGTGAGGACGAGACCGTCACCCTGCAGGAGGACGAACTGGGCGAAGGCACCTGGTTCGACCGGGCCGAGCTGCCCGAAGGCGGCAGCCCCATCTCCCTGACCTGGGAGATGATCGACCGGTTCCGCCGCGGGCCGGTCTGACTGATAAAAAATCCCCCGCTTTTCGGCTGAGAAACCGAAAAACGGGGGATTTTTTATTTTACTATTCTGTAAAGGGATTCTTCTTTTCAGTTGTCCAGCCAGCTTTCCGGCTCTGCAAGCAGCTGCTGCAGGGTGTCCACCAACAAATGGATATGCCATCCATCCGCCACGGCGTGGTGAACCCAGATGTTGAAGGGCAGGGTGAGGGCCTGGCCCTCCTGCCGATACCGTCCGAACAGGATGACCGGGAAGTACATCTCGCTGTCCCCATAGGTATCGCAGCCGTAGCCGGTGAAATCCAGCCAGGGCACACAGCTGAGGGAACAGAAATTGGGCGGGCAACCAGGCTTCCCCTTCAGGCGGTGTACCTGGCCGTATTTTTCCATATCCCCGGTCATGTTCCCGTAAAAGGCGCGGAAGGAGGGGGAATACTCGCTCCACAGATCCGAAAAGGTTCCGGTATCCCGGTGCAACACCGTATAGCCGGGGTGGCACTCGTCGTACCAGCCCAGATTTCCCTCCCCGTCCACAGCCATCCGGAATTCCTTGTGGCTGTTGACAGCCTTCATCACGGCCCAGACAAAGGCAGGGTAAAACTTCAGACCCCGTTTATCCAGTTCCCGGCGCAGGGCCGTCACATCCAGCCGGAGGGTCAGGTTGTAATGGGTTTTGATGCAGTCCTTATAATAGCGGAAATATTCCGCCCGCTCCCACTGATCCCAATCAATTTTATGAAAGGCCATCTTTCTCTCCCTTCTGACGGCTCCTTACAGCTCCCACACGCCGCCGGTGGTCAGCGCTTCCAGCCGATCGCCCAGCACTTCCTTGAGCACATTGTAGGCCTCCGGCCCGGTACAGTGGCCGGTGAGGTACCGGCAGGGCAGGCTGGCCAGATATTCGCCCAGCTGCCGCACCTGGTCGGCAGGCACGCTCCGGCCGGTACCCGGGCTGAGCAGGTGGAAACCGCCCACCACCACATCCGGCCAGCCGCCAGTGAGCTGATGGTACCGGTCCAGGATATTGGCCACCCCGTTGTGGCTGCAGCCGGCGATCAGGATCTTCTTTTCCCCCTCGGTCACAATCAGGTCCTGCTCATGGGTAAAATCATCCGGCACCAGCGTGCCGGCCTCCTCCTTCATCAGGTTGGAGTTGGAATCGCTCCAAAAGCGCCTGCCCTCCACCCGGGCAAACAGGGTGAGTTCCCCGTCGATCTGCTCCAGATCCCCGGTCAGGACCATCCGCTCCCGGGGCAGCCGGTCGGCCTCTACCCCCACCTGGGCCAGGCCCTGGGTCTTCTGGGAAAAATGCGGTTCCAGCGCCTGGGGGCGCAGATACAGCCGGGCCTTCCGGTTCAGCTCCATAAAGCGCACCATGCCGCCCCCATGATCCCGATGGCCATGGGACAGGATGGCCAGGTCCACCTGCTCCAGAGCCACCCCCAGCGCCCGGGCATTCTGTTCAAACAGGTCGGTGGTCCCGGCGTCAAACAGGACCCGGTGGCCCCGGGTCTCCAGATACAGGCTCAGCCCATGTTCCCCCGCCAATCCCGGGCGGGTGCAGGTATTTTCCACCAAAACCGTCAGTTTCATGCTTTGCTCCTTTCTCGGGTTTCCTCCGGCTCACAGCTTGCCAGCAGCTTTTCGTATACCTGGGGCAGGCGGCGGTCCAGCCGTACCGGCCGGAAGGTCTGGGCATCCACCCAGGCATGGCGGGTAAAACCGGTGTTCAGGGGCTTTGCTTCCCCTTTTTTGAACACCCGATACCGGTATTCAAACTGAACCGGCGTGCATTTCACCAATCGGCATTCCACCAGCAGCTCGTCCTCATAGGTGCAGCTGGAAAGGTAACGGCTGCCGCATTCCAGCAAGGGCGACATGACCCCCTTCTTCTCGATCTCGCTGTAGGGTACCCCCACCTGGTCGGAAAACAGGGTGCGGGCTTCTTCATACCACACCAGATAATTTTTATGGTGGACGATGCCCATGCGGTCGGTCTCCGCATAGCGCACCTTCACCGGAAGCGTGACGGTCATATGGCAAAGCCTCCTTTTCTATGCTACAATCAAGTATAGCACATTTAGGGACGGAATGCCGCCCCGCCGGAAAGGAGTCAGGCGCCATGAGCAGAGAAATCCCGGACAGTCAGGTGGATCTGTGCGGAGAACTGGGCCACGAAGAAGAGGATGATTTCACCCCCATCGGGCTGGAAGAGCCCTTCGGCTTTGTCTGTCAGGGCTGTGCGGACTGCTGCAAGGGCCGGCAGGACATCGTGCTTTCCGGCTATGACCTTTACCGGCTCTGCAGGCGGCTTTCCCTTCCGCCCGAGCTGGTGATCAACGGCTTCTGCCGGCTGTACATGGGCTCGCTCAGCCTTCTTCCAGTGGTGCGCCTGCGCCCCCGGAAGGATTCCGGGAACAACTGCCCCTTCCTGTACAAAAACCGCTGTTCGGTGCATGAGGCCCGGCCCCTGGTCTGCGCCCTGTACCCGCTGGGGCAGACCATTGAGCAGGACGGACGGGTCTGGTATTTTTGTCAGAATCAGGAATGCGGCGGGCCCAGGACCTCCGGCTCTTTGAAGGAATTTCTGGAGCAGGCCGGCATTCTGGCTCGGGAAAGGCAGGATGTGGAATGGGCGCGGCTGAACATTTCCCTTTCCCGCAGGGTTCGGGAGGCCGCCCCCCGGCTGCAGCGTATCCGGCTGAAATTGGCCCAGCGGAAAATCTGTCACGCTCTCTACCTGGATTACGACCCCGCCCGGGACTACCTCCCCCAGCTGCGGGAAAACCTGGCCCGGCTGGAACCCGCCTTGGCCCGGCTGTTAGAGGAAAACTGAAAAGCGGCAGGACGAAAAACGTCCTGCCGCTTTCTTTATGGCCTGTCTCCGGCCTTATAGGTTTCCGGTGAGGCTTTTTCCAAACCGATACAGTTCTTCCTGTTTTTGGGCCACTACATCCCGGGCTTCGCAAAAGGTATAGATGCCCTTATTTTCCAGGCCCAGATATTCCAAAAAGGAGCGCCGGTATTCATACTCCGCCCCCTCGTACACATCCATATCCCCGGAAGAAAGGATGAGCGCCGCTTGCCGCAGCCGGCGGGGCCGGTCCAGCGCATAGATGCGGTTGAGGGCACACTGGAGCTGGCCGCTGAAGCCATGGTAATAAATGGGGGAAGCCAGCACCAGCATATCCGCCTCATCCAGGGCCGGGTAAAGCTGCTGCATATCGTCCTTCTGCGCACACTGCCGCTCATGCCCGCTGCCCGGCTGGTGGCAATACTCACAGGCAAGGCAGCCGGAAATATGCATTCGGCAGACCTGGGCCACCGTGACGGTATGGCCGCTCTCCTCTGCGCCCCGGACAAAACCGGCAACCAGACCGGCAGTATTGCCTTTTGGGCGGGGACTTCCATTCAAGACCAGTATTTTCACGCCTTACTCCTCCTTTGCCCGGAAGGTGACCGACACGGAGCCGCTGCCCAGGGCTTCCTGTCAGCCGGTCAGATCCTCGATCCGGCCCAGCGGAGTATGGCTCCAGGTGTTGGAACCGTAGAACAACACGATTTGATCGCCCTGGTACAGCACGATATCCCCTGCCTGGGTGGTCATCTGCCGGTCCTCCTCCGGCAGGCTGCGGCCCAGCGCCCCCACCTTTTCAAAGCCGGCATAGTCCTCCATCTGTACGGTAACAGGTTCCCCTTCGGCCAGCTCTGCCAGGGCCTCGACCGCTTCGTTTTGGGCCAGCAGTACCGTAAAGGTCTCTCCGCCCACCTCCAGATACAGCTTCATCTGCTCTTCCTCCTCTTCGGTCCCGTCCATCTTTGCCTCTCCGGAAGTCTCCTGCTCTGCCGCCGGCTCTTCGGGGGCAGAAGAGGATGGCGCTCCCTTTTCCGGCCAGGAGGAGACCACCCAGCTGCTCCCCTCCTGGCGGGAGCAGGCTGTCAGCGCCAGCAGGCAGGCCGCCAACGCGCAGGCTATCCCTCGCTTCATTGCCGCCTCCTTATTTACAGGAAGGCGCCGTTGCATACCTGCAAAACCTGCCCTTTTACATGGCGGCCCATCTTGCTGGCCAGATACAGGCAGGCATAGGCCTGATCCAAGGGGTCGCATTCCGGCCCGGGGAAATAGACAAAATGCCCGCTGTATTTCAGCATCTCTGCGCCGCCCGGCTGCTCGCCGGCCCGGTTTGCCAGGTGGGCGGGGGTAACGGTAGCGCCGGGCGCCACCGCGTTGCAGCGGATATTGGTCCCGATCAGCCGCATGGCCACATTTTTGGTGAGGGTATTCATGGCCCCCTTGGTGGCGGTATAGGCGGCACCACAGAAGGGCCGGGTGCCGTTGACCGAAGAAATATTGATGATGACCCCTTCATTTTTGGGCATAAAGATCTTCAGCGCTTCCCGGATATAGCGCATGGGCCCCACCAGATTGATGTCGGTGACCTGATGCACCCAATCATCATCCGTCTCATCGATCATCTTTTGTTCGCCAAGCCCGGCGTTGTTGATGAGGATATCCACCGTACCGAATTCCCGCAGCGCGGTTTCAAACACAGCCTTGGTGTCCTCCTGGGAGGTAACGTCTGCCGCCACCCCCACGGCCCGGCCGCCCTTGGCCCGGATTCCTTCCACCACAGCGTCCAGTTTTTCCTTGCCCCGGGCGGTGAGCACCAGGGCTGCCCCCTCCTCGGCAAACAGTTCCGCCATTGCCTGGCCCATCCCATAACTGGCCCCGGTGATGATGGCCACCTGGCCTTTCAGCATCTGTGCATCCATATCCGTCTCTCCTTTTTTCCTGCAACCATTCGAGCCTGCCCAAAAGGCTCCGGAGCTGCAAAGTTTGCTCCCGGCCATTTTTTCTTTCCGGTTTTTCTTTGCTCTCCCGGCCCTCGCTTTTGCCTTTACTCTATCATCCGGATTACAGAATAGCAAATACCTTGTTTTCATTCTATTCCATAATTGAAAACTATGGAATTTTCCGGTACAATACAGGTAATTTCCACACGGTGCCCATATAAAAAGGAGAAAAACACATGGAACTGCGTGTGCTGCAATATTTCCTGGCGGTAGCACGGGAAAAGAGCATATCTGCCGCAGCGGCCTCCCTGCATCTTTCCCAACCCACCCTTTCCATCCAGCTGCGGCAGATGGAAGAGGAACTGGGCAAGCAGCTTTTGATTCGGGGGGCCAAGGGCAGCCGCCGGGTAGAACTGACCGAAGAAGGGCTCATCGTCCGCCGGCGGGCCGAGGAGATTCTTTCCCTGGTGCAGAAGATGGAGAATGAGGTGGCCGTGAGCGACCAGGCAGTGGAGGGAGATATCTGCATTGGGGCCGGCGAGACCGACTCCATGCGTTTGCTGGCTCAGGCCGCCCAGCGGCTGGAAGCCCGTGGGCACCGCATCCGCTACCATATTTCCAGCGGAAATGCAGGCTTCGTTCTGGACCAGCTGGACAAAGGACTGATCGACCTGGGTCTGGTGTACACCGAGGTGGACCCCAGAAAATACGAATCCATTCCGCTTCCCCTAAAGGACCGTATGGGTGTGCTGATGCGGCGGGATGATCCCCTGGCCCAAAAAGAAACTTTGACACCCCAGGATCTGTGGAAGCGCCGGCTGATCCTTTCCCACCAGCAGGGCACCGAACAGCAGATTTCCGGCTGGCTGAAGCGGAATGTGACACGCCTGCAGGTGGTGGCCACCTACAATCTGGTATTCAATGCCTCTCTGCTGGTGGATGAGGGCTTTGGCATTGCCATCTGCCTGGACAAACTGATTCATATCAAGAGCAGCAACCTCTGCTTTCGCCCCCTGGACCCGCCCTTTGAGTTGACAGCCCATCTGGTTTGGAAAAAATACCCGGTGTTTTCCAAGGCCACCGAAAAATTCCTGGAGGAATTGCAGGCCATGCTGGGGACTGGGTAAAGAAAAAAGAGCCTGTTTTTCCTGGCGGCAGACAAAAGCCGGGGCAGCCTTCCCGCAGTACGGGAAGCCGCTCCGGCTTGTTTTGCTGAGGCTGATAAAACAAAAAGATCTGAACTTGTTTCCAAGTTCAGATCTTTGGTGGTGGAGACTTAGGGACTCGAACCCCAGACCCCCTGCGTGTGATGCAGGTGCTCTAACCAGCTGAGCTAAGCCTCCGCAACGGAAATTATTTTATCACAGGTTTTGGGGAAATGCAAGTAGTTTTGCAAAAAAAATTTTCCAATTTTTTCAACAGTAAAAATGGCGGGGCCCAAAACTGGGTCCCGCCGCCTTTTTAGCTGCTCAAAAACTCTTCTCAGCCCAACAGTTCCTTAAAATTAAAGTTTTCCACAGCAGGGCCTTCCTTCAGGTAATCCCGGCCCAGGTACATCCCCAGCACCCGGATCAGAGCATCCAGATAAGGGGTATCCACACCGTAGATATCGCCCAGCCGCACCAGAGGCACCAGACCATAGGGCAGGTCCTCATCCAGGTAACGGTGCTTCAGGCTCTTGGGGCCGGGGGTGGCCTCGTAGGCCTTGTTCTCCTTCAGGGCGCCGTACACGCTGGCCTTCTTATCGGGCCAGAAGCTGTTCAGGATATCCAGCACCGAAATCCCCTCTACGCCCACAGCCTGCGCCACTGCGCAGCGCTCGGCGTCGATATGTTCAATGTACTTCACCGTTTTCTGGGGCAGCGCGGTGCCGAACAGGGTGTAATCTTCCCCGTTCTCCAGCCGGGTGATATTGAAGGTGGCAATGGGGCCATGCACCACCGGGTTGGAACCGTTCAGAGAGGTATCCACCACATTCTTGCCGGCGGTCAACTGGGGGAAGGCTTCCTTCAGGGTCTCGATGACTTCGCCGGTGCGGGAAGCTTCGGTGCAGGCCAGGGCGATCCCCTGCTTGATGGTCTTCACGTCCACCGAAACCGGCGAGGGCGAGGCGCACAGGAACAGCTGGGCACCGGTCTCGCAGATGGCCACATCCTTTTCCTTGGCTTCCTGGCCCAGGATGGCCGCAAACTCGGCGGCGCCCCAGTTGCCGTTGAAGATCAGGATGATCTGGCCGGGTTCCAGCAGACCTTTCAGGGCCTGTGCCACCGGCGCATGGCCGGAAGCTACCGTCTGGACCAGGATCACCTGAGCTCCCCGAACCGCCTCGGCCAGATCGCTGGTGGCCTTCACCTCAAATTTGCCCTCCACTGCGCCCTGGGCGGTCAGCCCCTGGCAAAGCTGCTGGGCAAGCTGGGCATTGCGGCAGTACAGTACTACCTCCTGGCCTTCCTTTTTCAGATACGCGGTCACCGCTTTACCGGTGTTGCCTGCGCCGATCACGGCAAATCTCATATGTACAGCTTCCTTTCTCTTTGATCTGGATCATTTTATCGCCCGTTAAGGGGCTTTTGTCTTATTATACAAAATTTTTCTTTGTTTGTCTGCCCTATGCAGACAAAAAGGGGAATGCCATTTCTGACATTCCCCTTTGCGTTTTAGTCACATTCCCCGCATTCCCGGGCGTGCTGGCGAAGCTCTTCCGGATCTTTACGGTGGTAACCGTGGCGGCGGGCCACACAGAACAGCTCGGTGCCGCCCAACCGTTCGGCCGCCGTCTGCTCACCGCTGGCCACCCGGATCACAAGATCCAGCAGCTCATCCCCCAATTCCTCCATGGTTTTTTCTCCGCTGATGATGCCGCTGGCATCAAAATCGAAGCATTCCCGCATGCTGGAATAGGTTTTATAGTTGCCGGTGATCTTCAGCACCGGGGCCAGCGGGTGGCCGGTGGCATGGCCGCGGCCGGTGGTGAACGCCACGATCTGGCTGCCGCAGCCGATCATGCCGGTAACCACCTCGCCGTCTTGGCTTTCATAATCCATCAGGAACAGGCCCTTCTGATCCTTATGGGGCGGTACCGCATACTGCAGCACATCCTGAAAAGGTGCCGTGCCGGATTTGTGCACTCCGCCCAGCGCTTTTTCCACCACGCTGCTGACTCCGCCGTCAAAATTCCCACGGCTGATCAGATGGTTCCGGTTGGCCGGCAGGCTGAAATCCAGTCCGCCCCGCAGAACATCCTCGATCTCATAGACCGCATCGTAGATCTTCTGGGCCACCTGGGGATTCACGGCTCGCTTGGCCAGGTATTTTTCGGTACCCAGCAGCTCGTTCAATTCGCTGAGAATGGCGCTGCCGCCTTCAGCAATCACCTTGTCCACCATATTGCCCACCGCCGGGTTGGCGGCCAGGCCGCTGGTGGCGTCGGTGCCGCCGCATTTGGTGGCCACCATCAGTTCTCCCAGCGGGCATTCCACCCGCTGCTGCAAAGCCAGCTGCCGGGCAAATTCCCGGCCCGCTTCCACTGCCCGGGCTACCGTGTTGGTTACACCGCCCTCTTCCTGGATCACGAATTTCGCTACCGGCTTACCTGTGGCTTTCACTGCGTCATACAGCTCCTGCGGGTCAAACCGTTCACAGCCCAGACCAATGACCAGCACCGCCCCCGCATTGGGGTGGCAGCCCATGGATTTCAGCGTCCGGGCGGTCAGCTCCAGATCCAGCCCTACCTGGGAACACCCTACACAGTGGGTCAAGGCCACCGCCCCCGGGATCTGCGCCGCGATTTTTTGGGCGGTGGTGTTGGCGCAGAACACCGAGGGGATCACCGCCAGATAGTTTCGGGTGCCCACCGTCCCATCCGGGCGGCGGTATCCCATAAATGTATGTCCCAATTTATTCTCTCCTTTATGTGGGGCGCTCTGTTATTTCTTGCCCCGGTCACAGCCCATGTTGTGGTTGTGGATCCAGGTCCCCTTGGGCGCATCGGTCAGCATGTAGCCAATTTCTTCCCCGTACTTGTACACCGGGTCCCCCTTTTTCAGGTCCTTGATGCAGACCTTATGGGCAAACTCTATGTCTTCCAACAGGGTAACCTCAGCGCCGTCCGGGGTCCGCACCGTATCGCCTTTTTTGGCGTCTTCCAGGACGCATACCACCGAATCGGCAGGGTGGATCATCAAGCTTCTTCTGAGCATGGAACGGCTTCCTTTCTTAAATTTCCGAATCGTCTGTCCCCTCTCACTGGTTCATGATTTCGGTGTAGGGCTCCATCTCTGCCCAGATCTCATCCATATAGCTCAGGGCTTCGCCATAAGGCTTGAACTGAGGAGTCACGCAGTAGGTCTCGGAAACATTGGTGGTGTATTCCTCGTTCTCCTGGATCTTTTCCACAGCGTCCGACAGCTTCTGAGCAATGGCGGGATCGGTGCCCTTGGGCAGGCCGAAGAAATAGGCACGGGCCGCGCTGCAGTCATAGCCCAGTTCCTTGGCGGTGGGCACATCGGGGAAGTACTCGCTGCGCTCTTCTCCATAGGTGAGCAGAGGAATGATGCTTCCATCCTCCACATACTGCTTGAACACACCGTAGCTGTTGATGCCTGCGTCCACCTGATCGCCCAGCAGAGCGGGGATCATGGCAGAGGCGCCGCCCGCATCTACCGGGTTCAGGCTCATACCGGAAGCATCTTCCAGCTGGCAGAGGGTGTAGTAGGAAAAGCCGGAAATGGTAACCGCGCAGGAATATTTATCCGGCTCAGCCTTGGCCGCCTCGATGAAGTCCTCCGCGTTATCGATTCTCAGAGAAGAGCGCACGCACAGGGTATTGGTGTCGTCCACCTCACCGATGCAGGCGATCTCAAAGCTGTTCTGATCCAGTTCGGAAACGCCCAGCATCTTGTTAGCGTACAGGTTGCCGGTATGATAGAACAGGATGGTGTATCCGTCCGGTTCTGCATCTGCCACCGTCTGAGCGCCCACGGTGCCGCCGGAGCCTTCCGTGTTTACCACAGTGACGGTCTGTCCCAGTTCCTCTTCCAGATATTTTGCATACAGGCGGGCGTAATAGTCCGTGTCACCGCCAGCCGCAAAGGGAACTACCAGGGAGATGCCTCTCTCCGGCCAGTTAGTTTCGCCGCTACCCTGCTGGGCAGCCGATCCGGCAGAGGATGCCGGTGCCAAAGAGGAAGCGGAGGAGCCGCATCCGGCAAAGCACATTGCCGCCATGGTTCCCGCCAAACCGAGTGCAAGAAGTTTTTTCGCTTTCATGGTATCTGTTTCCTTTCTCTTTTCAAAAGTTTATTTCTGCCCTGCCCGCCAGGGGCCAGAGCTTTTTACAGCGCATTGTTTTGCTTTTGGCGGCGGTATGCCCGCACATTTTTAACGATAATATAGACCACAGAAAACGCAGCGATGGCCAGGAAAGCCCCAGAGATAGGTCGGGTAAGGAAGGGCATCCAGCTGCCCTTGGAATTCATCAGTGCTCGGCGCATATAAGTTTCCACCGTCTCGCCCAGCACAAATCCCATAATCATGGGAGCCACCGGCAGATGCAGCTTGATAAAGATATACCCCACCAGCCCGAAGGCAATGACCACATAGGTATCAAATACCCGGTTGTTCAACCCGAAGGCGCCCACAATGCAGAGCACAAAGATGATGGGCAGCAGGATATATTTTGGGGTTTTCAGCAGGGATACGAAGATGCGCAGCCCAAAGAATTCCTCGATCAGCATAACCAGATTGGACAGCAGCATGGCGATAAAGATGCCGTACATAAGGACGGGCTGTTCCTGGAAAAGCAGGGGGCCCGGCTGCAGGCCATGGATCATCAGGCCGCCCAGCAGCATGGCGGTGGCCATGTCACCCGGGATTCCCAGGGTCAAAAGCGGGATCAAGGCGCCGCCCACCGAAGCGTTATTGGCAGTCTCGGTAGCAACCACGCCGTCAATGATGCCGGTGCCGAATTTTTCCGGGTAGGAAGACTGATTCTTAGCCACGGTATAGGCAATCAGGTTGGAGGTGGAGCCGCCCAGACCGGGCAGAATGCCGATGGCAAGGCCGATCAGGGCACTGCGCAGCGCGTTCCACCACTGGCCCAGCCCTTCCGCCACCGAAAAGCCGAATCCCTTTACGCCTCTGGTGCTGACCTGAACGATCTGCGTACGGTCTTTTTTGGCGGAGGTCTCTGCTGTGACCATGATCTCACTAAGGGCAAACATACCGATCAGAACCGGCAGAATATCCAGTCCTGCGCCCATCTGAGTGCTGCCGAAGGTAAAACGGGCCGCCGCATCGATGGGAGCCATGCCTACCGTGGTGAGCAATACCCCCAAAAAGCCGGACAAAAGGCCTTTGACCATCGAACCGCTGGACAGGCTGGCAATCATGGTCAGGGAAAATACCGCAATGGAAAAATATTCAAAGTCGCCAAACTTCAGGGCCAGGGTGGCCAGGTTGGGGGCAATTGCGATCAGGGCAACAATGCTAAAAAGGGTACCCAGAAAGGAGAAGAACACACCCACGCCCAGCGCCTTGATCCCCTGCCCCTTCTGGGTCAGAGGGTAGCCGTCAAAACAGGTGGCCACCGAGGAGGGCGTACCAGGCATCTTTAACAGAATCGCCGAGATCAAGCCGCCGGAAACACCGCCGATATATACCGAAACCAGCATGGTCATCCCCATCAGAGGCGTCATACCATAAGAGACCGGCAGAAACAGGGCAATGGCCATGGTAGCCGACAGCCCCGGTATCGATCCGAAAATAATTCCCGCCGCCGTGCACAGCAGGATCAGAAGGATGCCCAGCGGGTTGCATACCGCCGCGGCACCTGTTGCCAAGGATTCCAGCATAAGATTTCTCCCTCCTTTTTATAAGATGCCGGTAAGCACACCGCCGGGCAGCAGTAGGCTCAGACCATTGTGGAAGATGAGGTAAATCACCGCCACCGCAATCACTGAGATCAGCAAAAAACGCAGAGGCCGGCGCTCTTCTTTGGGCGCCATCACTGACATCTGTACAGTCAGGTACAGGATGGAACTAAGCACAAAGCCCAGAGGCTTGAAGAGCATTACATAAATCAGTGCCGTGGCCAGGGTATACACAGCCCGGCGGTAATCCGGGCTGTCCTCTGCCTTTTCCTGTGTCCCGCCAGCTGCCTTGGCTTGTTTCCAGTTCCGAAAAGCCATGTACAGCTGCACCAGCGCCAGCGCCCCCATACAGATCGCCACAATGGTGGGAAGGAACGCCGAGTTCACCGGGCTGATCTTGGTCCTCTTGATCAGGGGGATCTGGGATGCATACACCAGCGTGACAGCCAGGAAAAACGCACCTGTCAGCCAGTCCTCATATTTTTTCAGTTTCATCTGCCGCCTCCTGTATCTGTTTGTGCGCGACCGGCTCATCTTGTTCAAAATCCAGTCGCATCCTCCTTGAATTGTCTTTATTATAAACACCTATTCCGGCCTTCATCAACCAAAGCAGACAAGATTTTTGTATAATTTTAGAACATTTTGTGTATTTTCGTGTTCATTTTTCAAATCAATTGTGATATAATGTAAAAAATGTTTGATTTTCATTCAATTGGGAGGTGTTCATCTTGGCCAAAATCCGCATTTTCGCCATTGCCCCCTATCCCGGCTTGGAGCGCATTATGCAGCAGCTGGCGGCGCAGCGCCCCGAACTGGAACTGATCAGTACGGTGGCCAGCCTGCCCACCTGGCGGCAAGCTCTGCAGAGCGTCCCCTCTTCCTCCTATGATGTGATCATCTCCCGCGGCGGCACCGCCCGGGCCCTGCGGCAGGTGGCAGGCGTTCCGGTAGTAGAAATCGGCGTATCCATCTATGACATGCTCTGCAGCCTGAAAAACGCCCAGAACTATACCGGAAAGTTTGCGGTAATGGGCCACCCCAACATCACCAACTGCGCCATGCAGCTTTCCGATCTGATGCAGTACGATGTGACGGTCTGCACCATCCACAATGACAGCGACATCAAGCAGGAACTTCTCCGGCTGAAAAACGAGGGCTGCAACCTGATCCTCTGCGACAATATCTCCCAGCATAACGCCGAGGAACTGGGGCTGAATTCCATGCTGATCACCTCCGGCGAAAAGAGCGTGTCGGATGCCCTGGACGAAGCAGTACGGATCATCAAGGCCCAAAACCATCTTTTGTACCAAAACGAACTTTACCGCCAGCTCTTTTCGCTCCAATGGGATGAACTGACTGTTTTCAGCCCCCAGGGGCAGCTCCAGTATTCCACCTTGCCCCAGGATGAGGCCCATACGCCTTTCCTGGAAATGCTGAGAACTCGCCTGCCCAAACCGGAACATCTGTCTTTTGAAGATGAATGGGAGTGGGGCGGAGAATACTGGCAGGTTTCCGGCCAGCCTCTTCCCACCGACCAGGGAATGGCGGCAGCCCTCTGCCTGAAAAAGCACAGCCGCTCCCTGCTGATCCAGGGGGAGGGGGTCTCCATGTTAGGCCGGGGAGATTTTCAGAGTACCGACCTTCTGCTGGCGCCCGGCCCCATCTGCGTAGGAGAATTGGGGGAAAGCATCGCCGCCTGCGCCGCCTCCCCCTTCCCGGTTTTGATTCTAGGCGAAGAGGGAACCGGCAAGGACAGGGTGGCCGTACAGCTCTGCAAGAGCGGCGCGGGCCAGCCGGCCCTGGTCACCCTAGATTGTCAGGTCATCTGCGAAAAGCGGTGGAAACAGCTGCTTTCCAGCGAGGATTCGCCCCTTCTTCGCTCCGGTCTGGCCTTTTATCTCAAGAACGTGAATTTTCTTTCCTCCGAGCAGGCCCAGGCCCTTTTTGAATACATGGAGATCACCCGGCTGGACCGCCGCACTCGGCTGATCTTTTCCTGCCTGCTGGATGGTTCCCACAGCGAAAACGACTATGCCTGCCGTTACCTGAAAAATCACTTTTCCACCCTCCTGCTCCGGCTGCCGCCCCTCCGGCAAAGGAAGGAGGACATTCCCAATCTTCTGGCCCTGTACATCAACCAGCTGAACGTTTCTCTGGGCAAGCAAGTGGTGGGGTTCACCCCCGGCGCTCTGGAGCGAATGGTGGAATTCGACTGGCAGGGCAACCTGACCCAGCTGAACCGGGTTACCCGTACCCTGGTAGTGGAAGCCCGGACCCCCTATATCGGTGAAGAACAGGTGGAAAAACTGCTGCGTCAGGAAGCCCCCCTGTGCAGCGCCGCCCCCCGGCCCGGCAGTGCGGTGCTGGATCTTCGCAAACCCCTGAGCGAGATTCAATACGATGTGATCCGGCTGGTTCTGCAGGAGGAAAACGGCAACCAGAGCCGCAGCGCCGCCCGATTGGGCATCAGCCGCTCCACCCTGTGGAATACGCTAAAAAAGCACGTTTAATGCGTTGTTTTTTCGTTTTCCCACGGCTTGACTTCCCTCTTTTTCCCATGGTATAGTAAAGATGCGGAAAGCGTTTTTTCCCGCGGTGCCGTACCAGCCGCCGGGGGCCGCTTTTACCCTGCTTTTCTGTGAGCCCCCTGCGAAAAAAGTTCCTTCTTTTTTCGCAGGTTTTTATTGCCCCGCAATAAGGGCCAACCTATTTCTGTTGAAAGGAGCTGAACATTCTTGGACGCCGATCCCGGACGAAGTAGAATGATTTAGCTGCGTAAAGCGTGCGCCTCTGCCGGCACCCGCTTTATGCGGCGTGTCAAGGAGGTACACCATATGATCAAGATTTACAAGACCTTTGAGAGGGAGACCCGTTCCATCGAAAAGCCGGAGAAGGATTGCTGGATCAATCTGATCAAGCCCATCGAGCCGGAGCTGGCCTCTATCAGCCGCCGTTATGGCATCGACCCGGCCGACCTGCGGGCCGCTCTGGACGAGGAGGAGCGCTCCCGCCTGTCTGTGGAGGATAACTACACCCTGATTCTGGTGGACATCCCCACGGTGGAGGAACGCAACGGCAAGGACTGGTATGTGACCATTCCTCTGGGCATCCTGCTCACCCAGGACGCAGTGATCACAGTCTGCCTGGAAGACACCCCCGTGCTGGCTTTCTTCAAGGGCCGGAAGGAGCGGGTCTTCAGCACCCACATGAAAACCCGGCTGATCCTGCAGATCCTTTACCGCAACGCCACCCGTTACCTGCAGTATCTGCGCCTGATCGACCGGCAGAGCAACGTGGTGGAGCGCAAGCTGCACGCTTCCTCCCAGAACCGTGAGCTCATCGAGCTGATGGAGCTGGAAAAGAGCCTGGTTTACTTCACCACCTCTCTGCGTTCCAACGAGATGGTGCTGGAAAAACTGCTGAAAACCGACCGGCTCAAGCAGTATCCCGAGGATGCTGATCTTCTGGAAGACGTTATCGTGGAAAACCGGCAGGCCATCGAGATGGCCAATATCTACAGCGGTATTCTCAGCGGCATGATGGATGCCTATGCCTCCATCATTTCCAACAACCTGAACATTGTGATGAAGGTGTTGGCCATTGTAACCATTGTGCTGTCGGTGCCCACCATGATTTTCTCGGCCTACGGCATGAACGTTTCCACGGTGGGCATGCCCTTCTCGGACAGCCCCTATGGCTTTGCCATCATCCTCTGCCTCTCTCTTCTGCTCAGCCTTGTGGTCTCCCTGTTTTTCGTTACCCACAAAAAATGGGGCAATTTCTGATCCTGCCAGCGCAGAGGGCGTTTAACGCCCTCTGCGTTTTTTAATATCATCATTTGTTTTTAGTTATATCTTGTGTCCGGTTTTTCCCTTTTGTAACAAGAATTTCCCCTTTTTTCTCCTGTAGATTGACTTTCTTTCATAACCATTCTATAATCATTTCAGCATTGCATTTTAGCAAGTTTTGGAAAGGAAGGCGCTTTTTTCATGGCTAAAATTCTGGTTACCGAAAATGTTCACCCTGTAGGGCCCGATCTTCTGAAGGCCGCCGGCCATCAGGTGGTCTTTGCCGACCGGGATATGGATATCATCCGCCGGGAGATTGTGGATGCCGACGCGGTTTTTGTCCGCATCATTGATCTGGATGAGGCTCTGCTCTCCACCGCCAAAAAGCTGAAGATCGTCAGCAAGCACGGTGTGGGCTATGACAACATTGATATTGAGTACTGCAAGCGCCGGGGCATCCCTGTGACCCTGGCCCTCAATGCCAACAGCCAGAGCGTGGCCGAACACGCCATTGCCCTGATGATGGCTCTGGCCAAGAACCTGGTGCCGGTGAGCCGGGCCTATGCCCAGATCGGCTTTGCCGCCAAGAACAGCGCCCCCGGCATGGAAGTCTGGGGCAAGACGGTGGGCGTTATCGGCCTGGGCCATATCGGCACCCGCTTTGCCCGGATGTGCGCGGGCGGCTTCGGAATGAAGGTGCTGGCCTACGACCCCTATGTGAAGACCGCCCCCGAAGGCGTCACCCTCACCGATGACTTGGAAGGGCTGCTGCGCCAGAGCGACGTGGTCTCCCTCCACTGCAATCTCACCGACGAGACCCGCCGCATCCTGAACAAAGAGCGGCTGGCCCTGATGAAGCCCACCGCCATCCTGATCAACTGCGCCCGCGGCCCCATGGTGGACGAAGAAGCCCTGGCCGAGGCCCTGCAGAGCGGCCAGCTGGCAGGCGCCGGCCTGGACGTGACCGACCCCGAGCCGGTGCCCGAGGGCAGCCCCCTGTTCCAGATCCCCAACCTGATCATCACCCCCCACTACGCCCCCACCACCCGGGAGGCCTCCAGCCGGGTATCCGAGATCGGCTGCCAGAATATCCTGGACGTGTTTGCCGGCAAGGACCCGGAGGGTCGGCTGGTCTGACACCGGCTGCGAAAAGCCCTTGACTTTCCCTTTGAGGCGGCTATAATAAAGGATATAAAAGGCCTTGAAGGAGACCGAAGCCATCTTTCCCCGCCCGTTCAGAGAGAAGCGTCACCGGCTGCAAGCGCTTCCCGGCGGTCATGGCGGACACCGCTCCCGAGCTGCGGCATGAAAAGCTTTTTGCACAAATGCCGCCGTCCTGCCCCCGTTATCGGGCCATGAGCCAAAATCAAGGTGGAACCGTGCTTGCAACAGCACCCTTGGAATTTTCCGGGGGTGCTTTTTTGTACCCCTTACAAAACAAAAGGAGTGTATTTATGAAGATCATCTACAACGACGGCACCGTCAAGGAATGCCCCGCCGAAGAACAGCTCCATGTGATCCGCCATACTGCCGCCCATGTGATGGCCCAGGCCATCAAGCGGCTCTTCCCCGAGGCGGACTTCGCCTATGGGCCGGCCACGGAAAACGGCTTTTATTATGATGTGGACCTGGGCGAGCGCAAGCTCACCGACGAGGACCTGGCCGCCATTGAAAAAGAGATGAAGAAGATCGTCAAGGAAAATCTTCCCATCAAGCCCTTCATCCTTCCCCGGGAGGAAGCCGTCAAGCTGATGGAAGAGCGGGGCGAGAAATACAAGGTGGAGCATATCGGCGATCTGCCGGAGGATGCTGTCATCAGCTTCTACCAGCAGGGTGAATATATCGATATGTGCGTAGGCCCTCACCTGACCTACACCAAGGGTCTGAAGGCCTTCAAGATCACTCAGCAGTCCGGCGCTTACTGGAAGGGCGACAAGAACAACAAGATGCTCACCCGCATCAACGGCATCGCTTTTGCCAGCCAGGATGAGCTGGACGCCCACCTGAAGCTGATGGAAGAGGCCGCCCGCCGAGATCACCGCAAGATCGGTAAGGAAATGGGCCTGTTCATGATGTGCGACGAGGGCCCGGGCTTCCCCTTCTTCCTGCCCAACGGCATGATCCTGAAGAACGCCCTCATTGACTACTGGCGTCAGCTGCACACCGCCAACGGCTATGTGGAAGTTTCCACCCCCATGATCATGAACCGCCACCTGTGGGAGACCAGCGGCCACTGGGATCATTACAAGGACAACATGTATTCCACCCTCATCGACGATGAGGTCTACTGCATCAAGCCCATGAACTGCCCCGGCGGCGTGATGGTCTACGCCAGCCAGCCCCACAGCTATCGGGAACTGCCCCTGCGGGTGGGCGAGCTGGGCCTGGTGCACCGGCATGAGCTGCGGGGCGCCCTGCACGGGCTGTTCCGTGTGCGCTGCTTCACCCAGGACGATGCCCACATCTTCATGCGGCGGGATCAGATCACCGATGAGATCATGGGTGTGGTGCACCTGATCAACGAGGTGTACTCCAAGTTCGGCTTTAAGTACTTCATTGAGCTTTCCACCCGTCCCGAGGACAGCATGGGCTCCGACGAGGACTGGGAGGCCGCAACCAACGGCCTGAAGGGCGCCCTGGAAAAGCTGGGCCTGCCCTACACCATCAACGAGGGCGACGGCGCCTTCTACGGCCCCAAGATCGACTTCCACCTGCAGGACAGCATCGGCCGTACCTGGCAGTGCGGCACCATCCAGCTGGACTTCCAGATGCCCCTCAACTTCCATCTGGAATATGTGGATGAGAACGGCGAAAAACAGCGCCCCATCATGATCCACCGGGTATGCTTCGGCTCCATCGAGCGGTTCATCGGCATCCTCACCGAGCACTATGCCGGCAAGTTCCCCACCTGGCTGTCCCCCATCCAGGTAAAGGTCCTGCCCGTTTCGGAAAAGAGCCTGGACTACGCCCGCGAGGTAACCGACCAGCTCAAGGCCGCCGGCGTGCGGGTGGTGCTGGACGAGCGCAACGAGAAGATCGGCTACAAGATCCGGGAAGCCCAGCAGGTGGACCGTGCCCCCTATATGCTGGTCATCGGCGCCAAAGAGGCCGAGGAAAAGATCATCAGTGTGCGCAGCCGCGACACTGCCGAGACCACTGCCATGCAGCTGGATGCCTTTATCGATTCCATCAAGGCCGAGATCGCCGAGCGCCGCTCCTGATCTGCCCCTGAAAAATCACCAAAATGCCCGCTTCCATTGCCTGGAAGCGGGCATTTTTCCTGTTTTTCGTCTTTTGTTTTCGGGGCCCAAACCCAACGTGCTGTTGCGGATATTTCTTGACATCCACCCTAAAACCCATTACAATAGTATACGGCAATTTACAATCTGATGATTTGCGGCAGGTTCGTTTCCGCTTTGCTGTTTTATTGGGGCCATGGGCCCGTTTTTTTAAATAGATCACAAAGCCACTCATCCGGTATCGCATATAGCGTTTGACAATTCCATAAGTGTGCCATGAGGCGTACCCTGCCGGCGATCATCCCGATACACCATTTTATTTTAGGGAGTGAAATAACTGATGTCCGACACCTTTATAACGGTGGTGGTCACAGTCGTTATCGCTGTTGTCTGGGGCGCCCTCTTTTTTGTTGCGGGCAACATTTACCGCCGCAAAACCGCCGAGCAGAAAATCGGCGGCGCTGAAGAAGAAGCCAAGCGCATCGTAAACGACGCCATCAAAACCGCCGAGCAAAAACGCAAGGAAGCTATCATTGAAGCCAAGGACGAGGCTTTCCGCCTGAAAGCGGACGCCGACAAGGAAATCAAGGAACGCCGCAGCGAGATCACCCGCCAGGAGCGCCGGCTGGACCAGAAAGAAGAAGCTCTGGACAAGAAGAACGCGGCCCTGGAAAAGCGGGAAGAAGACCTGAAAAACCGCACCGAGCTCATTGATGCCCGGCTGGATGAACTGGAGCAGATGCGCCTTCGCCAGGCAGAAAAGCTGGAAACCATTGCCGGCCTTTCCCAGGAGGATGCCAAGCAGCTGCTGCTGAACCGTCTGGACGAGGAACTGACCCATGAAAAAGCCATGCGGATCAGCGCCTACGAGACCAACCTGAAGGAAGAATGCGAGACCATGGCCCGGCAGATGATCGGCCAGGCCATTGCCCGCTGCGCCGCTGACCACAGCAGTGAGGCCACCGTGAGCGTGGTGCCCCTGCCCAGTGACGAGATGAAGGGCCGTATCATCGGCCGTGAGGGCCGCAATATCCGCGCCCTGGAAACCGCCACCGGTGTGGACCTGATCATCGACGATACCCCCGAGGCCATCACCCTTTCCAGCTTTGACCAGACCCGTCGGGAAGTGGCCCGGATGGCCCTGGAAAAGCTGATCGCCGACGGCCGTATCCACCCCGCCCGCATTGAGGAGACGGTGGATAAGTGCCGCCGTGAACTGGAAGTGACCATGAAGCGGGAGGGCGAAAAGGCTGTGATGGACGTGGGCATCCACGGCATCCATCCCGACCTGGTCAAGCTTCTGGGCCGGCTGAAATACCGCACCAGCTTTGGTCAGAACGTGCTGACCCATTCCATGGAAGTAGCCTGGATCAGCGGTCTGCTGGCCGGGGAACTGGGCGTGAACGTGACCCAGGCCCGCCGCGCCGGCCTGCTGCATGACATCGGCAAGGCCCTGGACCATGAAATCGAGGGCAGCCATGTGCAGATCGGCGTGGATATCGCCCGCAAGTACAAGGAAAACCCTGCCGTCATCCATGCCATTGAGGCCCACCACGGAGATGTGGAGCCCAAGACCCCCCTGGCCTTTATTGTCATGGCCGCCGACGCCATCAGCGCTGCCCGGCCCGGCGCCCGCCGCGAGAATATGGAAAGCTATATCAAGCGGCTGGAAAACCTGGAAGAGCTGAGCTGCAGCTTTGAGGGCGTGGAGAGCGCCTTCGCCGTCCAGGCCGGCCGTGAGGTTCGGATCATGGTGAAGCCCGACGCGGTGAACGACGACCAGCTGATCCTGCTGGCCCGCGCCATCACCAAGAAAATCGAGGAAGAGCTGGATTACCCCGGCCAGATCAAGGTGAATGTGATTCGGGAAAGCCGCGCGGTGGAATACGCAAAATAAAGCTCCTGCAAATCTGCGCGCCCGGAAGCCCAAAGCTTCCGGGCGCGCTTTTTCTTTGTCTTTGCGCTCTTGCCCTTGTATCGCAAAAAGCAGAATGCCACGCTCATACCGGGGATCGTTTTTCTGCCGAAACAATCAAAACAAAGCGCCCCGGCGGGAACTTTTCCGCCGGGGCGCTTATGTTCTTTACTATCCAGAGCCGAACTCAGATGGCGCAGAAATCAAATCCTGCGTCCTTGTTCATTACTGCCACCCGGTCAAAACCGGCAGCCTTGGCCACCTCGGCGGCCTGTTCATAGCCCCAGCGCAGGTTTTCGGTGCTGTGGGCATCGGCCGTGATGATCACATCGCCGCCCAGGGCCTTCCACTCCTTGAGCAGGAAGGCGGAGGGGTAAAAGTCGCTGCGGTAGCCCCGGGCCACGCCGCCGGTGTTGATTTCCAGTACCTTCACCGACTTGGCGCATTCCGCCAGAGCATCCAGCGCGGCCTGCTTGTAGCGGGGGTTGTTCTCATCAAAATAGGTGCTCACCAGGTTAAGCTTTTTGATCAGGTCAAAATGCCCCAGAATGGTGGGCTTCTGGGCGGCTATCTCCTTCACCGAGGCAAAATAGGCCTCGGCCATGGCCATGCCGTCCCCGCCGAAATCGTCCCGCATGCAGGCCATCAGGTCCTGAGGACGGAAATCGATCTCGTAATACCGGCCGGTGCAGGGCCCGCACAGATAATGGACGCTGCCGATCCAGTAATCATAACCCCGGCGGTCATCGTCCGAGAACTGATCCCATTCCAAACCGCACAGGATGTTCATCTTGCCCTTGTACATGGCCTTGAGCCGATTGATCTCCGCCTTGTACTTGGCGGTACGGCTGGGGCTCATACAATATTCCAGATCGCAGGGGGTATGGCTGTGGCCGGTAAAGCCAAGCACCTCAAAGCCCTGCTGCCAGGCCGCCAGCGCCATCTGCTCCAGGGTATTCTTGCCGTCGCAGAGGGTAGAATGATTGTGAACCGTGCTGTTCAAATAGGAAAGTTCCATTACTGCATCCGCTCCTGTTTTACTTTATGGTCGATCACATGGCGTTTTTCTTCTTCCCGTGTGATGTCCTCCACCGAAATGCCCAGTTCCACCATCAATACCAGCACATGATAGGCAAGGTCGGCGATCTCATAGATAGTCTCTTCCTTGTCCTTCTTGGCGCCGGCAATGATGACCTCGGTGCTCTCCTCCCCTACCTTTTTCAGGATCTTCTCGATCCCTTTTTCAAACAGGTAGGTGGTATAGCTGCCCTCCTTGGGCTGGGTCTTGCGGCCCCGGATCAGTTCATACAGGCCCTGCCAGCTGAACTGCCGGACCTCGTCACTGAGGTAGACGGAATTGAAAAAGCAGCTCTCGGCGCCGGTATGGCAGGCGGGACCTTTTTTGATGACCTCCACCACCAGGGCGTCCCCGTCACAATCGGCGGTGATGGAGACCACCTGCTGGGTATTGCCGCTGGTCTCCCCCTTGCGCCAGATTTCCTGGCGGCTCCGGCTCCAGAACACCGTGCGCTTTTCCGCAATGGTCAGCGCCAGGGTCTCGGCGTTCATGTAAGCGAGGGTCAGCACTTCTTTGGTGTAATGATCCTGGACGATTACCGGGATCAGGCCTTTTTCGTCAAACTTCAGTTCCATAGGTTTCCGCTTCCTTCTTTTGTATCAGTATACCATCCCGAGGCCCCATATGGCAACGGGTCACAGACGCATTTCTATTCCGCAGCTTCGCAGATATTCTTTCAGTGGACGGATCTCCACCTGACGGGTGTGGAAAATGCTGGCTGCCAGCCCCGCGTCCATCCCCTTGTGGCGGAACAGCTCGGCAAAATCCTCTTTTTTGCCCGCCCCGCCCGATGCAATGATGGGCACGCTCACCCGGGCAGCCACCGCGTCCAGCAGTTCCAGGTCAAAGCCGTCCTTGACGCCATCGGTATCAATGGAGTTGATGACCAGTTCCCCGGCGCCGTTCTTTACTCCCTGTTCGATCCAGTCCAGGGCATCCATGCCGGTATTTTCCCGGCCGCCCTTGGCAAATACCATAAACCGGCCATCCACCCGCTTCACGTCGGTGGAAAGCACCACACACTGGTCGCCGTACTTCTGGGCTGCCGCCGGGATGAGCCCCGGGTTGCGGATGGCCCCCGAGTTGACGCTCACCTTGTCGGCTCCGCATTTCAGCACCCGGTCAAAATCTTCCAGGGTATTGATGCCACCCCCCACCGTGAGGGGGATAAAGATCTCCCGGGCCACCCGGGTAAGGATGTCGGTGAAGAGGGTGCGGCCCTCGGCGCTGGCAGTGATGTCGTAGAACACCAGCTCGTCGGCCCCCGCCGCATTGTAATACCGGGCCATCTCCACCGGGTCGGCCATATCCCGCAGCCCTTCGAAGTTGGTGCCTTTGACCACCCGCCCGTTCTTCACATCCAGGCAGGGGATGATTCGTTTTGTGATCACGGCTTATTTCCTCCTTTTCAGCGCTGCACGGCCTGGATGGCCCGGGCCAGATCCAGCTTGCCGGTATACAAGGCCTTGCCCAGAATGGCCCCGTAGACGCCCATCTGATCCAGCTCGGTCAGCTCACTCTCAAAACTGATGCCCCCCGAGGCGATGATTTGCAGCCCTTCCAGCTCTGTCAGCTGGCGGTACAGCTCCAGGTTGGCGCCCTGCTCGGCCCCGTCCCGGCTGATGTCGGTGTAAATGACGGTTTTGACCCCTGCGTCCCGCAGACGGCGGCAGAAATCGAGGCCCTTTTCCCGGCTGTTTTCCTTCCAGCCGTTGATGGCCACCCAGCCATCCCGGGCATCCACCCCCACGGCGATCTTGTCCCCGTATTTTTGGGCCATGCGGGCGGTAAAATCAAAATCCTGCACGGCGATGGTGCCCAGGATCACCCGACCCACCCCCAGTTCCAGGTAACGGCAGATCCGCTCTTCGGTGCGGATGCCGCCCCCCACCTCCACAAAAAGGCCGCCCTGTTCCAGAATGGCCCGGATGGTGGCAAAATTGGCCAGGGTTCCATCCTTGGCGCCATCCAGGTCCACCAGATGGAGGTTGCGGGCCCCCGCCTGGGCAAAGGCCCGGCTCTGGGCACAAGGGTTCTGGCTATAGACGGTCATCTGATCGTAATCCCCCTGAAACAGGCGCACCACCTGGCCGCCCCTCAGGTCAATGGCAGGCAAGATCTCCATAGCTTTCCCCTCCTTACAGCTCGCCGAAGGCCTTCAGAATTCTCAGGCCGGTATCCCCGCTTTTTTCCGGGTGGAACTGGGTGCCCCACACCAGGCCGCTGCGCACCACCCCGGTGACGGGCAGGCCGTACTCGCTGTCGGCCAGGGTGCTCTCGGCGCAGTTCTTGCCGTAAAAGCTGTGGACGTAATACACATATTCCCCATCCCGGATATAGCGGAAGAGGGGATCCTGCCGGCGGATGCGCAGGGCGTTCCAGCCGATATGGGGCACTTTCAGGGTTTTATCGGGCAGATCCTCGGCCAGGGAGGCAATCTCCCCCTTCACAAAGCCCAAGCCCTTGTGCTCGCCGTACTCGCAGCTTTTCTCAAACAGAAGCTGCATCCCCAGGCAGATGCCCAGCAGGGGCTTTTTTTCTGCCTGGCTGCGGATGAAGGGGACAAGCCCGGTCTCTTCCAGCTTTTCCATGGCGTCCCCGAAGGCGCCTACCCCCGGCAGGATGATTCGGTCGGCGGCCTCGATCTCCTCGGGGCGGCCGGTCACCCGGCTTTCCAGGCCCAGGCAGGCCAGGCTGGAAGTCAGGCTGAACAGATTGCCCACCCCGTAATCAATGATGGCGATCATTCCATATCCCCCCTTTATACCAGCGTGCCCTTGGTGCTGGGCACCTCGTCCTCAAAGCCTTCCTCCAGGGCCACGGCCTGCCGCAGCGCCCGGCCCATCCCCTTGAAACAGGCTTCCAGGATGTGGTGGGTGTTCTCCCCCGCCATCTCCTTGAAATGGAGGGAAGAGGGGCAGGCCCGCACAAAGGCCAGCCAGAATTCCTTGGCCAGCTCGGTGTCAAAATCCCCCACCTTGGCGCTGGGCAGCTCTACCTGCCAGCCCAGAAAGGCCCGGCCGGAAAGATCCACCCCGCAGAGCACCAGAGTCTCATCCATGGGCAGCAAAAAGCTGCCGTACCGGTTGATCCCCTTCATCTGGCCCAGGGCCTGGGCAAAGCAGCGGCCCAGCACAATACCGCAATCCTCCACGGTATGGTGGGCATCCACCTTCATATCTCCCTTGCACCGGACGGTCAGGTCAAACCGGCCGTGGCGGGCAAACAATTCCAGCATATGGTCCAGAAATCCACAGCCGGTATCCACCTGATATCGACCCCGGCCATCCAGCTCCAGTTCCATCTGAATCTGAGTCTCGGCGGTATTCCTCTCTATCTTTGCGCTGCGCATGGTCTTGCGTTCTCCTTCCTTTTGGGGCTCAGGCGCCCAGCTGCTTCAGGGCCTCGATGAGGGCCTCCATTTCCTGGCGGGAACCCACGGTGATCCGCAGCCGGTTGCCCGTCCGCTCTCCCTCAAAGTGGCGTACCAGGATCCCTTTTTCCTTCAGGGCCTTGCAGAGTTGGCCGCCCTCGATCCGGCTGCTCTGGGCAAAGAGGAAGTTAGTAAGGGAATCGGTGAGGGTAAAGTCCATCTCCCGCAGTTTTTGGGCTGTCCAGGCCCGGTTTTCCTGAATCTTCCGGGTGCAGTCGGTAAAATATTTCTCATCCTCCATGGAGGCGATGCCCGCCAGGCTGGTGAGCCGGTTCACATTATAGGGGTTGAAGCTGAACTTGATCCGGTTCAGGTCCCCGATCAGCTCTGGGTTGCCCATGGCAAAGCCCAGCCGGGCGCCGGCCAGGTTCCGGCTCTTGGAAAAGGTCTGCACCACCAGCAGGTTCTCATATTTTTCAATGAGGGGCAGGCAGCTCCGGGCGCCGAAATCCACATAGGCCTCGTCCACGATCACCACATTGCCAGGGTTGGCCCGCAGGATCTCCTCCACCTCTTCGGGCTGGAGAGCCAGGCCGGTGGGGGCGTTGGGGTTGGTAATCATGATGGTGGCCCCCAAGGCCCGATACCGGCTGATATCCACCGTGTAATCCTCCCGGAGGGGGATCACCCTGGATGGGATGCCCAGCAGCCCGCACCAGACCCCGTAACAGCCATAGGTGATATCGCTGTAGGCAAGGGGGGTGTCCCCGTCGCAGAAGGCCCGCAGGGCAAAGGCCAGCACCTCGTCGCTGCCGTTGCCCACCGTCACCTGTTCGGGACGGATCCCGTTGCGGGCCGCAATGGCGGCGATCAGGTCCCGGCAGGCCGGGTCGGAATAAAGCCGCAGCTTTTCCACCTCCTGGCCGGTGATGGCCGCCACCACCCGGGGGCTGGGGGCGAAGGGGCTCTCGTTGGTGTTCAGTTTGATGTATTGCTGATCCCGGGGCTGTTCGCCGGGGGTGTAGGGTTTCAGCGCCGCAAGGCTCTTGGTAAAATATCGGCTCATCTCAATCTCCCTTTCCGGCCCTGTGGGCCATGGCCCGGAAGGCGGGCCGCTCAGTTCTTTTCCTCAAAGCGGATGGTCATGCTGCGGGCGTGGCCGTCCAGCCCTTCCCGATGGGCAAAGTCGGCAATGCGGCCCTGCACCTTTTCCAGCGCCTGGGGAGTGTAGTAGATGAAGCTGGATTTCTTGACAAAATCGTCCACGCTCAGGGGGCTGGAAAACCGGGCGGTGCCGCTGGTGGGCAGGGTGTGGTTGGGGCCGGCGAAGTAATCGCCCAGGGCCTCGGGCACATGCTTGCCCAAAAAGATGCTGCCGGCGTTCTGGATCTCGTTCAGCAGGCTGAAGGGATCATCGGTGCAGATTTCCAGGTGCTCGGGGGCGATGGTGTTCACCGCCTCCACCGCCTCTTTCAGATCCCGGCAGACCAGGATCTTGCCGTTCTGCTCAATGCTGGCCCGGGCGATCTCCTGCCGGGGCAGAACGGCCAGCTGCTCTTCCACCTGGGCCTGTACCTTTTGGGCCAGCTCGGCGCTGTCGGTGACCAACACGGCGCTGGCCATCTTGTCGTGCTCGGCCTGGCTGAGCAGGTCGGCAGCCACCCAGGCCGGGTCACAGCTGCCGTCGGCCAGTACCAGGATCTCGCTGGGGCCGGCAATCATATCAATGCCCACCTTGCCGAACACTTTGCGCTTGGCGGTGGCCACAAAGACATTGCCCGGGCCCACGATCTTATCCACGGCTGGTACGCTCTCGGTACCGTAGGCCAGGGCCGCGATGGCCTGGGCCCCGCCCGCCTTGATGATCCGGTCTACCCCGGCCACCGCGGCAGCCGTGAGGATCACCGGATTCACCCGGCCGTCCCGGCCGGCGGGGGTGGTCATGACGATCTCGCTCACCCCGGCCACCTTGGCGGGGATCACATCCATCAGCACCGTGCTGGGATAGGCGGCGGTGCCGCCGGGCACATACACGCCCGCCCGCTGGATGGGGGTATATTTCTGCCCCAGCAGAATGCCGGGCTGGTCGTTCATGACAAAATTCTTGTGGAGCTGATTTTTGTGGAAGCGGGTGATGTTTTCCGCCGCCATCTGCAGGGTCCGGACAAATTCCGGGTCGGCGGCGGCCATGGCCTCGTCGATCTCTTCTTTGGTAACGGTGAGGCTTTCCAGCTTTACATGGTCAAACTTTTCGGCGTATTCCAGAAGGGCCTCGTCTCCCTTCTGCCGCACCCGGGCGATGATCTCATCCACCACCGCCTCCACGTCGGCCTCTGCCCGGATATCCCGGTTCAGGATCTCTTCCGGGGCCAGGCCCTCGAACTGCAAAATACGGATCATCTCAGATTACCTCCTGCAATTTTTCCAGCAGCCGGGCCAGTTCCCGGTTCTTGAACGCATAGCTGGCTTTGTTGGCGATGAACCGGGCGCTGATGGGCATGAACTCGGTGATCACCTTCAGATCGTTTTCCTTCAGGGTAGTGCCGGTCTCCACAATATCCACGATCACATCCGAGAGGCCCAGGATGGGGGCCAGCTCGATGGAGCCGTTCAGCTTGATGATGTCGATATCCCGGCCCAGGCCCGCGTAATATTCCTTGGCGATGTTCACGAACTTGGTGGCCACCCGCAGGGCCCTGCCCGGGTCATCCTGGAAATCCTTCCTGCCGGCCACGCACATCCGGCAGCGGCCCAGGCCGGTATCCAGCAGTTCGTACACATCGGCGCCGCTTTCCACCAGGATATCCTTGCCCACAATGCCCACATCGGCGGCGCCGTGCTCCACATAGATGGCCACGTCGCTGGGTTTGACCAGGAAATACCGGATGCCCGCCTCGGGGTTTTCCACCACCAGCTTGCGGGTATCGTTGTAATTTTCGGGGCAGCCATAGCCCACCTGGGCCAGCAGATTATACACCTTGTCGCCCAGGCGGCCCTTGGGCAGGGCCACGTTCAGCATCCGGCGGCCCTGGGGCTCGGGTTCAGGCTGGGCCGCTTCCAGCCGGTCCAGCTCATTGAGGTAGAGGGCGAAGCCCACCGCCGATACCCCCGGCGTGAACTTGCGGGCCAGCAGGTCGTACCGGCCGCCCTTCAGAACCGGGGCGGGCAGCCCATTCAGGTACCCGTGAAAAACCAGGCCGTTGTAGTACTCCATCTCCCCTGCCAGGGAAAGGTCCAGCCAGATCCTCTGCCGGTCGGCCCCTTCCAGGCCCCCGTAAAGGCTCTGCAGTTCTTCCAGGGCGCCGGTCATGGCCTGCCCCCGGGCCAGCTTCTTTGCCCGGGGCATCACCTGCTCAAAGGGGCCGGTGAGTTCCAGCAGGGTATCCAGCATCTGCCCTGCGCCCGGGGCAAGGCCCGCCGCCTCGGCAGCCCGGCGCAGCTCATGGGCGTTTTTGCCCCGGATCAGTTCCAGCAGCTGGGGCCGCTTTTCTTCCCCCGCCCCCAGCTCATCCAGAAGGCCGGTGATGAAATCCATGTGGGAGAGTTCCAGCACGAACTCCTCCCCGCAGAGGGCCAGGGCGTCCAGGGCCAGGCCCAGCTGCTCCCGCACATCCTCCGGTTCCACCTGGCCGATGCATTCCAGGCCCATCTGGTCGATCTCCCGGAAGGTGTGGCTCTCCCGGCTGGGGCGGTAGACATTTTCGCTGTAATAATATTTTTCCCGCTGGCCGGGGGCCGGCTGGGCATTCTTGGCAATGGAAAGGGTCACGTCCGGCTTGAGGGCCAGCAGTCGGCCATCCAGGTCGGTAAAGGTGAGCACCTGGTCGCTGGCCAGAAAGCTCCGGTTTTCCTGGTACAGGCCATATTCCTCAAACCGGCCCATATGGTATTTGCGGTAGCCGGCCTTTTCGGCCCGGGCCCGCAGCTGCAGGGCCATCCGCTCGGCCCGTTTCAGAATGCTCCAATCAAACTCCATGGGGTTTCCCATCTGATTTCTTCCCTCCCTGGGCCGCCTTTTTGGGCGTGCCCTCTAATCGCCCCTGCCGGGGCAGCCGGTGCGCCTTGCCCCGGTGAAAAAGCATAAGCCTATTATACTTTACTCTGATAAAGATGTAAAGTAGTGAAGCAATCTTTTTTCAGGTTTTTCCAAACTTTCCGCCGGGCCCGGATACAGCAAAAGGGCAGCCCGCCGGAAGGCTCCGGCAAACTGCCCTTTTTGTGTTTTATCCTCTGCAGCCCAGCTCGTCCCAATCGGCAAAATCGGCAGCCTCGGCCACCTTGGTGGGGTCGATGCGCCCGTCCGGTCCGGTCACCTCAGAAGGCTCGGGCCGCAGCACCGGGTTGGGGTTGGGGCCGGCGCTCTCCTCGGGGCGGGGCGCCTGCTGCGGGGCCTCCTGGGGTTCAGCCTGCCCGGCTTCGGGCTGGGGCGCAGTATCCCCCTGGGGCTCTTGGGGGCTGGTCTGCTCCTCTTCGGGGGCGATGACCCGGTATTCCCCTTCCAGCTGGATCTTTTTCTCGTACCGGTTGATCAGCTTATAGGCCAGCAGCCCGGCCGCCAGGCCGGTGCCCACCGAAAACAATCTTCTCATGATGCCCATGGTTTTTTCTTCCCTTTCCCGCCATTGCGGCTCATTGTTTGGGCGGACTTCAGCTGAAGGTCACCACGTCTTCCTGGGGTTTCTGACCCGGCTCCACCTTGAGCGCCGTGAGCACCGGGCCCTCGCCCCGGAAGATGGGATGGTATTTCAGGTTTACCTTGGCGGTCAGGCGGATCCAGTCCCGCTGCTTCAGCTCCTTATAGGCATCGTACCGGCAGGGGAAGCCCACGAACTGGATATCCTGCACGCAGCAGGTCATGGCAAAGCGCCCGGGCACAAAGCTGTTTTTGCCGGCCCGGGGGGTCTGGCAGACCTGAGCGGTAAAGCAGACCGTCTTGCCCGCATACTTTTGGGGGTCATCCTGGCAATCCATGTACCAGATGCCGAAATCCTCGTCGGCGATCTGGATGACCGGCGCGTTCAGGTCGAAGGGCAGCGGGTCGGGGATATCGTCATAGGCCACGCTGCCATCGGCGAATTCATAGGCAATGTCGCACCGGCGGCTGGCCTGGCGCACCAGCTTGTGGATGAGCACCCGGCTTTCCTCGTCGTTGACCTCTTCGGCCCGGTTCACCACAATCAGCTCACTGCGGCTGATCTTATCCAGCATCAGCCCCCGCATGGCGTTGTCGCCGGCATACACCTTGATGGTGGTGCCGTCGGCGGTGGCCAGGCACTGGTAGACCGCCCAGCTTTCGGGCATGGCCTCGAACAGGTCGTTCAGCATCCACATGCCGTTGTATTCCACCACCACCCGGCCCGCGCCGGATTTTTTGGTGAGCTGCTCCAGATAGGCCCGGTTGAGCTGGCTTTTATCCTCCAGTACCTCCACCGTAACGCCCCCGAAGGCGAACTTGTCCGGGTCGTATTCCTCTTCGCCCTCCTCGCAGACCAGCAGAAGGGTCTTGTCGCCGGAATCGAACTGGGGATCCTCCATGGTCTCCTGAATAAACTTGGTCTTGCCCGATTCCAGAAAACCCACAAACAGATAGACCGGGATCTCGTATGCCATGGTATTCCTCCCCTGTCAGCAGCGGAAGAGCTGAGCCAGCCCTTCCTCCTTCAGATCGGAGCCGATCACGCAGAGACGGCCGGCCACATCGGGGGCGCTGGCACGCACCTCATGCTCGCCGGGCACATAGTCGAACTGGTACCAGCCCTCGTCGCCGGCCACGATCCCCTTGGCCCGCAGCACGGCGCCGAATTCGCCGCTGTCCAGGCTGTTCAGGGCAAATTCCAGTTCAGCACGGGTATACTTCTTCACCGTCTCCCGGCCCCAGCTGGTGAACACCTCGTCGGCGTCATGGTCATGATGATGGCCGCAGCCGCACTCCCCATGGTCGTGATGATGGTGCTCATGGTCATGGTGGCAGCATTCCCCATCTTCGTGGTGGTGCTCGTGGTCGTGGTGGCAGCACTCTTCCCCATCCTCATGGTGGTGCTCATGGTGGTGATGCTCATGCTCCTCGCCGGCATGGCTGCGGGCTTCTTCCAGCAGCTTTTCCACAAAATCGTCGCCGCTCTCCATGGCTTTCACGATCTGGGGGCCCTGCAGCTGATCCCAGTCGGTGGTGAGGATGAGGGCGTTGGGGTTTTTCTGGCGCAGCAGTTCCACCGCCGCCTCGATCTTCTCGTCCTTGGCCTTGCCGGTACGGCTCAGGATGATGGCGTTGGCATGGCTCACCTGGTCATTGTAGAACTCGCCGAAGTTCTTCATATACAGCTTGACCTTGTTCACATCCGCCACCGTCACAAAGCTGCTGAGCTTCACATCCCGGTCCTCGGCAATGGCTTCCACAGCCCGGGTCACATCGCTGAGCTTGCCCACGCCCGAGGGCTCAATGAGGATCCGGTCAGGGTGATACTGGTCGATGACCTTTTTCAGCGCCTCGCGGAAATCCCCCACCAGACTGCAGCAGATGCAGCCGGAGTTCATCTCGGTGATCTGGACGCCGGCCTCTTTGAGAAAACCGCCGTCAATGCCGATCTCGCCGAATTCGTTCTCGATCAGCACCACCTGCTCGCCCTGGAAGGCCTCTTTGATAAGCTTTTTGATAAGGGTGGTCTTGCCCGCCCCAAGAAAACCGGAGAAAATATCGATCCTGGTCATGTTTATGCCTCCTGTTCCAGCGCCGTCAAATCTGCGGCCTGCTTTGCGCCTTGAAGCCCTGCCGAAAGAAAGCCGAAAGCATAAGCGCTTTCCTCCCGCCTGCGGGCATACCTGCCCGTTTTTTACCTTATTAATTATAACAAACCTGTCAACACCCGTCGGGCGCCTTGCAGCGCTTTTTTATCAAAAAACCTCAAAAAGTTTAACTTGCACAGTCGACAAAGTCTCGTGATTCATGTTAAAATAAAATGGTATTTTTTGAACGAAAGCCGGTCCTGCAGCAAATGTGAGGCCGCATTTGCTCCCTGCTGGTCCGCTGCTTTCGCTTTGGGCAAGGAGGGGGTACTTTTTTATGACGCTGTTTTTTATGCTGCTGGTCATGTGGCTGATCCTGTGTTCCCGCTTTACCCTGGAAGTGCTGCTGATCGGCGCGGCCCTGTCGGCCGGCCTTTCCTGGTTCTGCCATGCCCAGCATATCTGGCCCCGCTGGGTGGATCGGGCCATTGTGCGGCTTTCGGGGCGGATCGTCCGCTACCTGTGGCGGCTGTTGGGGCATATGATCTCCTCCTCCCTGCGGGTGTGCGCCATCATCCTGAGCCCTTCCCTGGACGAGGTAGAGCCCAAACTGCTCTTTTTTGAGCCCCCCCTGAAGGAGGAAGGCACCCGGGTGGTACTGGGCAACTCCATCACCCTGACCCCCGGCACCTTTACGGTGGGGCTGTATGGCAGCAGCATCCTGTGCATCCACGCCTTGAACGGGGATATGGCCGAAGGGGCCCGCCATCTGGACCTGACGCCCCGGCTGCAGCAGATGGAAGACGTGATCCACCAAGAGCAAGCCCGGGACCGGGAGGCCCGCCGGGAGAAGGAGGAGCGAACCTGATGATGGACCTGGTCTACCCGGTGGTTCTCACCATCATGGCCCTGTGTATCATCGCCTGCCTGGTGTACGCCGCCATGGGCCGGCGCTTTACCGATAAGATCGTGGCCGCCAACCTGGTGTGTACCTTTACGGTAAACATCATCTGCGTACTGGCCGCCTATAAGCTGGAAGACTATGTGCTGGACATTGCGTTCCTGTTTGCGCTGCTCAGCTTTTTGAGTGTGCAGATCCTGTGCCGGGTGGTGGTACTGCACCACAAAGGCCGGCTGCGCCATTTGAAGGAAAAACATCCCGAGGAATCCGCCCAGGAGATCCTGGACCGGCTGGAACGAGAAGAGGAGGACCGCCACAGATGATCCGTACCGTGATCGGGGCAGCTTTGCTCCTGGCAGGCTGCCTGGTTTTCATTATTTCCCTGATTGGTGTGTTCCGGTTCCGCTATGTGCTCAACCGGATCCACGCCGCCTCCCTCAGCGATACCCTGGGCACCCTGCTGGTGATTGCCGGGCTGATCGTGCTGAAGGGCTTCTGTTTCACCAGCCTGAAATATCTGCTGATGCTGGTGGTGCTGTGGATCACCGCGCCGGTGGCCACCAACCGGATCGGCAAGGCCGAGGCCACCACCAACCTTTCCATCCACGATGAATATGAGGTGGAAAAATGATCTATCTGGAATACCTGCTGCTGATCTTTCTGATCGTCTGCGCCATTCTGGCCCCTTTGTGCCGCCGGCTGCTGAACGCGGTGCTGGTATTCGCCGCTTTCAGTACCGTTACCGCCATTCTCTGGCTGCTGATGCAGGCGCCGGACCTGGCCATCACCGAGGCGGCGGTGGGCGCCGGCATCGACACGGTGCTGTTTCTGCTCACCCTGAAAACAGCCCATTTTCTGGACGGAACGAGGGATAAGAAATGAGTGCAAAGGAACTTTGGACCCGTTTTGCCGCCTGGGTAAACGGAGAAGCGGCGCCGGCGGCCCGCTTTGAGAAGGAGTACCAGCCCAAGCACTCGCCTTTGTTCCGCCGCAAACCCCGGGAGGTCTCCACCGGCCAGCCCAAAACCTATGAGGTGTGGTTTTACCGGGTATCGGCGGTTCTTGCCTCGGTGGCCCTGATCGGCATTCTGCTGGCTACCGTGACCCGCCTGCCCCTTCACGGCACTCCCGGCACCCCCGACCAGAACGAGGTGGCCGAGCGCTATGTGGAGCAGGGCCTGGAAGAGACCGGCGCGGTGAACCTGGTATCCGGCATGATCCTGGATTACCGGGCCTTCGATACCTTTGGCGAGAGCTGCGTGCTCTTCCTCACCGCCATGAGCGTTTTTGTGCTGCTGTGGAACGATAAGCACTCCCTGCCGCCCAAGCTGGAGGCCGAGCGCAAGGAGGACGATATCATCCTGGCGGAAGAAGAGATGCATCTGCTGCGCCATGCGGCCCATTTCCTCACCCCCTTCATCCTGCTGTTCGGGATCTATGTGGTGGTGAATGGTCATCTTTCCCCCGGCGGCGGCTTCTCGGGGGGCATCATCATCGGCAGCGGCCTGATTTTTTACGCCACTGCCTGCGGCCAGAAAACCGTCTCCCGTTTTTTTGACCGGAAGGCCTTTTACATTCTCAACTTTATCTGCCTGGCCATCTACGCCGGGGCCAAATCCTACAGCTTCTTTCTGGGCGCCAACCATATGGAAAACCCCATCCCCAAGGGGATCCCGGGGGCCATCCTGTCCGGCGGCCTGATCCTGCCTCTGAACATCTGTGTGGGCCTTGTGGTGGCCTGCACCATGTATGCCTTTTACGCGCTTTTCAACAAAGGGGATTTTTGACGACTATGAAGGAGATCGCTTCGCTTCTTGCTCAAAATCACATCCTTGCGGCTTCGGTGATTTTGTTCGGCATCGGGTTTGTGAACCTTTTGCTGCAGAAGAACCTGATCCGCAAGATCATCGGGCTCAACATCATGGATACCGCCATCTTCCTGCTGCTCACCAGCTTTGGCTATATCGAGGGCCGGTATGCTCCCATCCTGGTGAGCACCACCGACCCGGCCCAGGTGGAGCAGTATGTGAACCCCATCCCCACCGGCCTGGTGCTCACCGGCATCGTGGTCTCGGTGAGCTGCACCGCCTTTATGCTGGCCCTTACCCAGCGGCTTTACCTGCGCTACCACACCCTGGATATTGACGCCATTCTGATGATGGTCCGGAAGGGGGGCAACTGATGCTCCCCTTCTATCAGAATATCCCGTTTTTCTGCATCCTGCTCTCCATGGTAGGGGGCGTCATCACCAGCCTGATCTGTTCCCCCCGGTGGGCTCTGCGGCTGCATCTGGGCATTCTGGCCGTCTGCTGTGCTGCCAATGCCCATCTGGCCTGCATTCTCTTCCGCTCCGGGGAGAGCTTCACCTACATGCTGGGCCACTACCCTGCCCCCTGGGGCAACGAGCTGCGGGCCGGCCCGCTGGAGGCCATGCTCTGCGCCCTGTTTGCCCTGGTGATGTTTTTGTGCGTGCTGGGCGGCCTTGAGGATATCCAGCATGATATCCTGCCCAAAAAGCTGCCCCTGTACTACCTGATGCTGAACCTGCTCTGGTCCAGCATGCTGGTCATGGTATACACCAACGATCTGTTCACCGCCTATGTCTTTATCGAGATCAACACCATCGCCAGCTGCGCTATTGTGATGGCCAAGGATACCGGCCACACCAACATGGCCACCATCCGGTACATCATCATGAGCCAGCTGGGCAGCGGCCTGTTCCTGCTGGCCCTGGCCCTTCTGTACGGCATCACCGGCCAGCTGCTCTTCCCCAGCCTGCGGCAGGCCATCGGCCTGCTGGATACCACCGGCAATTATGCCCTTCCCCTCACCGTGCTCACCGGCCTGATGGTGCTGGGCCTGGCTATCAAAAGCGCCCTTTATCCCTTCCACGCCTGGCTGCCCGGCGCCCACGGCAACGCTACCACCGCTTCCAGCGCCATCCTTTCCGGCCTGGTGCTGAAAGGGTACATCATCCTGCTCATCAAGATCCTGTATCAGGTGTACACCCTGCCGGTGGCCGAAAAGAGCCATATCTTTGACGTACTGTTTGTGCTGGCGGTGATTGCCATGGTCATGGGCAGCTGGTACGCCATGAAGGAAAACCACCTCAAGCGGATGATCGCCTATTCCTCGGTGGCCCAGGTGGGCTATATCTTCCTGGGCATCGGCATGGGCACCGCCGCCGGCATGACTGCCGCCATCTTCCAGGTGATGGCCCACGCCTTCACCAAACCCCTGCTCTTCGTGTCGGCAGGGGAACTGATCCGGGTATCCGGCCACCACAAGCAGCTGTACTACCTGCGGGGCGCGGCCCATCGGGCCCCCCTGGCCGGCGTCGGCTTTACCGTGGGCGGCCTTTCCATGATTGGCCTGCCCCTTCTGGGCGGCTTTGTCACCAAACTGTTCCTGGCCCAGGCAAGCCTGGAACTGGGCTGGCAGAACCTGCTGGCCTTTGGGGTACTGGCCATCAGCAGCGTGCTGAACGCCCTGTACTACCTGCCGGTGATCCTTTTGATTTGGACCCACGGCACCCCCCTCAAGGAGGAGCTGGATTCGGGCCTGCGCCAGGCGCCCTGCCGCTCTAAACCCATGGATTTTGATCTGCCTCTCCCTCCCTCTTTTGCGGTGGCCGCCGTCTGCCTGATGGCCGGCGTGGTCTTTTTGGGAGTCTTCTTTAACCCGACAGCCGACCTGATCCATCAGGGTCTGGCGCTTTTGTAAAGGAGGGGCGCATGAATTCCTGGTATTTTCTGGTGCCCATCCTGCTGCCGGCCCTGATTGGCCTCTGCCTGCCCTTTGTGGCCACAGACAAGAAAAACCTGCATCAGTGCGTGGGCTTTGTGCTGGTGCTGGAACTGGTCAGCTGCCTGCTGGCCGCCTTCCGCTGCAGCGGCAGCCTGGGGCTGATCCGCCTGGGAGATTTTGTCTTTCTTCTGAGCGGAGATCTGCTGGGCAAGTTCTTTTCGGTGCTGTTTGCCCTGGTCTTTCTTCTGGCCGGCTTTTTCGGCTTTGAGTACTTTTCCCATGATGAGCGGGAGACCAGCTACTCGGTCTTTTACCTGCTCACCCTTTCCAGCCTGCAGGGGCTGTGCTATGCGGGCAACCTGTTCAGCTTTTACCTGTTCTATGAAATGATGACCCTCTGCAGCCTGCCCCTGGTGCTCCACGAGCGCACCGAGGCTTCCCGCCGGGCAGGCATGCAGTATCTGGGATATTCCCTGCTGGGGGCGTCTCTGGCTCTGTTCGGCTTTTTCTTTGCCCAGCGCCAGTGCTACACCACCACCTTCACCCCCGGCGGCGCCCTGGCCGAGGGGCTGGCCCAGGCGCGGCCCGAGCTGACCCTGCTGGCCGCTTTTGCCATGCTGCTGGGTTTTGGCAGCAAGGCGGGCCTGCTGCCCCTGCATGCCTGGCTGCCCATTGCCCACCCGGAGGCCCCTGCCCCCGCCTCGGCGGTACTTTCCGCCGTGATCACCAAGGGCGGCGTGCTGGGTATCATCCGCGTTCTGTACTATGTATTCGGGCCGGATTTTCTGCGGGGCAGCTGGGTGCAGTACACCCTGCTGGCCCTGGCCCTCATCACCGTCTTTATGGGCAGTATGCTGGCCTATAAAGAGCAGCTGCTGAAAAAACGGCTGGCCTGGTCCACCGTGAGCCAGGTGAGCTATGCCCTGTTCGGCCTCTTCCTGCTCTGCCCAGCGGGCTTTGCCGGCGCCATGCTGCAGATTCTCTTCCATGCTCTGGCAAAAACCGCCCTCTTCCTCTCGGCCGGCGCCATCATCCATTCCGCCGGTTTCGTGCGGGTGGGGCAGCTGCGGGGCATTGGCCAGCGGATGCCGGATGTGATGTGGTGTTTTGCCCTGGCCTCCCTTTCCCTGGTGGGCATTCCCCCCTTGGGCGGTTTTGTGAGCAAGTGGTATCTGGCCGAGAGCAGTTTTCTCCAGCTGGGCAGCTGGGGTTGGCTGGGCGCGGCCGTATTGCTGGTGAGCGCCCTGCTCACGGCAGGGTACCTTTTCCCCATCCTGGCCGCCGGCTTTTTCCCCGGCAAGGATTGGCCTGCCCTGCCCCGGCTGCGGGTCTCGCCCCTTTCGGTGGGGGCACTCCTGACCGGCTGCGCCGGGCTTTTGATCTTCGGGCTCTGGCCCACCGGCCTGCTGGGGCTTTTCTCCCGTATTGCCGGCACGATTTTGTAAGGAGGCGGCACTGATGAATTCCTGGTTTTTGCTTGCCGCCGTCCTCATTCCCTTCCTGGGCGGCTTCGGCCTGCTGGTTCACCCCGCCCGCACTCGCCGGGGGCGGGACACCTATGTGTTCTGGCTCTGCCTGGCCAACAGCCTGCTGGTAGGGGCTCTGCTGATCTTCCGGCCCGGCCCGGTGACCCTTTTGTCCTTTGGCGGGCAGATCAGCCTGACCCTGCATCTGGACGGTCTTTCCTTTGTGTTTGCGGCCATTCTGGCCATCCTGTGGCCCATCACCAACCTGTACGCCTTTGAGTACATGATCCACCTGGAAGGGGAAAACCGCTTTTTTGCCTTTTTCACCATGACCTACGGGGTGGTGCTGGGCATCGCCTTTGCGGCCAACACCTTCACCCTTTACCTGTTCTACGAGCTGCTCACCCTCTGCACTCTGCCCCTGGTCATGCACGAACTGGAGGGCACCGCCCGATACGCCGGCAAGAAATACCTTCTGTATTCCATGGCCGGGGCGGCGCTGGCCTTCCTTTCCATGGTGGTGCTCTACCAGTTCGGCAGCCTGGACTACCGGGCCGGCGGCAGCCTGGATCCCGACCTTGCCACCGGCCGGCACACCCTGGTGCTGATTGGTTTTGTGCTGGGCTTCTTCGGCTTTGGCGTCAAGGCAGCCGTCTGGCCGCTGCACGGCTGGCTGCCCACCGCCGGCGTGGCCCCCACCCCGGTCACGGCCCTGCTCCATGCGGTGGCCGTGGTAAACGCGGGCGTTTTTGCCATTCTGCGGCTGATCTACTACAGCTACGGCGCCGACTTTGTGCGGGGCAGCTGGGCCCAGGACCTGGTCATGGCTTTCACCATCGTGACGCTTTTGTTCGGCAGCCTTTCCGCCTGGCGAATGCCCCACCTGAAGCGCCGGCTGGCCTATTCCACGGTGGGCAATCTTTCCTACATTCTCTTTGCCGCCAGCCTGATGAGCACCGGCGGCCTCACGGCTGCCCTTGCCCATATGACGGTACACTCGGTACTCAAGATCACCCTCTTCTTCTGCGCCGGCTCCATCCTCTGCCAGCACCACCACAAGGGGTATATCTGGCAATATGAGGGCCTGGGCAGGAAGATGCCGGTGACCTGCGCCGCCTTTGCTCTTGCCTCGGTGGGCCTGATGGGCGTGCCGCCCCTGCCCGGCTTTTTCAGCAAGTGGATGATCGCCGAGCGGGCGGCCCTCACCGGCAATCCGCTGGCCTGGCTGGGCGCCTTTGCCCTGGTGGTGAGCGCTTTCCTCACCGGGCTGTACCTGATCCAGGTTCTCATCGTCCTCTACTTCCCCACCCGGCAGGCGGATCTTTCCGGGGTGGAAGAGGTAACCGAGGCGGGCTGGCCCATCCGCACCGCCCTGATCCTGCTTTGCGTCCTGGCCGTGTGCATGGGGCTTTTCTTCACCGATCTTTCCCGCCTGCTGAGCCTTTGCGCCGGCGGCCTGCTGTGAAAGGAGAAACGCTTTGGATTCCGCACTTTTTTTCCTTCCTCTGCTGCTTTTTCCCTTTTTCAGCGCCCTTGTCTGCTATCTGACCGGCCGCTTTTTCCGGCTGGCCGGCGCCTATGCCATCTTTGCCGCCCTGGTGCAGCTGGGCACCATGGCTGCCGCCGGGGGCTTCCTCTGGCGGGAAGGCGGTACCCTGGAACTGCCCGGCCTGCTGGGTCTGGGGCTGAATTTTTCCATGACCGGGCTGCAGTTCCTTCTCTGCATGCTGGCCTGCCTGCTCTGGCTGGGTTCCACCCTGGCCGCCCGGGAACAGCTGGTGGCCTACGGCCGGGTGGAGCGCTACCACCTTTTCAGCTTTCTGACCCTGGGCGGGATCCTGGGCGTTTTCATGTCCGCGGATCTGTACACCCTGCTGATCTTTTTTGAGATCATGAGTTTTTCCAGCTGGCCTTTGGTCCAGCATTCCGGTACCAAAGAAGCCCGCCGGGCCGCCGACAGCTACCTGGCCTTTGCGGTCTTTGGCGGACTTTCCACCCTGATGGGTCTGTTTTTGCTGTACAGTCTCACCGGCACCCTCCGCTTTGAGGAGCTGGCCGGGGCCGCCGCCCCCTGGCAGGGCAGCGCCGCCCTTTACACCGCCGGGGCTCTCACAGCTGCCGGCTTTGCCAGCAAGGCGGCGGTATGGCCGCTGCACACCTGGCTGCCCACCGCCCACCCGGCGGCCCCCGCCCCCGCTTCGGCCCTGCTTTCCGGCATCATCACCAAGGCGGGCATGTACGGGCTGATCTTTCTGGCGGCAGGGCTTTTTGCCGCTGACTATGGCTGGGGCATGGCCACCCTGCTGCTGGGCACCGTGACCATGCTGACCGGCGCGGTGCTGGCCCTGTTCAGCGTCAACCTGAAACGGACGCTGGCCTGCTCCAGCATGAGCCAGATCGGCTTTATCCTGGTGGGGCTGGGGATGCAGGGCCTGCTGGGGGAGGAAAACGGCATCGCGGTGGCCGGCCTTACCCTGCATATCTGCAACCACGCCCTTTTCAAACTCTGCCTGTTTGTGAGCGCCGGCGTGGTGGCCGCCCAGATTCATCACCTGAAGCTGGATGAGATCCAGGGTTTCGGCCGGGGCAAGCCCCTGCTGATGTTCTCCTTCGGGATGGGGGCCATGGGCCTGATGGGCATACCCCTGTTCAGCGGCTATATCAGCAAGACCCTGCTCCACGAAAGCATTGTGGAATATCTTCACCTGCTGGAACATGACGGGCTGCCCACCGGCCTGTTCACTGTTCTGGAATGGCTTTTCCTGATTGCGGGCGGCCTGACCGCCGCCTACATGACCCGGCTGTTCATCTGCCTGTTTGTGGAAAAGAACGCCGACCCGGCCATGCAGGCCGATTTTGACAGCCGGAACGGCCGGTACATGAAGCCCATCACCGGGGCGGTACTGCTTCTGGGCGGGCTGACGGTGGCGATGCTGGGCATGACGCCCCACCTCACCATGGACCGGATCGCCGGCCTGGCCAACGGCTTTTTCTCCAGCCACGGCCTGGCCCACGCCATCTCTTATTTCGCCTGGGTAAATCTGAAGGGTTCTCTGATTTCCCTGGCCATCGGCGGGGCGGTATACCTGCTGATTGCCCGGCCCCTCCTCTCCCGCGCCCGCCCGGACGGCGGCCGCCGTTACCCGGACTTCTGGCCGGCAGCGCTGGATCTGGAAGAAAAGCTGTATCGTCCTCTGCTGGGCTGCCTGGCCTTCTGGGGCGCTTTTGCGGCCCGGCTCACGGCCAGCCTCTTCGGCTGGGCCGGCCGGCTGGCCGACGGCCTTATCCACTGGCGGCAGGGAGATACGGTGCGCTTTCCCGAGGATGAGTTCTTCGCGGTTTATGAGGCCGAACCCAAGGGCCGTTTCGGCTTCCAGGGCAGCGTGGCTTTCAGCCTTCTGTTGTTCTGCATCGGCTTTGCCGGCGTGATGTTCTATATGCTGCTGGCCTGAAGCCGGCAGCCTTTGCCCCTGCCTTTTTGTCGGCAGGGGCTTTTTGACAAAAAAATTTTTTTTGCATTTCCTGCCGTAGAGGTCTCCCGGCCCTCGTTATATAGGCAAGACCGGTCAAAAAGGAGGGAGCCCCGCAGAAGATGACAGCTGCAGAATTCACGATTCTGGTGCAGAAGCATCAGGGGCTCGTGTACACCGTTTGCCGCCAGCTCACCGGCGATGACCACATCGCCCAGGACCTGGCGCAGGAAACCTTTTTATCGGCCTGGAAGAGCATCGACCGCTGTCCGCCCGGCGCCCAGCCCCAATGGCTGGCCCGCATTGCCGCCAACAAAGCCAAGGATTACTTAAAAAGCGCCTGGCACCGGCGGGTGAATGCCCCGGGGGACGAGATCCTGGCCCTGTCCGGCGCGCCGCCGGAAAGCCAGCCCGAGCGGCAGCTGAGCGAGCGGGCGGGGGCAGAGGAACTGCGGGAGCTGATCCTGGCACTGCGGGAACCTTACCGGCAGGTATGCATCCTGTTTTTCCTGGAAGAGCTTCCTCAGCCGGAGATTGCCGCCCGCCTGGGCCGGCCGCTGCGCACCGTGAGCAGCCAGATTGCCCGGGCCAGGCAGATGCTGCAGAAACAAATCAAGGAAAGGAGCGCCGGAAACAATGGAACTGGAACTGTTTAACGACCAGGGCTGCCTTACCGATGAAGGGCTGCAGGCTTTGATAGCCGGCAGTCTGGACGAGATGGGCCGGCTGGAAGCGGCCGAACACCTGGCCTACTGCGACCGGTGTTTAAAACGATATACTGATCTTCTCAGCGGGGAAGTCCTGCTGGAACCGCCCAAGGATCTGAGCGTCCCGGTGCGCCGTGGCCTGATGATGAACCTGATGCACACGGTATGGGGCCGGGGCGTGGTGGCAGCGGCAGCTGTCCTGCTCTCGCTGGGGATGTGGCACAGCGGCTTTTTCGATTATTCCGGTCTGAACAATCACGGCCCCAAACTGCCCGCCATCTCCCAGCCTTCCGGCTTCAGCCAGGCCAGCGATGCCTTTTTTGACGCATTCAGCGCTTTTCGCCGCGGCCTGAGCCAGACTTTCACCCTGTCACCCGCAACCCAAGAGGAGGGACACTCTCATGAGACATAAAAACGGATTCTGGACTTTCTGCTTTTCCTTTATTCCCGGTGCCGGCCAGATGTATCAGGGATATATGAAGCGGGGGCTCACCCTTGTCACCCTGTTCTGTCTGGCCATGGGGCTGGGGCTGCTCACCGGCGGTCTGCTGGCCGTGGCCATGCCCATCGTGTGGATGTACAGCTTTTTCGATACCTTCAATCTGCGCAGCCAGCTGATGGAGGGCACCGCCCCGCCGGATGACTACCTGGTCCATGTGGAGGAGAGCTCCCTGCGCCGTCTGTTCACCGTGCGGCCCAAATTCCTGGGCTGGTGCCTGATCCTGGTGGGCGCCTACTCTTTGTACGAACTCTTCATCAGCCCCCTTGTCTGGGATCTGTACAACACCTTTGGCCTGTATTGGCTGGCCGTATTGCTGGATCGTCTGCCCAACCTGGCCATTGCCCTGGCCCTGATTGGGGTGGGCCTGTGGCTGATCCGGGGCAAGCGCGCCTCCCACACGGAGGAACTCCCTTACTACCAGGAGGGAGGCGACGAGCATGGAGACCGGCAATAAGCCCCGCCGCCGGGTGGGCAGCACTACCCTGGGCCTGGCCCTGATCCTGGCCGGTGTGGTCATGCTGCTGTATTACTTCAGGCCCGGCTTTGATTTCCTGCTGGCTGCCAAGCTTTCTCCCCTGATCCTGGTGGCCCTGGGGGTGGAGATTCTGTTCACCTCCTTCAAACCGGAGGAGCGCCGCTATGATTTTCTCAGCGTCTTTCTCTGTCTGGTGCTGATGGGCATTGCCCTGGTGGTCTCCTTCCTGCCCTCCCTGTACAATTCCATCGGGCCCCAGCGCCATGCCCTGGAAGCCTCTCTCAGCGCCCAGCTGGAAGATTCCTACTATCAGCGCCTGAAAGACAGTCCGGTGCAGGATCTGGCAGTCAATCTCTACCTGAATTACGCCAGCCAGCCGGCTTCTGCCCAGCAGATCAGCGCCGGGGATACCCTGGGGCTCTCCATCCAGCTTTCCGGTTCCTACGAGAGCGCCGAGGATTTTGCCGAGAGCTGCCGCCAGGTATTGGACCAGCTGGATCTTCAGAATCCCCGGGTGGATTGGGTGGATTTTACCGCCCCGGCCCCGGCGGATGTGCTCGTGCCTGATGAAACCGGCGAGGAAAGCTATGAGGACATGCAGGCTTCCCTCTATCTTTCCGGCCCCTATCAGCTGGCCTGGTCGGCCCAGGAAATGGCCGGCTCTGTGAGCTTTTTCTGACGCCATCCCCCACGAGGGTTTTCTATAGAGGACTTTGTCCAGGCAGGGGGCGGTTTTGCCCCGTCCCCCTGCCACCGCCCCGCCGCCCCTTTGCCGGGCGGCGGGGCTTTTTGTGTATTCCGGTCCCGGGTTGCATTTTGGCGGGTTTTCGCATATCCTTAAAGGGATAAAGTCTACGGAATAAGGGAGGAGCCCCCATGCCCCAGCAAGAACCTTTGGTCAGTGTGATCGTGCCGGTATACAACGCCCAGCAGCAGATTGCCCGCTGTGTGGAAAGCATCCGTCGGCAGAGCTATACCAACCTGGAGATCCTGCTTTTGAACGACGGCAGCCGGGATGTGAGCCTGGAGGTCTGCCAGATGTATGCCCGGGTGGACCCCCGCATCCTGATTGTGGACAAGAACAACAGCGGCGTTTCCGCCACCCGGAACATCGGCCTTCGGCTGGCCAAGGGGGAATACCTGCAGTTTGTGGACAGCGACGATTATCTCACCGAGGAGGCCACCCGCCTGATGGTGGAAGCCGCCCAGCGCAGCCAGGCCGACATGGTGATCGCCCCCTACTACCGTATGCTCTACCAGGATCTGGCCCAGGAAGAAAAGCCCCGCCGCTTCTTTTCCAAAAAAACACCCATCTGCGAGGTGTACAGCTTTTTAAAGCCCGGGGTATATGATAAGAAGACTTTTGCCCGCCACTTGATGGACCAGCCCGCCAGCTTTTACTACGGGGTGCTCTGGAACAAGCTCTACCGCCGGCAGATCGTGGCCGACCATGATATTTTCTGCGACACCGACCTGGATTGGAGCGAGGATTTCCTCTTCAACCTGGAATACATCCGCTATGCCGAGCGCTTTTGCTCCATTGAGACCCCGGTATACTACTACATGAAAACGCCGGGCAGCCTGTGCGCCACCAAGATCAACGTGAAAAGTGTGGTGGAAACCAAGATGGCCCTGTTCGCTTACTATAAGGAACTGTACGAGAGCATGGGGCTGTACGAAGAAAATAAAATGCAGATCTACAAATACCTGCTGGCCTCGGCCGAACGGTAAAAAAGCGCGGGAGAAATTCTCCCGCGCTTTTCTGTATTTAGCTCTGGGCCAGCTTTTCCCCCAGCTGGCGGCAGGCCTGGACACCCTCCTCATCCGGGAAGCCGTTCACGATCACCGGTTCGGCCAACAGGGTGGCGCTTCCGCTTTCCAGGTCCTCCTGCCAGCTGCGCATCCATTCCCCGTCGCCCCAGCCGTAAGAGCCAAAGAGGACCACCCCCTTGCCCCCCAAAACCGGCTTGAGGCTCTGGTACAGGGGCTCAAACTCGGTTTCTTCCAGCTGCTCGGCCCCCATGGAAGGGCAGCCCAAGGCCAGGGCCGTATATTCCTTCACCTTTTCGGCGCTGAACTGCGCCGCCGTGAACAGTTCGGGCGAAGCGCCTGCCGCCCGGGCCCCCTCGGCCACCAGTTCGGCCATGGCCTGGGTATTGCCGGTACCGCTCCAATATACGATTGCGATCTTTCCCATATGGTCATCTCCTTTCGGTTTTCCGGGTCACGGCCCTTTCCCTGCGGTATGCCCCCCGCCGGGTCAGGCCTGCGATTTAGTCAGTTATGGATAACTATAGATTCTTAAAAGAGCCCCTGCCCTTGGGCGGGGCTCTTTGCCGTTTGGTTAGTCTTATCTAACCTATTGCAGGGTGAGCATATCATATTTCCCGCTCTCTGTCAAGCCCTCTTTTGCCGGAGGCCGCAAACCGGTGTCGGCGGTGCACGAGGGCGGCTTTGTCAATCCCTTTCGTGCTGTGAGCTGCAGGTACGGGGGCTGCCGTACTCCCGCAGGGCCTCTTCCAGCCCGGCGTCCGGCTGGCCGTGCAGCCGCAGCACCAGCGGGCCGGAAAGATCCAGACTGAACACCCCCAACAGACTCTTGGCGTTGACTATATACCGGGCGCTGAGCAGGTCGGCTTCGCAGGGACAGCGGCCCATCAGGGCAGTGAAGCGGTTCACCTTTTCCACCGTTTCCAGGCGAATATCATATTCTCTCATGGGATTTCTCCTTTACCCCTGGCGGGGGATCCTCTCGCCGGTATCGGCGTCAAATAGGTGCAGCTTGTTCAGGTCCAGGGCCATGACCACCTCGTCCCCGCCCCGGATACCGGTGCGGGCCGGGGCCCGGGCAATCAGTTTCTGGCCCCCGCTGGCAAAATAGGCATAAATCTCCGACCCCATCCGCTCGGCCAGGCTCACCTTTCCCCGGACCAGGGCGTCCGGATGGGCCTTGATCATAACCTCCTCGGCGTGGATATCCTCCGGGCGAATGCCCAGGGTCACGTTCTTCCCCTCATAGCCTTCCAGCTGCCAGCCGGTCATCCCGAATTCCAGCCCGGCCCCCCGCAGCCGCCAGCCCTCCGGCCCCCGCAGGACCTCCGTCTGCCAGAAATTCATCTGGGGTGAACCGATAAAGCCGGCCACAAACCGGTTTTTCGGCCGGTCATACAGGGCCTGGGGGGTATCCACCTGCTGGATCCGGCCGTCCTTCATCACCACGATCCGGTCTCCCATGGTCATGGCCTCGGTCTGGTCATGGGTCACATAGACAAAGGTGGCCGACAGGCGCTTGTGGAGGGTGGAAATCTGGGCCCGCATCTCGGTGCGGAGCTTTGCGTCCAGGTTGGAGAGAGGCTCATCCAGCAGGAACACCTGGGGGTCCCGCACCATAGCCCGGCCCAGGGCCACCCGCTGGCGCTGGCCGCCGGAAAGCTGCCGGGGTTTGCGCTTCAGGTAGGGCTCCAGTTCCAGCTGGGCAGCCACCTCCCGCACCCGGCGGTCAATCTCCCCCTTGGGCAGCTTTTTCAGCCGCAGGGCAAAGGCCATATTCCGGTATACCGACATATGGGGGTACAGGGCATAGCTCTGAAATACCATGGCGATGTTCCGGTCCTTGGGGGGCAGGTCGTTCACCTTTTGTTCCCCGATATACAGCCCCCCGCCGCTCACCTCCTCCAGCCCGGCGATCATGCGCAGGGTGGTGGATTTTCCGCAGCCCGAGGGCCCCACGAGCACCACAAATTCCTGATCCTGAATTTCCAGATTCAGGTCCGGGATCACGGTAACTCCGTTATCGTAGGTCTTGACCACATGGTCAAATCGGATGCTGGCCACGAAAGTGACCTCCTTTCCGGCGGGCTCACCCCTTGACGGCACCGGCCGCCACGCCCTTGATGATATATTTTTGGCAGGAAACATAGAACAGGATCACCGGCAGGATGGCCAGCACCAGCATGGCCATCATCAGCCCCCAGTCGATGGAGCCGTAGCCGCCCTTCAGGTACTGGATAGCCATGGGGATGGTCTTGTATTTTTTCTGGTCCAGCACCAGGGTGGGCAGCAGGTAATCGTTCCAGATCCACATGGTTTCCAGGATTCCCACCGACACCATGGTGGGCTTCAGGATGGGCAGCACGATCAGGAAAAAGGTCTGGGGCGGGCTGCAGCCGTCAATCATGGCAGCCTCCTCGATTTCCAGGGGCACGCTGCGCATAAACCCCGCAAAAAGAAAGACGGCAAGCCCGGCCCCAAAGCCCAGGTAAACCACCGTAATGCCAAGAGGATTGCCCAGGCCCAGGCTGTCCGCGGTTTTGGAAAGGGTGTACATCACCATCTGGAAGGGCACCACCATGGAAAAGACGCACAGGTAATAAAAGGCCCGGGTCCACCTGTTTTTGACCCGGCTGATATACCAGGCGCACATGGAGGTGCACAAAAGGATCAGCGACACCGAGCCCACCGTGATGAACAGGCTCCAGCCAAAGGCCTCAAAAAAGCCGATGGCCTCCACACCTGCCCGGTAGTTTTCCAGCCCCACAAAATCCCGCCCGGTGGGCAGGGAAAAGGGATATTTGTTGATATAGGCCTTCCGCTTGAAGGAATTGATCACCACGATCCCGATGGGCATCAGGTATGCCAGACTGACCACCGAGAAAAAGACAAGGAAGAGTCCGTTTTTCAGCCGCTTGGATGCCTGCCGGCTTTTCATTGCTGCACCTCCCTGCGTCTTGTGATATACAGCTGGATCAGTGCCAGGCCCGCCACCAGCACAAAAAAGACCACCGCCTTGGCCTGGCCTACCCCTTCCCAGCCGGCCCGGCTGTAAAAGGTGTCGTAGATATTCAAGGCCAGCATCTGGGTCTTGTTGGAGGGCTGGCCTGCCGTGAGGGCCAGGTTCTGGTCAAAGAGCTTGAAGGAATTGGTGAGGGTCAGAAAGGTGCAGATGGTGATGGCCGGCATGGAAAGGGGCAGGGTGATCCGGAACAGGATCTGGCGGGGGTTGGCCCCATCGATGCGGGCGGCCTCGTACAGTTCCCCCGGGATGCTCTGGAGCCCCGCGATATAGATGATCATCATATAGCCCACCTGCTGCCAGCACATCAGGATGACCAGGCCCCAGAAGCCGTACACCGGGCTGTAGGTAAGGGTGCGGCCAAACATGGCCAGCACCCCGTTGAAGATCAATTGCCAGATATAGCCCAGCACGATGCCCCCGATCAGGTTGGGCATGAAAAAGACGGTGCGGAAAAGATTGGTGCCCCGCAGCCCCTTGGTGAGGGGCAGGGCCACCGAAAAGGCCAGCAGATTGATGAGCACCACCGATACCAGGGTGAACAGGGCCGTGAACCAGAGGGCATGGAGGAAATCCCCATCCCCCAGGATGCTTTTATAGTTGGCAAGGCCCACAAAGCGGGCGTCCGACACCGTGGTAAAGCGGCAGAAGGAAAGGGCCATCCCCATGACAAAGGGCACAAGGAACCCCACCGTAAAGGCCGCCAGAGTGGGCAGCCCAAAAAGCGGCAACCATCGTTTCAGCGTTTTTTCCATTCCGTTCTCCTTTTGCTTTCCTGGGGGCGGCCCCTTTACTGACGGGCCTGGTATTCGCTGGCCCAGCCCTCCACAAAGGCCGTTTTCACCTTATCCCAGTCCCCGGTGCCCTGGGCGTATTCCAGCATGGCGGCACCCAGGTCGTTTTTCCACTGATCCGAGGGCATGGTGGTGAAATACCAGCCGATGCTGGCCTTTCCCTCCTGGATATATTCCTCGGCGGCTTTCACCAGGTGCATTGGAAGCGAAATCCGACAACGTGCCGCCTTTATTTAGGCGGTACGTTTTTGTCGGTAAAGAGGTTAGATTATAAGCCACTGTGACCTTATAGGTGTCATCGTCCTCATCCCATACAGTTACAGAGTTTACGAAGAGGTCAATGAGCATACGGCAGAACTCTTCATCTTCGATACTGCCGCCCCGGAACTGTTCTAACCAATAGATAACCTGGGCTTTGTCCAGTTCAATAAGGTTATCAGATTCTTTCTTAGCCTGTACTTGCAGGTCTTTCTTTTCCTTCTCCAATTCACCCATACGCTTCACAAGCATATCTGGGGCTGACCCGGATTCAATAGCTTTAAGAAGGTTGTTGAGGGATACGTCTACCTGGTGGATATGGTCACGGATAGTTGGAAGGGCTGAATCCAGTTCAATTTCATACTGATTCTTCTCACAGGCAATAGTAGCAATCTGTTCTATATATTCATCCGTAAGGAGAGATAGAGCGTCTTGGGCAACCAGTCTTTCTATGAACTCCTTACGGATATTCTTTTTATTGCAGTCAAGATGACCATTCTTCTTTCCGTAACACTGGTAGTAATAGTAGTTACTGGCATTGCTGTTTCCGTTCATCCTGCTTCCGCAATGTCCGCAAAACAATTTACCACTGAGCAGGTAGACTACTTTTGCTTTATTCCGGGCAGGTGCATTTTTAATCTTACCGACTCTAAGCTGTACTCTATCCCATAAGTCTTTGTCAATAATAGCAGGTACAGCACCTTCCGCACGGTAGTCATGGAAAGTATAGACTCCGATATACCTTTCATTACGGAATATTTTGGTAAAAGAACTCTTTCCGAAAGCTGTACCCTTTGAGGTCTTGTACCCACGGGCATTAAATTGACGGCAGATTTCTGCAACTGTTTCTCCGTCCGCATATTTTTCAAAGGCTTCTTTTACAAGGGGAGCCGTTTTAGGGTCTATCACCAGTTTCTTATCTTCAATCTTGTATCCCAGGGGGACTGCCCCTCCTATAGAGTTATGCTTATAGGCTGATTCTCTCATACCACGGTTGATTTTCTGGGAGAGTTCGGCACTGTAGAACTCAGCCATACCTTCAAGCACGGATTCCAGAATGATACCTTCCGGGTCATTGCTGATATTTTCCGTGGCTGAAATAAGCTGTACCCCATTACGCTTCAAGCGATATTTGTAGGTGGCTGAGTCATACCGGGAACGGGCAAAGCGGTCAAGCTTGTATACAATAACAGCGTCAAACAAGCCCTTCTCAGAGTCCTTAATCATCTTGAGGAACTGGACTCTCTTCTCAATGTCTTTACTGGCAGACGTGGCTCTGTCAGCATATATCTCTACGATTCTAATATTATGCCGCTTGCAGAAGTCACGGCAAACACGGGTCTGCCCTTCAATAGATTGCTCAGTCTGGTTATGGCTTGAGAATCTAACGTATAGGCAGGCTGTTTTTATATCCTCATACATGGTTCTTCCTCCATTCTATAAAATCAATTACCCGGCACTTTCGTTGTCCCCTTTTCGCTTCTCACACATACAGGTGGTAATAATATTGAATCTGCCTTGTGCGGTAGCGGAACGAAATGCTTCAAGCAGTAATTGCTCTTCTTCTGTTAGGGAAATCTCTACTTTTGGGTAAGGTGAATCGGATAAACAGAATAGATAATCAGTAGAAACGTGAAAATATTTAGCCAGTCTTAGTACGGCTTCGGCACTGGGCGCATATGTTCCCTTTTTCCATTTGCTAAAACTGCCATTAGATATACCTGTAGCAGCTTCAAGGGCTTTTACTGTTAATCCCGACTGTTTTTGTAACTCCAAAATACGTTCTAAGGTATCCATAAGAACCCTCCTAAAAATAAATTTGGGGAAAACTCTAAAATACCTGTTGACAATTTGGGAAATCTCTACTATACTGAGTATGTCAACAAAAGTTGTTTACAGGGTATAAGAAATAGCCCCTCCGGGCTATAAATTTTACCCCGCAGAGTTTTCAATGGTATATGGGTGTGGTAGCTTCATTATAACCTTTGGAGAGTCTGTTGTCAACTTTAGTTTACAAGATTCTAATATGAAAGGAGGAAGCGGAAACGTGGAGGAACGTGAAAACATTCGTGAGCGGCTTAAAAAGCATAAGCTGTCTTACGTCTGGTTGATTGGTCAGCTTGCCTTGCGGGGTATTGTGACTGATAAGACAGAGATGAGTTCAGTAATTTCGGGAACCAGAAACGGTACTAAAGCGGACGCAATCATTGAATTGTCCATGGATATTCTGGACAAGTATGAGAATGGTTCCGTCCTCGTTGATGGGGCTTAATGCTTCGCACATTAGAAGGAAGCGCACTTTGTTCTGTCCTTGCTGACAGGGTGAAGGAATACTTCAAAAATGAGGAAAACCGCAAGAAGTTTGAAATCTGGTATCAAGAAAAATACGGTAAGCCGTACAAGTGGAGGAAAACACAATGAAAGTAAAAAGAATGATTAAGTCTGACGTTGATACTTTTAAGGTTGAAGATATTATCAAGGTCAAACTCACGGATGGTGTGAAGGTGCAGGCTATGGCTATGCAGCAGGAAGAGGACGGCATGATTTTCTGCCTGGTTGATTGCCTGCCTGGTGAGTACCCGATGAACAGCACCAGTACCAATGAAGGAGGTTACGAAGAGAGTGACCTGCGTAAGAAGCTGAATGGTGAGATTCTGAATCTCTTCCCGGCAGAACTCAAGGCTATGATGACTCCGTTTGACAACGGTGACCTGCTCCGTCTGCCGACTGAGAAAGAGATTTTCGGAGAGAACTACTACGGTGAGTATGAAAGCCCGTATGTGAAGCAGTGGAAGCCTATGAAGAAACGTAGAAACCGTATGGCGTTCGATGGCAGCAAGGATGAGAACTTACAGTGGTACTGGCTGATGAACAAGGTCAGAGAATCTGCTCCTTACTTCGCCCGTGTGAGCTACGACGGGCATGCGTACTGTTACAACGCTTCTGACTCTTTTGGCGTTCGCCCCGCTTTCAAAATCAAGAATCGTTATCTGCACCTCCTTGTGAGGTGCAGTGGGAGCAGAAACCTATGAAGCAAGTGAACAAAACAATGGGAAACCACTTTGAAGAGGAACTGTGTGAACTTCTGGCAGAGCAAGGTTTCTGGGCGCACAATCTGGCACAAAACCAGGTAGGACAACCCGCAGATGTGCTTGCGGTTCGGGACAACATAGCAGTCTTGATTGACTGCAAAGTATGTTCCAACAACCGCTTCCCGTTATCCCGGATTGAACCAAACCAGGAAGCAGCTATGACCATGTGGGAAGCCCAGGGCAATGAGCATTGCTACTTCGCTATGAAGCTGAATGATGGACAGATTTATATGATTCACTTCGATGAGTTATGTCTGCGGCAGCTTTACGGGCAGGGCAGCATTACAGAGTCAGAGTTTCCAGAGTACAAGACCTTTCAAGAGTGGTTGGAGGAAATGGATGTTTATAGAAATCGGGAGCCGATTGAAAATCCTTGACCCCTCACCCGAACTGATTAAGTGGTGCAAAGAGAATCTGGAAATGACAAACCCAGAGTATCAGCAAAAAGCCAGAATGCACCTGTGGCTTGGGAATACCCCACGAACGCTTTATCTCTATGAGGTAAATGGAAATAGCTTGATTCTCCCATTCGGGTGTCTGAGAGCAATCCTGCCGCTTCTGGAAGGAGATATGAAGAAGCTGTTCAAAGAGCCGAAGAAGGTTGACTACGGCGGCAAGGTTCCGCTGTATGACTACCAGGAAGAAGCAGTTGCGGCAATGCTGATAAACCACTACGGCATTCTACAATCCCCTGCCGGGTCTGGTAAGACCCAGATGGGAATTGCCCTGGCGTGTGCGTTAGGGGTAAAAACCCTCTGGCTGACACACACCAAAGACCTGCTGACGCAGAGCAAGAGCCGTGCAGAACAGTATGTTGATTCGGAACTACTGGGAACGATAACCGAAGGAAAGGTTAATATCGGCAAGGCTATGACCTTCGCCACAATCCAGACCATGTGCAAATTGGACTTAGACCAATATAGAAATGAGTGGGACTGCGTGATTGTGGATGAGTGTCACAGAGTAAGCGGTACACCTACAGCGGTAACCCAGTTCTCAAAGGTACTGAATACGCTGTGTGCCAGACATAAGTTCGGGCTGTCAGCAACCGTCCATCGTTCGGACGGCATGATAAAAGCAACCTACGCAATGTTGGGTCAAGTAGTATGGACTGTTCCAGATGAAGCAGTGAAGTCCAGGGTTATGACAGTAAGTGTTCTGCCGAAAGGTACGGACGTGAAACTGAGTCCTGCTTATCTGAACAGTGACGGCACAATTAACTACTGCAAAATGATTACCTACCTCACAGAATGTGAAAGCCGAAACAAGATTATTCTTGATGACCTGGTTGAGAACCGTGAGCATTTCAATCTGATTTTATCAGAAAGGGTTGACCATCTTAAATACCTGTATGAGCAGTTACCTTTGAAACTAAGGGAGCAAGCAGCGGTGATAGATGGAAAGATGACCAGTAAGAAGCGAAAAGCTGAACGGGAACAGGCTATTGAGGATATGAGGACTGGCAAGAAACGGTATCTGTTTGCAACATATTCCCTGGCAAAAGAAGGTCTGGACATTCCCAGACTGGACAGGTTGTACTTAACAACCCCCCAGAAAGACTATGCGGTGATAGTTCAGAGCGTAGGACGTATCGCCCGAACCTTTGACGGTAAGGAGCAGCCGATAGCTTATGACTATGTTGACTGCATACGGTCATTGCAGAAATCTTTCAAACAACGCTGCACCAGTTACAGGAAGTGTGGGTGCGAATTTATAGGAGATTGACATGAAGAATAAAGTTCTGAAAACAATCAGATATATCGTAGGCATAACGTGGCTGTTCACTGCCTGCGCTCTGGATGATGAAGTCTACGGGATGACAATGCTCTTCATCAATGTCCTTTGTACTGCATACCTGGCACTGTTCTCCTGGGCAAATAACTGGTTGTATGACTTGGAGGACTACGAAGATGAAGATGACGAAGAGTATGAAGAACCACTTCACTACTGCTCAACTTCTTCTGGACGGCGTGGAAGAGAGTATGGGAGCCACACCCGACAAGTGGGGCATAATTCCTCCCGAACACTCCAAAGCGTCAATGATTCGCCGCTGCGTACAGGCAAGACAAGAAATCTTGCAGGTACAAAAGGCTCTGGAAGAAGGGCTGTGTAACGATGGTTGAGGGAACCTACATATTCGACTGTGAGGTATTTGCCCATGACTGGCTGTTTGTGTTCAAAGAAGTAGCCACGGGAGAGTACACGGTTATCTGGAACGACAATGATGAAGTTCTGGCTTTCATGGAGCGTAACCCGTATCTGGGCGGCTTCAACAACAAGCACTACGATAACCACATACTCAAGGCAGTTATGTGTGGGTTCACCCCGGAACAGGTGAAAGAGATAAATGACCTCATCATCGTTCACGAACTAAACGGGTGGGACATTCCCGCTCTGAGAGAGTATCGGGTCTATTTTGACAGCTTCGACCTCAAGGATGATTGCCAGGACGGTGTATCCCTTAAAGGGATTGAAGCCCACCTGGGTATCCCGATTGAGGAAACAGAGGTTGATTTCAACGTTGACCACGTTCTCTCTGAATCAGAAAAGGCACAGACTACTTACTACTGTAAGTACGATGTGGACGCAACAGAGATTCTTTTCAAGTTGCGGAAAGGTTATCTGGATAACAAAGCGGCTGTAGGCAGGAAGCGTGGTCTGACTGACAGACAGGCTATGTACATGACCAATGCCAAACTAACAAGCGTGTATCTGCAAGCCCAGAAACCAGAGAAGCCATGGACAGACGAAAGAGATTATCAGTACCCGGACAAGCTGCTTCGGCAGTACATTCCGCAGGAAGTGTTTGACTTCTTTGACAAGCTGCATGACCCGAACATTCCGAACTACCTTCTGTTTGGTGGCTACGATGAACAAGGTGTGAAGCACAAGGGAGCCGCCCTGGACTTTTCCATTGGTGAGTGCAAATGCACGATAGCCTACGGAGGTATCCACGGTGCAATTCCTACTTATGTGGAAGAAGCTACTGAGGGCAGGTCAATCCGAAACAAGGACGTGGCAAGTTATTACCCACACTTGATGACCATTCCTCTCTCAAAGGGACAGAAATACGGCTTCTGTAGTCGCAATATTCCTTCCCCGCAGGTGTATGTAGATACCTTGGAAGAGAGAGTACAGGCGAAGAAAGCCGGGGATAAGGTCACGGCAAACGCTCTGAAACTGGTACTGAACACAACCTACGGAACCATGCTTAACGGTAAAGATGGCGTGGCTTTCAATGACCTGTATGACCCTCTGATGGGACGTTCAGTTTGTATCACAGGACAGCTTCTCCTACTGGAACTGTCAATGCACTTGGTCAGTGAGTGTCCAACTCTGAAAATCATTCAGCTTAACACGGATGGTATCATGGTGAGTTTCGACAACTCCGATGAAGCAAAATGGCAGGAAATTACCCAGGAATGGCAGGACAGAACCGGGTTTGAACTGGAAGAGGATTTCATTCAGAAAATTGTGCAGCGAGATGTAAACAACTACGTTGAGGTTCCTGTGGGTAACGGCAAGCCGAAGGTCAAGGGCGGCGCACTGGTAAGAGGTATTCTGACCAATGCAAACATTGACTTCACCAAAATGGGACTCCCTGCCTGGGAGAACATGAGCGGTGGTGCGTGGAATATCAACAACAATGCGGTTATAGTCGCACGGGCAATCCAGGATTACTTTGTAAAGGGTGTAGACCCAGAAGAAACGATAATGGCAAGTACGAATATCCTGGACTTCCAGGTGATTGCAAAGGTTGGAGGTAAATATTCCGGGTGCTATCAGATGGTGGGTGAAGATAAGGTTCCCGTGCAGAAGGTCAACCGGGTATATGCCACGGCTGATAGACGGTATGGAACCATCTACAAAACTCACGCTGTTACAGGTAAGGACGCAAAAGTTCCCAGTCTGCCAGTTCACTGCATGGTAGACAACAACAATGAGTTGTCTATTGATGTGGTAGACCGTAACTGGTATCTGAAACTGGCACAGAAGAACATTCGTGAGTTCCTGGGTGTAAAACCGCCCCGGAAGAATACAAGGAGAATCAATTCCTTGAAAAAGAAATCTTTAGCATTATTCGATTAAGGAGGATAAGACAATGAAGTATAGCGAAGTAGACAATGCACTGAGAGCAGGCAAGAAGATTAAGTTGGCAGCATGGAAGAAAGCCTACTGGTATCTGAACAAGGATGGTGAAATCATCAATCACTTTGAGGAAGGTAAGGAAGTCCCGGCTGCGGCACTCTTCCCTCGTGACCTGCTGTGGGTAATGAACGGTGACTGGGAAGTTGTTGAGGACGATGAGCCTAAGAACGTCAATGAGTCTGCGGATGAGGTGAAGAAGCTGCGTAACTTCGGATGGGCAATCGCCGCACTCAAGCGTGGTGAGAAGGTATCCCGTAAGGGTTGGAACGGCAAGAAGCAGTACATTCAGCTTGCGTCTGGTATCTCTTATGTCACTTCTGATGGAAAGATTGTGAACTGCGAGCATGACGCAATCGGCAACCAGGCTATCGCTTTTGTAGGTACGTCTGGGGTTCAGATGGGTTGGCTTGCTTCCCAGGCTGATATGCTTGCTGAGGATTGGACTTATGCTGAGTAAACCCGTTTTGGCAATCGGAGAAAAAAGTAGTGTTTGATTGCTATAACAAAGACTGGAAAGCAACCTTGGGAGAGGTTGTAGGCTTTGAAGTCGAAGAAATATCTCAGACTGCCTGGGTTTGGCTAAAATGCTGTGATGGTAGTTTGGCAAAGCGTAGGGTTTCGGATTTGATAGCAGGTCTTATAAGAAAGTTATTTTAAGGAGGACATTAACAATGGCTAATATTTATGAAGCAATGAACGTGCGCCAGAAATTGGCGAAAGCAAGACTATACTTTCTGAATCAGAAGGTGCAGAAGTCGGGTAAGAATATGCACCTTGAGTTCAAGTATTTTGAATTGGAGGACATTGTGCCGCCTGCAACCCGTATCTTCGCCCGTGTGGGTCTTACCACGGAGATTGATTTCACGGATGAGGGTGCTGTGATGAAGGTCTACAACGTGGATAACATTGAGGAAGCACCTATGCAGTTCCGTGTTCCGTACCGTGAGGTGAAGCCGATTGTGAGCAATGCAGGCAAGGAGGTCACCAACCCCATGCAGGCTCTTGGCTCTTCCATTACTTACCTGCGCCGTTACCTCTGGATGGCGGTTCTGGATATTACTGAACCCGATGACATTGACGCTAATCTTGGTTCTGATGACCAGGTTGAGGAAGAAGAGATTCCTGCTCCGAACCCGGAAACGGCTAAGAAGGAGAAGAAAAAGAAGTCAGCTGCACCCGCCACTCCGAAGGAGCGTGAGGAAGCGAAGAAGGAAATGACGGGTACTGACGGACAGGCTGATGAGTTGCAGATTAAGGCACTCAAGGAAGCCTGCAAGACTCTGATGGACAAGGATTCTGACCAGGAAGAGTTTGTTCAGCAGATTGCCATGAAAACCAATGGCTTCACCAATGTCACCCGTGCAGCGTGTGAGCAGCTTATTCAGAACCTTGGTGAGATGATTGCCGCCTACGGTGAGAACTAATGGACTGGAACACAGTTTCTGGGTTTTCAGAGTACGAAATATCCTCAACGGGTTTAATTCGTAACAGACGGACAGGACATATCAAGACTCCTTATGTAGGGAAAAGGGGTTATC